>Ga0075310_1000035_pt1 | contig 20815 bp, 17 predicted proteins | sample MayberryNE_Catta_2_FD_120088 | JGI IMG/M metagenome (GOLD analysis project Ga0075310, IMG submission 120088) | Natural and restored wetland microbial communities from the San Francisco Bay, California, USA, that impact long-term carbon... | ecosystem: Environmental > Terrestrial > Soil >... | reverse complement strand
TTCATGGGCGGTGTGCCCTCCCACTCGCGATAACCGCTGTCGTGATAAGTCGTCGCGAAAACCATAGTCTGGTATGGTCGTAGTTGGGAAAATCGCGCGTTGCCCCAATGAGCGGCGAATTGCGCGGACAGTTCGGCGTGATCTTCCTGGAGACTTACGTAGCAGCGTCCGTCTTTGAGTTCCCGTATGACCATCTTAGCCTCCTTGGCTGTTACTCGTTTCTAATCAAAACGGCAGACCACGAAAGAACACGAAGGTCACGAAGGTTCGGATGATTTATGATCTCCAAGCTTCGTGCTCTGACCTTCGTGGTTAAGTGTCTGTTTCATTGATTCGGTTCTCTTGCGTGCTTTTCGTCCTTTGCGGTTAAAATATTTACGATTCTTCTGCTTGTGATCTTTGCGCCCTCTGTGTTGAATTCTTTGTTAGTCCGCTTAAATCGTTCTGACTGCCGGTACTGCGGTCACGCCGAGCTCGGCCGCGAGCTCGGTCAGCTCCGACCAGGTAGAGTCGTCGATTTCCACGCCGTCTTTTATCTGCTGCTCTTCTCTGCGCCGGCCGGACTCTCCCGGTATAAGGATTTCGTCAAATTCCGGCGCAGTCGGCGACGATTTGATAAAATCGATCAACTCTTCGACTTTGTCGTAGAAGTCGTTCAACCGTTGGAACTCCTCGATGGCGACGGCCTGGAGAAAAACGCCGTTCACGCCGTGGCCGCCTTTTTTCCACCAGGATCTCCCCAGGCCGTTGCCGGAGAGCAGCCCGCCGAGTATTTCCGTCACCAGCGCGACGCCGGAGCCCTTATAGCCGCCGAAAGGCAAAAACACGCCGCGCGGCGGGCCGCAAAAAGTCTCGAAGTCGCGGGTCGGTTTTCCGTGCCCGTCGAGAATCGCGCCGTCGGGAATCGGCTGTTTTTTTGCCACGCGTTTTTGAATCTCACCCATGCTCATCGATGCGGTGGCGAAGTCGAGAATGATCGATCGGCCGTCGCGGGCTGGGATGCCAAAGGCCATCGGGTTCGTGCCGATGATCGCTTTCATGCCGCCATAAAGCGTCGTCGTCGCGGAACCGACGCTCACCGCGCCCATGCCGATCATACCCTGTTCGGCTGCCATTTCCATATAATCGGCGAGCCGTCCGGTGTGCCCGGCGCGGCGCAGGCAGACGATGCCGGCGCCATGGTGCTTGGCTTTTTCGATCGCGATTTTCATCGCCATGCAAGCCGCGGCCTGACCGATGTAGTGCTTGGCGTCGATCACGGCCGTGATCATGCCTTCATGTTCGACTTGCGGCGTTGCGCTGAGATCGTAGGTCTTGTTCTCGATAAACGCCAAATACTGAGGCACGCGCGTGACGCCGTGACCGGCGTAGCCGCGCACTTCCGCTTTAACCAGCAGCGCGGCGACCAAGCCGGCATCCCCCGGCGGCATACCGCCGGCGCCGAGTAATTGAGTGCAGAATTTTATGAGTTGGTTGTGATCGATTTTTGCCACGATGCCGGCCTTCAAGAACCGAGATCTGCTTGCGCCAAATCGTCAAGGCGCAAAGTTCTAATTTGTTTTTCCTTCGCGTCTTTGCGCCTTCGCGCGAGATATCGCGATATTTTGCTTGCGCCTCCGGTGCACTCGGCTTTGCGCCAGTATTTCGGCTGCACTCCGATCATCTCTTGTGCGCCGGAAAATAGCGTTCCAGCCAGTCTGCGACGATCCGCGTCAGGCGCGGGTTTTCCTCGCTGAACGTAAAATGGTCGATGTCCGATAGCAAGTGAAGCTCCGCCGGCTGTCCGGCGCGCTTGAACATCTCGATGGATTCATAGGTCGGCGTGACCGAGTCATTGGCACTATGGAGCAATAGCAGCGGGCGCGGCGCGATGTTGCCGACCTGATCGTCGGCGCGAAAGTCGTTCATGCTCTGCGCCGTCTCGGCGGGAAATTCCATGATCGAGCCGTGGCTCATACGATTGCGCAGTTTTTCCGGGATTGGCACGATGTCGTAGCGCGGCACCATCAGCGATTTGCCGGTGCGCTCGCGATACCGTTTTCCTTCTTCCAGCATCGCGGTGAACTTGGCCCATGCCTCGGGCGTCGGGTGCTGGCCGCGAAATTTGCGCTCGCCGTCGCCCCAGCCGCCGCAGGAAATCACCGCGGCGATGCGGCGGTCGGCGCCGCCGGTGAAAACTGCCACGGCCGCGCCGAAGCTGCTGCCGACCAAGCCGATCCGCTGCGGATCGACTTCGGTACGGGTGGCCAAGTAAGACAGCGCGTTGCGAGTATCGGCGACCTGATCGAGACAGATGATTCTACCGCGCTCGCCTTCGCTGTCGCCGCAGCCGCGAAAGTCGATGCGCAGCGTGACGTAGCCCCATCCGCTCAATTGCTTGGCGACCACGAGCTGGCCCGAACCGTCTTTATTGCCGCCAAACCCATGGAGCACGATAAACGCTGGCCGGCGCTCGCCAGGCTTCAAGTCAGGCGGAGTTTCGAGGATACCCGCCAGCTTGAGGCCATCCGATTGGAAGGTAATTTTTTCTTCCATGAGTTTCGCTCCTCCCTCGCTGCCGTGAAGGGCTCAGCATACTTCGCCCCTACGGGCGGCGGCCCCACAGCTCTTTTAGAAAACCGCTCGTGTCGAGTCGTTCAGCAAAACTGTTGTCGATGATCTCTGCAGGTGTTTTTCTGATTTGCGCGCCGTCCTCGCGTGCGATCTCGACCGCCTCGGCAACCGCATTCGCGGGCACTATCAGCCGCCGGTTGACCAGCGACTTGGCGTAGGCATCATACGCGGATTGCAGGACTTCCTGATCATTGAGGCTCAGAACTTTGGCCAACGCGGCTTTGCCCTTGTCGGGATTCATTTCGAGAAAATATACCGCTTCGGCGAGCGCGGCGACGGATCGCTGAATCAAGAGCGGCCGTTCCTTTAGACTTCTTTGGTTCGTGAACATGGAGCTGTAAATGGCCGGAACGTTCAATTCATTCAGATTATAGATCAGGGTGAATCCGTCGCGCTTGGCGCGCACATCCAGGGGCGGTGTTAGAAAAGTCGCCTGCGTAAGTCCCTGCACCATCGCGTTGTATGGTTCGAGCTGGCCTGTGCCGCCGATGTGCATGAGCTTGACGTCCTGCGTGGTCAAATTGAATTTTTTCAGCACCGATTTGGCCAGCCGGTCGGTGAGGCCGCCGGGCCGGGAGACAGCGATCGTTTTGCCTTTGAGATCCTGCGGCCGGCGAATATCCTTGCGGCCCACCAGCACCCAGGGCAGGCCGACGATGGTTGAGCCGATCATTTTGGCATCGGCGCCGGCGGCGATACGCGGGATCATCGGATCGGCGGAGCAATAGATGAACTGAATCTCGTCGGCCGACAAGGCGGCGAGACTGACCACACCGCCCCGCAGGGTCACGTGCTCGATTTTCACGCCATATTTGTCGAAAAGCCCGTTGAACAGCGCGCTGTATAGATGAATGAAGCCGCCGGTGATCGAGCAGGTGCCGACCCGTGCGCTGATCGGTGCTTCGCCGGGTTTGGGGAGGAACGGATTGGCGTAGACGTGGTCGACAATTGCCAAAATCAAAATCGCGATGGCAAGAAGAGGGGAGACGGAGAACATCATTGTTGGCTCATCATCTTACCCGAGTCGGGCACGGAATTATGCCCATGGGCCGGAGAATGTTTCGCCGAGATAGGCGGCGGCGTCTTGATCCAACGTCTCGGGCCAATCGTCGAGCCTGCTTGGCTGCCTGAGTTCCTTCGGCCTCGGCTTTCCTTCCCAGCCGATTTGCTCCATGGCGTAGTAAAGTTGCAGCGTGTGGCCGTCGGGATCACGCACTGTGGCGGAGTACTCGATGCCGGGGTGAAGCTCGTGGGGCAGCGATTCAGTCACTTCGACGCCGTGATCGCGGAAGAATTTTACCGCATCCCTGAGCTGGCGATAGTTGGCGAGCTGCACTCCCAAGGCGGCGCATTTGGAGTGTGGGCTTAATCCGAGGAGGTCACGCAATGAGAACGGCAACAGCGCCAACGAATGGTGCTCGGTATTGGCGCGAAAAAATAAACAGCGCTCGCCCTGGTAAAAAACTTCCTCGGTGAGAATGAACCCCAGTGTATCGCGATAGAACTCCGTCGCCGCGTCGAGATTTTCGGTGAAAAGATACACGGGGCCGAGTCGGACGATCTTGAACGGGCGGGACAGCAGAACACCGTCGACATCGTAGTGCGCCGGCAGACGGTCGAGGTGGCGATAGCCGGAAAAAATGTCGATGCCCCTGGCGCGCGCCTGCTCGACTTCCTCAAATTCCGAAATCTGCGGCAACTCGGGCGGCTGGTCGAAACCGCGATCATACATGGCCTTTGGCTTACTGTGGCCGTTCCAGCCGATTTGCTCGATGCCGTAGTAAAGCTCGTTGCTCTGACCGTCGGGATCGTACAAGTACGTGTGCCAGTTCGATCCCGGCATGTCGCGGCCGGAACGCTGTTGCTTGATGCTGCGCTGATTGAACCATTGAATCGCCTTGCCGACTTCGCGCAGGCTCCCGACCTGCCAGGTGATCTGGTTGACGGTTATCCCCGGCTGCTCGCGCCGGCCGAGCGCGTCGCGCACGCGCTTGGGAAACAGAACCATCGCGTGATGATCGGTGCCGTAGCGCGTGAAATAACCGTTGGGATCGCCGAGACCCGCTATCTGCGCCGGCTCTTTGGCGCGGTGCGAGTAATCGATCACGTCGGAGATGCGAAAGCCAAGTAGGTCGACGTAAAAATGAACGCCCGCTTCCATGTTGCTCAGATTGAAACCGAAATGACCGAGCCGGCGAATTTTGAAGGGCTGGTTTAACAGAACGCCGCCGACGTCGAATGTTTCACGCGCTCCCGGCATCGAACACCTCCGACCAGGTTCGGCCCCTCTATACAATCTTTTTGGCGCGCTCACAACGTGATTGTGAAATTCACTTGCAAGTGCCCAGTTGCTGGTCTATCAATAAACTGGCAAGTGAGCGGAAACCGGTTTTGAACTTTAATCGGCGATAACCAAGGAGGTCCTATGGCGCTGCAAGAACTCCATTCTAACGGTAAAATCCATTGGCCGGGCAGTGCCCGGATTGCGGTGTTTTTGAGCTTCGACTTTCAGGGCGGCGAAGATGTTCGGCCCGACAAAAACGGCAAAATCAATCACGAAGAATACACCCAGGCCGAATACGGGCCCAAAACCGGCATCTACAGAATCTTGCGGATCCTTGCCGCCAACGAAGTAAAGGCGACGTTTTTGACCTGCGGCGGTATCGCCGAGCGTTATCCCGAGGCGGTGGCGGCGATCGTCGCCCAAGGCAACGAAGTCGCCGGGCATGGCTATCATCACGAGGTGGCCCGCGACCTCAGCAAAGACGAAGAACGCACTGTCATCAAACGGACGACCGAAACGATTCTCAGCCGCGCGCAGAAGCGCCCGCTCGGCTGGCGCTCCTGTACCCAGAGCCCGAACAGTTTAGAGTTGCTGCTCGATCAAGCCTATCTGTGGAACAGCAACTCTTTCTCATACGATTTGCCGTTTGTTTGGCAGAACGGCAAGAAAAAAATCGTCGAGTTGCCACGGCAACCATTCGGCGACGGCCGAACCTACGGCCATCGAGACTCGGGAAATCCCAACGATACGTTGGCAATTTGGAAAGCGATGTTCGATCAATTCTATGAGGAATCGGGTACCGCGCCGACGTTTTGCCCGTTCCAATTCCATCCCTACATTTCCAGCCGGCCCGGCCGGGCGAAGGCGTTGTCGGATCTGATCGCCTACATGAAGTCGCACAAGGGCGTGTGGTTTGCGACCGGCAGCGAGATTGCACACTGGTGGCTGGAAAATGAATTTTCCGTCGAGCCGGCGCGCGAACGCGTGTCTAAAGTAGCGTGACGAAGAATGGAGTGATGGAGTATTGGAGTACTGGAGTGATGGGTGACGGACTCAATACTCCATCGCTCCACCACTCCATTACTCCAATCTCAAGATCTGAACCAATAGCGAATCCGTTTTCTCATTCCCCGTCCCAGCCTTCTCTTCAGCTCAAACCAGATCCGTAAGAACCAATTGCGCGAAAACCACGCGAACGAGGACGAGGTGCTGATCCACTGGTGATCGAATTCGAAATGGGCTTTGAATTTGCGGATCTGTAGCGTCTTGCCGAATTTTCTCCGGAAGATCGCCTTAACGCTCACGGCGTTTCGGGTTTCGACAAACACGGTGATGGTTTCGACCGGCAGAAGCGCTCGGATGCGGGCGATCTTTTGCGCGAGGCCGTCTTCGTTTCTGGCACTGACTTCGATGATGTTGCTCAACAGCTCCGGGTCTTGCAGTGACTGGGCGACGATGTCTCGGCGCAACTTGATTTCGTGTCCCTGATCGAGGTCATAGCCCGTCAAGACAAAGTAAGTCTTGTGCTTCGAGGTTTGCATCGACTTCTGCCACCAGTCCAAAGCCCGGTCCAAGCCCGTGCGCGATGCCTGGGAGAGCCGTTGCGGATCCAAGACGCCGTAGGGCATTGCGACGATGACGATGGAAATGGCGAAGTACTCCTTTGCGCGAAGGCGAGCGATCAGGGCTGGTAGATCATCACATCGACCGGCTTGCCGCTCCGACCGCTAAGACCGGACCTGCGCCAAGGGTGACGAGTAAATTCATTTTCGGCGCGAAGGTCCATGTAGTTGCCTTCAGCGGGGCGGACCTGGGTGTGTTCCATTTTGCCGGTTATGCCGTCGATTGTCCTGTACCGGTTTAATTTAAATTGAACGGCTCGGCATGTCTTACGGAATGATGCCGTAGGATTTCACTGTCTTTGTTTTCATTGCAGTCATTCCTCCTTCAGAAAAGACACCAGGTTATTCGCAAATCCTTAGGTGCGCGGCGCATCCACTCCCATCCTTCGGCTGAGCGCATTGGCCGAATGGACTGTGCAAACTCTTCAGCCCGTCAATACGTTCGAGCGAGTGCATTGTCCGGCTAGCGGCTTTTGTAAAGCGAATCGATAAAACCGCTTTTTGCGAGCTCGCGAATGAACCTCGATTCGGCAAAGCGTTGCGGCGCCACGCCGGCGGGCAAGGGCCGGCTGGCCGAAATCTCTTCGAGGATGGTTTGGATGGCAGCAGGCGTCGCTTCAGGCACGCGCTTGAAATACTTGGTCGCGTAAATCTCGTAGATTTTTTCAGTAGCCGGTGAGCTCTTTTGCTTCGTGTATTTTTCCAAGACGGCGAGCGCAGCTGCCTTGTCGGTCTTGAAACGGTGAATTCCTTCAACGTAGGCTTTCGTGAAGCGCATGACGAGATCGGGTTGGTTTTTTAGAAGTGACTGGCGTGCCGCGAATGGACCGAATGGATAGACCAGTCCCGAGGCGGCAACGTCGGCGAGCCGGATATAACCCGAAGTTTCTGCATTGAGCGTTTCGGGCCCCGTAGAAAGAACCCCGCTCTGCACCGATCCGCCTTTCAGGGCGGCAAACACCTGCGGTCCCGAGCCGGTTTGAAAGATCGCAACTTCCTTATCGGGCTGCAGATTCCATTTTTTCAGTAAATAGCGCGCGATGAAATCGGTGGTGGCGCCGATGCGGCTAACGCCGAGTTTAGTGCCCCTGAGCTGGCTCGGCTCTTTGATGCTCGGAATCGACCAAAGTTCAAACGGCAGCGAATCAATGCTGGCCCCGAGCAAGACGACATCCGAACCTTGCAAATTTGCCGCTACGGTCGCACCGCCCGCGGTGAATGCGATCGACACATCTCCGGCAATCAACGCTTGTAGCGAAGGCGGGCCGCCGGCGATGTAGATAAACTCGGGATCGATTTGATACTTCTTGAACAAGCCGGCCTCTTGGGTCAGCCAGAGCGGACCGTAAACCACGGCGATCGAAGTGTACGCGATGCGAAGCGTTTCGGCTCTGACCGGCGTTGCCGAGAAAAAGATCAGAAAAAAGAGCGCGGCGACAGCAAAGCGGCGCCCGCTATAAGCCCCCAATAAAGAGTTTTTCATAGGCGTTTTCCCGTGAGCAATCTGTAAGTTAGATTGTTTGGCCTGTCAAGCAATTTGGCACCTCACGGCCTGCTGACGTAGGCGGTAGGAGTATTGGAGTAGTGGAGCAGTGGGCGCGTTTGATCGCGCGCTGGGACGAGGAAGAGTTTGACCGCAGAGAACGCAAAGGACGCAAGGCAGTTGCACCACGAAGCTACGAAGGACCCAGCGCGGCTGCGCCGCAACCGAACTCGGAATAACTCTCGCAAAGGCGCAGAGACGCAAAGGATAAAAGAAATAGATCTTCCGAACTTTGCGCCTTGGCGCCTTGGCGAGAAACATCCGCATCCGGCGTTATCAGGAAAACTTGCGCACGGCGCGAAAACTTTCAAGCATAGTAGTACACGCTGAAAATTATTACATTTAATTTCTTACTTCGTACTCTTCGCGATCTCCTTCGTGGTGAGATTGCTGTTTCCGAAAGCTCGCTAAGCATTGCTGAAATATTCCTTGAAACCCGTGACCATGAGGTTTGCCAATCGCTCGTTATGACTCTCGACGTGGCCGTAGTGCGTTAGCTTCGGCACGACGATCAGGCGCAGGTCTTGGGCAAACGGCTTAAAGCGTTTGAAGGCGTAGACTTCCCGGCGAAATTCAAGACTCTTTTCTCCGCCTTCGATCCAGTGCCCCTTATCGTGCTCGCCGACGATGTGCAGCATTTTTTTGCCGTGGAGCCGGTTTAGGTCGGATTTGTAGGTGATGAACAACTCGTCGTCGGGAAGGCCGGAAGCTTTCTTGATGGCGGGCAGCAGCACGTCGTGCGCGCTGTGCTCGATGTCTTGCAGGAACGGCTTGAACTGGGGTCGCCGGTCGTGTTCCCGCTCGAACCAGCGTTCCGCGTCACCCCAGGGTTGGTTCGGTCCGACGTAGCCGCTCTTGACATAGCCAGCGGCCGAGCGGCGACTCAAATCGGTGAGATTTCGAAACGGCGCGGCGCGCTCTTCGGGCGACTTCTTGGCGCAGGCCAGATCCCATTCCTTGCGCACCCAGGCCGGCATGCCGGTGCCGAAACCGAGCCCGCCGATGAGCCGATTCTTCAGTCCATACTGCTCCATCAGGTAAAAATATTCGCCGCCGGTCGAGTGGCCCCACATAAAAATCGATTCTTCTAAATTTTTTTCAACGAGCGTTTTGATCGCTTCCGTGCACATGCGAAACGTGTAAACCGCAAGACGGTTTTTGAGCTCGGCGTCGCCCGGAGTTTTTCCGAGGATGAATTCCGGCCGCCGTTCGGAGATCGGCGGCCACGGTTTACCGCTGTAATGGCCCGGCAGCGAGATCGTTAGAACCGGAATACCCAGCGATGCCATATGCTGCGCGACCCCCACGCGCGCCTTGCCCGGATCAACTTTAGTCAGATCGGGGTATTTTTCCGGTCCATCCGGCGTAAAGATGAACTCGTATTCGTTAGCCGCGCCGCCGTGGATCATCACAACCGCCGTATCCGGGATCGTTCGGCGCGCCGGGGTGAATAACCGGCCGTGAATATCCCAGTCAAACAGTTGGTCGGGTTTCTCCGGATTTGGATAGCGATTGATCCTATGCGAGACTTCCTCGACCGTGAACGTCGTACGCGGAAACGGATCGGGAAGATTTATATAATCATCAAAGGACATGTAGTAGATGAAATCGTCCTTCAACCCGGCACCTTGTTTGAGCGCATCGATCAAACGGTTCATCGCCTCTTGGCTCATCGTTTTCTCCTGATTGTTTGGGCTCGACGCTACAACATATGCGGTGAGCGTTAAGGGATGTCAACATCGGGCACTTATTAAGAGTTCACAAGTATCGAGACAACAGGGTTGTTGGACCGAACGGACGACTCGTTCCAAGCCCAGGCAAAGCGTCTGCGCGTCATCGGCCACCCGCCGAGCCACGCCCCGAGTGGGTAATTTTGGCCGTGGGTGCGAAAGCGTTCTTTGAGTCCTGGTGCCTGCGCTTTTCCACGACTCGTCCCTTCGTCCCAGCATGTCTACTCATTAACGGCTCCTTAGTAATGAACATGGCAGAGTGAAGAGAAAGCCGAATTGGCCACATAGGGCACAAAGTTCACAAAGTGGGTGCGATTCTTCGCCTCTCCCTTGCTGCTCTCCGCTGTTCTGCGATAAAGAAACATCAGCGCTTCAGAGGAGGTTTTAGATGGCGGAAAACGCTACGCGGCCGGCTTATGTCGAGGTCGCAAGCAAGGTCGAAGTCATGGACACACCCTACGACAAGTGGATCTCGTCCCAGGGCATCGACGTGATTCGCGGGTTCTTTGTCGACGATCTCTACACCCTCGACCTAAAATGGTGGGACCGCATGGGGGGAAACGGCGTCTACATCATGCTCGACGGCACCGGCTATCTGGATGACGCCTACGTCGTCGGCATTCCAGCCGGCAAAAGCCTCAATCCGCAAGGTCATATCTACGAAGCGCTTTACTACGTTCTCGACGGCCGCGGCGCGACGTCGGTATGGCAAAACGACGGACCTAAGCAGAGCTTCGAATGGCAAACCGGCAGCCTGTTCGCGATTCCGCTCAACGCCCGTTACCAACACTTTAACGGACAGGGCGACCGCGAAGCGCGGCTATTGGCGGTCACGACCGCGCCGTTGGTTTTCAACCTGTTTCACTGCGAAGACTTCGTCATCAACAATTCCTATTCGTTCACCGATCGATTCAGAGGTGAAGAAGGCTATTTTGCCGGTAACGGTAAGCTCTATAGCGATCGGGTCGTGGAGACTAATTTCGTCGCCGATGCGATCAGCATCGAACCTGTGGCTTGGACCGAGAGAGGCAAGGGCAATGCTACGATCTTTTTTGAAATGTCCGAAAGCATGATGGGATCACACGTCTCGCGATTTCCAGTCGGCATTTACAAGAAAGCGCACCGTCATGGTCCCGGCGCCCATGTGTTCATTCTCACCGGCAAGGGTTATTCTCTGCTTTGGCCCGAGGGAAAAGAGATGACGCGTGTCGACTGGAAGCCCGGGTCGATCGTCGTGCCTCCCGAGGGTTGGTTCCACCAGCACTTCAACTCGAGCGCCGAACCGGCCCGTTATCTGGCGCTAAAGATTCTCAGCCGCAAATATAAATTGCAGCCCGGAAAAATTCAGTCCGACGTGCCTTTGGCTTACGGCGGCTGGCAGATCGAGTATGAAGACGAAGATCCGGCGATACGCAGGATGTTCGAAGAAGAGTGCGCCAAGTCCGGCGCTGAGGTGAGAATGCCGCCGGTGAGGAGATCGGCCAATTGACAAGGGCGGCGGTCTTTTTTATAAATTTCTGAGGTCCGCTGGTAAACTTGTTTGCCGAGGAGAGCAACACCCATGCTGAAACCGATTGGACTCACCGAAGGGCATTACGAGTGCCGCTCGCTGGATGAGACGTTGCCGATCTTTACCGATCTGTTGGCGGCTGAAATCGTCGAGCGCACGGACAACCAGGCTGTGATCAAGCATCCGAACACAGCATGGCGGCTGGTGATCCACGAGGGCGGGCCGGATTCCAAGAACAAACCTCACACGAACCATTACGGTTTTCGGGTGGCCAATTCCAAAGAAATTCCCAAAGCCTACGAGTACATCTCCGATCACAAAGCCCAGTACAAAATCAGAAGCGTCACCAAACCGCACGAAGCGCACTTCGCCTATTCGATCTACTTTAAAGAGCCCGGCGGCAACGATCTCGAAATTGAGTACTACAACCCGGCGGCAATCAAACAAGGGCGCAAAATTGCCGCGCCGCACTGGACAACGCCGATCCCGGAGGAGAAATTTCCCGGTAAGGGCTACGTGCCCCAGGCGATGACCCACGGCACGCTCAACTGCGACGACAAAGAAACGAGCGACAAATTTCTCGCCCATGTGCTCGGTCTCGATATCATCGGCGGCGGCCGGACTTCGACCTACATTAGCGTGCCGAACATGGGGCCGTGGTATGTCGTCGTGCTGCCGACGACTCACCGCGACTATTTGACGGAAGCCAACCGCTTCACCTTGCAAGTCGCCACGCCGGAAGAAGTCGAAGACGCCCACAAGGAGTTTTCCAGCAAAGGTAAGGAACTCGGCATCACCGAGCTGCGCAAGCTCGAAACCAACGGGCGCGCGCATTTTTTGCTGAGCGACATCAATAAGAATTGGTGGGAGATCACCTCGTAGTTTAAACGCCGTAAAAAATTGCGCAAAACGCCGCTAACGGGAACTGTTAGCGGCGTTTTTTTATGACCAGAGGAAAGTGAATAAAGTGAGGAGTCTCGCGATTGCTAAACTCGAAAAACACCAATATCTTCTGGAGGAAAATCCGAAGTACTGAGACAGAGCACGGTTCGATTCCGCGTGCGGCAAGCCCGTTCGTGTGTCAACCAAACGCATGACTCTCGACAGGATCCGCGCCATACCGCGCATGGAGCCGGCTTGACCGATACCCACGCCACTGAGGAAGCAGGGAAAAAGCGGCGGCAGATTTTCTACGGCTGGTATATGGTCGCCGCCAGTATTGCGGCCAATACCATTTTTTCCGCCGCCTATTTTCAGGGTTTCGGTGTTCTCATTATCCCGATAGAACGCACCTTCGGCTGGGACCGTTGGGTCATTTCAGCCGCCATGTCGCTGCGCCAGTTGGAGTCCGGTATTGTCAGTCCCGCTGTCGGCTTCCTGCTGGACCGGTTGAGCGCGCGTAAATTAATTTTCTGGAGCGCGGTCATCTCGGGCGCCGGCTTCATCGGCCTTAGCTTCACCAACGGCATCGCCGCGTTTTTTGTCTTCTTCGTGGTCATTTCCCTGGGAGCATCCGGTGTTAGCCACGCGGTCACCTGGCCCGTGATCATCTCGCGGTGGTTTCGTCGCAAACGCGGCTTAGCCATAGGGCTTGCGGTAACGGGTCCCATCTTCGGCTCGCCCATCGTGATATTGAATACGCAGATCGAGGAAGCGTACGGCTGGCGCAGCGTGCTCATTGGCTACGGCATTCTGATTTTGATCGGCGTCACTTTGCTGAGCATGCTGGTGCGCGACTGGCCGGAACTCTACGGTTTGCGCCCGGACGGCGACCCGCCGGAGGAGGGTAGGTCAACGGAACGCCTTGCCGACCTATCGCCTCGTCGGCCGGATGCCGGGCTTACGCTTCACGCCGTGTTCCGCACCAAGGAGTTTTGGTTGTTTACGAGCTACTTGGCGGGTACCTTCACTGTAAACTCCGCCTTTCAAATTCATATGATTCCCTACTTTCAGCAAGACCTGGGACTTACTTCGACCTGGGCGGCCGTGGTCATGTCTATGGTTTTCATTATTAGCGGTATCGGGCGCGTCGGCGGCGGCTATCTGCTGGACAAGACCGATTATCGCCTCGTTCTGGCAGTCGTCGCCGCGATGATGGGCTTTTCCCTGCTGTACCTCCAGGTGGCGAACGCCAAGAGTGTCATGGCCACCTTGCCCTTCGCGCTGATGTTCGGCGTCAGCTTCGGCTGCCTCGTTCCCATGCGTGGGGCAGTGGGCAGCATTATGTTCGGGACCCGAGCCATCGGAAGAGTCCTGGGAATTCTGCAAGGGGCTCCGATTGCGGCGGGAGTCATCGGTCCTTTTGTGATGGGCCTCATCTTCGACCTGAACGGAAATTACTCCGTTGCGATCTGGGGACTCGTCGTTATCAGCGCCCTCATGGTGCCGGTGTCCGTGGTCATGGCCTCCCCAGCAGAGTTGGCCAAGCGCGTTGGGCAGCAGCGGGCCAGCAATACGAAGAGTTAACCGGCAGCGGTTCAACGGCTCGAAGGATCATCACAGGGAAGTCAAGAGATTGACAACCTGCGGCCTGGCCGCATACGTTTCCGATACGATTGGAACGGTTGGAACGGAGAGAAACGGTGGAATGCCTTGGGCCTTTCGGCCAAGAGAAGCAAATTCGATTATTTGCGGATGAATCGCCTGTAGTTCGAAGGGAGGTGTCATATGACCGGAGTTTTGCCTGGTGCGGAAAGCGATATCGGCGGTGCGCCGCGAGCGTCATCGAACATTCGCCATCTCTGCCGCATGGAGCTTGCGGGAGGAGGGCAGATCGTGATCGACGGAAATTATGCCTACGTGGGCCATCAACACCGGCCCCACGGAACGACGATCCTGGACATTTCCGAGCCGCGTAAGCCGAAGATTCTCAGTACATTAACGCCCAACCATCCGTGGTCGCACTCGCACAAGGCGCGGATCGTCGGCGATCTCATGGTCGTCAATTCCGAGTTCGAGCGCGGTGACGGTGCGCGCCTCGAGGACTATCCCGACGGCGGCTTCCGCATTTATGACGTCAAGGATAGGACCAATCCCAAGCTCGTGAGCTTTGTCAAAACTCACGGCAAGGGCGTACACCGGTTCGATGTGGATGAGAATTACGCCTATATTTCGACTGAGATAAAGGGTTACGTCGGCAACATCCTGGTGATCTATGACATCCGCAATCCGTCCAAGCCGGTGGAGGTCTCGCGCTGGTCGATGGAGGGACAGCACGTAGCGGGCGGCGCCGAGCCGCACCCGAGGGGCGCCGAGCATCGCCTGCACCATGCGCTGCGCTGTGGCAACGAGATGTATGCCGGTTGCTGGATGTCGGGCATCTCGATCATCGACGTGAGCGATATCAAGGCGCCCCGCACGCTTTCCCGCTACGAGTACGATCCGCCCTGCCCGGAGCCGACCCACACCTTTCTCGGCGTGCCGCACCCGATCGGCGGCAAACGCATCGCGATATCGACCGAAGAGGAACGCACGCGACGCGGCGCCGACGCCGGCAAGCCGCACGCGCCGCTGCGTACCTGGGATGTCAGCGACCCGATCCGGCCGAAGCTGCTCCACTCGTACTACCTGCCGGAGTCCGCCACGCCTTACCCAGCCGACAAAGTCCGCTTCGGCACACACCAGCTGCGCGAGAAAGTGGACGAGGATAATTTTCTTTACGTCACCTGGTTCGCCGGTGGCCTGCGCATCATCGATATCAGTGATCCGGCGGTCCCCAAAGAGCGCGGCTACTTCATTCCGAAACCCGGAGACGGGGTGGCGGCGCCGCTGACCAACGACGTCTTCAAGGACCGCCGCGGTCTTTTGTGGGTGACCGATAAGGAGCGCGGCCTCGACGTGATCGAATATCAAAATTGATGTGCAAATATACGCCGAAGCGGATGCTCGCCGGAAAATATCTTCCAGATCAACGGCTCGGCATACGCTGTCTCGGTCGCGCCTAAAGACGCCTACCTAAGATGTTTCGTCGTGTCGATCTTTCGCCACGGGTTTCCGGGAGATTGCTGCTGCACAGCATGCCGGGCCGCTTCGAAGCGATCGAGATGTTTTGGGATCGGCTCCAGAGCGAAGCGGTCGGCGCAATCGTATGTTTAACGGAAGAATACGAAATCCGCCCGAAATCCTCTGGATACGCGGAGGCGCTGGAAACCGGAACCGTTCCGTGTTCCGTCTTGCGTTTTGGCGTCCGGGAAGGAGGCGTGCCGGAAGACCGGGACGCTTTCTGGGCGCTAGCCTAACTTCCACAATAAGAAGATCGAGATTCTGGAATTTCAAATAGTTAGGTGTTCAAGTCGGCACTACATTTGGGGCCCCTGCAGGTGGACGGAGCCGCTCGGGCAGAGTGAGGCCGAGGCGTTGTAGAAGCAACTGCTGCTCACGGTCAGGTCGCACTACGCAGCGAAGGTTTATCTCACGCTTGGAGCCGTCCGCCAGCGGGAGCACGATGTCGGCGCAGTGAATGCGCGAAAGCTCGGTTAGAATGGTGCGGGGCGAATCCCCCAGCCCGGCACGCGACTGCCACTGCTGGAGCGTTTTCCACAGCACATAAGCGAGAAAGCAGATCAGAATGTGCGCCTTGATGCGGTCTTGTTTATGATGCCAGATCGGACGGATACACAGATCAGATTTCTGAATGCGGAAGGCCGCCTCGGCTTCGCTGAGCTGGATGTAGGTCTTCCACAGCTCTTGGTCGGTCCAGTGGTGAATGTTGCTGCGAAGAATGTAAGTGCCTTCACTGAGCTTGGCCCAATCCTCCCACTCCGGGCGTGTGTTCCACTTGAGCTTGACTCCTGCGGGCATGGCCTTATCTTCTGTCAGCGAGATCGAGTAACGCGCCGAGGCGCGGGAGTTTCGTTCCAAGAGCCGCCCGATCTGGCGTTCCAGAGCCCCACGGTCCAACGCGCTTTGGCTTTTCTCGATGCGTCTGCCAAGCGACTGTAACCCTTCTTCGATTCGCCTGGAGAATCGTTCATGCATCGCCTTCTCTTTTTCGCTGCGACTGGCGGAACGACATAAAAGGAAGGTCTCGCTTCCCTCAGGTCCGCCACAGATTTTCACTTCGATATCTTCGCGGATCTGGCGCCAATCGGTTTTCTCCGCGATCTGTTTGGCAAAGCGGCCAAGCTCTGATCGAGGTGTCCCGATCACATAGCGCCGCCCCGTTGAGTTGAGCCAAGCAATGTTCTCAACACTCACCATCCCTCGATCCATCACCCAGACCCGGTTCACTTTGCCAAACCGATCCTCCATGCTCTCGACCACCTGTTGGACGGTGCTGACATCGGTGGTGTTGCCGGCAAAAATCTCGTACCCCAGCGGCATCCCTTCGCGGCTCACCACCATCGCGATATTGACCTGCACACAATCGGGCCGATGGTCGCGGCTGTAACCGCGTTTGGCGATAGAAGGATCGGCTATTCCTTCGAAGTAGGTGCTGGTGACATCGTAGAGCAATAGATCGTAGTCCAGATCAAAAAGCTCTCCCAGGCGTTTGACCAGATGCTTTTCAATGGCCTCTTTGTGCGGCAACAGCCGGTCCAGCGCTCGGTATAGCCGCTCGTCGTAGATGTCCTCGGTTCTGACTCCAAGCAGATCCTCCAGCGCCGTGGTACGATACCATCGTTCAGCCACGTGCAGCTCGCTTGAGGGCTCGCACAGTCGCCCAATGACTAAAATGGCGATCACTTGCGCCCACGAAACTGTCTCGCGGCTCGGCGACAAAAGCTCGCCCAGCACCTCATCGAGCTTCAATGCGCGCCACAAAAACCACCCAAGCCACACCGCTCCGAAGCTTCGCGAGCGCTCCAGCCGCACTCGGTCCAGCCGGACTGCCACCGAGCCGGTTGGCTCTCTACCATCGAACAATTGCCCCTGCGAAAGATCACACCCATGCCCACCGATGCTTTGTGCCAACGCCTCAGCTCGTGCTCGCCCTTCGGCGTCAAGCTCTCCCAGTTGCGCCACCGTCTCCTGCACGACCTTGCGACCGCGTCTGACCGAGCGTACCAGCCGCCAGTAAACATGGCTCTTGCCATCTTTGCATCGCCGAGTATGACGTAAGTACACGCACACACTTTCTCACGCTGCGCTGACATCTGACAAGATAGTTGGTCGGCACTACATTCGGTTTTTACTCTCTCGATACCTCAAAATACTGAGCCTCGTAACAGCAGAGATCCATTTTCCAATGATTTACTGCTGCCGTGCCAGTATCACGGGAGGGTGAGAAATTTTTCTGAGCGCGCTATTGTGGAAGTTGGGCTAGCGGATCGCGGCGCGGTGGTGGATGTCGGAGCCTCGCGGCTGCTGGGCAATTGGTCAAACTAGAGGAGCACGTGAATGACATGAGGCGGAATCTCAATCATAACCGGCTGGCCCGTCTCGACCACCTGAGTTTTGGAGACCTCGCCTTGAATTTTGTGCGCGTTCAAAGAAAACTGGCATTGAAATCGACTGCCCACAAACATTGCCTCCTCGACATTGGCGAGAAAAACATTGTCGCCGCAGCGCGGAGGGAGATCGCCAATGACAACATCCTCGGGGCGAAACATGACGGTTACGGTCTCTCCGACAGACAGCGAGGCGGGTAGTTTACACTTCAGCTTTCCCAAAACAGTCGTCACTGTGCCGTCCTCCCCGTTTACCGGAAGTCGTTCGACCTTTGCCTGCAGTAGGTTGGCCATGCCGATGAATCCGGCCACCACGTCGCTTTTCGGACTGACGTAGATATCGCGTGGAGTTCCGATTTGCCTGATCTGCCCCGCATACATGACCGCGACCCGGTCTGACAGCACCAGCGCCTCCTCCTGGTCATGGGTTACATAGATGGCGGTGATCTTGAGCCTTTTCATCAAAGCCCTGAGTTCCACGCGCATTTCCGCGCGCAGCTTGGCGTCGAGATTACTGAGCGGTTCGTCCAGCAGCAACACCTTCGGCTCATAAACAAGAGCCCGGGCCAAAGAAACTCGCTGCTGCTGGCCGCCGCTGAGCAAGGGCGCCGCACGATCTTCAAATCCGTTTAAGCCAACCAGTGTCAGAGCCTTCTGTACCCGCTCTCTCACCTGCCGCCTTCCGACTTTATTGATCCCATAGAGCAGCGGGTATGCGACGTTTTCGAATACCGTCAAGTGCGGCCAGATCGCATAGGATTGAAACACCATGCCCACGCCGCGTTTATAAACCGGGACAATAGTTTGACCCCGGTTCGCGAAAACCATTTGGTCATCGATCCGGATCTCTCCGTCGTCGGGAGTCTCCAGACCTGCGATACAGCGCAAAGTGGTGGTCTTGCCGCAGCCGGAGGGTCCCAAGAGCATAAAGATCTCGCCCGCGTGGACTTCAAAGTCAACGCCCCGGACCGCAGCGTGGGTCCCCTGCTGGGTTGAAAAATCCTTGTGAAGGTTGACGACTCGAATCATCGTGTTTCAGAAGGAGGAGGGACAGCAGTGCCTCGGCCAACGAGACCGGTCGCTGAACCGCCCACAAACTTTAGAACAGCGAACATCAAAACTCCCATGATCGATACCATCGCAACGGCTCCGGCGGCGGCCGTTCCCAAGCTCCCCGCTTCCCATAGTCCCCAGATGCTTACCGATAGCACGCTATTGTGGGGCCCAGAAAGAAAAAGCGCCATCGTCACTTCCTGGAAGCTTAGCATGGCCGTCCAAACAGCGAGGTAGACTACTGAAGGTTTGATGAGCGGCAGGACCACCCTTCTCATGATCGTCGGCGTCCTCGTACCGCAGACTTGAGCAACCTCCTCCAATTCGTGATGCACCTGGCCCAGAGCAGAATTCATGACGCGCGTTCCGTAAGGCACTCGGTTGACAAGATGGGCAATCATTATGATCCCGAGCGTCCCGGAAAGCGGCAACCAGGGAAGCCATCGGGAGGCTAAAATGGCGATCATCGCCAACGCAAAAGCAAACGCCAAACTCGGAATTGCGTGAGGCAGCATCGCCAGCATATCGATCGTCTTGCGTGATGGGACTCGGGTCCGGACGACCACCCAGGAGATCATAAAGCTGAAAAAAATGACGAGCAGTGACACGCAACCCATGACCAAGACAGTGTTCCAAATAACGTCGGTCCCCCCCAACTCTTCCAGCAGACCGTGATAGTTTTCGAAACTAAGTTTCGCGAGCGCCTCGCGCGATGGCATCTGCAATACCGGCATGAGCGACGCCCAGACCAGGACGAATATGGGTAGCCCCACGGCCAACGCCAGATAGAGAACAACAAACAAAACTCCGACCCAGGCGAAAGCACCAAGATCCGTTTCTCGAGAGCGATAACCCTTTCCGGTAATAACCTGATAACGCTCTGCCTGATGAAGAACGCGCAAGTAAAGGTACAACGCCAGCAGACTTGGAACCGCGAGCAACGTGCCGTAGACTCCCGCTGCCCCGTACGCGAACGTGGCCGTTATCGGTCCTCCGGGCCTAACAGAATAGAAGATCTCACTTGCCAGCACTGGAACCTTACCGCTTGCCGCGCCCAACAGTGCCGGTATCTCGAAAATCGAAACCGCTGTCATAAACGTATAGATCATGCCGCCCAGAATGCCGGGCCAGACCAAAGGCAGAGTGACCCGCCGAAGCACCGTGAGATGTTTCATCCCGCTGACACTTGCCGCTTCTTCCAATGATGGGTCGATCCGGCACAAGGGACCGCCAATCAAAAAAAAAATCGGCGCGGTTAATATTAATCCCAGCACCCAGGCGATTCCCCACGGGCTATCTTTGACACTCAATGCAACGCTCGGAATCCCTAGCACGCTCGCCAGCGCGTTGTTGATCAAACCGATCCGCTCATCCAAAAGCATGATCCATCCCATCGCCAGGATAAAACCGGGAATGACGGGCACGATGCCGATGATGGCTGTGAAGATGGTACGGAGCGGGAGATTCGTTCGGTTCAGTAGCCAGGCAAGCGGTAGGGCGAAGAAGGCGCCGATGAAAATCGTCCCAAAGCCGACGATGGCGGTGTTTGGAATCACCGAGGTGAGCAGACGCGAACTTGCGACGTTCGACCAGTGCCGCAACGTAAAGCCGGGCTCGGTCGGCAAACCCGGCACGAAGGTCATGTAAAGGACAAATGCGAGCAGGGCAATGATGACGGACAGGAGCAACCAGGAGAATGCGAGCGGTATGGCATCCACGCCGACCGCGTGCTCCCGTCGATTAGAAGAAGCTTTCACCGGCTGGAACAATCAGGCGTCTATTCTCCTCTGATAGCCTTGGCCAAGGCGTCTAAATACTTACGGCCCTCTTCGGTCCGGTACCATTTCAACAGCTCTATCGTCTTTTCGTTGTCCAGAAAACCGATCACCCGCGCTTTCGACTTTTCGATGCCTTGTCTAAACTCTCGATCGAGATCGCTGTCGCCGTAGGGTACCGCTTGCAAATCACTGGGTTGCCAAATCTTCTGCGCATCGGCGGTAGTCATCCACAACGCCCACAGCGTCCCCGCGGCCGGATGGCGCGCTCGGGTGCGGACCGAGTAATACACCTG
>Ga0075310_1000034_pt1 | contig 20954 bp, 24 predicted proteins | sample MayberryNE_Catta_2_FD_120088 | JGI IMG/M metagenome (GOLD analysis project Ga0075310, IMG submission 120088) | Natural and restored wetland microbial communities from the San Francisco Bay, California, USA, that impact long-term carbon... | ecosystem: Environmental > Terrestrial > Soil >... | reverse complement strand
TGCTGAAACGGAAGGAGGACGACGCATGAGGACCCCCTCTCTCATCCCCGACGCCTCGCTTCCCGGCGGCGGTCGCCGGCGCCTCGTGCGCGGCGGGATCGTCACCGCGTGCATCCTGTACGTAGGCGTCCTGCTGCTGCTGCCCCTCGTGGGCATCATCTACACGGCCCTTGAGCCGGGACTGGCCAAGATCTGGGAGACGTTCAGCCTCCCTGACGTGCGCCATGCCTTCTACCTCACGGGTGTGATCACGGTCGTCACCATCGCCGTCACGACGTTCTTCGGAGTGATCACTGCGTGGGTACTCGTTCGTCAGAGGTTCCCCGGGAAGTCCCTCCTGAACGCCGTCGTCGACCTTCCATTCGCTCTCTCCCCGGTCACAGTGGGGCTCGCCGCGGTGATCCTGTTCGGCGCTGGTGGGTGGCTCGAGCCGTTCTTCCAGGCGCGAGGGATACAGATCATCTTCGCCCTGCCCTCGATGGTGCTCGTCACGATCTTCATCTGCATCCCGTTCACGATCCGTGAGGTCGTGCCGGTGCTCGAGGAGATCGGCAAGGACGAGGAGGACGCCGCTCGGACCCTCGGCGCCTCGATCATGCAGACGTGGCGGAAGGTCACGATGCCGAACATCCGATGGGGCCTGCTCTACGGGATCGCGCTCACCACGGCCCGGGCGATCGGTGAGATCGGCGCCGTGCTGATCGTGAGCGGACTGATCAAGGGCCAGACCGAGACCGCCACCCTGTTCATCTTCACGGCCATCGAGGAACGCCTGTACGCAGAGGCCTACATCGTGGCGCTCACCCTGGCGGCCGTCTCGATCGTGCTCCTCATCACGATCGAGACCGCCCGCCATCGCATCGAAGGAAGGAAGGTACGCACATGAGCACGCCGATCGTGGTGGAGCAGCTCACCAAACGGTTCGGCTCGTTCGAGGCCGTGCGCGACGTGTCGTTCACGGCGCCCCGCGGCGCCATCACCGCCCTGCTCGGCCCGTCGGGCTCGGGCAAGAGCACGGTTCTGCGCATGATCGCGGGGCTCGAGACCCCGAACGAAGGCCGCATCTGGCTCGGCGACGTGGAGCTCACCCCCAAGAGCGTGCAGGAGCGCCGCGTCGGGTTCGTCTTCCAGCATTACGCGCTCTTCCGGCACATGACCGTGCGGCAGAACGTGGAGTTCGGCCTCGCCGTGCGCAAGCAGTCGAAGTCCGATCGCATGGCTCGCGTGGACGAGCTGCTCGAGCTCGTGCACCTCACCCATTTCGCAAAGCGCTACCCGGACCAGCTCTCCGGGGGGCAGCGGCAGCGCGTCGCGCTCGCCCGCGCCTTGGCCCCGAGGCCCGAGGTGCTGCTGCTCGACGAGCCGTTCGGGGCCCTCGACGCGAAGGTGCGCCAGGATCTGCGCCGGTGGCTCGACGAGCTTCACCGCGAGCTCGGCGTGACGAGCCTGCTGGTCACGCACGATCAGGAGGAAGCGCTCGAGCTCGCCAACCAGGTCGTGGTCATGCACGAAGGCGCCGTGGAACAGGTGGGCTCACCGGGAGAGATCTACGACGATCCGACGACCCCGTTCGTCGCCGGCTTCGTCGGCTCGGCCAACGTGCTGCACGGCGTGGTCGAGGGCGGCCACGTGCACCTCGGCGCGCTCCGGGTGCCCGGGGCCGAGCACCTCACGGAGGGGGCCGCGGCCACGGCTTACGTTCGTCCGCACGACGTCCGGATCTCGCCGAAGGGATCGAACGGCCACGACCCCGACGGGACCGCGCGCGCGCTCGGGCGAGTGGAGCGTATCTCCTCACTCGGGTGGCTCGCGCGGCTCACGATCCGACTGGATGGTGGGGGCGAACACACGCTCGTCGCCCATGTGCCGCAGAACGAGCTCGACGGCGCGACGGAAGGCGATCTGGTCAGCGTCGACCTCCGCAATCCGAAGGCGTTCGATCATGGCGAGGCCCGAGCGGAGGAGTGAGGGTCCCGTTGCGCGTCGTCGACGGGGGGGAGGGTGCCTTCGACCGGGAGATCCCGGCCGAGGTGCTTCGTTTCGCCTCGCTCCCTCCGTCTCAGCGAGAACTGCTGCTCCACGTGCACGACCTGCTCGACGACATCGCGTACGGCACCGTGGTGTTGGTGTTGCAGGACGGGAAGGTGATCCAGGTCGAGACCTCGGAGAAGATCCGGCTGAAGTGAGCTCAGGCGCGCCGCGCGTAGGCGATCGCCCACCGCTCCTGCCATCGCTCGCCGTCGGGAGAGGACTCCCATCGCCAGCGGAAGCGACCGTGCTCGACATCGGAGAAGACCATGCGCTTGTACACACGCTCCGCGTCGATCCGCTCCGGCGTGGCGAAGACCGGGCTACCGTCGGCCAGCGTCGTCCCCACGAGGTGCCAGTAGCTGCCGTTCGAGTCGGCCCAGGTCTGTCGCCATCCGGTCGCTTCGCCGAAGACCGAGAGGCTCATGCCGCGGAACGCTTTCGGCCCTCGTGCCTCGAACCGTTCCACGACGACCCGACCATCGAACTCACGGGTGATCGAGTTGACGCCGTGCCCTCCGTCCCAGGAGCAGTCCCATTCACCGAGCCAGAAATCGAGTGAATGTGCGTCCATCCTCCGGAGCGTAGGCCGGTCGCCGCCGCACGGCTTGGGGAGGATTGCCCTCCTTTGGCCATTCAGTGCCCGCAGGCGCAGGCACCGCCGCCACAGCATCCGCCGGTCGACGGCCCGGGCTCGCCGATGCCCTGCGATGCGGCGCCGGTCCCGAATGCGGAGAAGCGGCGCCGGACGCGATCGTCGCCGCATGACGGGCAAGCCAGCGCCGTGTCGATCGCCGCGCCGATCGCTCGGCGCTGCTCGAACGGTTGCTCGCAGGCGAGGCAGATGTACTCGTAGACGGCCATCGAGACCTCAGCATAGTCTCAGGAGTATGCGAGCGACCGAGGCCGTCGATCGTGTCGCGGCGGTCTTCGACCTGCTCGCGGACAGCCCCGAGGGCCTGACCGTCACGGAGGTCGCCGATGCTCTGGGGGTCCACAAGGCGACCGCGTCACGGCTGCTGGGAACCCTGAGCGGTCACGGGCTCGTCGAGCGATCCGATCGACGCCGGTACCGCATCGGCATCGGCATCGTTCGGTACGCCGCGGGTACGCTCACCGAACTGGGCGCCGTCAGCCGGGCACGGCCCGAGCTGGAAGCGTTGTCTCGCACGACCCGTGAGACGGTCTCGCTCGGCGTGCTGGACGGCAGGGACGTCCTCTACATCGATCAGGTGACCGGTCACGAGCGGGTGGTCTTCGCCGACTGGGCGGGCCGCCGCTCGCCTGCGCACTGCAGCTCGAGCGGGAAGGTGCTGCTCGCACACCTCGACGACGCCGAGCTCGAGAGGTTCCTGGCCCGACCGTTGGCGCCGCGCACCGAGCGGACGATCCTCGACCCCGAGTCGCTCCGGGAACGGCTCGACGATGTCCGTCGGCGAGGGTACGAGCGATCGGTCGGCGAACTCGAGGACGGACTGAGCACCGCGGCTGCTCCCGTCTGGTCCCGGGGACGAGCGGTGGCGGCGGTGAGCGTGGGCGGGCCCAGCTCCCGGCTGCCTGCACGCGAGCTCCCCAGGCTCGGCCGCCTGGCGATCGAGACCGCGACCGCGATCGGTCGCCGGCTGGACATGGGGCCGCCCGGCGAGCCGTTCCAGGTGCCGGCGAGGTGATCGTTCTCAGGCGTTGCCACCAGGGCAACGACTGACTGTTCGTGCGACCTCGGCGGGGCTAGCGTGCCCACGTAACCGTCCGCCCGAACGTGGAGCACGATGTGATCGAGCCGGGTCCCAATCCGTTCGAGGCCGAGGGCGTGTGGTTGAAGGCGGCCCTGCACACGCACACGGCCCGTACCGATGGCGATCTTCCTCCCGAGCGGCACGTGCAGCACCACGAATGGATGGGGTTCGACGTCGTCGCGATCACCGATCACTGGACGCTCACATCGAGCCCCTCGAGCGAGCGCATCCTGGTGATCCAGGGTGCGGAGCTCGCCGTCGATCCACTCGCGAAGGGCCGCTACACCGAGATCCTCGCGATCGGCATCGACGACATCCCCGACGATCCCGGCGGGGATCGCGCGTACTGGGAACAGGTCGACAACTACCAGTTCAAGACGTTCCCCGACCTGTCGACCGCGGCCGCGAACATCACCGCGCAGGGTGGGGTCGCGTTCGTGGCTCACCCGTACTGGAGCGGGCTCCCGCTCGAGGTCGTGTTCGAGGCCGAAGGGGTTGCCGGCTTCGAGCTCTACAACGCGAGCGCCGAACGCGAGACGGGACGCGGCGACTCGTCCTACATCTGGGATCTCGCGCTCGATCGGGGGCGGCTGCTCTTCGGCATCGCGACCGACGACTCCCACTACCCGGGGTTCGACATCGGTGACGGTTGGACGATGGTGCGGGCCGCGGACCGCACGCAGGAGGCCGTGCTCCAGGCGCTCGCGACCGGGTCCTTCTACGCGACGAACGGTCCCGAGATCCACGACGTCCGTCGCGACGGCGGGGCGATCGAGGTGCGCTGCAGCCCGGCCGCCACCGTGATCCTTCGCTCGGGTTTCGAGCGTGGCCTCTCGGTCGAGTCCGGGCCGCGGGCGCGCCTGGAGCGATCTCACATCCTCGAGCGAGACGGTTCGGGAGCCATCGTGCGCGCGCGGTTCGACCCCGAACCGGACGATCTCACGTACGCCCGGATACAGGTGAGCGACGAGCGAGGCCGCTCGGCATGGACCAACCCGATCTGACCGATCCTCGACGGGAGGGAATCAGAACATGAGACGGACGCTCACACCGTTGGTCGTGCTCGCGGCCTTGACGGCGTTGGCGGTGCCCGCCCTGGCGCAGAGCGCGACGCCCCCCGAAGTGCGGTCGACGCTGACCGTGGGCATGAGCTACGACCTGTACACCTCGAACCCCCTTCGCGCTTGCGGTTGCGGGGCGGAGTACGAGTTCCTCGCGATCAACTACGACATGCTCTTGGCGTTCGACGAGCAGACGCTCGAGGCGGCGCCCGGGCTCGCGACCGAGGTGCCGACGAAGGAGAACGGCGGTGTCTCCGACGACGGCATGACCTACACGTTCCACATCAGGGACGACGCGACCTGGCACGACGGCACGCCCGTGACCGCTCGAGACGTGGCGTTCACGTACCGCTTCGCCCTCGACAACAAGATCGGGGCCTACAACAACTACCTGCCGTACGACCCGGTGTTCGAGACGCCCGACGATTCCACGCTCGTGTGGACCATGAGCTCGCCGAGCCTCGCGCCCGTGGCGCCGCCGTTCATCCCGATACTTCCGGAGCACGTCTGGTCGGAGTTCGACGGCGACGCCAAGGCCGGAAGGCAGTTCGAGAACATCCCGGCCATCGGCTCCGGCCCGTTCCAGCTCGCCGAGTGGGAGGAAGGACGATTCTGGCGCGTCGAGGCCAACGAGGACTACTGGGGCGGAGCGCCGAAGGTTGATGAGATCGTGTTCCGTGCCTTCGACAACCCGGAGACGATGGCGCTGGCCTTGCGCGACGGCGAGGTCGATCTCGTCTCAGGGCTCCCGCCCAACATCGCACGTTCGCTCGAGGGTCAGCCGAACATCGCGGTGCACGAGGCCGTGGGGCGAACGTTCCTGAACCTCGCCTTCAACTTCGGCGGTCAGAACCCGGCCGCGACGAACCACCCCGCCTTGCACGATCTGACCGTGCGGACCGCGATCGCGCACGCCATCGACAAGCAGGCCCTCGTCGACAAGGTGCTGTTGGGCAACGGTGTGGCGGGCACGAGCGTGATGCCGCCGTCGAGCCCATGGCATTGGCAGCCTCCGGCGGGCCAGGAGCAGTCGTTCGACCTCGAGGCGGCGAACTCGATGCTCGACGACGCCGGCTACCTCGACACCGACGACGACGGGATCCGAGAGATGCCCGGAGGCGGTGAACCCGTTGAGTTGGAGCTCGTCGCGGCGTCGAGCGTCGTCGAGGCGCCTGCCACCGCGAGGCTGATCGCCGGCTGGCTCGGCGAGATCGGCATCGGCTCGCAGGTCAAGGCCGTCGGCGACGGCGCGATGAACCAGGTCTGGACCAGGGGCACGTTCGACGCCTACCTGTGGGGATGGACCCCCGACCCCGACCCCGACTTCATCCTGTCGGTCTTCACCACCGCCCAGTGCGGCAACTGGAGCGACGGCTGCTACTCGGATCCCGAGTACGACGAGCTCTACACCGAGCAGCAGCAGGCGACGTCGGTCGAGGAACGCAGGGCGCTCGTCGCCGAGATGCAGCAGTTCCTCTACGAGGACGTCGCCGAGGTCATCCTCTTCTACTCCGCCGACCTCGAGGCGTACCGAACGGACACGTTCACCGGGTACTCGCCGACGCCGCCACCCGACGGGTACATGGTGTTCGGCTACCTCCCCTATCCCTACATGGATATCGAGCCGGTGAGCGCGGCCGAGGGCGGCGCGACCTCGTCGGGCTCCGACGCGATCCCCTTGTGGGTATGGGGCACCGTGGTCGCCGCGGTCGTCGTCGGATGGGTACTCGTCTCTCGGGCCAGGCGCGCGCGCGAAGACGAACGCGAATAGCGCATGCAAGGTTACGTCGGTCGGAAGCTGCTCGGCGCCGCAGGCACGCTCCTGTTCGTGATGCTGTTCAACTTCGTGCTGTTCCGGGTGATGCCGGGCAGCCCCGTGGACACCATCGCGAGGAACCAGCGCCTGTCGCCCGATGAGATCCAGGCGCTGATCGAGGACTTCGGCCTCGACCGTTCGTTGCCGGCTCAGGTGCCCGGCTACCTGTGGGATACCGTCTCGGGCAACCTCGGCGTCTCCTACACCTCCGGCAGGCCGGTGACGTCCGTGCTCGCCGACCGGGTCTGGCCCACCGTCGTCCTCGTGTTGCCCGCGACGATCATCTCCGTCGCCGTCGGAGTGTGGCTCGGCATCCACGCAGGGTGGCGCCGGGGCTCGGGCACCGACGCCGGGTCGGTCGGCGCATCGCTCGTGCTCTACTCGACCCCCGAGGGGTGGCTGGGCATGATGCTGCTCGTCGTCTTCGGCGTGTGGCTCGGGTTGTTCCCGCTGGGCGGGTACTCGTCGAGCCCGCCCCCCGAGGGGGCGGCGTACGTGGCCGACGTCATCACACACGCGTTCCTTCCGGTGCTCACGCTCGCGCTCGCGTACATCGGCGAGTACGTGTTGATCATGCGCTCCTCGATGGTCGAGGTGACCCACGAGGACTACCTGACGACCGCCCGCGCCAAAGGCCTCACCGATCGGGACGTCCGACGGAGCCACGCGGTGCCCAACGCGCTGCTGCCGATCGTCACGTTGATCTTCTACAGCTTCGGCTTCGTGCTGGGCGGCGCCGTGGTGATCGAGTCGATCTTCAACTGGCCGGGGCTCGGGCTCCTGACGTTCCAGGCGATCGACAACCAGGACTTCCCCGTGATCCAGGGGGTGTTCCTGCTGTCGAGCTTCCTCGTCATCGCCTTCAACCTCGCGGCCGACCTGTCCTATGGGTACATCGACCCGAGGGTGCACGATCGCTGATGGCCACCGGGTCCGACGTGCTCGCCGAGGGTGTCCCCCGATCCGCGCGTGCGGCGGCGCGGGTGCGCCGGCGACGGGCCTTCGCGGCGTTCCGCCGTGACTACCGGCGGAGCCGCATGGGCATGATCGGCGTCGCCATCCTCGTGGTCGCCGTGGCGGTCGCCCTGTTGGCGCCGGTCCTGACCGATCGGCGCGACACCCAGGAAGCGTTCGCCTCGGGTCCCGTGCTGGCCCCGCCGTCGGTCGAGTATCCGTTGGGCACCGACGTCTTCGGACGGTCGGTGCTCACCCTCACGATCTGGGGAGCCCGGGTGTCGTTGCTGGTCGGTTTCGCGGCGACCGCGATCGCGGCGTCGATCGGCACGTCGGTGGGCGTGACCGGCGGCTACGTCGGCGGCCGGACCGACGGCTTGCTCAACGCGGTCTCGAACTGGTTCCTGGTCATCCCCTGGATCCCCCTGGCGATCGCCCTCGCATCGATCCTCGGTCCCACCCTGCTGAACGTGATCCTCGTGATCGGCATCACGTCGTGGGCCTCGACCGCCCGACTCGTGCGCGCCCAGACGTTGAGCGTGAAGCAGAGTCCCTTCGTGGAACGGTCCAGGGCCCTCGGCGGCTCGGAGTGGCATCTGGCCACTCGCCACGTGCTCCCGAACCTCGTGCCGGTCATCCTCGCGAACACCGTGCTGGCGATCGCCCTGGCGATCCTGTCCGAGACGACGCTGGCGCTGCTGGGGCTCGGCGACCCGTCCAGCATCTCGTGGGGGACGATGATCTACGAGGCGTTCATCGCGGGCGCGATCAGCGGGGGTCAGTGGTGGTGGCTGCTGCCCCCAGGGCTCGCGATCGTCTCCGTCGTGCTGGCGTTCACGATGTGCGGCTACGCGCTCGAGGAGATCCTCAACCCTCGATTGAGGGCCAGGGGCGACCGATGACCCCGGCACCGTTGGGCGAGGAGCTCGAGTTCGCGCGAGAGCTCGCGGACATGGCGGCCTCGATCTCCGCTCGTTGGACCGAGGGGGACCTCGGCGTGCGCCAGAAGCACGACGCGACCCCGGTGACCGACACCGATGTCGCGATCGAGCGCGCGCTTCGGGAGGCTGTGCGGGCGCGCTTCCCCGATGACGGCTTCCTCGGCGAGGAAGAGGGCGAGACGCCGGGCGGCCGGAGGACCTGGGTCGTCGATCCGATCGACGGCACCCGCAACCTGATCGACGGTATCCAGCTCTGGACCACGTTGATCGCGCTGGTCGACGACGGCCGGCCGGTCGTCGGAGTCGCGAACGCACCCGCGGTGCACGAGCGTTACGAGGCCGTGATCGGGCAGGGCTCCACACTCAACGGAGTCCCCATCCGAGTTTCCCGCGTCGAGGAGATCGAGGACGCCATGGTGCTGCACTCCGGGGTCGAGGAATGGATGCGGGGACCGTATTGGGATGGGTTCCGCTCGCTGGCGGGGTCGGCGAGGCGCACGCGCGGTGTGAGCGATGCCTGGGGTCACATGCTCGTGGCACGGGGCTCCGCCGACGTCCTCCTCGAGCACGAGCCGTGCGGCCCCTGGGACTGGTTCGCGGTCCAGATCATCGTGCAGGAGGCTGGCGGTCGGATCACGACGCTGGAGGGCTCGCCTCCGACTCCCGGCTGCAATCTCATGTCTTCGAACGGCGCCATCCACGACCGCGTGATCCGCGAGCTGGCCGGTCACGCGATCGCCGGCCGCTGAGCGGGGGAGGGGGGGTTCGGTGCGGATACTGATCCGATGGGGGATCACCGCGGTGGCTGTGTTCGTTGCGGCGCAACTCGTGCCCGGCATCGAGCTTCGCGAGGGGCTGGCGTCGCTGCTGATCGTGTCGGCGATCCTGGGGCTCGTGAACGCAGTGCTCGGAACGGTGCTGAGGATCCTCAGCATCCCGTTCCTGATCATCACGCTCGGCCTGTTCGCCATCGTCATCAACATGGTCGTTCTCTGGGTGACCACGGCCTTCACCGACCGCATCGAGATCGAGGGGTTCTGGGCGTACTTCTGGGCGGCCCTGATCGTCTCGATCGTGACGCTGGTGCTGAGGATCGCGCTGCCAGACGGCGAATGACGGCTGACCGCCGCGGGAGTGCCGGGAGACGCAGGCCGGAGCGGGCTGAACGCCCGAGCGGGGCACCTCGCTCCGGGCCGGGTACCCTTGTTGCATGCCGGAGAGCTACGGGAAGCGTCAGCGCCAGGACGTGAAGGCGCGCAAGGCCGCCGCTCGCGAGGAGCGGCGGCTCGCTCGCGCGAAGCGCGACGCCGACCGGGCCGCCGGCCTCGTCGAGGCGGGCACGCCGATCGAGGCGGCCGACCCGGTCGTTCTGGGGCTCCCTGAGGAGGCCGAGCCCGCCGAGACCTCGCGATCCGACGGTTCCGCTTGATCCTTCGCTCGAGGGCCTCCGCTCCATGCGGCGGCTAGGCTGACGGCGATGAACCTCGACGAAGACCGCATCGCATTGTTCCTCGACTACGAGAACCTCGCGATCGGCGCGCGGGATCGACTCGAGGGCATGCGCTCCGACCTGCGACCCGTGCTCGACGCGCTCGCCGAGCGAGGAAGGGTGATCTCGCGCAAGGCGTACGCGGATTGGTCCTACTGGGACGAGGACCGTCGCATGCTCACACGCAGCCATGTCGAGCTGATCGAGATCCCGCAACGGATGGGCGCCTCGCGCAAGAACTCGGCTGACATCAAGCTGGCCGTCGACGCGCTCGAGATGGCGTTCGAGCGTGACTACGTCACCACGTTCGTGATCTGCACCGGCGACAGCGACTTCACGCCGCTCGTGCACAAGCTCCGCGAGCTGGACAAGCGTGTCATCGGCGTCGGCATCAAGGAGTCGACATCGAAGCTGCTTCCGCCGGCGTGCGACGAGTTCCTGTACTACGAGTCGCTCGAGGGTGTCGACGTGCCGGCCGAGCGGCGCCGCCGCGGCCGCAGGAACCGAGGAAGTGAACCGTCCGGGACGCCGCTCGCTACGGCCGAGGCGGAGCCGGTCGACGACCGGGTGATCGATGACGAGGAGCAGCCCGAGACCGCGCCGCTCGACGAGGATCAGCTCGCGATCCTGATCGCGCAGACGGTGGCCGGCCTCGAACGAAGCGCGACCGGACCGGTGCTGGCCTCGTCGGTCAAGCGGGCGCTGCTTCGCAAGGATCCGACGTTCAGTGAAGCCGACCATGGCTTCCGCGCCTTCGGCGAACTGCTCCGACATCTCCAGGAGCGGAACGTGGTCGAGCTGAGCGAGGGATCGGCCAAGGGCGACCCCGAGGTTTCGCTTCCCACCGAAGGCGGTGAGGCCGAGGCCTTCGAGCTGCTCCACGACGTCGTCGCCGATCTCGCCGGGAACGGCCCCGTCCAGCTCTCGGGCCTGAAGAACCGGGTGCGGAAGGCCCGGCCGGGGTTCAGCGAGAAGCAGTACGGCTACGGGGGGTTCCTGCAGTTCTGCAAGGCGGCCGCGACCCACGGGTCGGTGGCGCTGGAATGGGACGACGCGGCCGAGGACTACATCGTCTCGATCCCGTGAGGAGGGCCCTCCGCTGCCGACGCCGGTCGACTGCCTGATCGAGGCCGGGGGCAAGCGCACGTTCGCGAGCGCCGTCGCGTGGCCGGGATGGTGCCGCGCCGGCCGCGACGAGGACGAGGCGCTGCAGGGCCTCTGGTCCTACGGAGAGCGCTACGCCCAGGCGATGAAGGCGTCGGGCGTGCGCTTCTCGGCGCCGAGATCGTCGGAGAGCTTCCACGTGATCGAGCGGGTGGCCGGCAACGCCACGACCGACTTCGGCGCGCCCGACGGCGTCTACGACGCCGACGACGAGCCGGTCCCGGCCCGTGAGTGGACCCGGGCCCGCAGGGTGCTGGAAGGCTGCTGGGCCGCCTTCGACGGAGCGGCCGCCGCCGCCGAGGGGATCGAGCTGCTCAAGGGGCCACGCGGTGGCGGCCGCGGGCTCGACGCGATCGTCGCCCACGTCGTCGGCGCCGAGGCCGGCTACCTGCGCATGTTGACGGGAGACACGGTGGCGGTCGACGAGGCGGATGCGTGGGCGGGCCGTGTGGCCGAACGTGCCGCTCTGCTCGAGGGGCTCGATCGAGCGAAGGCGGGAGACTTGCCCGAGCGCGGTCCGCGAGGTGGCAAGCGGTGGAAGCCTCGGCGCTTCCTTCGGCGGACCGCCTGGCACGTGCTCGACCACGCGTGGGAGATCCAGGACCGCACGACCGGCTGAGCGGGGCTACCCTGTTGATGTGGTCGACGGGAGAGGTCGGCCGACGGAGGGAGCCGCCGTCGTGAGGGAGGAAGGCGATGAAAGCAGCGGCCGGTGACGTGCTCAGGATCAGGGGCCACCGGATCGGAGAGCCCGATCGAGACGCCGAGATCGTCGAGGTCCGGGGTGATGACGGTGGTCCTCCGTTCCTCGTCCGCTGGGAGGACGGTCACGAAGGGCTGATGTTCCCGGAGTCCGATGCCGAGATCGTGCACGTCGGGGAGGCCGATCCCCGGCACTAGATGAAATGGTCTTCGTTGGGCACGGTGCCCGGCTGCCACCCTTGGAAGCCCTCGGGGAAGGCGAACGCGCCCCCGAAGGTCGGCGCGCTCTCGCGGCCGAAGACCGGCTTGCGCGGCGCTTCCTTGAAGTTGAAGACGTGCTCGAACGAGTGCGTGTTCTCGATGCGTGGGGTCAGGTACGGCAGGCCCCAGTTGTCGGCGATGAACCGGAGCGGCGTGGAGAACTCGCCGACCTCGGTGTCGATGACGCCTCGCTCCGTGTAGGGGCTGATCGTGAGCAGCGGCACCCGCACGCCGAGTCCGAGGTCGTCGAGGACCGGAGGGATCACGGGGTCGTAGAAGCCGCCCCACTCGTCCCAGGTGAGGAAGATCGCCGTGTGCTCCCACATCGGGCTGCGCATCACCGCGTTCACGATCTCGCTGACCCAGTTGTGGGCGTGCCCGGTCGAGTACGGCGGGTGGTCGGAGAGCTCGAAACGGGGGGTCACCCATGTGACGGCGGGCAGCTTCTCCGCCGCGATGTCGTTCACGATCCGGTCGATCGGGCGCATGTGCTGCTCCCAGAGATCCGAGTGGAAGACGTTCCCGATGCCGTTGTAGGCGTTCCAGAAGTACCCCACCTGTCCCGGTGAGGCCGAGTAGTAGGTCCAGTCGACGCCGACATCGGTGAGCTGCTCGCCGACCGTGCGGTAGTTGAAGCACGTGTCGCGTTTCGTGAGGTTCCCCTTGTCGTCCTTGACGAACACGAACACGTCGTCGCCGAGCGCATCGCATCCCCAGCTCTTGAAGCGCTTCCCGTCGGTGACCCTCGTCTCGATGTTCTCCGGGTTGTCGAGCACGCCGCCGGACTGCCCGGCGACGAAGTAATAGTGGTTCGGGTACGAGGGACCGCCGACGCTCGCGAAGAAGTGGTCGGAGAGCGCGTACTCCCGGGCCCAGGTCCAGTAGTTCGGGATCTGGTCCTCGTCGAAGACGGAGTAGGCGTAGGTCGAACCGAACTCACCGTTGCCGAACCCGTCCATCTTGTCGTCGTTGACGCAGTTGAGGTGGGCGGCCCGGTCGTGGGGGATGTCGCCCGGCAGCCATTCCGGGCAGCGGATCAACGGCTTCTCCTTGCCGTACTCCAGCCCCACGGTCGTTCCCTCCACCCCCGGGAACCTGCCGAACATCGTGTTGAAGCTGCGGTTCTCCAGCATGATGTAGAGCACGCGCTTGATCGGGGTCGCCGTGTCGATCTCGGGCGTCGGGTCGCCGAGCCTCGGCACGACCTTGCCGCCGGTGCAGGAGAAGAGCACGCCCCCGGCGACCGCCATCGCCGAACCCTTCAGGAACCGGCGCCGGGTGAGGTACGGGATCGGGTGCGCGGGAGCGCGTTCCTCGTCGCGAGGATGCATCCGCCCGGGCATGGGTCCATCTATATCAGTCCATCGTGTCGTCGCTATCCTTGGCCGCACCGTGCACACAGCTTCGTCACATCGCGCCCGGATACTGTCGGCCGTGTCGCGCCGAGCCCATCCCCCTTTCAGGTCGCGGCCGCCCGTGCGCCTGCTCGTCGCGATCCTCGTGCTGCTCGCTCTGGGTGCCGCATCCTGTGACGGAGGGAACGATCGCGAGCGCAACGGCGGTTTCGGGGCGATCCCCTCGACGGAGACCGCCACCCCGAGCGAGGCCTTCACGCCCTCTGCGAGCGTCGCGCCGTCTCCCACGCAAGCCGCAGTGCCCGACCCACCCCCGAAGACCCGCGGCGCCGCATCTCCGACGTGTGTCGAGGGCTGGCGCACGCCGCGGCGCGATACGTCGCTGTTCACCGATCCGCTGGGCATCGTGCGTCGTACGGCGCCGGTCGACGGCGAGTTCACCGTGGTCGACATGCGGTACTTCACCGGCCCGGAGTCGCCCCCGTCCGACAAGGGGTACATCCTCGAGATCGACCGTTGGTACATCAAGCTGTTCGTGGAGTCGGACTGGAGCTATCAGGGCAGGTTCATCGTCGAGGCGCGCCGGTTCGGTCGCGGGGTGGCCGCGGTCGCGCCCTACGACACGAGCGGGTTCCGCTCGCCGGATTGGACCGGCTTCCAGTGGGACTCAGCCGACACCGAGGCACGCGCCTACCCGGGCCTGCCGGGGCGGTGGGCGGGCATCCCGTACGACTTCGTGCGGGGGGGCGCCGGCCTCGACATCCCCGGCCTCCCCGACGAGGTGCGCGGATGCCTCGGCGGAACGTGAGACCTGGGCCTTAGGGCATCCGGCCGTTGCGCCATCCGCCGCGCAGGTAGTTCCATGGAGTCATGAACGCCGCGGTCGGCACCACCACCCGAACGAGCGATCCGCTCGGAGTCGTCGCGGCACTCTGCGGCGCCGCGGGGTTCGTCACGACCGTGGTGCTCTGGCTCGGCCAGATGCGTCCGGACTCGCGGTTCCCCGGCGAGTCTGCGTCCGCGCTCGCCATCGGGGTGCAGATCCGCGACGATCTGATCGTGCTGGCCGCCCTGCTCGGCGTCGCTGCGATCCTCGGAGCCTTCGTCTCGTCGCTCGGCGGCCCGGCCAAGACGTCGGCCGTCGTTGCGCTCGTGCTGGGTGCGGTCGCCCTGATCTACCCGGTGCTGGCGTGGCAGGGCATCGTCGGCGCGACGGTGGTGCCCTCCTCGCTCACCGGCCCGTAGCGGGGTCGGGGGCCGGGGTCCCACCCTTCCGATAACGGCGTCGCGCTCGGAACTCGTACCACCGGAACTCCCCGCGTCGATGAGCGGCGGCGCGGGCGGCCCTGGCGAGCGCCGCCTTCCGCACCGCCGGCTTCACCTCCGAGGCCGTCTGCACATACTCGGTCGACGTCTGCAGGTCGGCCCCGGTCCACTGGATCGTGGACGGGTCCGGGTGGCGGTCCCGTTCAGGATGTTCGGTCCACCCGTCGCGGCCCACGAGCCGTCCCCTCCGTTCGCTCGACGCCCCGACCCTACCCTGGTTCGGGCCATCCGGTATACAGCTCCGTGCCCCGCTTCCGCAGCTCGTTGCCGATCACGAGCCGCTGGATCTCGCTGGTGCCTTCCCAGATGCGGTCGACGCGGAGCTCGCGGTACATGCGTTCGACCGGCTGCTCCCGCATGTACCCACGGCCGCCGAAGATCTGGACGGCCTTGTCGATCACCCGCCCGGCCGTCTCGCTGCACACGAGCTTGACCGCGCTCGCCATCGCGTGCGTCTGCTTCCTCGTCGCGTCGCCGCGGGCCGCGTCCCAGCAGGCGCGATAGAGCAACGACTTCGCGGCCATGATCTCGGCGGCCATGTCGGCGAGCATGAACTCGCCGGCCTGGAACTCCACGATCGGACGGCCGAACTGCCGCCGCTCCTGCGCGAAGGCGAGGGAGAGCTCGAGTGCGCGGGCGCTCGCGCCCATCGTGCGCGCACCGATCATGATGCGCTCTTCGACGAACCAGTCCTTCGTGAGCTCGAAGCCCTCGCCGATCTCCCCGAGCACGCGGTCGTCGCCGACCCGGACACCGTCGAACGCGTAGATCGGATGCTCGAAGACGAACGTGTGCGTGTACCGCGGCGTCCGCACGAGCCGCACGCCCGGCATGTCCTTGTCCACGAGGAAGACCGTGGCTTTGGTCGGGTCACCGTCGACGTGGGCGTGCACCAGGAAGAAGTCGGCGACGTCGCCGCTCGTCACATGCCACTTCTCGCCTTCGATCACCCAGGCGTCGCCGTCGCGCCGCGCCGTCGTCGCGACCGCCGTCACGTCCGACCCGGCGCCCTCCTCGGTGATCGCGTAGGCGTCACGGCGTTCGCCGCCGATCGCAGGCCGAAGGAAGCGCTCCTTCTGATCCTCGGTGCCCCGCGCGAGCGGGATCGACGGTCGCCAGGGGATGTCCCACAACGCCCCGGTCGCACGTCCCCACTGCTCCTCGATCAGCATCTGCCGGAACGTGTCGTAGCCCCGTCCGCCGTCCTCGACCGCGTGGTTGATGCCGTGGAACTCCCACTCGAGCACGGCCTGCTTCGCTCCCTCGTGACTCTCGGCCGACAGGCCGTCGTTGGCCTCGCACTCGTCTTCGAGCGGCACCAACACCTCGTCGGTGAACGCACGTGCCTTCTGCTGCAGTGTCCGGTCGTCGGCGGAGAGTCTCAGATCCACGTTCGCTCACTCCTCGTGGCAGGTAGGGTTCGGCGCGAGTCTAGGTCGGCGCTCCGAGGAGGCGTGAACCGTGAGCAGGACGGTGTTCCACGGTGGCGTGGTGTTCGATGGTTCCGGAGCCGCCCCCGCCGAGGCGGACGTCGTGATCGACGACGGTCGCTTCGTCGAGGTCGGGCCGGACCTCGACGGCGACGACGGCGTCGACTGCGGCGGCATGGCCCTGCTGCCCGGCCTGTTCGATTGCCACGTGCATCTCGCGTATCGCTACGAGGACTTCGACGAGTTCGCGCGCATGCAGGAGCCGTTCTCCCTGCCGTTCTTCCGCATGGCGGAGAACCTGCGGCAGACGCTGGCGCTCGGCATCACGACGGTCCGAGATGCCTCGGGCGCCGACGCAGGCCTTCGGTCCGCCGTCGACGAGGGCTCGCTCATCGGCCCACGGATGCAGCTCTCGGTGACGATGCTGTCGATGACCGGCGGCCACAACGACCCCTGGCTTCCGAGCGGCGCTCGCGGGGCCTTCGGCGTGGAGTACCCCGGTATGCCTTCCGGCGTCTGCGATGGGGTCGAGGGGGTGAGCGCCAAGGTGCGTGAGGTGATCCGGGCCGGTGCGGACGTCGTCAAGATCGCGTCGAGCGGCGGATTCCTCTCACCCGCCGACGATCCTCGAGAGCCGAACTACTCGCAGGAGGAGGTCGACGCCATCGTGCGCACCGCGGCCGACCTGGGCACTTGGGTGATGTCGCACGCGCACGGGGCGGAGGGCATCAAGCGTGCGGTGCGCGCCGGTGTCCGCTCGATCGATCACGGGACCTTCCTCGACGACGAGGCGGCGGAGATGATGGTCGAGCACGGCGCCTGGCTCGTACCGACGCTGACGGCCGGCGACACGACCGAAGCTCTGGCTGCCGACGAGAAGGTGCCGGTGCAGGTGCGCGAGAAGCTCCGGGAGCTCGGCCGCCCGGAGTTCGACGCGATGCGACTCGCGGCCGACGCCGGTGTGAAGGTCGCGATGGGCACCGACTGCCCGGTCGCGCCTCACGGCACGAACCTGAACGAGCTGCGACACACGTCCGCGCATGGCTTCTCCCCGGCCCAGGCATTGCACGCCGCGACCGCGAGCGCCGCGGAACTGATGGGGTTGCAGGACGACCTGGGAACGATCGAGACGGGGAAGCTGGCCGACCTCGTGCTGGTCCGGGGCGACCCGCTCGACTTCGACGACCTCGAGTCCCGCATCGAACAGGTGTGGAAGGACGGCGCCAGGCTGGTGCCGTTCTCGGCACCCGGCTAGCGCTGCGTGTATCCGTTCGGGCTCGCTCTGGCCTCGGGCCTGACGTGGGGCACCGCCGACTTCGTCGGCGGCCTGATGTCGAGGCGCCTCCCGACGGCCGTCGTCATGGTCGTGAGTCAGGGCGCGGGTCTGATCCTCACGTCGGCGCTCGTGGTCGCGCTCGGCGAACCCCGTCCCGAGGCGCGGTTCCTCGTCGCCGGAGCACTCGGGGGGCTCGCGGGTGCGATCGGGCTCGCCTCGCTCTATCGAGGCCTCGCGATCGGCCGCATGAGCATCGTCGCTCCGGTCGCCGCCCTCTCGGGCGCGGTGCCGGTGATCGTCGGCTTCCTGCAGGGGGAACGTCCGACGACCGTGCAGCTCTCCGGCATGGCGGTGGCGGGGGCGGGCGTGCTGCTCGCCGTGCGCGCGCCCGAGCCGCCGGGTGCGTCGGAAGCGAGAGGGACCCGCGGCATCGGGCTCGCACTCGTGGCCGCTCTGTTCCTGGGGCTCTTCGTGACCTCGCTCGACGCCGCGGGAGAGGCGAGCGCCCTGTGGGCGTCGCTGATGGTCAGGGTGGTATCGGTGCCGCTGTTCGTGATCGCGGCCATCGCCACGGCACGGCATGCGAGGCGTCCGACCGGAAGGGAACTGGGCATCCTGGGCGGCGTCGGGGCGCTCGACAACGGCGCCAACGTGCTGTTCGCCCTCGCGGCGCGGGAGGGGCTGCTCACCCTCGTCTCGGTGCTCGGCTCCCTCTACCCTGTCGCTACGGTGCTGCTGGCGCGTTGGTTCCTGCACGAGCGGCTCGCTCGGTGGCAGGTGGCGGGCGTCGTCGCGGCGTTCTTCGGCGTCGCGCTGATCGCGGCCGGCTGACCGACCGGTCTCCCTCGTCTCAGCCCGAGAGGATGCGGGTGACGTCGGCGGCGGCTTCGTGTCCCGATCGGATCGCGCCCTCGATCCATCCGGCGCCTTCGGCGGCGATGTCGGAACCGGCGAACGCGATCCGGCCCTGAGGGCGACGGCGCGACGAGGCATCCTCGGCGTACCACCCCGGCTTGGGGGCGAACCAGGTGCCCTTCGAGTACGGGTCGGCGACCCAGTCCGGGCCGTCGGCGGCTCGCACCTTCGCGTCGGGGAAGTATCCCCGGATCCCCCGCTCGACGCCGTCGCGGTCGTCTGCCCGGATCGCTCGGGTCCCGGAGAACCCCGTCACGAGCCGGCCGCCGGCCACCTCGGGTCCGACGACCACGGCCTGGAGCAGCGCCGGCCAGCCCACGCCCACGGCCCGATCCGGCACCTGCTCCACGAGCGCGAGCGTCTTGGTGACCGCTCCGGCATGCCCGCCGATCGCCGCCCGCCGTTTCTCATCCGCGAGCGGGGGGTCGAACGACACGTCGACCCAGACGTGCAGTGGGAGAGCGACCACCGCGGCCGATGCCCGGACCTCGCCGCCCCCGGCGACGTCGAGGGCCATCCCGTCAACGGACGATCTGACGCGGACGACCGGGCTCAGCAGACGCACGTCGGCAGCGGCCTGGCGAACGATCGCGTCCACGAGGCTCGAGGTGCCCTCGGCGAACATCGAGCCGACGTCGGTGAAGATATCGGCGAACCGATAGCCTTCTTCGGCGGCGTCCAGCAGCAGGCCCAGCATGGACATGCGGCTCGGGTCGCCGCCACCCATCGCGGCCGCGAACGCCTTCACGAATGCGGCGGCATCGCCGGAGACGCCGTTCGCGTCGAGCCATTCCGTGACGGGCACGTCGTGTCCTTCCATCCCGTCGGCCCAGGTTGGGCGACCCGACGGGTCCGCGGTCATCTTCTTCTCGAGGAGATCGATCGACTCGCCGATGGCCGGTGCGGAGTCGAGGGCCTCGGACAGGCTCCGGAGTGCGTCGCCTCGGAGCGTGCCGTCGGCGAGCCAGGTGACGGACGAGGTGGGGACCGACCGGCCGATCGGCACACCGGCTCGGGCGATCTCGGCTGACAGCGCCGTCTGGGACTCGGGGAAGACCCACCCGGCGCCGTACTCGGCCTTCACGCCGGTGCCGGGGATCTCGCGGTACCAGGCACGGCCGCCCAAGCGGTCGCGCGCCTCGAGGAGCACGACCGAGCGGCCGGCTTCCCGCAGGTCGCGAGCCGCGACCAGCCCCGCGAACCCACCCCCGACGACTGCCACGTCTGCATCCACGCGCGGAAGCGTAGTCCGTCGGTCGGCATGGGCGTTGTTCCGCAGGGCAGGCACCGATACCCTCCGCCGCATGCTCCTGCACGAGATCGCCGCGTCGGTGCGCGAGCGGCACGCCTCGGCCGAGGCGCTGGTCGCCGAGTCGCTCGGGCGCATCGAACGCCTCGACGGACCGATCAACGCCGTGGTGCTCACTCGCGGGGACGGGGCCTTCGCCGATGCGGCGGCGATCGACGCACGCATCGAGGCGGGGGAGGACCCGGGGCCACTCGCCGGGCTGCCGCTGCTCGTGAAGGACAACGAGGACGCCGCCGGGCTGCCGACGACGTTCGGTTCGTTGCTCCGCGAGCATGCCCCGCCCGCCGAACGCGACTGTGAGATCGTCGGCCGGCTCCGCGCGGCCGGGGCAGTCGTCGTCGGGAAGACCAACCTCCCGGAGTTCGCGTTCGAGGGGTTCACGTCGAACAGGCTCTTCGGGGACACCCACGACCCGTGGGCGCTCGACTGGTCGCCGGGCGGCTCGAGCGGCGGCAGCGGCGCCGCGCTCGCGGCGGGCATGGCACCGCTCGCGACCGGAACCGATGGCGGCGGGTCGATCCGCATCCCGGCAGCCTTCTGCGGGCTCGTCGGGCTGAAGCCGACCGGTGGGCTGATCGGCCGCGATCCGCCCCCGTCGTGGCTCGACTACTCGACGAAGGGACCCCTGACGACGTCGGTGGCCGACGCCGCCCTGCTGCTCGAGGTGATGCGTGGGCCCGTGCACGGTGATCCGACGGCCGTGCCCACGTGGACGCCGCGGCCGGAAGCGTGGCCGACCCGCATCGTGGCCGCTCCCCGCATGGTCGACTACGGGCCGCTGCCGGCGGCGATCGATGCGCTGTTCGAGGAGGCGTTGACCGCTCTCGAGGCCGCGTCCGGGCTCTCGATCGAGCGCGTGCCTGCGCCGTTCCCCCAGCAGATGGACGACGACTGGTTCACGACCGCCGCCGTGGACGAGCTCACGTGGATCGGGCGTGAGGAGGTGGCCCGTCGGTCCGACGACCTCACGCCGTACCTGCGCAGGACACTGGAGATCGCGGCCACGATCACGCCCGACGAGTACCTGTCGGCTCGCCGGCGCCGCTTCACGTTCACCCGGACCCTCGACGATCTGCTCGGCGACGACACGGTGATGGTCTCCCCGACGATGTGCGTCGAGGGCTTCTTCCCCGACGGCCGCTCACCGGGCGATGACGTCGACGCCACCTCGTCGGCCGCCTACAACACTCA
>Ga0075310_1000027_pt1 | contig 21745 bp, 18 predicted proteins | sample MayberryNE_Catta_2_FD_120088 | JGI IMG/M metagenome (GOLD analysis project Ga0075310, IMG submission 120088) | Natural and restored wetland microbial communities from the San Francisco Bay, California, USA, that impact long-term carbon... | ecosystem: Environmental > Terrestrial > Soil >... | reverse complement strand
CCGATTCATGCGACGACAATGAACCCGCCGGTGCTCTTGCTGGTCGATGACGAGATGGGCGTGCGCGAGTCGCTCAAAATGGTTTTCAGCAAGGGTTTTCAGTTGCTCGAAGCCGATTCGGTCGATGCGGCCATCGCCAAAGTCGTCGAAGCGCGCCCGCAGGTCGTCCTACTCGACGTGCTAATGCCCAAGTCCGATGGCCTGCAGGTGCTTCAACGTATCAAGGAAATTCACCCGGGTTGCGCAGTGATCATGCTAACGGGCGTTAACTCGCAGCAGCTGGCCGCCAAGGCGATCGACAGCGGCGCCTTTGATTTTGTCGGTAAACCGTTCGATGTCGTCGACCTGCGGCAAAAAGTCGCGCGCGCGCTCGACCACGTGGCTGCAAAAATACCGGCACCGTAAGCTCAAGTTCCCTCCTGAATGATGGTTTCGAAGCCTCAGCGCTTTTTTAGGCTCGCCCTGGCCGTCGCTCTGCTGATGACCGGCTGCGCGCAGCTCAAACAGTGCGCCTACGCGGGCATCAATCGGGACGAATGGCAGCAACCCGAGAAGGTCATTGCCGCGCTTAAAATTCAGCCCGGCGCCACTGTTGCCGATCTGGGATCGGGCGGCGGCTATTTTACCTTTCGACTGGCGGAAGCCGTCGGCCCGACCGGGAAAGTTTATGCGGTGGATATTGACCGCGACATGCTCGAGCTAATTGCGGAACGCGCGACTAAAGAGGGCCGATCAAATGTCCAAGTGATCCTCGCCAGGCCTGAAGACCCCTCATTGCCGGAAGCTGGCGTCGACCTTATCTTTACCTCCAACACTTACCACCACATTGAAGATCGCATCGCTTATTTTGCTAATCTCCGCAAATATCTTCGACGAAATGGCCGGGTCGCGATTATTGAGTTCGATCGCCGTGGCTGGCTGGAAGGTTTATTGCGCCACTACACGCCGAGTGAATTCATCAAACGGGAAATGGAGCAGGCGGGTTACATGTTGCAGAACGAATTCGACTTCTTAAACCGCCAATCCTTTTTGATCTTTGTGCCAAAACGTTAAAGCACAGATTTTGTGCTCGGGACTAACTCTTGGTCATGATCGCTAAAGCGTACCAACCTATGGCATTTAAAAATCAATCGTGTCGCAGGCCGCAGATGTCATCTCTTTGATTACTAGCCAGCGACTAACAATGCGATCGCGATCGCCATGCCGACGATCCAAATGAGGCTTAGCTGCTCCATCCTGCATACCTCCTCAAAAACACCCTGTCAGACCTTCACTGGCAAGTGCCGTACCAAGTTTCTGAATGAAGCTAACTCGCGCAAATGCAAAGGACGTGGCAAAAACGCGAGCTTAAAAAGCGGTGCCTTGTATGAGATTCCCTACGCGAACTAACGCAGGGATTCATCTCCGATGAAGGGAAAGCGCACCGGGGAATGTAAATCTCCGCGCGATCTGTTCGCTTCTGTTAAGTCTCACAGCATGACTTCGAAAACGCGCAGAGGAGCAAGGAAATCTCCGCGCCGCTCGGAGTTGCCGTTGTGTCATGCTGAAATGGACATGAAGCATTTCCTTTGACTTCCCGGTTCATGATCAGGAAAGAAAAAACAGATTGTTCATATGAGAGTGGCAGGTGGCGGAGAGCCTTGTTGGTCCTTCGTGGCTTTAATGATCTGGCGCTTGCCGGGTTGCAGGCAGGTCGTTTGGGCACCAGTCACAGGTCGGCTTCCCGTGTTGAAAAGATTTTTAAGATCGCGGCTTGAGAAGGGCGCGGAAGCTTGCTCCCCTGGCCGAAAATAGGTAACTTACCTTGCAATTGGAGCTTCCTTGACGACGACCTATATTCTTAAAAACTTCACGTCACCCGTCATCAACAACTCAGGGCTCGACTACCGTAAAGAGTTAAACGACGCGCAGTATCAGGCGGCTACTGCGATGGATGGGCCGCTCCTGATCATCGCCGGCGCCGGCACTGGCAAGACCCGCACGCTCGTCTACCGCGTCGCTCATCTCATCGACCGAGGCATCGATCCAAGATCGATACTGTTGCTGACTTTCACCCGCCGAGCCGCCGATGAGATGCTAAGGCGCGCCAGTTTATTAATTGACGGACGCTGCAATCAGGTCGCCGGCGGGACCTTTCACTCTTTCGCCAATCTGGTGCTGCGCCATTACGGCCGCCATCTCGGCCTGGCGCCGTCATTCACGATCATGGACCGGTCGGACAGCGAAGACGTGATCCAGCTCATACGCAGCGACATGGGACTGAATATCAAAGAGAAGCGCTTTCCGCGCAAGCAGACTGTGGCCGAAATTTTCAGCATGACGCACAACAAGCAGAGCCGCCTCAACGACTTGCTCGAACTGGAATATCCCCATTTAATCGACGTCAACTTCGAGCTTTCCGAGCTTTACCGACGCTACGTCGACTACAAGACAACCAAGTCGCTACTCGATTACGACGACCTGCTCCTGAAACTGCGCGATCTTTTGGCCGGTCAAGCCGAAGTCCGCCAGCGGCTTTCGGACACTTACCGTTACATTATGGTCGACGAGTATCAGGACACCAATCATTTGCAGGACAAAATCGTTCGCCTGCTCGCCACGACCCATGAGAATGTCGCTGTGGTCGGCGACGACGCTCAAAGCATCTATTCATTTCGGGGCGCCAATTTCCGCAACATCATGGACTTTCCCAAGCAATTCCCGAGCGCCCGTATCATCAAGCTGGAGGAAAATTACCGCAGCACACAGCCGATATTGAATCTGACTAACGAGATCATCCAGCGCGCCAAAGAAGGCTACGAGAAGCGCCTGTTCACGCGGAAGAGCGTCGGCACCCGGCCCAAACTGGTTCAGGCCGGGAGTGAGCAGATGCAATCGCAGTTTGTCCGCCAGAAGATTCTCGAACTGCGCGAAGAAGGCGTACCGCTCTGGGACATTGCGGTACTGTTCCGTTCGAGCTTCCATTCTTTCGACCTGGAAATCGAACTGGCGCGCCACAACATCCCGTTCGTCAAACGCGGCGGTTTTCAGTTCATGGAAACGGCCCATGTGAAAGATCTTTTGGCTCACATGCGCATCCTCGCCAACCCGCAGGACGCGATCTCATGGACCCGCGTCCTCCTGCTGCTCGAAGGCATTGGTCCCGGTGCTTCCCAGAAAATCGTTAAATGGCTGCTCGAAGGAACCCATGCGGTCGAGCGCCTGCGCGCCTACCCGGCCAAGGGTAAGATCGCCCACGGGCTGAGAACACTCGCCCAGGTGCTCGACGAGGCCAAGCAGGCCGAGTTGCCTTCGGAGCAGGCACAGTATTTGATGCAATATTATGTGCCGATCTTGAAACAGAATTATCCGGACGATCACCCCAAGCGTCTAAGAGATATGGAGCATTTTCAGGGTATGACGGAGCGTTACCGCAGCCTCGAACGATTGCTCAGTGACATGGCGCTCGAGCCGCCCAACGACAGCATCGGCGGCATTCTGGCCGTCGACCCGGATGAAGGTCCGCTGGTGCTCTCAACCATTCACTCGGCGAAGGGTCTGGAATTTCACTCGGTGTTTGTCATCTGGGCATTGGAAGGCCGGTTTCCATCCTTTTACAACACCAGCTCCATTGAAGAACTGGAAGAAGAGCGCCGCCTGCTCTACGTGGCCGCCACTCGCGCCAAGCAGAATCTTTTTATCAGCTACCCGACCCGGGTTTTCGACAAGAGTCTGCGCATGGTGTTGTCCCGTCCATCGCAGTTCATTGACGGCATACCGCCGAGATTGCTCGAGCCCGTCGCGCTCATGCCCGAGGGATCTTACTGGGATTGGGAGAGTTAAACCATGCTGCAGTTGCTGCACTACATTGTCGTCTTCGTGAGCGGCGCCGTGCTCATGGCTCTGGAAATCGCCGGCAGCCGGGTGCTGGCGCCGCACTTCGGCAGCTCGATTTTCGTGTGGGGCAGCCTGATCTCCGTTGTGATGGCGGCGCTCAGCGTCGGCTACTACTGGGGCGGTTGGCTCTCCATGCGCGAACCGTCTTACGCCAAGCTCATGCTCTTGCTGATCATTCCCGGGATCGTGGTTTTTTCCCTGCCGTTCATCTATCCGGCCATCAATGAGTGGATCGCCATGAGAGACTTCGGCAACCGGATGAATCCGCTGATCGCTTGCTCCGCGCTGTTTTTGTTGCCCGGAGTCTTTATGGGCACGATTTCCCCTTACGTCATCCGCCTTGCTGCCACGCAGCTCCATACGGTCGGCAGCACGGCCGGTACTCTCTACGCGCTGTCGACCTGCGGCAGCATTTTCGGAACCCTGCTCACGGCGTTTTACCTGATTCCCGTCCTCGGCGTGAGCAACATCATCCATGCCCTGGGCATCACACTGGTATGTCTGTCCCTACTTGTAGTACCTTTGATCAGGCTGCAGGGCGTTCCATTGTCGCGAGCTGTTGCCACGACACTATTCATCTTCGGACTTACGGGTATGTTTTGGGCGCCCTTGGCTTGGACGAAAACACTCTTGCAAAAAGACACCTTCTACCATCGTATCCGCATCGAGGAGGACAACGAAGCGCGCTACATGTATTTCGACCGCACGCTGCAGAGCGCCATGAATCTGAAGGACCCGACGGCGCTGCGGCTCATCTATTCGCGCTACACGTCCCTGGGCTTCACCTTTCGGCCCGACGCCAAGAAAATGCTGGTGATCGGACTCGGCGGCGGCTCGATTCCAAAAAAGATTCAGAAAGAATTTCCGCACATGGAAATCGACGCCGTCGAGATCGATCCCGAGGTGATTAAGATGGCGAAGGATTATTTCAACATCAAAGAAAACACATTGCTTCGGCTTCATGCCCAGGACGGGCGTTTGTTCATGACGCGGACACGCCAGCAGTACGATATCATCCTGCTCGACGCCTACTTTACTGACGCCATGCCGTTTCATTTGACGACCAAGGAGTTTTTCGAATTGGCCCAGAAAAAACTCACGCCGAATGGCATCATTGTCGCCAATCTGATCAGTGCGGTGACCGGCCCGTCAGGTAAAATAGCCCGTGCTTTCGTGCGCACCCAGCGCCAGGTTTTTCCGCAAACCTACGTTTTCGCGGCGCGGCGCGCCGATAACGTGAGTTTGGATACAATTCAGAACGTCATCGTCATCGCGACTCGTGAAAAACAAAAACTGGACATCAAAGAGATCGTCAAGCGCGCCGGCGCCATCGATAAGGGACTGTTTCCCGACCCGATCCAAGACATCGCCATTGCCTACTTCGACAAACCGCTCCCCGAAGACGTGCCGATACTGACCGATGATTACGCGCCGACGGACAATTTGCTTAATCCTTAGCGCGATTTTTACTTATTCCTGTTCCCTTCTCCGCCCCGATACGCCGCAGCGCCTCGTACGGATCAAGGTGCTCGCGGACGTTGCGTTCCGCGCGAGAAATCAAGACTGGGCCGACGAAGCGCGCGGCCTCATCGAAGCGGCGTCCGACTACTACGAGCGCGAATTCGACGTCCGGCTCATCACTGAAAGCGTTTCCGCCTGGCCGGCCACCGAACGAGTTGATTCCACGCGGGCGCTGCTTTCCAGGATGCAAAAAGACTTTCCCGTACAATCGGGCAATGACAGCTACGAGCTGATCGTGTCGCTTACCGGCGAGAACACCAGCCGATATTTGACGGCGGGACGACCGCGCGTCGATCGGATCGGCGACTGCCAAAAAGGATTGGCCACTTATGTCGTTCTCCCGGTCAGCCAAATCTTCCGTTACCAGGGAGCCAACGTCGAACCGAGCTTCGACGTGCTTGCGCTGGTTCACGAACTGGGGCATGTATTCGGAGCCGAACACGTTGACGATACCAACTCGGTCATGCACGAAAACTTGGCCTACCGGACCGAATTCGACGCCGGGAACCGAACGATCATTCAAAAAAACCGCAGCTGCCCGTTTGCGCGATAGGCGGTTCGGCGGTAGTGCTGTTTTGGATTTTGGCTTTATCGATTGGAACCGGCGTGGCCGAACGGTTCAACCCGGTTCAGTCGTTCGGACTTGTATGTTGAGCAATCTCCGCATCGTCATGGTTCGCCCGCACGGCTCGGGCAACATAGGATCGGTGGCGCGCGCGATGAAAAATTTCGGTGCCGCCGAGCTCGCCATCGTGGGGCAAGCGCGCACGCGAAGCTTCTGGGCGCGCGCCATGGCCGTGCATGGCCGAGACGTTCTTGCCGATGCCAGATGCTACGATTCGATCCGCGCGGCGATTTCCGACTGCGCGTTGGTCGTCGGCACCACCTGCCGTTCCGGACTCTATCGACGCCATAGTCGGACGGCGAGAGAGGCTGCGCCGGAAATTACCTCCGCCGCGCAGAAAGGTAAAGTCGCGCTGCTTTTCGGTCCGGAAGATCACGGCCTGAGCAACAAGGATCTCGAGCATTGTCAGCTCCTGGTCACGATTCCTAGTCATCCCAGCTATCAATCTCTCAACGTCGCGCAGGCCGCGGTGATTTGTCTCTACGAGCTTTACGGTGCGGCGCTGGCACCGGCCGAGCAAGGCGGCATTGAACGCGCGGAGGCTGAACAGGTCGAAAGGCTGTTCGACATCATGCGAAACTCACTGCTCAAGATCGGCTTTTTGGATTCGGAAAACCCCGAACATATGCTGCTTGCTTTTCGGCGCATTTTCGGCCGTGCAGGCCTCGAAGACAAAGACGTGCGAATTCTCACCGGCATGTTTCGCCAGATCGAATGGTACGCCAAAGACGGTTGGAAAGTCATCGAAGAGAAGGAAAAGAAGGGCGTCAAAGTTCGCTAGGAGAAATCGACATGAATGTCAATCACTTCAAGCTGGAGAAAACAGGCGTGCTGTTTTTCGATATTTTAAACGGCTACGTTCCGGAGTCTGAACCCGGCAGACCGCGCGCGCTCAAACCGTGGATTCAAAATGCCGTACGGCTCAGCAAAGCCGCGCGAGCGGCCGGGCTGCCATTTTTTTTCGCCAAGGGCAACCATCGCCCGGACAACGCAACAACTGCGCTCTTGCTCACCGACACCAACAACTCCCTGACACCCTGGCCCAACGGCGAAGTGACCAAACCGAAAATGCATGTCATCGCCGGCGACAAGAGCTCTGACGTGCTCGCCGACCTCGGTCCCCGACCGGAAGACTATTACATCGTCAAATACCGCTGGAGCGCCTTTTTCCAAACCTATCTAGATCTCGCGCTGCGTACCCGCGGCATCGACACGATCATTATTTCCGGCGGATCCACCGACGTCGGCGTCACTTCAACTTTGTATTCCGGCCGGGACTTGGACTATAACATGATCGTCGCCAGCGATGCTTGCGGCACGTCGCACGACCAGCGAGCTCACGACACGCTTATGGAGCTGATTTTCCCGCGCATGGCGCGCGTGCGGACGACGGATCAAGTGATCGAGATGATCCAGAGGGCTCGGGGATAAAAGACCCATAGAATAAACCGATTCTTTGAGGCCGTTCAAAAAGGTTAGTTGCGAGGCGCGCGATGGCCGGCGAGCGGAGGCGTAAGAGGAAGTACGTCGGAGCGAGTCGAACGAGTGCAACGAAGCCAATGAGCCTTTTTCAACGGCCTCACCCAAAAGGAGGACAGAATGGCATCCAATGGTACAGCCCAGGTCGGCATTAGTAAAAACATCAGGCAGATCGGCCGCACAGATCTCCCCGGCGGCGGTTCGATTGTCGTGGAAAACGGTTTCGCTTTCGTCGGCCACATCGATCCGCCGCACGGCACTTCCATCCTCGACGTGCGCGATCCCAGACATCCCAAGCTCGTTGCCCAACTCGAAGTCCCGGAAGGCATTCATTCTCACAAGGTGCGCGTCAGCGGCGACCTGATGCTGATCAACTATGAACGGTATAAAACCAAGAAAGAGCCCGATGCCGGCCTTAAGATCTTCGATATCTCCGATCGCTCCAAGCCGCGCGAGATCGCCTTTTTCAAAGCTCCCGGCAAAGGCCTGCATCGCTTCACTTTCGACGGGCGCTATGCCTATCTTTCGCCCACGATGGAGGGTTACGTCGGCAATATCGCCATGATCCTCGACCTCAAGAAGCCTGAGAAGCCGGAAGAAGTCTGCCGCTGGTGGATGCCGGGGCAATGGATTGCCGGCGGTGAGACACCGAACTGGCACGGCACCGACACTCGTTGCCATCACCCGATTCGCCGCGGCGACCGTCTTTACATCAGCTATTGGCACGGCGGTTTCGCTATCGTCGATATTTCCGACATGAGCAAGCCCAAAACCATAAGCACGCTCGACTGGAGCCCGCCGTACCCGTGCCCGACACACACCACGCTGCCGATGCTGAACAAGATCATGGATCGCGACTGGTTGATCGTCACGGATGAAGAAGTCGGTGAGAAGCTCAATGAAACCCACAACGCCTTCCTCTGGGTCGTGGATATTACCAAGGAAGAGCTGCCGCTTCCCGTTGCGACGTTTATCGTGCCCTTTGAAGGGAAGTCGACAGGTCGTCATCGGTTCGGTGCGCACCAACCCGCCGAGCAGGTTTACGGCAACACGCTATATGTCACGTGGTTTGGCGGCGGCCTGCGGGCAGTCGATTTTTCCAACCCCTACGTTCCCAAAGAAGTTGGCTACTACATCCCGAACCCGGGCAAAGGCCATGACGTCGTCATGAGCAATGACGTTTTCCACGATAAGGACGGCAAGCTCTATTTGATCGACCGCTATGAGGGGTTGGAGATTTTAGAACCACAGACTTAAGAAAAACCCTGTTCAAAAGTTCAACCGTTCAACGTTCAACCGTTTCGGAGCTTTTATAATCAACTTCCGGTTCCGTTTCCCAACCTTGAATCTTTGAACCTTGAACTTTTGAACGGCTATTGGTCGTGAAGCTCCACAACGTCTCTTACTCCGGCAACTCCTACAAAGTCCGCTTGTTGCTCGCGCATCTCGGCATGCCGTGTGAAACGATCGAAGTCGATATTCTGAAAGGCCAAAGCCGTACCCCGGAATTTCTCAAGATCAACCCGAACGGCCGCACGCCGGTGCTCGACGATAATGGCTTTGTGCTCGCCGAGTCCAACGCGATCCTCGCCTACCTCGCAAAGGGGACGAAATATCTTCCCGAAGACCGGAAGAAGTTCGCTATGATTTTTCAGTGGATGTTTTTCGAGCAATACAGCCACGAGCCCTTCATCGCGACTTCCCGGTTTTGGCTCCAGCACAAACCCGACTCACCGGAAAAGACTGCGTTGCTCGCATCGAAGCGCGACGGTGGCCAGGCAGCGCTAAAAATCATGGAAGACCATCTTTCGAAAAGCGATTTCTTCGTCGACGATTACAGCATCGCCGACATCGCGCTCTTCGCGTACACTCACGTCTCGCACGAAGGCGGATTCCCGCTCGCCAATTTTCCGAGGATCAGAAGTTGGATTGACCGAGTACAGGCGCAGCCGGGATTTATCGCGATGTCATAGCCATGAAAGCCGGTGACAGGCCGCATCCAATCGGAACGCAGTGAACAGCGCATCGATGGAAATTCGGCAAATGGGATTTTACATTCGTGCCCGCCTAAATTCCTCCAGTTCCTCCAAGGTCCGCGGCCAATCATCTTTGAGCAACCGCGACAAGCTCCGATCCGCTAGCAGTTTCCCGCCGGTCTGGCACTTGGCGCAGTAGTTGGTTTCATTTTCCGCGTGGACAATGCGCTGGACCCGTGAGCCGCAGACCGGGCAAGGCTTGCGGTACTTGCCGTGCACGGCCATGTCGGGGCGAAAGGCGGTGACTTTTTCCGGGAATCTTCCGTTTCTTTCCTTGCGCAATCTATCGATCCAGCTGTTCAGTGATTCTCTGATCGCATGGTAGAGCATCTCGATTTCTTTTTCCGTCATTTGTTTGGTCAGGCGAATCGGCGACAGACGCGCGCGATGGAGAATCTCGTCGGAATAGGCGTTGCCGATGCCGCTGAATAAACCCGGATCGGTGAGCGAGCGTTTCAACGTGTGATTTTCACGCGTGAGTGCTTCGCGAAATTGCTCGAGGCTGGCGTCGAAAACTTCCAGACCTCCCGGATCATGCTCCTGCAAGCCGGCTTGGCCGCGAACCAGATGAATCGATGCGCGTTTTTTGGTGCCGGCTTCGGTCAGGAGCAACGTGCCATTAGGGAAGTCAAAGGCGGCCTGGCCGTATTTGCGGGCGATCTTTGCACCCTTCGGTTTCCAGTGAAATCGTCCGGCGATCATCAGATGAACAATGAGAAAGAGATCCTCTTCCAGCTCGAAGACGATGCGCTTGCCGAGGCGGCGTAGTGCTTTAACTTTCTTTCCCTCAGCTGCGCTGATCGGCGGATCGAAGGAGCGCAAGACAAAGGGACTGCCGATGCGGATCTTTTGAATCGGCTGATTCAGCACCCGTTCAGAAAGCGCCTCGATGTAAACGGTGACGTCAGGCAGTTCGGGCATGGCCTGTCAGGAAAAGGGCACCCCCTACAGTCGACGTGAAACGCCTGGAACCCCTCGAACCCTTTTCATTGTAGCCCGCCGCTTTCGCGCAGCGTGAGAAACTCCTTCGCCTGCATCGGGAAGAGAATGCCGAGCAGCACGTCTTCCTCGTTCTTCGCAAGTGGGCCGAGATCCTTAATCGCTTTGTCCCAGTCGCCGGGATCCGCCATCTCGCCGGACCGCAGCGAGTAGTCCGGCTCTTTGTCCTTCATAATCTTCTTGACTAAGTCCTTGTTGACTTCGCCCGGCGGGCGCCCGTACTTGCCTTTCACATAATCACTGGTCTCCCGACTTACGATCTTATAGCGTTCGCCGGCGAGAACATTGAGCACCGCCTGGACGCCGACGATCTGGCTTGTCGGGGTCAGCAACGGCGGATGCCCCAGGTCCTTTTCCACGCTCGGCGTTTCTTTGAGCGCCGCGTCCATCAAATCCATGCGCTTGGCTTCTTTCAATTGCGCCACCATGTTCGAGATCATGCCACCCGGGACCTTGTGAATGAATACGTCGGCGCTGACACCCGTGTAGCCGGTCTCGTATTTCTCATACTTTTCCTTGATTTGCCGCGTAATTTGCGCAGGTTCCTCGAGGCGCTTCACATCGATGCCGGTATCGAACGGCGTACCGTGCAATGAAGCCACCATGGTCTCGGTCGCTGGATGCGCCGAGCCGAAAGACAGCGGTGACAACACCGTATCAATCATATCGACACCCGCCAGAATGGCCATCAAATGGCACATGCTCGAAGTCCCGCCCATGTCGTGGCAGTGGAGTAAAACGGGAAGTTTGTCTTTGGCGCGGTCTTTGATGCCTTTGATAATCCTGTAGCTGTCGAAGGGCGTCATGATTCCAGTGGCATCCTTCAACGAAAGCCAGTCGGCGCCGACGTCGATCAACTGTTCGGCGTACTCCATCCACTTATCGAGCGTATGAACCGGGCTTACGGTGTAGTTGACTTCGACGTGGGCTTCCCCACCGAGCTCCGTCACCGCCTTGGTCGCCGACTCGATGTTTCGAAAATCGTTGGTCGCCTCGAAAATGCGAAATACGTTCATGCCGTTGGCGATGGCGCGCTCGACGAATTTGTAGACGATCTTGTCGGTATACGGCCGATAAGCGAGAATGTGCTGGCCGCGCAGCAGCATCTGTAACTTCGTTTTCGGCATCACGGCTTTGATGCGCCGCAAGCGCTCCCACGGATCTTCCTTGAGGTACCTCATGCAGACATCGAACGTCGCTCCGCCCCAAACCTCGACCGCATAAAATCCGCAGTTGTCGAGAGATGCACAAAGGGGCAGCAAGTCGTCGGTGGTGACGCGTGTGGCGAGCTTGCACTGCTGGCCGTCCCGCGGTGTCAGGTCGGTGATTTTGACGCGACGGCTGCCGACCGGCTCGGAAAGCAGGTTATTCATGTCTTTATCGAGCCGGCCCAAAATATCTTCAGCGCTCATGCGACATCTCCTCTCACTACGTGAGAAACAATCTTAGCTCTGAACGGATATAAGCCGATTTCTGCGAGACAGTAAAGACTCGCCGAGTTCGCTTTCAGCTCTGCAACACCGCCGGAAAACAGATTCTTCGCTTGTCGCTCCGATGATCAATTTGTTGTCTCATAACCGGTCTGGGAAATAGATTACCTCGCGCCCGGGCGCCAAGAACGCCAAGTTGGAGTCGTTTTTTTCCTTTGCGGACTTTGCGCCTTTGCGGGAGATACTCCGAGCTTTGGTTGCGGTTCGACTGCGCTATGTTCTCTGCGGTGAAATCTTCCGATAACGCGGACGGCTATTGCCGTCTCCTTCTCTAGTGACCTTTGTGCCTTTGTGGCTAGATTTCTGCTCTCTCTTTGCGGCTTTGCCGCGGCTCGATCGCCACCTTGCTTTTCCCATATGATTCTCCTACAAACCGGCAGATGAAGATCGCCTGCGCTTTTGCATTCATGCCGCGGCAATAGGAACAACCCATCGACCCGCAAAAATCACCGGCGTCTGCGCAAGAGGATCGACTTTCCGTCTTTATTGCTCCCTGTTCGAACTTGATGCCGTCCATGATGGTGGCGACGCTCGGGATCGCCTTGCCGGAAGTGCGCGCATCGTTTTCGCTCTCCGAACTCGAAGCCGGCGGTCTCTTCTCGGTCATGATGATGGTTGCGGCAATCACCAGCGCGATTGCCGGGCGGCTCGCTGATCGAATCGGCCGCAAGACGGTGTTGATCGCCGGACTCAGCCTGCTCGCTTTTGGATTCCTGAGCGCTGGCATAAGCAGTCAGCGTTTGTGGTTTTTTTGTTTTCTTGCCGTCACGGGAATCGGCTACGGCTTCACGCCACCGTCGCTCTACGCGATCATGTTCGACCTGCTGCCGCATCGGCGCGGTCTCGGCGCCAGTTTGGTTTCCGTGACCTATGGCATCGGCGGCGCCATCGGCGCCGTCTTAGCGAGCCGCGTCGCCGCCGCCTTTGGCTGGCGCGCCGCGTTCGTGACGGTAGGCCTCATCGGGGTCGCTGACATGCTGCTCCAGCTCTACTGGACTCGCAGCAGCCGCCGGACCGCGGGAGTGACCCACTTCGGTTTGTTCAAAGACGCGCTTTCGTTGCCGCTTTTTACTCTCGCGCTCGCCGAGTTCATCGGCGGCTCCGTGTTTTGGAGCAGTGCCGCCTGGACTCCAACCGCGCTGCGCACCGCCAAGACGCTCACGCTTGAAGAGACCGGTTGGATCATGGGTGTGCTGAGCATCGCCAACATGCTCGGTTCATTTTCGCTCGGCTCGTTGTCGGACAAGTTCGGCCGCAAACAGGTGATCGTCCTGAGCGCTATTCCCGCCGCGGCGGCGGCCTTCGCAGTTTTTTATTGGTTGGAATCGGCGGTGTCTCTTGGCGTCGGAATATTCGTCTTCGGAGTACTCAAAGCTTCGGTGCCCGCGCTGGTCATCGCTCTCGCTCAGGACGCTGCTCCGGCCGGCAACGCCGGCACCGCCAGCGGCATCATCATGTCACTGCACTACACGGCGGGCGTTTTGGCGCCGTTGGTTGCAGCCAAACTGATTACCGGCACTGGAGAAATCCTTACGGCAATGATCCTGGTGACCGCCGTCCCACTAATTCTTTACAGCCTGCTGATTGGAGCCGTGCGCGAGCGCCCCCGCTGAAACCAGGAATTCACCACGGAGACGCGGACTACGCTGAGAAAAAAATTTTCGAGAGAGACTCCGAACTCTGCGCCTCAGTAGTGAAATGTCGCTTGCCGCCTTTGTTGCGGCTCTTCGCACGCGCATCCTAAACACAGGCTAGGCTACAGACCGAGAATCCGCTCGGCGTTGGCGTGGAAGATTTTTTCCATCAGCTCGTCCGGGTAGCCAAGCTCTTCCCACTCTTTGAAAATGCGCTCGTACGGAATACTCGGATAATCGCTGCCGAACATGATTTTATCCTTCAAACGCCCTTTGATGTCGCGTTTTAACAGCTCGGGAAAATATTTCGGTGCCCAGCCGGACAGTTCCCACGACACGTTGCCTTTGTGCAGCGCCACCGCCAGCATCTCTTCAGTCCACGGCCATCCCGGATGCGCCGCGACGATAGTCAGATCGGGAAAATCTGCGGCCAGCTGATCGATCGCGGCGGGGTGTGCGTGGCGGATCACTGCGCCCAAACCGCCCGGCATGCCGGCTCCCATGCCCGTGGTGCCGACGTCGATCATGACCGGCACTTTGAGCCCATTGATGGTTTCCCACAGCGGATAGAATCGCCGCTCGTCAACGGAAAAATGGCCCATGATCGGATGGAAGTGAAAGCCAAAAAGTTTAAGCTCTTCGATCGCCCTTTTTGCATCTTCGATCGCCCGTTCCCCTTTGAGCGGATCGACGGCGCCCCAGGCCTGGCGGATTACGTCGGGATGATCGTCGCGCATCCTGGCGACATATTCATTCGTGCAGGGTGGCGCACCGGTGACCGCTTCGATGTCGAAAGCGACCAACATCGCCTCCACGCCCGCCCGCTTGAACTCTTCGATAACCTCGCTTTCGTCTTTCCACGTCCATGCGCGGTTCCAGTACTTTGCCAGTGCTTCCACGTATGGCCCCTGCGATTTGATCCAGGGCTCCGTGTTTGGATAGCAATGTAAATCGATAATCCGCACAGCTTTGCAACTCCTCCTTCGCGAGCGAGCGAGAATAACTTTGACCGCTCCGATCGTCAAGGCAGCCCTTTTCGAAGCGCGGTTGTTGACGGCCACACCTCCGTGTCTATCCTCCAACGGGCCACTCCAGTGCTCGAGCTGAACTTTTACCGCTGAACCCGTGGCATGGTTTCTGGACATTTTTCATTGCCTGGAGTATTTGGGGACTTCGTCGGGAGGTCGAGTTTATGTTTACGCGCCAGTGGTCCACGTCGGAGAGAAAATACGACGTCACCGTCGATCGCGACGTCAAAGTGCCCATGCCCGACGGCAATTTGCTCGACGGCGACATCTATCGCCCGAAATCGGAGGAAAAATTTCCAGTGATATTAGGCGCGCACGCATACAACAAAAATTTGCAGTCTCCGCCCGTGCGCCCGGTCGGCTTCACGCCCCTGCGTGGTTACATGGAAAGCGGCGACTCGACTTTCTTCGCCCGCCGGGGATACGTCCATGCGGTTTTCAATGTGCGCGGCAGCGGTAGCTCGGAAGGATACTACCAGCTCATGGGGCGGCTCGAAGTACAAGACATTTGCAATCTGATCGACTGGCTGGCCGCGCAGCCATGGAGCAACGGCGCCGTCGGCATGTTCGGCGTTTCGTACTTTGCGCGCCTTGCCAAAGCGGTTGCCGCTCTCGGACCCAGACCGCTCAAGGCGGTCTTTGCGCCGTTCGCGGGCAGCGACGATTATCGCCACCGCTGCTACCACGGCGGCATCTTGGCGCACGGGTTCATCACCCACTGGCGCAACAGCTTGCACAAACCCAACTACCGAAGTCTCTACAAAGAAAAACACGGCGAGGCGGCCTACAGGGAAGCCATCACGCAAGCCATGCGCGACGACGAGATCATGGCAGTGCCCGGTTTACGCGAGGCGCTGCAAAATCCCGGCGCGGGCACTAACGCGCTGATCGTCGATCTCGTGCTCCATCCATTCGACGGCCCGTTTTGGCACGAACGCAACGCGCAAGATCACAAGGCAACGATCCCCGCCTATCTGGGCGCCTGTTGGGGTAACTACGGTCTACACCTGCCCGGCGCATTCACCGCATGGAAGAATTGGCAGGGTCCGAAGAAAATGGTCATCGGGCCGGGAGTCTATCTCGATCGGCCCGTCTATCAATATCAGGACGAGTCGCTCCGCTGGTTTGATTACTGGCTCAAGGGCATCAATACCGGCATCATGGATGAGCCGCCGATCCGCTGTTTCATCCCACCCAGCGGTGAGTGGAAGAATTTACACGACTGGCCGCCGCCCGAGGCACGCTGGACGACATTTTACCTGCACAAGGAAGGCATCCTTAGCGAGCATGAGATCTGGCCGGCCGAAGGCTTCGACTCTTTCGACGAATCGAACTTCGAGCACGGTGTGCTCACCTACGCCACGCCGCCGCTGGTGGAGAATACCGAAGTGCTCGGTCCGAGCGTGCTAACGCTCTACGTTTCGACGACGGACACCGATTCATTGTTGTTCGCCACACTGCTGCTGATCGATCGCGACGGCAAAGAACACGAGCTTACCCGCGGCTGGCTGCGTGCCTCACAGCGGAAGCTGCGCGACGACAGCGAATTCTGGGCGCCGGTCCAGGCTCATGAGTCGCGCGAGCCGCTCGAGCCGGGAAAGATTTACGAGCTGAAGATCCCGATTGTGCCGACAGCTCGTCTGTTTCAAGCCGGCGAGCGCATCGCGATCCGCATCAAAGGAGCCGACGACGAGCCGGCGTTGAATTCATTGCAGGCGCTGGCGAGAAATCACGTGCGGCGCCCGCGGCCGGCGCGGATCACGATTTATCATGATGAAACGCTTCCCTCTCACCTCGACCTGCCGATCACGCGCGGCAATCTCATCGGCACGTTTTTTTCAGGCGGAGATATCACCTCGTTCGGGCTCTCCAAGTAAACCGACATGAATCATAATGTTAGCTCGAACGAAGTCACCGATGTTGGGCAACCAACCCTTCTTGACCGAAATCATGAATCCGACTATGGGTCTATCATTGAGCTGAGCCCTTCGTCGCAACCTTGTCCCTAAAAGGAGGTTTATATGCGCCAGTTTGAATCCAAACACGCGTTCGGCCTCATTCTCGTTTTTGTGGCGGCATTGGTTGGCGCTCGCCAGGCTTTTTCACAGGCGCCCTTTTATGAGGGAAAGACGATCAATCTGATCGTCGGTTCCGGCGCCGGCGGCATGGGCGATCTGCGCGCCAGGGCCCTGGCATCGGTTCTCGCCAAACACATTCCTGGCAATCCGACGATCACTTTTCAATTTATGCCCGGGGCCGGCGGCCGAAAAGCGGCCAATCATCTTTACAACAACGCGCGCGCCGACGGTCTAACGCTGTACCGTATCTCCAGCAGCATCGTGCCCTATGCCGTTCTCGGGGAGTCCGGCGTTCAGTACGATATTGACAAGCTCATTTACCTCGGTACGACCGAACACAGGCTCTATTATCTTTTCGCTACGCGCGCGGAGGCGAAGCTCAACACTTTGGACAAACTCCGCGCCGCTACCGGCGTGCGCATCGGCAGCGCTCCCGTGGGCCACACCGGATACATACACAGCCGCGTGACCGCCTACTTCCTCAATATGAAAGAGCCGAAGATCATTCCGGGATACGAAAACGAAGACCTGGAAGTTGCTTTCGCGCGCGGCGAAGTGGACGCGCAAGTCGCTTCGACGGGTACCGTCGTTGAGCACGATTACGTCAACAAAAAGTTGGCGGATTTTCACGCCGCTATTGAGATTCCTCGGGGCCAGAAAGATTCTCGCTTCGCCCGTCTCAATCTCCCGGACATTGAAACCTTCGCCAAGACTGACGAAGAAAAAAAGCTCCTGAGCATGATGCGTGATTTCAGATCCGTCGGCACGATTCTGCTTCTGCCTCCGGGAACTCCGAAGGATCGCGTGGAGATTTTAAAAGAAGCCGTCCGCAAGACGCATACCGATCCCGCGTTCGTCAAGGAGTACCGCAAGCTGACCGGCGGGGATGAGCCAACACCGCTAATGCCCGACGAGCAAGCAAGGGTCGTCAAGGGAATTCCGCGCGACCCTGAAACCATCGAGCTGTTCAAAAAATTTGCCGGAACGGCACCGCTACCGGCGAGGTAACCGAAACAATGAATTAAACATTGGTCGTGAGCACCGAAAAAACTCCGGCACGCGTGTGATTGGGTCCGTGATTGGCCCTTGCGTTCCTGAAAAACTGCGATTGCAGGCTGCTTAAAAGATCTTCAGAGGCGGCTGAGCGAAATGATTGTTGGAGTGCACGGGGATTGAAGTATCGATCTCCCCCAGCACTCCATCACTCCAGTACTCCAAACCAGTCATGGCCACGTTGCAGCGAGGAGATGAACGCACACCCTCCGACAAGGCTCATATCAGCAGCCGTGTCAGGGCATGCCCCGCAAACCTAGTCTCCTTCGGGAAACGGCAGCCAGCCCCGTCGGCCGACGTAACCAAGCAAATAACCCCACGCGAGCACGGTGGCAACCAGTAAGGTTACGAGCTGCATCTCGGGCATCGCACTCTCGCACAGCAATCCCAAGACCATCCCTAAAGGCGCCACTGCCCAACTGATGCCCCGAAATGAAGCCCCTGCTTTCTGGGCTTTAACCAGCATCTCGAGGACCTTCTCTTTGGACGGCAAAATGCCTTCCCTGTCATCGGGCTGCTTTCGATGCACAATCAGTTGCCAGAGTACCTTAAGAACTGAACGGCCCATCGTATCAAAGACAATCGCGTTGATGCGCGCCACCCACAAGCCGTAACCCAGGAAGAACACCAGCACATAAGGTATGTGGAAAGCGACTTGCGCCGCAGTGGAAAGATCTCCCGGTATGGCCGCCACCCAACCGCCAAGACTCATACTTGCAACAAAGGCTGCGATCAGCGCAAAAATCTGTTTGCTCTGACTTTGGGGACGATAGAGACGGCCGTAAGGAGTTTCGAGCCCGTCGTCAGGAATGTCTCGGTATTTTGAAATCCTGTCCATTGCGCTTGCGGTTTTTGCAGCTCAGCGGAATATTAAACGAACGGTGTCATGGCAACAAAAGCCTTCTGTCTTCGGCGCGGGTAGGTCGACACGGCGAAACAGCTTGATCTTTCTTATATGCTGCCTATTAGGCCAGACCGCGGGAGCCGTGTCGCGCACGACAGTAGATGACTGAATCTTGCCGTGCAATATAGCTCGCCCGGCTAACACCGACGTTTTGCATCCGATCGGTTGGCGATCTCGAGTCAATGACGAAAATCTTCTACTTTTCTGTCATCTTACCAGTCTTTTGTCTTGCGGGGATTTCGTATGGCGATTTTACCGGCAAAGGGCATGTTCACACCCACTCAAACACAAAACAGGTCTTTTTGAATCCGGACTGCCGGTCGACCGACACGTGTGATCTCAAAAGATTCACGCTGACAAAGTTGGTTTACGAAGTTTGGTTCAGTGACGACCCGAACTATCCCACCTATGGTAACGGCGTGATCATGGAATATGAAACCGATTCAGTGGATGCCCTCGAAAAATACGCGATCGTTCAGTTCAAGAGAGGCTGCGTTTTTCACAGCTCGAAAAATCGCCAAGGCAAAATAAATCGCATTGTAACTGATATCGTACCGAGCTTCGGGGAAACCATTCCTTTTTGCTTTCGGCAATGGGTCATAGATTCGCATGATACCGATCCCGTATACAACAGCGATCCTGAATACGGCAGGTTTTACTTGCTAAGGTGGAATAAGCCCGGCTCCTACGATGAACGGACCCAGAAATACTACGGGACCGAAAAACCGAAAATGCCGGTGGTTTACATGACCGATTATCCCGCCGGGGCGTTCGTTACCGGAACCGGCGTGAAAAATGCCGCTCTGGAATTCAAAACCTGCCTCTTTAAAGCAAGCGATGTTCCCGCAGAAACGCGACGAGACGACGTGGACTTTGCAAAGCCCATTACTTGCTTTAGGTGGGAAAATGTTTACGTCTACGATTTTGACAAGCAAAAGTTCCAGACGGATTTGGCGTCTGTGCCGAGATGGCCGGAGACATCCATGCGCGTCAATGTCTATCTACTCGTGATTTTCGTCACATTCTTTGTTGCACTCGCTCTATTTCTGCTAGCGCGCGCCCGGTCTAAAAATCGATAGGATTGTTAAGCCAGGCCCCCGCCGAACAGCGCGACAGCGTGAAAGCCTTTACGCTCTCCTCCCACAGCGATTTCAACAACATCTGGGTCGAATTCCTTTGATCCAGAACGTTCATGTTTAAAAAGACTTCCGATCGGGACAACCAACTTTTCGTTCGGCGGTCGGCCACGGGAGACACTCACGGAAAACGTTATGATCAGGAACCACGAGCACGAACACGGCTCGCAAAATAACCGCGCTGGGTTGACACCACGCTTGGTCCAAACTACTAAGGAGTTCGTTAGTTAGTAGACGTACTGGAGCGAAGGGGCGAGTCGTGGAAAAACGCAGGCACCAGGACTCAAAGGACGCTTTCGCACCCACGCCCAAAATTAAGCACTCGGGGCGTGGCTCGGGTGGTGGCCGATCACGCCCAGACGCTTTGCCTGGGCTTGGAACGAGTCGTCCCTTCGTGTCCAACCAACCCTGTTGTCTAGATACTTATGAATCCTTAAATAGACGGGTGTTCAATGCGTCGGATTCAAAATGGAAAGGAGCAGTCATGAAAAAGTATGCGCTCACTACCATTGCCTTGGGTTGGCTTTTCCTGGCGCCAGCTTACACCGCTGCGCAAGTTAAGGACCTTTCCTGGGGAACGTCCACCGTCGGCACGTCCGGTCACCGCGCTCTGGTCACCCTGGCAGCACTGCTTAACCGAGAGATGAAGAATTATCGGATAGCAGTTCTACCGACTCCCGGAGCCATTGCTACGGTCAAAGGATACGCCACCGGACAATTTGATGGTTATTACGGTTCGGATATCGCCTTTCACGAACTGGCCGGGGATACCGCAAGATTCAAGGGCTTTCGCTCGCAGATGAAACGGGAGCCCGTTCAATCGTTCTGGGCTTTTACTCTCGAAGTAGGGCTGGGAATTCTCGCCCGCGACATGAAGAAATATAAACAATGGCGCGATCTATCCGGTGAGAGAGTTTTCACCGGGCCGCTGCCTTTTGATACGCGAGCCGCTTTGGAGCGGGCCATGGGGCTGGCGGGAGTAAAGCACAAGTACGTCGAAATCGACTTGGCGGTGGCCGGCGCCGCGCTCGACCGTGGCGACATAAGCTCGCTAACCATCTATACCGCCGGCCACACGACCTTGCCGCCGTGGCTTGTGGAAGCCCAGCTTGGCACCGACATCGCCGTGCTGAACCCGAGCAAGGCTGAGATGGACATGATCCGGAAGGGCGGGATGAAAATAGTGGAAGTAAGCCCGGGCGTTTTTAAGAAGAATGTCCACGTCGACAAGTTGTTTCTGGTGCCTTTCTACTACGGTTTTCACGTCGGCATGGAGATTCCCGAGAACGATGTTTACAGAAAGTTGACCGTCGTCGAGAAGCATGTCGATGAGCTCGTCAAATCTGATGCGGCGTTTTCGCAGCTCAAGGGCAAGATGCCGCAGTTTCAACGCGAGGGCGTCGAGTCTTCCGTCAATGACATTTTAGTTCATCCTGGATTGGTGAGATACATGAAGGAGCGCGGGGTCTGGGATGCCAAGTGGGATAAGCGCATCGCCAAAGCCAAGTAAACTGCCCTTTGACCGGGCGCTCGGATGAGACGCTGTTGGTAAATGCCAGCGTTGGCATAACGGGCGACCGGTTGCGGTAGAGCGGAAAGGAGTTGGCTGAAACGTGGGCCCGACGGATGAGCGCTCGAATAAGCTGCCGACGATTTTCTTTTTCCTCTTCGCGTTTGGCTTTTTCGTTTATCTCCTGCGCTACTACTTGACCGGGGCCGGCGGACCGACCCTTCTGGCGGTCACCCTGGTCCCGGTGACTTTTATCATTTTTACTCTGGACGCTCTGAGAACCGGCGGGCTCTACCCGCAATTGGGACGAGCTGCGAATGATATCCTTGGAGCCATCTACATCGGTCTGTCCATCCTGGTCGCCATTTATTTCAAT
>Ga0075310_1000022_pt1 | contig 22536 bp, 19 predicted proteins | sample MayberryNE_Catta_2_FD_120088 | JGI IMG/M metagenome (GOLD analysis project Ga0075310, IMG submission 120088) | Natural and restored wetland microbial communities from the San Francisco Bay, California, USA, that impact long-term carbon... | ecosystem: Environmental > Terrestrial > Soil >... | reverse complement strand
GCCGCCGGGCACCGCACGATCTTGATCACCGCGGCCGCCGAGGCGTTCGTGCGACCGCTCTCACCGCTGTTCGACGTGGTGATCGGCGCCGAGCTCGAGGAACGAAACGGCCGGTACACCGGGTTCATGTCGGCCCCGCCGCTCGTGGGTGAGGCGCGCGCCGCGTGGCTCCGTCGGTACGCGCTGCTGGAAGGCATCGAACTGAAACACTCCTACGCCTATGCCGACTCGTACTCCGACCTCCCCTTGCTGCGGGCGGTGGGCAACCCGGTCGCGGTCTCGCCCGACGCGTCGCTCTACCGGTACGCGCGCCGCCGCCGCTGGCCGATCGAGGAATGGGGCATGACCAAGGGCATGCCGCGTGTCCGCTTCCCGAGACCGGCGGTGCGCACATGAGGGTGCGGTGATGGCGCTCGCGCTCGAATACTTCCGGTCGATGCCTCGGTACGTGGGCGCACGGGTCGCGAGCCGCAAGGTGCCCGGCCTCGTGGCGGGCGGCCCGCTCGCCCCGCTGCGCCTCGTGACCCAGGCCGACCCCGAGGTCCGCGGCGAGGGATGGGCCCGGCTGAAGCCGACGATGGCGGGCATCTGCGGCAGCGACCTCTCGACGATCGCCGGCGAGTCCTCGTTCTACTTCTCGCCGCTGGTCTCGGTGCCGTTCGTGCCCGGCCACGAGGTCGTCGGCGAGCTGCTCGACGACTGTGGTGACCACGGGGCCGGGCAGCGCGTCACGCTCTCGTCGGTGCTCGGCTGCGCCGCGCGCGACCAGGCCGATCTCTGCGAGCACTGCGCGGCCGGGGAGTACGGTCGGTGCGATCGCGTCACGGTCGGATCGCTCGAGCCCGGCCTGCAGACGGGGTTCTGCGCGAGCACCGGGGGCGGGTGGAGCCGGATGATGCTCGCGCATCGTTCGCAGCTGTGGGCCGTGCCCGACGGCATCGACGACCGCACGGCCGTGCTGATCGAGCCGCTGGCAACGGCGATCCACTCGGTCTTCCGGGCCGCGATCCCCGAGGGTGCCGACGTGCTCGTGATCGGATCGGGCACCGTCGGGCTGCTGACGCAGGTGGCGATCCGGCGATTCGCGCAGCCGGGCAGGGTGATCGTCGCGGCCAAACACACGGCGCAACGCGCCGCCGCGAAGATGGCCGGCGCCGACGAGGTCGTGCGCCCCGAGCACGCGCTGAAGGCCGTGCGTCGGGCGGGCCATGCCGTCAAGCTCACGCCCGAACGAGGACAGGAGTTCCTGCTCGGGGGCGCCGACGTCGTGTTCGAGTGCACGGGATCGAAGCGCGCCCTCGACATGGCCCTGCGCACGACGAAAGCCGGCGGCCGCGTCGTCGTGAGCGGCATCCCGGCGGCCGGCGCCGACCTCACTCCGCTGTGGTTCCGCGAGCTGGAGCTCGTCGGTGCCTACACGACCGGCATCGAGCGGACCGAACAGGGCCGTCGGCACTCGTTCGCCCTCGCGCTCGAGCTCGCGAACCAGGTCGGCCCCATGCTGGCGCCGATGGTCGGCGCGACGTACCCGCTCGCTCGATGGCGTGACGCGATCGACCATGCGATGTCCGCGGGCCGCCTCGGCACGTTCAAGGTCGCGTTCTCACCCCAGCTGAGCTCCACGGCCTCGCAGCCCTCATCGACCTAGGAGACGACACCGATGCCCAGACCCGGATTCGTGTTGGACGTGGACGAGCGGACGCCCCCGCTGCTCGTGCACGAGGGCGAGAGGTACCGCATGCAGAAGTTCCCGCTCGGCACGCGGGTGGTGTACCCGCCCGACCCGCTCCCCGGGGTCCGCGACGTACCGACGGCCGTGCGGCACGCGCTGCTGAATCCGGTCGGCGACTCGAAGCCACTGCAGGAGCTGCTGTACGCGGGTATGAAGCTCACGATCGCGATCGACGACATCTCGATCCCGTTGCCACCGATGCGCACCCCCGATGTGCGCCAGCCGATCCTGGAACACGTGATCGAGCTGGCAGCGAGGAGCGGGGTCGAGGACGTCGAGCTGATCGTCGCCACCGCGCTGCACCGACGCATGACCCCGGGTGAGATCCGGCGCGTTGTCGGCGAGCGCGTCTATCGCTCGTTCTACCCGGAGCGCCTGAAGAACTTCGATGCGGAAGACCCGCACGGCCTGGTCGAGATCGGACAGACGAGCGAACACGAGCTGGTCGAGATCTCCAAGCGGGCAGCCGAGAGCGATCTGATCGTTTACGTGAACATCAACCTGGTCGCGATGGACGGCGGCCACAAGTCGGTCGCGGTCGGCCTCGCCGGCTACCGGAGCCTCAAGCACCACCACAACGTGCACACGATGCTGCACTCGAAGTCGTACATGGACCCTCGTGAGGGGCACAGCGCGATCAACGACTCCGTGAACCGCATGGGCCGAGTGCTCAAGGACGCCGGGGTGGAGATCTTCCAGATCGAGACCACGGTGAACGCCGAGACGTTCCCCTCGAACCTCGGGTTCCTGAACGAACGCGAGTGGGAATGGAGCGCCGGCGACCAGGCCCTGATGATGGCCGCGAAGAAGGCGAACGACTTGGCGCCACCGCGGGTGCGCCGTGAGTTCTTCCGTCGGATCGAGGCTCCCTACAAGCTCACGGGGGTCAATGCCGGCGAGGTGGAAGCCGTGCACGAACGCACGCTCGCGAACCTGCACCGCCAGCAGCTCGTCGAGGTGCAGGGGCAGAGCGACGTGCTGATCATGGGCGTTCCCTACCTGGGGCCGTACAACGTGAACTCGATCCTGAACCCGATCCTGGTGCACTGCCTGGGGCTGGGCTACCTGTTCAACATGTACCGGAACAAGCCCCTCGTGAAGCAGGGCGGGGTGGTGATCCTGTACCACCCGGTGCCGTGGGAGTTCCATTCGATCCATCACCCGAGCTACATCGACTTCTTCGAGGAGGTGCTCGCCGAGAGCACGGATCCGAAGACGATCGAGACGAAGTTCGAGGAGCGCTACGCGACCGACCCCTGGTACGTGCACCTGTACCGCACGAGCCATGCGTATCACGGCGTGCATCCGTTCTACATGTGGTACTGGGGCGCGCACGGGCGCGACCACGCGGGAGACGTGATCTTCGTCGGCGGCAACCCCTCGAGCGTCGCGCGGCTCGGCTACCGCCGGTCCGACTCCCTGCGGGACGCCCTCGAGATGGCGAAGGACTCCGTCGGGTCCTCGCCCTCGATCACGTATTTCCACGCACCGCCCGTGATGATCGCGGACGTGCGCTGAGGCGGACAGATGGGCAGCGCTCGAGCACCGAAGGGATAGCGCGATGGGGATGCGCGACGAGCTGAAGACGATGGCCGAGGGGTTCCGCTGGGGGCGACGGCCGATGGTGCCGCGCAGCGCCGAGCCGCACGCGTCGCCGCGGGAGGATCCGGTCTTCCCCACCGACTGGGCGCGCACGGGCGCGGGCACCGCGGCGCGACTCGTGATCCTCAACGCGGGGCTCGGACCGCTGCTGCGCAGCCAGGTGGCATTGCGCGTGTACGGCCTCGAGCATCTCCGGGCGCTCGACGGCGGTGTGATCTTCTTCTCGAACCATTCGAGCCATCTCGACGCCACGATCATCATGACCGCCCTGCCGGAGCGCTGGCAGGAGAAGACCGCGGTCGGCGCCGCGCGTGACTACTTCTTCGACGTGTGGTGGCGGGCGGCGTTCACGGCGCTCACCTACGGCGCGTTCCCGATCGACCGCTCGCGAGGGGGACGCCATGCCGTGACGAAGGCGCGCGAGCTGCTGGACGACGGGTGGAGCCTCGTCGTCTTCCCCGAGGGCACGCGCTCGCCCGACGGTCACACGAAGCGGTTCCGGCACGGCACGGCACGCCTGTGCATCGAGGCCGGGGTCGGCGCGGTTCCGGTCGGCATCCGCGGCGCGTACCAGGCGATGCCCAAGGGGCGGTGGTGGCCGCGCGCCGGCCGTCCGCCGGTGCGCGTCCGGTTCGGTGCTCCGCTGTTCCCCGAGGAGGGTGAGACGCATCAGTCGTTCACGGCTCGCATGACCCAGGCGATCGCGGAGCTGCTCGACGAGGATCGCACCACGTGGTGGGAGGCGCTGCGGCGGGCCGAGAGCGGCCAGACCCCACCGCCGTACGGCCCGAGCGGACCGGAGTGGCTGAAGCGTTGGGAAGGCACGCGCCCGATCGAGCGGCGCGGAAGCCGGAAGACCTGGGAGTAACGGTGCCCCGCACGGGCGGCGAACAGCGACGCACCACGATCGTGGCGGAGGCGATCCATCAGTTCGGCCGCGACGGGTACAAGGGCGCGAGCCTCGAGAGCATCGCCACGGCGGTCGGGGTGCGCAAGCAGACGCTCCTGTACTACTTCCCGAACAAGGAGGCCCTGCTCGAGGCATGCCTGCAGGCGGCGGGCGAGCGTCTCGGCACCGAGCTCGCGTTGGCGCTGGAAGGAGCCGAGACTTACTGGGAGCGCGCGGAGGCGGTGATCCACGGGGTGTTCGGGCTCGCCGCTGAGTGGCCCGAGTTCCCGATGTTCGTCCGGGAAGCCGCGAGGCTCGGACCGGCCGCGTTCGATCGGTTCGCCGACGTGCTCGATCCGCTGCGCAAGCGGGCGATCGAGTTCTTGCGGGCGGGCATGGACGCGGGTGAGATCCGCGAGCAGGACCCCGCGATGCTGCTGTTCACGCTGTACACGGCGGTCGTGGGCTCGCTCACCGAGGCGAGCGTGCTGAACGCGGTGGTGGGATCGGACAAGGGTCGAGCCTCATTGCGGCGCAGGGAACGTGAGGTGCTCCTGTTCGTGCGAGCCGCGCTGCGACCGTCGGCCGACTGAGCCCCGATGCCCGCGACGGCGAGGTCGATCGCCGGGCTGTCGCGCATCCGATTGTCGGTCGCGCTCACGTGGCGCAGGATTCACGGGTGGACGTCCGCGATGAACGACGCGTCGTCACGGCGCTGTTCGCCGATCTGGTCGGATCGACCTCGCTCGGTGAGCGCCTCGAGCCCGAGGAGTTGAAGCTCGTCGTCGGCGAGGCGGTGGCCCGCATCGTGGCGGCGGTCGAGGCCTACGGCGGCACCGTGAAGGACCTCGCCGGCGACGGAGTCCTCGCGCTCTTCGGTGCCCCGGTCGCCCACGAGGACGATCCCGAGCGGGCGGTCAGGACGGGGCTGCGCATCGTCGACGACATCGAGGCGTTCGCGCGCGAAGTCTCGGACGCGTGGGGGGTCGACTCGCTGAACGTGCGGGTCGGTGTCAACAGCGGCCCGGTGGTCACCGGCGCCATCGGAGCCGGGAAGCGCGTGGAGTTCGCCGCGATGGGCGACGCGGTGAACGTCGCCGCGCGGCTCCAGTCGGAGGCGTCGCCAGGATCCGTGCTCGTGGGCCAGGCGACCCGGCAGATCGTGGCCGACCGGTTCGCCTGGGACGGTGGTGTGACGCTCCAGCTGAAGGGCAAGGACGATCCGGTGACCGCGTTCACGGTGACCGGCGCCGGCCCTGCCGCTCGCGGACGCGGGGACGCCGGCTCGGCCACCCGCACGATCGGCAGGGAGCGCGAGCTCGCACGCACGCGTGAGGCGGTCGACGCGGTCGCGACGGGTACGGGCGGCGTGGTGTTCGTCACCGGCGAGCCCGGTATCGGCAAGACCCGCATGGTGCAGGAGTTGCGGCTCGCATTCGGCGCGACGACTCCTCAGTACGGCCGTTCGTTGTGGCTCGAAGGACGATGCGTGAGCTACGGGGGGTCGATCCCGTACTGGCCCTTCCGCGATCTGTTCCGCTCGTGGCTCGGGGTGGGTGGCGACGAACCCGAGCTGCGCGTGCGGGTCGCGCTGCGGCGACAGGTCGACCGGCTCTTCGCCGAGCGCTCCGACGACATCGTGCCGTACCTCGCCGCGCTGCTCGGCCTCACACCGACGGACGCGGAATCCTCGCGTATCGACCAACTCTCGCCCGAAGCGCTGCAGTACCGCACGTTCGAAGTGGTTCGGCACACCCTCCAGGCCCTCGCGGCGGCGGGACCGGTCGCAGTCGTGCTCGAGGATCTCCACTGGGCGGACGCCACGTCGCTCCAGCTGCTGGAGCGGCTCATCGGCGACACCGAGGATCAGGCGATGGTGGTGATCTGCACGCTGCGACCGGAGCGCGACCACGCGTCGTGGCGCCTGAAGGAGGACGTGGCCCGCGCGCTGCCGCACCGGTTCCGGGAGGTCTCGCTCGAGGCGCTCGGCGGCGACGCGGGGCGCGAGCTGCTCACGGCACTCGTCGGCGAGGGCACGCTGCCCCCCGATCTGGAGGACCGCATCCTCGCCTCTGCGGAAGGCAATCCCTTCTTCCTCGAGGAGCTCGTTCGCTCGATGGTCGACGCGGGAGCGCTCGTCCGCGAGGGGCGGGGATGCCGGTTCGACCACGAGGTCGCGTTGCAGGTGCCCCCAACGGTCGAGAAGGTGATCCTGGCCCGCATCGACCGGCTGGATCAACGTGCCCACGACGCCGTCGTCGCGGCTTCGGTGCTGGGCCGCACGTTCAGCCTGCCGTTGCTGCACGCGGTGGCGACCGGCGACGACGTTCGCTCGACCCTCGGGGAGCTCATGCGGGTCGACCTGGTGCGTGAGGGACGTCGATGGCCCGAGCCCGAGTTCCGGTTCACCCACGCCCTGATCCAGGAGACGGCCTATCGCACGCTCGTCGCCGACGACCGGCGGCGGCTGCACGGGAAGGCGGCCGTGTGGTTGGAGCAGCATCACGCCGGCAAGGAGGACGAGGTCGCCGGCCTGCTCGCGCACCATTGGCTGGGCGCCGCGGACGAGGCGAAGGCGATCCGTTACCTGACGACCGCGGGCGACCGAGCCCGCCAGGAGTATGCGCTCGACGAGGCGATCGCGTACTACCGGGAGTTGCTGCCGCTGCTCGACCGGCGGGGCGAGGACCGTGAGATCGCCCTCGTGCTCTTCAAGCTGGCCCTCGCGTTGCACATGTCGCTCCGGTTCGCCGAGGCGAACGAGGCCTATCAGCGCGCGTTCGATCGATGGACGCCGCCTCAGGGTGCGCAGGATGAGCCTGCCGCGACGCTGCGGGTCTCGACGAGCTTCCTGCCCGACGATCCCGACCCTCGCTCCGCGATCGCATGGCCGAACATCCAACTCTGCATGCAACTGTTCGACCGGCTCGTCGAGCAATGGCCCGAGCGCACGATCGTGCCGTCGCTCGCCGAGCGGTGGGAGATCGCCGACGACGGCCTCCGCTACGTCTTCCACCTGCGGGAAGGACTCACGTGGTCCGACGGCGAGCCGTTGACGGCGCACGACGTGGAGTACGGCATCAAGCGAGTGCTGAACCCCGCGGCGCCGGGATCCTCGGTCGCGATCTACTTCGTGGTGGAAGGTGGTCAGGCCTTCTACCTGGGCGAGGAGTCCGACCCGTCCACGATCGGGGTCCGCGCGCTCGACGATCTCACCGTGGAGTTCCGGCTCGCTGCCCCGGCCCCGTACTTCATGAGCGTGATGAACCGGCCCGACGGCGGTCCGCAGCCCCGGCACGCGATCGAGGCCCTCGGCGATGCCTGGATCGAGCCGGGGAAGCAGGTCGTCTCCGGAGCGTTCTCGGTCACCGAGCGGTCCGAGGGCGCGCTCCGACTCCAGCGACGCCGGGGTGGCGCACCTCGCGCCGGCAACGTCGCGGCCGTCGAGTACTCACAGGCCCGGATCGGGGAGGCGTTGGCCCCGTACGAACGCGACGAGCTCGATCTCATCGTCGCGCGCTACACACCCAGGCTCGCCGATCTCATGGCCCGCGACCTGCCCGACGCCACGATCGGGCCCGCCGGATGGTCGGGCTACCTGGCCTTCGACCACACGAGCGAGGTGGGCTCGAACCTCGAGCTCCGCAGGGCACTGGCTCACGCGATCGATCGTGATGCGCTGGCGTCGGCGATGCCGGCCAATCTGATCGCGGCAACCGGAGGCATCGTGCCACCCGCGCTCCAAGGCCACACCCCCGACATCACGCTGCGCTTCGATCCCGACACCGCTCGCGAGTGCCTCCGACGGTCGGGCCACCGTGGAGGGCTCGAGGTCGCGTTGCTCGACGACGACCGCCCCGTCGTGGAACCCGTGCTGGCGTCGTGGCGCGAGGTGCTCGGCCTGTCGACGGAGGTCAGATCGTGGTCGTTGGACGAGATCGCGACGATGCGGCCGCCGCCGGAGCAGGCTCCGATCTACCTCACGGGCTGGCTGCCCGGCTACGCCGATCCCGAGTACTTCCTGCGACTCCTGTTCCATTCGAAGAGCCGCACCAACGAAGGCGGGTTCGACCATGCCGCGTTCGACGAGCTGATCGAACGCGCGCGCCAGGAGCGCAGCGACCGCGGCCGGCTGGCGCTGTTCCACGAGGCCGACCGCATGGCGGTGGTCGATCGGGTCGCCGTGATCCCCCTCGTGTACGGCCGGAGCCTGGCGGTGGTGAAGCCGCGCGTTCGCGGCTGGTGGGAGTTCGGCAAGACCTCGGTGAACTTCGCCGACCTCGACGTGTCGGTCACCGACTGAGCTCACACCTCGGGGAAGGCGTCGTCGGCGAACGAGCGGAGCACGTGCTCGGCGCCGCCGTCGCGGAGCTCGCCGACCGAGTACTCGCCCGTGGCCACGCCGACCGCGATCGCTCCCGCGCCGTGTGCGGCCTCGACGTCCCTCGGGGTGTCGCCGACCACGAGCACCTGCGACGGATCGATGTCGTGGCCCGAGAGAGCCTCGGCCCGAGCGATGGCCGCTCGCGTGAGGTCGCTGCGTTCCGCAGAATCGCTGCCGTAGCCACCGAACAGGAAGAACCGCTGCAGGCCCGCTCGCGAGATCTTGATGTGCGCGGCGCCCTCGATGTTCCCGGTCACGAGGCCGAGCAGCGTGTCGGCCGCGACCAGCCGCTGGAGCAGCTGGTGCACGCCCGGCATCACGCGGTACCCCGACGAGGAGGCCACTTCCTCGGGCAGGCGCAGCACGTACCGCATCATCAGCCGGATCACCTCGTCGGTCGTGGGCTCGCGGCCGAGCGTGCCCTCGAACGTCTGGCGCGCGACGACGGGATCGGTCATGCCGACCTCGCTGAACTTCCTGATGTCGCCGTCGATGCCGAACGCTTGACGGAACGCGTGCGACCAGCTGCGGCCGCCGGCGCCGCCGGTATCGATCAACGTGCCGTCGACGTCGAAGAGCACCACCTTCCGGTCCGTCACGAGTCGTGCCCCCCTTCCTGCTCGGCTCGCATGTGCCAGTGGTGCGGCTCGATGAGCTCGTCGGCCTGGGAAGGTCCCCACGTCCCTTGCCTGTAGAAGAACAACGGCGACGGCCGCTCGAGCACCGGCGCCACGATCTCCCACGCTCGCTCGACCGCATCCTCCCGGTTGAAGAGCGTCTGGTCGCCGTCCATCGCGTCGTGCAGCAACCGTTCGTAGGCCTCGGCAAGCGCATCGTCGAACGACCGGTCGTAGTCGAAGTCCATGCGCACGGTTTGCAGCTCGTATCCCGGCCCGGGCACCTTCGCTTGGAACGCGAGCGAGATGCCCTCGTCGGGCTGCACGCGGATCGTCAGATGGTTCGTGGGGATGTGTCCGAGATCGAGCTCACGGAACAGCACGTCGGGCGCCTGCCGGAAGTAGACGGCGATCTCCGTGTCGCGTTCGGGCAGCCGCTTCCCGTGCCGCAGGAAGATCGGCACCCCGTCCCAGCGCCAGTTGTCGATCCACAGCTTCGCCGCGACGAACGTCTCGGTCTGGCTATGCGGATCGACGCCGTCTTCGATGCGGTAGCCGTCGTATTGCGCCCGAACGACGTCGGCGGGATCGATCGGCCGCACCGCGCGCAGCAGCTTCACCTTCTCGTCGCGGAACGCCTCGGCCTCGAGGGCGCGCGGCGGTTCCATCGCGAGGAACGAGAGCGCCTGGAGCATGTGGTTCTGCAGCAGATCGCGGACCGCGCCGGCTCGCTCGTAGTACGCGGCCCGCCCCTGCACGCCGATCGACTCGGCCACGCTGATCTGGATGTGATCGACGGCATCGCGGTTCCAGACCCGTTCCCAGATCGAGTTCGCCCACCGGAAGACGACCAGGTTCTGCACCGTCTCTTTGCCCAGGTAGTGATCGATGCGCAGCACGCGCTGCTCGTCGAACGCGGTGTGCACCTCGGACGTGAGCGCCCTCGCCGACTCGAGCGAGTCCCCGAACGGCTTCTCGATCACGATGCGCGAGATGGGCGTGTTCGCACCGATCGCGGCCAGGCCTCGGACGATCGTCGTGAACGCGGAGGGAGGAACGGCGAGGTAGAACAGGCGGCCCTGCGCGCAGCGCAGGTCGTCGTCGGCGTGGTCGAGCCACTGCTTCAACCGGCTCATGGCCGCGTCGTCGTCGAACGTGCCCGAGATGAACGAGAGCGAGTCGGCGAACGGCCGCCAGACGGCCTCGTCGAGCGGCGTTCGAGAGTGGGCCTCGATCGACTCGCGGGCGTGCCGACGGAACGCCTCGTCGTCCCACGTGTCCATCGAGTATCCGATGATGCAGTAGTGCTCGGGCAGCAGCCCGGAGACCGCGAGGTTGTACAGGGCCGGGATGATCTTCTTGCTCGCCAGATCGCCGCTCGCCCCGAAGACGACGATCGCCTGCGGCTTCGGAGCTCGCAGCGTCATCGCGCCGGCCCTCGAGCACTACGAGTAGTACTCGACGATGAGTCGCTCCTCGACCGCGACGGGCAGCGGGATCTCGTCTCGCTCGGGCTGACGCGAGAGCGTGCCCTGCAGTTCTTCCTTGTTGCGGTAGAGGTAGGGGGGTGGGTCGGGGGTGATCTCGACCGCCTCGCGCACGCCGACGAGATTCTTCGCCTTCGGCGAGATCTCGATCGTCTGCTCGGGCCTCACCCTCGCGCTCGGCACGTTGACGCGCTTGCCGTCGAGCAGCACGTGCCCGTGCGAGACGAGCTGGCGCGCCTGTCGCGTCGTGAGCGCGAACCCGAGGCGCAGCACGACCGTGTCGAGGCGGGTCTCGAGCCGGCGGATCAGCTCCTCGCCCGTGACGCTGCGGCTGCGCGTGGCCTGATCGTAGTACCGGCGCATCTGGCTCTCGCTGACGCCGTAGATCGTGCGGAGCTTCTGCTTCTCGACCAGGCGGGTCTGGTACTCCGAGATGCGCTTGCGTCCGCGGCCGTGCTGGCCGGGCGGGTACGGTCGCTTGTTCGACGGGCAGTTCGGACGGCCGCAGAGCGGCTCGCCGACACGCCGGCACTCACGGTGCTTCGGTCCGATCTTGTTCATGGTCTCCGGGTTCCTCCGGCCCAGGTCGGGTGTTCCCGCTGGTCGGGGCGCGTGGGCCGGATCTGGCCCCCGACCGTGAAGACATCGCCGAGCACGCAGGCGAGCTGCGGGAACTCGTGCCCTCGGTGCCCACCGACGATACCAGCGGACCTGCGAAGATGCCCCGCGTGGACGCCGTCGCGGACCGCATCGTCGGCAGCATCCTCGGGCTCGCGCTCGGCGACGCCCTCGGCGCCCCCTTCGAGTTCCGGCGGGCGCTGGACGTTCCCGATCCGATCCCCGCCTTCGAGCTTCCCTGGATGGGATCGCCGCCCGGCTCGACCACCGACGACACGGCGATGGCACGGAACCTGTGGACGAGCCTGATCGGATCGGGGGGCACGCTCGACCCCGACGACGTGCTCCGCAGACACCTCGAGTGGCTCGCGACCTCCCCGCCCGACGTGGGGAACCTCACCCGCAGCGTGCTGATCGCATGGCGAGATGGGGTGCCCGACGCGGCGCGTGACTACGTCGCGCGCCGCGGTCCCGAGGTGAGCGCCGGCAACGGCAGCGTGATGTACTGCGCGCCGCTCGGGCTCGCCGACGCATGGCGCGCCGAGGAGCTCCACGAGGCGGCGCCGGCGCTGAGCGCGATCACGCACGCCGACGAGCGGTGCCGCACCGCGTGCCTCGCGGTGACGCTCACTGCCGCCGCCCTCGTGCGAGGCGAAGGCGGGGAGGCCGCCGTCCGCGGCGCCCTCGCCGCGATCGACGGCCGACCTGGAGCCGAGGAGCTCGAGCACCTGGTCGGAGGGGCCGGCATCGAACGGCCGATCGACGGACCCGACCAGGGGTTCGTGTTCTTCACCGCGGGCGTCGCGATGCGAGCCGCCGGCGAGTCGCGACCGTTCGAAGCTGGTCTGCGGCAGGTCGTGGCGCTCGGGGGCGACACCGACACGAACGCCGCGGTCGCGGGTGCGCTGCTCGGCGCGCTGCACGGCACGGGCGAGCTCCCGCAGCCCTGGCTCGAACGGCTCGCCGACCGAGAGGCGATCGAGGCGGAAGCCGGGGCGCTCGCAGCGATCGCGACGGGGGATCGCGGTGCTTCCGTCAGGCCCCCATGAGGTCGTCCCCGGCGACCGTGTACTCGTCGTCGGACCCTTCGATCAGACGCACCATGCCGTCGCACACGAGCTGGGTGAGGATGCGGCGGGTGAGTCCGGGCGAGAGGGCGAGCGCGCGGGCCAGGCTCTCGCCGGTCCACTCGTCGTAGGGCGCGAGGTTCAGCGCGCGGAGGATCGCCCGCCGCGTTTCGGCCTCGATGTCCCCCGGCTCGGTCGCGGGATCGATATGCGTGCTCATGGCGTCTCCTTCTCGAAGGGGGTCGCAAACGCCCTCCGTCCGCAAGAGGTGCCCGACGAGAGTGTCCGACGACGGCACGGGAGGGGGGGATGGCCGGCGGGGAACCTTCCCGCACCATTCGCCGGACGTTCGCCGGTTCATGCCGTGGGCGACCGCCTACGTGACACCCTGGGTCGAACGTGCGATCGGTCCATGCATCGATGACGCGCTACGGTGTGGTTCACCACCGTGAGGAGGGAACCCCCGTGGAGCCGGCCGAGATCTTCCAGTTGATCGTGAAGGCGGACGAGAAGCTGAAGTACGCGACCGCCGAGAAGGGCGACGTTCGCCGATCGCAGGCGGCCGACCTGCTGGCCGATGCGCTCCGAGAGGCCGAGGCGATCGGGAACGATCAGCTCGTGCAGCAGGCCAAGGTGCGGCTGGCCGATCTCGAGGCGAGCCTCTGAGCGCCGCTCCCGGGGGGCGGTTGGATCAGGTGGGGCGTGTGACCTTTACGACCGGGGTGCCGTACCCGCCCACGCTGCCGATCTGCACCTGCCCACCCGGTCCTGGATGGCGTGCGTGGATCATCATGCCGCCGCCCATGTACAGCGCCACGTGGCTGACCGGGGAGTAGAAGAACAGCAGGTCGCCGGGCTGTGCCGCGCTGTAGGGCACCGTTGGGAACGCAGATGCTTGAGCGGCGGAAGAGTGAGGCAGGTACACGCCGGCCTGTGCGTACGCCCAGCTGGTGAGCCCCGAGCAGTCGAACGTGTCGGGGCCCGCGGTGCCCCAGACGTACGTTGCGCCGATCCTCGTCTTGGCGGCCGCGATCGCGATCTGCGCCGCACTCGAGTTGGGCGGAGGGACGAACGTACCGCCGCCGCCCCCTCCCGTGTCGACGCTTCCCCCGCCGACGGAGCCCGTATCGCTGGCGGCCGCGGATTCAGCGGCCGCCGCGGCCGCAGCCTGGGCCGCCTGAGCGTCGAGGTAGTCCTGGTACTCGCGACCGAGCTTGTCGGCGAGGGCCTCCTGCTCCGCGAGCATCCGCTCGATGTCGCCCCGCTTGGCGGCCATCTGGTCGAGCTCGGCCTGCTTCTCCTCGATCGCCTCGCCGTAGCGTTCGGCCGCCCATTCGGCCTGCTGCTGTGCCGTCAGGGCCTCCGTGGCCAGGTCGGCGTCGTTCTGTGCGAGCGCTCCCATGAACTCGAGGCGGTCGGAGAATTCGGAGATGTCGGAGGCTCCCAGCAGCACGTCCATCTGGGAACCCGCACCGGTGTACGCCTCGACGGCGCGCTCCTCGAGCTGCCCCATCGCCTTCGCGGCCAGCGCCTCGGAGGCCTGCTTGTCGGCGAGCGCTTCGGCGAGCTTGTCCTGCACGCCCTGCAGCCTCACCCGTGCGTCGTTGTACTGCTCGATCGCGACCTCGAGCTCGTGCCCGATCTCGTCGGCCTTCGCCCTGGCGGCCTCGACCTCGGCCTTGGTCGGCGCGGCGACCGACGCCGATCCGACGGCGACGACGATGGTGGGGACGACGATGACGATGGCTGCGACGAGCCGTGTGAGCCGCTTCGGCGTGCTGCTCATCGTCCTCCGGGGGTCGGGCTACGGACAAGCGAAAGGCTCCGATCACCGGAGCCATCGGCCACGAGGCTACCGAGCGAAGGGGGGGGCGTCAAACGTCCGGTCGATGGAACGGAACCGTTTTTCAACGCTCGAGCACAGGCCGGATGGTGGAAACCGCCGAGGACGGGCCTCGCTCGCTGCGCGGCCCGCCCTCGTTCCCTGGTCGGGACGGCGGGATTTGAACCCGCGACCTCAGCGTCCCGAACGCTGCGCGCTACCAAACTGCGCCACGTCCCGCGGGGCATCGAGTCTATCGATTCGCCGCAGCTCCAACACGGTCGCCTCCGGCCTGCAGGCGAACCGGAAGGGGGCGAACTTGCTCGTGCCGAGCCCGGGCGAGGTGTGCAGGACGGCGCCGCCCATGTGCACCAGGCCGGCGGCCAGTCTCCGGGGCATCGAGCAGTTGGTGACGATCGCTCCTCCGAACGGCACGCAGACCTGGCCTCCGTGCGTGTGCCCCGCGACCATCAGGTCGTAGCCGAGCGCCGCCGACTCCGGTGCGGAGTCCGGGGAGTGCATGACGGCGATGCCGAAGCGATCGAGCGCTCGGCGGGGGGCGACCGTGAGGTCGTGCTGTCGGATGTGCGCGTCGTCGAGTCCCAGCAGCTCGACCGGCAGCCCGTCGAGCTCGATCTCGAGCCGCACGTTCGTCAGGTCGTGCCATCCGTCTGCCTCGAGCTGCGCGATCAGCTCCGGTGCGCGCCCGGCCCGGGCGCGGCGCGGCTTCCTCTTCGCGCGGAAGTACGCGAAGTAGTTGAGCGGTCGCGGCATGTAGTAGTCGTTCGAGCCGAGGACGAACCACGATGCCAGCCTGCCTCGAACCGGCGCGAGGGCGTCGACGGCCCGTTCGACCGCATCGGGCTCTCCGAGGAAGTCACCGGTCACCACGGTGATGTCGGCTCGCGGCAAGCCGGCGAGGAACCGTGCCTTCCTCTCGTCGCCTCGCACGAAGTGCAGGTCGCTGAGGTGCAGAACGGTGAGCGACTCGGGGCCGTCGCCGTCGGCCGGTAGGATGGCGAGGCGGTGCTGCACCAGCCGGTACCAGCGGCGTTCGATCACGACGCCGTAGACGACGCACGCGGCCCCGGCGATCGCCAGCGCGCCGGCGATCTGCAGCGGTCGGGGAAACATCTGGAGGAGTGTAGTGACCGGATCCCCGTTGAAGGACGAGATCCACCGACGGATGACGGCGGCCATGAAGGCGCGCGACGACGTCTCCCTGGGCGCCCTGCGCATGCTGATATCGGCGATCCGGTACCGGGAGGACGAGGTCGGTCACGAGCTCTCCGACGACGAGGTCCGTGAGGTCGCCGGCAGCCAGGTCAAGAAGCGCACCGAATCGATCGAGGCGTTCGAACGAGCCGATCGATCGGAGCTCGCGGCCAAGGAGGCCGCCGAGCGAGAGGTGATCGCCGAGTTCGCTCCCGAACAGCTCTCCGACGAGGCGGTCGACGCCCTGATCGACGAGGCGATCGCCGCGGTCGGCGCGACCTCGATGCAGCAGATCGGCCAGGTGATGGGCGCGATCATGGGCAGCGCCAAGGGTCGCGTCGACGGCTCGGTCGTTCGGTCGAGGGTGCAGGCGCGTCTGGGCGGTTGACCCGCGGGCCGGAGCCGCTCAGCCTGATCGTTCGCCGACCACGATCGTCACCACCGAGCCCTCGGCGGCCTGGGTGCCGGCCGGCGGATCCTGTCGGAGCACCTTCCCGGCGTTCGACTCGTCGTCCACCTGTTGGTAGCTGACCTCCACCTCGAAACCGGCTCCCTCGAGCGCAGCCCTCGCCGCCCCTTCCGGCCGGCCGACCGTGCCGGGCACCGTGGCCTCGGGTTGCCTCCCCGTGCTGACCTCGATCCTGACGGCGATGCCGAGGTCGGCCGTGGTGCCGCCCGCCGGCGACTGGACCGCCACGATCCCCTCCGGCTGGCCCGAGTCGACCTGGACGACCGTCGCGGAGAATCCCGCGGCATCGAGGGCGACGACCGCATCCTGTTGGCTGAGACCGACCACGTTCGGCACCGTGCCGGTCGGCGGCGGTGGCGGCTCGGGGAACCCCTCGACCGGCATGCCGCTCACGATCTGGGCCATGTAGTTGCGCCAGATCGGCGCAGCGACCGACCCGCCGAAGACGGACCCGAGCGAGTACGGGTTGCCGTTCGACCCGACCCAGACCGCCGTCGCGAGCTGGCGGGTGTAGCCACAGAACCACACGGCCTTGTTCAGGTCTGACGTGCCCGTCTTGCCCGCAACGGGTCGTGTGCCCCATCCGCTGAACGCGGTCGCGGCGGTGCCGCTGGCCGGTACCCGTTGCAGCATCGCGGTGATGAGGTTCGCGATCTCGGGGCTCAACACGCGCTCGCAGTCGGGCTCATGCCGGTAGATCGAGTCCCCGGCACGAGCGATCGATTCCACCGTGTACGGCGTGCAGTGCACGCCCCCGTTGGCGAGCGTGGCGAACCCGACGGCCATGTCGAGCGGGGAGACCTCGGCCGAGCCGGTCGCGAGCGAGGCCACCGGCGGCAGATCGTTCGTGACCCCCATCTTCGAGGCCACGGGCGGCACGGTCGCCGGTCCGATGTCGAGGATCAGCTGGGCGAACACGACGTTGATCGAGTTCTCGGTGGCCGTCCACAGGTCCACCTTGCCCGTGCCGGTCCCTTCCGCGTTCGAGACGCAATGATCCTCGTCCTGCCAGAGCGGGCTACAGAACGGCGACGTGCTCGAGTAGCTCTGCGACGGAGGCACGCCCTGTTCGAACGCGGCAGCCAGCACGAACGGCTTGAAGGCCGATCCCGTCGGGTGGGGGTCGGTCGCGAGCGCCAGCTCGTCCTCGAGGAACTGCTTCCCCGACAGCATCGTGCGGATCGCACCCGTCTTCGACGCGACCGTGACGATCGAGGTGTCGGGATGCGCGTTGCCGAGCGACGGCATGGACACCGCGTAGGGAAGGTCTGCCACGCGCTGTGCGGTTGCCTGCCACGCGGGGTCGAGGGTGGTCGTGATCTTCAGGCCCCCTTCGAACAGCGTGCGCTTGCGGGCCTTGACGCTTCGGCCGAGCGAGTCGAACTCGCCGTTCGCGTTCTCGAGGACCTGCCGGATCATGTAGCGGACGAAGAACGGCTGCTTCTTCTGTCGATGCTTCCCGACATCCTCGGGGAGCCCGAGCTGCTTGGCCTTCGTCCGCTCCTCGCGCCGTTCGGAGATGCCGACCGGTGAGTCCGGCCCGAGCGCACCCATGCGGACGAGAACCTCGTTGCGCCGGACACGCGCGATCTTGGGAGCGTCGATCGGGTCGTAGTACTCGGGCGCCCGGATCATGCCGGCGAGAAGCGCCCCTTCCCGGAGGGTGAGCTTGCGAGCCGGCTTGTGGAAGTAGAACTGGCTCGCGGTGCCGATGCCGTACACGCCGTTCCCGAAATACACCTGGTTGAGATAGAGCTCGAGGATCTCGCTCTTCGTGTACTTCTCCTCGACGCGGATGGCCAGGGCCAGCTCCTGGAACTTGCCCTCGAAGCTCTGGTCGAACAGCTGGTCGCCGCCGAGCGTCGCTCCCACCAGCTGCTGGGTGATCGTCGAGCCGCCCTGCACGACCTCGCCCGCCTGCGCGTTCTCGATCAGTGCCCGAACCAGCGAGCTCCAGTTCAGGGCGCCGTGCTCGTAGAACTCCGCGTCCTCGATCGCGAGCACGGCCGCCTGCGCCACGGGACTGACGTCCTTGAGCCGGATCAGCTCTCGGTTGTCGAGGTACACGGTGGCGAGCTCGGTCTGACCGTCGTTCGCATAGATCGTCGAGCGTTCGGGGAAGCGGGGGATGCGGGTGAAGTCCGCGCCGAGCGTCGAGAGCTTCGCGTCGACCCGGATCACGCCGAGCGCGGCGCCCAGGAGCGGGGGCGCGATCAGCAGCGAGAGCAGCCCGCTGGCGAGCGCCATGACGGGCACGAGCAGGAACAACGCCATCGGCTTGAAGGCCGGACGGTCGGAGAGGGGCCGCGTGTCGGGCCGGCGGGGGATCGACGGTTGTGGCATGCGCGTTGCGCCCAGGATACCCCTCACTGCCTGCGGGTACGATGGATGCCATGCGCCTCGCCCTCTCCCGTTCCGCCGTGCGTTCCTTCCTGTTCGTGGCGCTGACGGGCATCGGCGCCGCGACTGCAGGCACCGCTTCGGGTGCCGAGCCCACGCCGGTCGTCGTGCTGCGGATCGAGGGCGCGATCGACCGACCGGTGGTGGGCTACCTCGACGACCGGCTGACCCAAGCGGAACGTGACGGGGCGATCGTGGTTCTCCAGCTCGATACGTCGGGCACCCTCGATCAGGACGGTGTCGCGCTCGCGCAGCGGATCGCAACCATGGAGGTTCCGGTGCTCGCGTGGGTCGGGCCCACCCCGGCGAAGGCCGCCGGCGCGGGCATGTTGCTGATGTACGCCTCGTCGCTGGCCGGGGTGGCTCCCGGCTCGCAGACGGGGCCGCTGCACCCCCTCGAGCTCCTGCATCCCGACGACGATCCTCCCGACCTCGAGGCGACGATCCAGGGCTGGCTCGACGACCGAGGCAAGGACACACGGCTCGAACGCGTCGACGAACCACTGCCTGCGGCCGAGGCGATCGAGCTCGGTATCGCCTCGGTTGCCGCGACGTCGGTGACGGAGTTCCTCGACGAGGTCGACGGACGGACCGTGCGAACGCCCGACGGCCCGGTCACGCTCGAGACGCACATCGCGACGGACCGGACCGAGGCCGAGCAGGGCACCGTCGCCCTGCGCTTCGACAACCTCGGGCCCATCCAGCGGGTCGCGCACGCGATCGCCACGCCGTCGATGGTCTACTTCCTGCTGGTGCTCGGCCTCGGGGCGCTCGCGTTCGAGATCACCCAACCGGGGTTCGGGTTCGCGGGGTTCGCGGGGGCCGGCATGCTCGCGCTCGCTGGATACGGGCTGTGGGTCGCGCCGCCGTCGATCCTCGGGGTGGCGCTGCTGCTCGGCGGCATCGGGCTCATGGTGCTCGACGTCCGCCGGCGCAGCCTCGGCTGGTTGACCGGGGCCGGCCTGGTCGCCTTCGCGGCCGGATCGGTGCTGGCGTGGTCGGGAGTGGCCGACGCGATCCGCATCTCACCCTGGTTGATCGGCGGTGCCGTGGTCGTGTCGTTGCTGTACTACGGCTTCGCCCTCACGGTGGCGATCCAGTCGAGGGACCGCATCGTCAACACACAGAAGGGCCTGATCGGGCTGATCGGTGAGGCGCGCGGGAAGCTCGCCCCCGAGGGCCCGGTGTTCGTGAAGGGCGCGATGTGGAGAGGTCGCACGGCCGGCGGCCCGATCCCCCCGGGCACGACGATCCGTGTGCGAGGGGTCGACGGGCTGGTGCTCCGCGTCGAGGAAGAGCCGGGGGCCGAGCCGACGGGGGCGGCCTCGCACGCCGGCTCCGTCTGAGAGTCTCGACCGGTCCTCTCAGGTTCTGCTCAGGTCCTTCTCGGCGAACCCCTTGGCGTTTCGGTGGCCGTCGCTCACACATCGTGTGCTCGGCAATCCTGAGCCGGCGCTCGGCCCGAACAACCATGTGAGATGTGGAACGTCGCCGAGGATTGGCAGCACGGGGCCGCGTGTCGCGGCCAGGACGCCGTGTACTTCTTCGCGCCGAGCTATTTCGAGCGTCGCGAGGAGAAGAACGCCCGGGAGGCGGTGGCCAAGTCCTTCTGCGCCAGATGCCCGGTGCGTGAGGAGTGCCTCGAGTATGCGCTCACGTCGCGGGAAGGCCACGGCATCTGGGGGGGCCTGAACGAGATGGAACGCCGTCGGATGTTGCGCGAGCGGGCACGAGCCGCGAGCTGACCGGCGCACGTCCGTGCGAGGATGCCCGCATGGACGACACAACGATCCTCACGCGCCTGGCCGAGCTCGGTCTCGATCTGCCACCGGCTCCGAAGCCCGTCGCCTCGTACATCCCGGTGCGGATCAGCGGGAAGCTCGCCTTCGTGGCCGGACAGGTGCCCATGCTCGACGGTGTGGTGCTGCATGCCGGCAGGCTCGGCGACGCCGCCGGCGAGGTGACGGTCGAGGACGGGGCGGCCGGCGCCCGCCAGGCAGCGCTGCAAGTGCTCGCAGCTCTCAGGCAGGAGCTCGGCTCGTTCGAGCCGCTGGACGGCATCGCTCAGGTCACCGTCTACGTGGCGTGTGCGCCCGGATTCACCGATCATCCGGCTGTGGCGAACGGGGCGAGCGATCTGTTCGTCGACGTGGCGGGTGAGGCCGGTCGTCACGCCCGTGCCGCCGTTGGCATGGCGTCGCTCCCGCTCGGGGCCTCCGTCGAGGTCGCGGTCACCGCGGAGCTCGTCTGAGCGTTCATCGAGGGAACCGCAGGTCGCCGTCGCGGCGGCTGACGCCCGTGCGGTCGAAGTGCTCGAGCAGGGGCAGGGCGTACTTCCGGCTCGTGCCGAGCCCCTCGCGGAACGCGCTCACCGTGATGCCCTCGGCCGCCGCTCTCACGAGGTCCTCGGCCCGGGCCACGACCTCGGGAGTGAACACGAGATCCTTCGATACCCGGACGGCGTGGCCGGCGGCGACCGCGGCATCGACCACGCCGCGGCTGACGCCCGCCCGCTCGAGCTCGGCGATCGTGGGAGGCGCCGCGTCGTTCTCCCCACCGATCTCCGAGAGCAACCGCTGCACGTCGACATCGTCCGCGTCGAGCGAGACCCTGTGCCCGACCAGCCGGAGCGTGCCCGCTTCCCGCTCGATCGCGCCCGCGTCGATCATCGCGCCGATCGCCGCGTCCACGAGCTCGGACTCGGTCGGCGCGCCGGCGGTGCGGAGCCGCTCGGCGACGACGACGCGGATCTCGACAGCGGGCGCGCCCGGCGCGAGCGGTTCGAGGTCGTGGAATCCCGCGAGAGTCTCGGAGACCGCTCGCTCCCACTCGGCGCGGATCTCCGGGTCCACGGCCCAGGCTCCGACCATCGCGGATCTCGGGGCCTCGGTGCCGACCAGCCGAGGGACGTCGGCGGCGGCGATCGCGCCTCGCTCCCGGACGAGCAGCGTGGCCAGCTCTTCTCGCTGCGCGGCGAGCCGCGCAGCGAGCCTCGGCGCTGCCAGGGCGGCCTTCCCGGGGGCGATGTCGAGCACCGGCCCGCCGGCGACCGTGGCTCGCCGGCCCGCCTCCCGCAGGACGACGCGGTCGCCGACGGCCAGCACGAGTGGGCCCGCCGTGCGGAGCCGAGCGAAGACCCGACCCCCGGGCTCCAGGCGAGTTCCATCGAGGAACCGCACCCGAGCGTCGGACTCCGCGGCGCCGGCGTAGACCTTGAACGCGCCACGCGCCGTGAGCGACTTCGCGAGCCCGCGCACGGCGCGCAGCTCGACGTCGAACGTCGACGTCGGGGTCCACTCGCCGGGACGTGTGATCACATCGCCACGGCCGAGATCGTCCCGTTCGGCCCCCACCAGGTTGATCGCGACTCGGGCGACCGGGCAGGCTCGGTCCTCCCGCCGGCGATGGGTCTGCAGCGAGCGGATCCGAACCCGGCGATCGCCGGGTTCGATCGACACCTCGTCACCGACGGTGAGGCACTCACCGGTCAGCGTTCCGGTCGTCACGGTGCCCGCGCCCTTGATGGTGAACACGCGGTCGACGAACAGCCGCGGGAAGGACGGGCGGGGGAACGGCGCCCGGTCGATCATGGCGTCGAGGGCGGCCCGCAGATCGTCGATGCCCTCACCGGTCAGCGACGACACCCGCACGATCGGCGCGCCTTCGAGCATCGTGCCGTCGAGGCGATCGAGGATCTCCTGCTCCGCGAGGCCGACCGTCTCCGGGTCGACGAGGTCGCACTTCGTCAGGGCGATCACGCCGCTCGCGACGCCGAGCACGTCGAGGATCTCGAGGTGCTCCTCGGACTGCGGCTTCCACCCCTCGTCCGCGGCGACGACGAACATGACGAGCGGCGCGGGGCCGACGCCGGCGAGCATGTTTCGGATGAACCGCTCGTGGCCCGGCACGTCGACGAACCCGACCTCCCGGCCGCTCGGCAGCTCGCACCAGGCGTACCCGAGGTCGATCGTGAGTCCCCGGCGCTTCTCCTCGGCCCATCGATCGGGGTCGATGCCGGTCAGCCTCACGATCAGCGACGACTTCCCGTGGTCGACGTGTCCGGCCGTCGCGACCACGCGGTGTGCGACCCGATCTCCGCCCGACACCTCAGTCCTCGTCGTCGAGATCGTCGCCTTCCATGGCGTACGAGATCGCGCGCGCCAGGTCGGGTACCTGGTCGTCGGAGACCGTCCTCAGATCGAGCAGAACGTGGTCGCGCTCGACACGGCAGAAG
>Ga0075310_1000021_pt1 | contig 22759 bp, 19 predicted proteins | sample MayberryNE_Catta_2_FD_120088 | JGI IMG/M metagenome (GOLD analysis project Ga0075310, IMG submission 120088) | Natural and restored wetland microbial communities from the San Francisco Bay, California, USA, that impact long-term carbon... | ecosystem: Environmental > Terrestrial > Soil >... | reverse complement strand
TGCGGTTCCCTCCAGACAAAATCCCTGGCAGGCATAGAGTTCAAGCCAGCTTCTTTGATACATCAAGAGCTCACGCCAATCCAAGAACGCCTGAGTTTCGGGCAGGGGCTGCACGCCGTCCAATTCCTCTCTCGTAAAACCGCAGGATTGCGCAAAGCGAATAAAAAGGCCCTTATGGCTATCTGTACCCGTGATCTCGCCAGTGCCTTCTTCGACGACGTTTTCGATCCACATCTTTTCCAATTCCGGATCGTCCGGGCAGCGGCTGAGCATCGCCGCGATCGGTTTTGGAAATGGTTTCGGGAAAAAAAGATAGAACTGGCCGATAAAGCCCTTCAATTGGTCACGCGTAAGCTTCCCCTCTTCGATCAAGCCGATCATCGGATGATTCTTGGAGTGCTTGTTACGTACCATTTGCTGAATTTCTTTGACAAACTCTTTACTTGAAAAGCTCATAAGATCTTCTACCTCGTCAACGTTAAATGCCCCGCGCACTCGAACGCACTGCTTCAGAACTACAAACGGCGCACTACGCTTCGGGTGAACATTTCTCATATCAGTCAAGCTAGAAAAATCAAGGGTTTGCTTGCGCTCGGAAAGCTAACCCTCTCAGATAAACACAGCGATCGAGACAATGGCGAGAGAAGGCGGAGCGTTTCGCATGGGAAAAATATCCGAGGCGAGATTAGTCGACGGCGCGAGTCTTCGCGAACAAAACCAGCGTATACTTCGGCGTGATGCACTGAATTGCGCGTATCGATTAAGCCGATAATTTAATTCCAGCGGACTCCCGGTAAAAAACCGGGCTCAGATTTCCGGTCGCAGTCAGTTGCTCGCAATGGTGGCGGACGATGCCAAGGATCGGCAATGAATCGCGGAGCGATTCTCCAGGGCACCCCCGCTCGCTTAAGCGGTTAGTCTCCCGGTGTCAGGTGCTGGTAGTAATTTATGTTTCGGTCCGTTCGACCCGGAGAGAAAATTGTACTCGCATGCATCGCAAACAAGCGTCGAGAGCGGCAGGTGGTCGTTGCAGTTCGGGCATTTCTTAAATGTGCGGAGATCGACAGGATGGTGTTCTTTGGCAGTTGAAATCCCGCTTTTCTTCGTGGTTATGGCCAGGAGAGCAGCAATGGCTAACAACATCACGAAAAGGAAAAATCCGTTTAGGTCTTCAGCAATCACCTATACTCCTTCATCCGGCGGACCCGTACACTTGTTGGCCAATCTCTTAGAGCAACAGACGTGCCCGGACGAGAATTCCACTGTATGCCACCAGACTCTGGAAGCCTCCACATCATCCAGGAGTAGCCTGCCCCGCATCATGAGCAAGATAAGAGAACGGTCGTTTTGGCCCTATCGGAACTATCGCTGCGGCGTGCTTCTGGAGGTTGCGCTTTGGAGGACGACCTATGCCTACCGAGTTTCCTTCAGAAGCTGGGGCGAAGTTTCTAGAACGGGATTGAGGTCAAGATCCTAGTAGGTCGACTGGCAATGTTTTTCGGCCGCGACAACCCGCCCGTCGCTTGAATCCCAGGGCGGAGTGGTGCAACGTGTGAAAATTAGGGAATTGAGAATAAACTTTACATTGTGCCCCCGTAGCTCAGGTGGATAGAGCACAGGATTCCTAATCCTGGGGCCGCGTGTTCGAGTCACGCCGGGGGCATTTAGTTCTCGCGGAGTAGTTCAAAACTTCTCCCCTTTCAAGTTAGTCCATACTGCCCGAAAACTGCCAAGAGATTAGTGCCAAGGTCGGCGCTCGTCTCTGTGCCGACTTTTGCCCTCGACCTCACTGATGCGGTTCAGAATTGTGAGTCCTGTGGCAGAACTCGCTTCGTGCTCTATCTTGACTAAGCGCGTTCAAATTTTCTCCCGGCTTGATCGGCGTCAGCGATGTCGTTAATGACCCTTCAGCCAATGTGACTATTCCGTATATCGAGATCTTTTTCGGCGGCGGACGATCCGACCGTTCTTCAAGATTGCGGAAATCTTCGGGGTTTGATCGGCCAGCATCCAGCAAACGTCCGGCTCTAGAGACAGCCCCCTCGCGAAAAAAAGTTGGATCAGCGATGCGTCGCGCGTTTCGGTCTGATGACTTCCTTAGCCAACATTTACCGTCATAACCCGTCGCCAGGCCGCCGTCAGGCTGTGGATAAGGCGGGAAACTGACGAAGCAAATGAGTCGGTTTTCAGGAATTCGCTTACAGCGCGCAAGTGCAGCTGTCCCGGATTTGAGAATGAAACAAAAGTCTATAGATTCCTGATTTAAGGACCAAATCTTTGCTTTTTTTATCGTCAATTCGCTGGAAGCCGCATTGGTGGCTGATCTCACCTACAGTTGGTGAGGCAATCAACAAAGTTATCCACAGTTTCTGTTGACAACTTTCTTCTAACAATAAATTGCCTTATCAAACGTGACCCGTCTCGATGAAAAATAAAATGAAAAATAAAAATACTTGCTGTTTTTATATGCTGTGTGATACCTGACCCAGATGTCGTTACGATCAGCGAGACGTAAAACGCCAATGAAGATGAAGTACGTTGATACCGACTGTTTTTTCGAGCTAGTTGCACGGTCAGGAAAAACAGAAAAAGACTTTTGCAACAGTGCCGGTGTGTCGAGTCAAGTTTTTTACCGGCTACTCCACTTCGGCGGGCCCGTTAGAATGCCAACCCTGTCAAAAGTCGCCTCGACGCTTGGGGTCTCGGTAGAGTCTTTGATTGAGCGTGACAATCTGGCTGATCCGATCTCTTGAGTTCCCAGCGCGATTGCCAACTTATTCTCTTCTGTGATTTCCGCGCGTAATAGCGCAAATCGTTTATCCGTGCTTCTTCCACCCGCCGCTATCTTTGCTTGGGCAGTTTGCCTGAAAAGGCATGTTCACAAATTTTAGTCGAAGTCTTGATCGTGCGGAAAACAACTGCTTACAGCAAAAATCTTAAAGACTCAGATGGCGAGAATTTTCTGTTCAGACTCCTGAAATAGCGGGCATGGAATCGAATTTGGCATTTTCTTTGTCGTTTCCTCGCATCTTTGTTACCATCTATCGCCAAGTGGGAGCCCAGCGTGATGAAAAATTATGATCATCGAGTACTCGGGCGAGGCGGATGCAAAAGCGTACGTCTCGCGGGATTTGTCTTTGCGGTGTTCAGCTCTTTTAGCTGCAGCTCAAATCAAGAGGCTCTGTCGATTACGATGTATCATCCAGAAACTAAGCAAACGCTCACCTGTAACGCCCACGATAAATTGGCTCGCAGTGAATCCTCCGTGCTGGCCCTGGCAGTGGAAAGTTGCGCAAAGAATCTCGAACAGCATGGCTTTGTGCGCAAGTAGCATTCCAACGCAGGCCGCTTGACCTGGGCGAAATTTTCCGGCTAATCTTCAGCGCACCAATTTCTTTGGGCCGTGAAACTTGCCTGACAGCTCAACCGATGAAGACGTTCAGCAGTGATGCGGCGACTGCTTACCTTGACTTTCAAGAAGGCCAAGCTTAATTTGGACCTATAAGGTCATATATAGGGAGGATTCATGGCCAAGAGTTTTCAAGACATAATGGCCGAGGCACGCAAGGAAATCCCCGAAGTGAGCGCGCAGCAGGTAAACGAGTTGCTTAAGAATAACGGCAAATCGCCTGTTTTACTTGATGTCCGGGAGAGTGACGAGTGGCGCCAAGGACATCTGGAAGGAGCCCTTTCGCTGCCGCGGGGATTTCTTGAAATAAAAGTCGAGACGGCAGTGCCCAATAAAGAAACACCCATTATCGCCTACTGTGCCGGAGGCGTGCGCTCCCTGCTTGCCGCCAAAGCGATGAAAGAGATGGGTTATCAAAATGTTTCCTCTATGGCCGGGGGATATACGGCGTGGAAGAACGGCGGCTTCAATTGGGTGCAGGATTTTCAATATACGCCCGAGCAGCTGATTCGCTACAGCCGGCACTTTCTCCTGCCCGAGGTAGGCGAGGACGGCCAGGCGAAATTGCTGCAAGCCAAAGTCTTGATGATTGGCGCTGGCGGCCTGGGCTCCCCTTCCGCTTATTATCTGGCCGCCGCAGGAGTGGGGACGATAGGGATCATCGACAACGATGTTGTCGACATCTCGAACTTGCAGCGGCAAATCCTTCATGCCAATGATCGCGTTGGCATGGCCAAGGTCGAGTCGGCCAAGAAAACTCTCGAAGCGCTCAATCCGGATGTTAAAGTCGTTCCCTACCACGCCAAACTAACATCTGAAAACATTATGGAGATCATCAAAGATTACGACTTGGTTGTCGATGGCTGCGACAACTTCCCGACACGGTATCTGGTCAACGATGCCTGTGTGCTCGCGCGAAAACCCAATGTGCACGGCAGTATCTTCCAGTTCGAGGGTCAGGCGACAGTTTTCTATCCAGGCAAAGGTCCTTGCTACCGCTGTTTGTATCCGGAGCCGCCGCCTGCGGAATTGGCGCCGAGTTGCGCCGAAGCCGGGGTGTTGGGCGTGCTGCCGGGATTGATCGGTGTCATCGAAGCGTTGGAAGCCGTTAAAATCATTTTGGGAAAGGGCGAAACTCTCGTCGGTCGTTTGCTGCACTTCAACACCCTAACCATGGAGATCAACACACTCAAGCTGCGGCGCGATCCTAACTGCCCGATGTGCGGCGATCACCCGACGATTCACGAACTCATCGATTACGAAGAGTTCTGCAGCCTGCGCCACTAAAGACAGGATTTGAACAAACGGCAGTCAAAGGGCGGCGTCACAGCCGCCCTTTTTGTTTTTGTGGGTTTCTGGTCCGGCGCCGGCGATTGGAAAAGGAGCGCTCGCCGTCTTGCTGGAGACCGACTGCTTTCTTGAGCGAGGCGACTTCGCTCCGACTGAGCGGGCGTAGTTCGCCAGGCGGTAAAGCCCCCAACGATACCGACCCGACTCTAATGCGCACCAATTTTTCGACAAAAAAACCTAAGGCTTCGAAGATGCGTCTCACTTCGCGCTTTCGTCCTTCCTGAACTTCGATCTCGACCCAGGCATTTTTCCTGAGTTTCTCGATCACCCGGGCACGGGCCGGAGCAGTCATGCCATCTTCCAAGCTAATGCCTTTGCGCAGCCGCGCCAGGTCTTCGTTGGTCGGGCAGGCGCTCAGCTTGGCTCGATAGAGTTTTTTCACGCCAAAACGCGGATGCGTCAACCGCAACGCGAAATCGCCATCATTGGTGAGCAGCAGAAGCCCGGTGGTGTTGTAATCGAGCCGACCTACGGGGAAGAGCCGCCGCTTCTCGCCAAGGCGTGCCAAATAGGGGGTCAAATCCGGACGATGCTCCGGATCGTTGAGGGTGGTGATGACGCCAGGGGGCTTGTGAAGCGCGTAATAGAGCGACGCTGCAGCGGGCTTGATGCGCTTGCCGTCGACTTTGATGCTGTCTTTGGCGGGATCAGCCTGGGAGCCAAGCTTTCGGATCACGCTTCCGTTCACCGTAACCCGGCCCTCGACGATCCAGCGCTCGGCTTCCCGCCGTGATGCCAAGCCCGCTCGAGCGAGGATCTTCTGCAGCCGCTCCATGGCACGCCGTGACTACTTTTCTTCGAGTGGATCGAGCGCGATCGCGTCGCCGGGAATTTCCGGCAGAGAAATCTCCTCCATCTCCTTGAGCGTCGGCAGCTGAGAGAGATCCTTCAAATTGAAAAGCTGCAAAAACTCGGGCGTCGTGCCGTAGAGAAACGGCCGCCCCGGCACGTCTTTGCGCGCGACGGCACGAATCAGGTTGCGCTCCAACAGAGTCGTCACGACGCCGTCGACGTCGACGCCGCGAATCGCTTCGACCTCAGCCCTGGTAATCGGTTGGCGATAGGCGATGATTGCCAGGGTTTCGAGCGTCGCCTTACTCATCCTGGCGGGCCGCCCGCCGAGATATTTTTTTACCCAGTCGGCGTTCGCTTTGGCCGTGCGCAACTGGTACCCACCTGCGACCTCGACCAGGCGAATCCCTCGGTTTTGACTTTCGTAATCGGCTTGGATCTCGTTCATGACGCTGTGCAGGGTCGCGCGGTCGACCGAATCGAGGATCTCACCGAACCGCTGCAACGATTGCGGCCCCTCGGCGACGAACAACAGACTCTCGACAACCGATTTGATCTCTTCACGCTCCATCTTGCTCTTCCTCGCCTTCGCCGAGAACGATGCGCTCGGCCGCTTCGTCCATGTCGGCTGCCGCCTCGATCACGATCGGCCCGGCCATATCATCCTGATAAATCCGAATCGCCCGCACTTTGACGAGCTCGAGCATAGCGAGAAACGTGACGACGATCTCGAGGCGGCTTTTGACATCGGCAAAAAGCGACTCGAAAACCACCCTGCTCTGATCGCGGAGCGTATCGAGCAAGAGCGTCATCTTCTCGCGCACCGAGACCTTTTCAAGCGTGACCTCGTGAACAAAGTCCTTCGGCAGCCGGTCGATGACCCGCTTGAGGGCGCCCAAGAGTTCGAAGACCGACACTTCGCGAAATTCGCGCGGACCCGCTTCTTCCATCGGCGCCGATGCCCGCACAAAGACATCACGGGTTAGAACTTCGCGCTGTTCCAACTCCGTCGCGGCTTCCTTGTAGCGCTGATATTCCAACAGCCGGCGGACGAGCTCCGCGCGCGGATCCACGCCTTCTTCCTCCTCCGCCTCCTCTTCGCCGGCGGGCAAGAGCATACGCGATTTTATGTGAATCAGCGTCGCTGCCATGACGAGAAATTCGCCGGCGAGGTCGAGGTCCAACGTCTGCATCAGCTCCAGGGTGGCCAGGTATTGTTCGGTGATCAGCGCGAGCGGAATGTCAGTGATGCTGACCTCGTTTTTCTTGATCAGATGGAGCAAGAGGTCCAGCGGCCCCTCGAAAATCTCTAGTTGCACTCGCGTGCTCATAGCCCGACGCTTTCGCGCACTTCCGCCATGGTTTCGGCGGCTTTTTGCTGCGCGGTTTGGTTGCCGGCCGCAAGTATATCCTCGACCGCCTCGGGGTTCTTTTCATAAGGCGCGCGGCGTTCGCGGATCGGCGCCAGCTCCTCGATCACATGTTTGATCATGATCTTCTTGCAGTCCAGGCAGCCAATTCCGGCAGTGCGGCAGCCTTGGGTGACGTATTCGATCTCCTGGGACGTGCAGTAGATTTTGTGAAGTTGAAACGCCGGACATTTTTCCGGCTCGCCCGGATCGGTGCGCTTGACCCGGGCGGGGTCGGTCATCATACGGCTGATCTTGGCGTCGATCTCCTGCGGTGCGTCCGACAAAAAAACCGCATTGCCATAGCTTTTGCTCATCTTACGACCGTCGAGCCCCGGTACCTTTTGCGCTTCGGTCAGTAACACCTCCGGCTCGGGAAAAATCGGCCGATAGAGTTGATTGAAGCGCCGCACGATCTCGCGCGTCAATTCGACATGCGGCGCCTGGTCAACACCGACGGGAACCTTATTGGCTTTGTAGATCGTGATATCGGCCGCTTGCAGCACCGGGTAGCCGAGGAAACCGTAGTTCGAGAGATCCTTGCCGACGATTTCTCTCATCTGTTCTTTGTAGGTCGGATTGCGCTCGAGCCACGATACCGGCGTAATCATGGAGTATAGCAAATGCAGCTCGGCATGCTCGATGACGGACGATTGCCGGAAGATAACCGACTGCGCGGGATCGAGCCCGACACTTAACCAATCGATCACCATTTCAAGCGTATTCTGGCGAATTCCTTGGGGCGTGGCATAATCGGTGGTCAGAGCGTGCCAATCGGCGACGAAAAAGTAACACTGATAGCGTTCTTGCAGGCGGAGCCAATTCGTGAGCGCGCCGTGATAGTGTCCCAGATGAAGCTTGCCAGTGGGTCGCATGCCGCTAACGATGATTTCCATGGCTTTCCTTAAAAGACTCCCAGGTAAAGTTTCAACAAGAACTCGGTCGGCGGACGGATGATTTGATCCAAAGTGCGAGTCATCAGCAGCACGATCAGGATAATAAAACCGAACGGTTCGATCCTGGCAACTTGCCTTGACAACGGCTCGGGTAGCAGCCCGGCTAAAACCCGACCACCGTCCAACGGTGGCAGCGGCAATAGATTGAACACTGCCAACGTCACGTTGATGAGGATGCCGCTCTGGGCCATCAAGACGACCGGAGCGAAAAAGTCGACAATCCCTGATTCGGTTTGCATCGCCGTCATCGGCGCGAGCAGCCTCCAAACCGCCGCGCAGCCTGCCGCAAGCAAGAGATTCGTCACGGGTCCGGCGGCGGCCACCCACATCATATCGCGCTTTGGGTGGCGTAAATTGTAGTAGTTGACCGGCACCGGCTTCGCCCAGCCGAAGACAAACGGTGAGTTTGCCACGACGAGCATCAGCGGCACGAGAATCGTGCCAAAAATATCGACGTGCGCGAACGGATTGAGAGTCAAACGGCCGAGCTTAGCTGCCGTCGGATCGCCAAGGCGATTGGCCACCCAGCCGTGGGCGACTTCGTGAAAAACCACCGCCACTAACACGGGCAGCGCCCAAATAATGATTTGACCGATGATTTGTTCCAAGACGATCTCGCGGGAGAGTTACTCAATAGAAATACGGCAACGATTACGAAAAGACAAGGCGAAGTGGAGCTGCAATGGAATAGCGAAGTGTTGGGTGATCGGTATCGAACACCCGATCATCTGTCCATTCTACCGTTTCTTCATAGCCCCTCGCTCTCGTGGATGATGTTCCCGATGAACCTTTTTGAGCCGCGCGCCGTCGACATGAGTATAGATCTGCGTGGTCGAGATATCGGCGTGCCCTAACATCGACTGGACGGAGCGCAAGTCCGCGCCGCCTTCGAGCAAGTGCGTCGCAAAAGAGTGGCGCAAGGTGTGCGGCGTTACCCGTTTTTCGACACCGGCCGCCACAGCGTAACGGCGGATGAGTTTCCAGAAGCCTTGCCGTGTCAAAGGCTTACCCGAGCGATTGGTAAACACGTATGGGCTGTTTTTTCCTTTGAGCAGGATATTTCTTCCACGGCGCATGAAATCTGCCAGGCGATCGCGCGCCCACTTGCCGAACGGCACAGGGCGGACTTTCGCCCCCTTCCCTTTGACCGTGAGATAATTCCCTTGAAAGTTTACATGACGCGTCTCGAGCCGAACCAACTCCGATACTCGCAAGCCGGTCGCGTAAAGAAGTTCGAGCATCGCCTGGTCTCTCGCCCCAAGCGGCTTGGCGGGGTCCGGCTGGCCCAACAGACGACCCATATCTTCGCCGGACAGGGTTTGCGGAAGTTTTCTGGGCCCCGGAGGGAGAGGAACCTCGGGCAACGGATTTTTCTTGAGCAATCCTTCGGTTTCGAGAAAACGGCATAATCTCCGCATGGTCACGACATGGCGCGCGATGCTGCGTGGACTCAGTCCGCGGCTCCGAAGCGCTCGGATGAAGGAGCGAATCTGCAGAGAATCAACGCTTTGCCACTCGTAAACGCCGTGCGCGACGAGAAATTCCGAGAGCTTGGCCAGGTCGCGACCGTAGGCCTCCAGCGTATTGCACGCCAAGCCCTGTTCGACCGCAGCCATCGCTAGGAAGGCGTCAATGGAGGGGCTGAGCGAGTCTTTCGCGGGCGTCATTTTGCGATGTCAAATTCCGGTGCAAAGTTTCGCGAACGGCTTCGAGCCGTCCGGTGTCAATCACTTTGCCGCCGTCCTGGTCAGTCACGTAAAACACGTCGGCAACTTGGTCGACGTTGGTTGAAATTTTCGCCACATGAATCGACAGACCCAGCCGATGCAGATTGTAGGTGATCGTAAACAGGACACCGATGCGATCTTCCGTAAAAATTTCAATGATCGTAAAATCGTCCGACACCTCGTTGTCGATGTTGATCACGGTTGCAACCTTCGGCGCGCGCTTATGCAAAAATAGCGGCGGCTTGGAAGATCCGACCAGATCGGCGACATCGATTTTTCCTTCCAGAACGCCCTCGAGGGTCAAACGAAACTTGGTCCATTTCGGCTCTGCCATGACGATTTCTGACCGACCCTGATGAGAGATCCTAAAGACATCGAGGACTCGGCCGTCGCTCGCGGTAAAAATGCGCGCGTTAAGAATATTGAGGTTGAGCGCCGTCAACACGCCGGTGATCGAAGCGAACAAACCGGGCCGGTCCTGGCAGCAAACCACCACGGAAGTGCAGTCGCGCTCAGGCGAGTGCGCAACAGCGACTTGAGCTTGATTACCGAGAATCCGCTGCATCAGCTCAAAGTGGGCCGGCATGTCGTCTTCGGAGGTCGATAAGAAATAACGACCGGGCATACTTTCCAAAAACTGCTCGACCTTGTCCTCCGGATGATCTTTGGTCAACTGCCGCCGCACCCGTGTCTGCACGCGCCGAATTACGGCGCGCACGTCCTGGCGCTGGAACTCGCCCTTCTCCGCCTCCTCCAGCAGGTTCAAAGCCTTCACGTAAAGCTCACCCAAGAGCGATGCCTTCCACGGATTCCAGACCTCCGGACCCACCGCTTTGACGTCGGCAAACGTCAGCAGATAAAGCATCTTGAGATTATTGACGCTGCCCATGATCCTGGCGAAATCGAAGATGGTTTTTTCGTCTTCCAGATCGCGCCGAAACGCGGTGTGCGTCATCAACAAGTGATGGCGCACTAAAAATTCGACCAGGGCGCCGTCGTCGGCATTGAGCCGCATGCGGCGCGCGATCGGACGAACCATGCGCGCGCCAATTTCCGAGTGGCCGCCGCCGAAACCTTTTCCGATATCGTGGAACATCATGCCGAGATACAGCAGCTCGATATTCTCGGCCTCGCGCCCGAGTTGGGTCAGCAGCGGCAAGCTCTCCGCGTACTCGCCGGCTTTCAGCCGTTCAATCTCCTTGATCAGATGCAACGAATGCTGATCCACCGTGTAGATGTGATAGGCGTCATGCAGCACCATGCAGAGCAGCCTGCCGAACTCCGGAATGAAAGCGCCGAGAACGCCGGTGCGGTGCATCTCGGCGAGGGTTTCGTACACCGAGTCCTTCCATTTCAGAATGCTGAAGAACGGTGTATTGGCACCCGCCGAGCGGCGGAATTCATCGTCGATCAAAGCGAGATTTTGACGCAGCAACTCGCGCGTTTCGTGAGTCAGCCGACAGCGGTATTTCTGCGCGTCGTCGAAGATTCGGATTAGATTCTCCGGGCGATTTTTAATCAGGTCCGCTTTCGTGACCGTCAAGTGGCCCTTGGTCAGGCGAATGCCCTCGCGCAAAGTTCGTCCAAAAACGTAGTCGGCGCCGAAGCCCGGGCGATCGCAATCGGTCAGCCGGTGAATGATCAGCGCGGAAAGCCGACTGATCTGCGCGGCATGCATGTAATACGTGCGCATGAACACCTCGACGCCGCGCAAGCTTCCCTCGCCCTGAAAGCCAAGCGCTGAGCTGACGTGCTCCTGTTGCTCGAAGGTCAGTTGGTCTTGGTGTCTGCCGCTGGAAAAGTGCAGCTCATTGCGCACGCGTAACAAGAAGTCCTGCGATTCTTTCAAGTGGGCGATGTCGGCCGGGCTGACTATGCCGGTGAGCGCCAGCGCGTCGAGATCTTTAGCCCTGAGTTTCGCTTGCGCGATCCAGCGGGCCGTTTGAATATCCCTCAGCCCACCCTCGCCTTCCTTGACTTCGGGCTCGAGCAGATAAACCGAACCGCCGTACTGCGAGTGGCGCGCGCGGTTTTCTTCGAGCTTTTCGCGGATAAAGCGCCGGATACTCTTTTTGACCAGGCGGGGCGCTACGTTTTTTTCGAACTCCCGGTAGAGCGCAAAATCGCCGCATAAGAACCGCGCATCGAGGAGCGATGTGCGGACCCGCATGTCGCTCTCGGCCAGGCGCGCGCAATCGGAGACACTGCGTATCGCGTGACCGACCTGGAGCCCGGCGTCCCACAACGTGTGCAGCAAGGTCTCCGTGGCGGCCTCGACAAACGGCGACACTTTCCAGGAATAGAGAAACAGCAGGTCGACGTCCGAATGCGGATTTAACTCACCTCGCCCGTATCCTCCCTGGGCGATGAGGGCAAAGCGCATATTGGCTTGGACGAAGCGATCGCTGCACGCGGCGGAAACTGATGTGAACAGATGGCAAATTAAATGGTCCATCACGGTGGACCACGCCGCGGCGATTTCCAACCCGCCGGCGCCGGCGCGATGCCGTTCTAGCAACAGGGTTCGCCCGTTAGTGACATAGTCGCGCGCCAGACGCTTCAGGTCTTGACCTGACCGGGTGTCTTTTAGCAGCTCCAGCGAGATGGCGACGGCGTCCATAGAATATTTACAGCGTTTTAACCATAAGGTTGGACTGGCCGAACTTCTCGATACCCTCATAGAGCGCTTGCACCATCGCGTCCTGATAGTCTCCCCTGCTCATCGCTCGGCCCTCGCCGCGGTTGGTGATAAAAAACATTTCCACCAGCACGCTCGGCATGCGCGCGCCGACCAGCACATAAAAAAGCGCCTTCTTGACGCCGAGATCTTTGACATCGCTCATGACTTTGGTCATGCCTCCGACCATTGAGCCCTGCAGTCGATGCGCCAACGTGATCGAATCTTCCAGCTTCATATTCTGGGTCATGTCACTCAAAATGAATTGTAGATCGGAAATATTGCGGCGCGAAGTGCTGTTTTCGCGCGCCGCCAGGCGGATCGCTGCCTCATCGGTCGTGTTATCGAGATAATAGGTTTCGACGCCACTGGCATCGGTGTTTGGGCTTGCATTCATGTGCAGGGAAATAAACAGATCGGCGTCTTCCGCGTTAGCCGTCGCCGTGCGATCCTCGAGCGCGACATAACGGTCGTCATTGCGCGTCAGAACCACCTGAACACCCATCTCGGTCGTCAACTTGCGCGCGAGCTTTTTGGCGACACTGAGCACGATATCTTTTTCGGCGATGCCGCGGTGGCCCATGGCCCCAGGATCTTTGCCGCCGTGACCCGGGTCCAAGACAATTTTACGCAATCCTTTGATGGCGGGAACTGCCGTCGGCGGTTTTGCTTCCCGCAGCGCAGCCTGGCGAGGCGGCTCCTCCGATCGCGCCGGTGCGGCCTTGGACGCCCCGTTGGTGAGGCCTCTTTGGCCGTAAATATCAATCACCAGACGATAGGGATCGGGCAGTAGAAAGGCGTTGTGAGAGCCGAGATCATTCATGTCGAGCACGATCCGCACCACGTCTTGGCTGTACTGGCCAATGCGCACCTGGCGCAACAAACCATCATCGACCGCGATCGGTTCTTTTGACGCCGCTCCCATTCGGGCGCCCGTTAAGTCGATATAGACTCGCGCCGGCAGTCCCTTGGCAGAGTCCGCTTTGAGTTGGCGCACCTCGTACTTGGCCTGTCGGGATAGCTCTAACATCACCCTTGTGTAACTCTTCCAAGACAAGAACCGCACGCCGGTAATTGCCGCTTTATCCGGCGGCGCTGGGCGGTCCTCGGCTGTCGCGCCGTTTTCGCGAGGACCTCGCTGCTGTCCTGAGATCAGCTCCGGCGACCGCACTGTAGCTCGGCTTCGTTTGGAATTTGGCATCTGAGCGGATACCGCGGCGGCGCTGAACCAAGCCAACGCCAGCATCCAAACTACGGCACGACGAAACTTTAAATAAGATGTGCTCTTCATAAAGCTCTCGCCTCTATTATACCTTTATTTCTTGGCTTCTTCAGTGAGCCTGTAAAGCATATTCAAAGCCTCGAGGGGCGTCATCTGCGATGGATCGAGTCGGCTAAGCTCTTCGCGCAAGCGGTTGTCGGCGGCGCCGAATAAGCCCATCTGCACTGGCTGTGCGGTCGCGGTTTGCGCATCCGCCCCGAAGCTTGCGCCGCGACCGCCCTGCCCGCTTTCCAGTTGCGTAAGAATTTCCTTGGAACGGAAAACAACTTCGGGCGGCATGCCCGCTAAACGCGCGACATGAATGCCATAACTATGGCTTGAGGCGCCGGGCACCAGGTTGCGCAGAAAAATAATATCACTACGCCATTCCTTGACCGCAAAATGGAAATTCTTGATCCGCTCATGGGTCAAGGCCAGATCCGTCAATTCATGATAGTGCGTCGCAAACAAGGTTCGCGGCCGGCCGGCGGCATTGTGCAGCGCTTCGGCGACCGCCCAGGCGATTGAGATACCGTCGAAGGTGCTCGTTCCGCGTCCGACTTCATCGAGCAGGATCAAGCTTCGCCGGGTGGCATGATGCAGGACGTTCGCGGTCTCTTTCATCTCGACCATGAAGGTTGATTCACCACGCGCCAGTGAGTCCGCCGCACCGATGCGGGTAAAGATCCGGTCAACGACGCCGATGCGCGCATCGGCGCACGGTACGAAGCTGCCCATTTGAGCCAGGATGACGATCAATGCCACCTGGCGCATGTAAGTCGATTTGCCGGCCATGTTAGGGCCGGTCAGAAGAATAATTTGTTGGGAGTCGGGTTCGATGGTGCAATCATTCGGTACGAACGCGCCGCGTCCGAGCGCCGCTTCGACCACGGGATGGCGGCCCTCGCGAATCGCGAGCCCTGCCCCAGTGTCGACTCGCGGGCGAGAGAAGTGGCGCGAGTCGGCCACCTCCGCCAGTGACACCAGAGCATCCAGAACCGCCAACGCATGGCTGATCGCTTTCAATGCCGGGTAGTGCTCGCCGACGCGCTCACGCACCCGAGCGAGCAGAGCCAGCTCGATTTTTTCGATCAAGCTCTCCGAGTTGAGCACTTTGGCCTCGTACTCTTTGAGCTCCGGAGTGATGTAACGTTCGCCGTTTGTCAGGGTTTGTTTGCGCAAATAATCCGCCGGCACCGACTTGAGATGCGAGTTGGTTACTTCGATGTAATAACCGAACACCCGGTTGTAGCGCACCTTGAGAGACTGGATGCCGGTGCGGCGCCGCTCGGCGGTTTCAAACTGGCGAATCCACTCTTTGGCATGGGCGCGCAGCCCGCGAATCTCATCGAGCTCGCTATCGAATCCGGAGCGAATGAAGCCGCCGTCTCTCGTGGCAAACGGCGGCTCGTCAACGATCGCCCGGGCAATCAAGCTCGGAACTTCCACCAGATCGGCCAGACCGTCGCGCAGCCGTGATAACAGCGGCGCCTCGACGGAACCCAGCAGGAGGCGAATTTCTCCGACGGCGCCGAGAGTTTCCTTGATCGCAACGAGATCCTTCGGCAGAGCTGTCCCCGAAAGGACCCGACCAGCAAGCCGTTCGAGATCCTGGACTTTCGTCAAGCCGCTCTTGAGCTGCTGGCGCAGCCCGTAATGGTCGACCAGTTCTTGGACGCCTTCATGGCGCTCGCGGATCATGGTTGGATCGATGAGCGGATATAAAAGCCATTGACGCAAGCGGCGCGCGCCCATGGGAGTCGAGCTCCGGTCGAGAAGATGCAGCAACGAACCCTTACGGTCGCCGTGATAGTTCGCGGTGAGCTCCAGATGGACTCGCGTGCTCTCGCTCAGGACGAGACAGTAAGACGCCTCATAGGGCGAGAGGTCGCGCAACAGCTTCAGCGACTCGGCCGCATTGGTCTCGAGATAATGCAGGATCGCTGATGCCGCCCGCACCGCTCCGGTGACTTCGCCCGTTCCAGTAATATCGTTGGCGGCCAGTTTCCGTTTCGCGGCATCGTCAAAAGTTTCTTCTGCAACCGCCGACAAGTGAATCGCGGGGAATTCCCGGTAAAGCCGCTCGCGCAATCGATCGTCGCGATCGCTCAGCAACGCTTCGCTCGGCTGAATCCGGCCGAGCTCGTCGAAAAGCGCGGCTTCCTCGGCGAGCGCCGTGCAGCGAAATTCACCGGTGGTGATATCGCTCAGGGCGAGGCCGAAAGCTTCGCCGTTTTTGCAAACTGCCGCCAGAAAATTATTTTCCCGGGCATCGAGCGCTTCGGCGGCGGTGACCGTTCCTGGCGTGATCACCCGCACAACCTCGCGCTTGACTACGCCCTTCGCGGTTGCCGGGTCTTCCACCTGCTCGCAGACCGCGACTTTGTGACCGGCCTCGAGCAGTTTTTGAATATACGGTTCGGCCGAATGATAGGGCACGCCGCACAACGGCACCGAGCCGTCGTCGGTTTTGTTACGCGAGGTCAAAGCGATGTCGAGAATTTTTGCAGCGGTTTGCGCGTCTTCGAAAAACATTTCGTAGAAATCGCCCAGCCGGAAAAACAAGATGGCATCGCGGTAGCGCTCCTTGATCTGGAGATACTGCTGCATCATCGGTGTGACTTTGGCCGGTTCCATGGGTGTCTAAGCCGCACCGCCGTGTTTGTCGTAGAGCCGCGCCGGCTTGCGCCGCCTGCGCGGCGCGAGGACGGCCCGCTTGGTTTCCAGGTCGAGCGCGCGCACCAAGCTGCCGATACCGAGCGAGAGCACGAACTGGCGCTTCATGGCATCGAGAATTTTTTGCCGATCGTCGGTGATCACGAACAGCTCCTCGCCGTCGGTCAAATACCTCAACGACTCGGCCGGGCGCGCTGTGCTTGACGAATGCAGCTTGAGAGGGCGCAAACAGCGTCGGATCATTTGCAGGCTGAAACCATGATGCGCCAGGTCTTTGACGACCTTGAGACAGACGAGATCGTTGAAGGAGTACAATCGCTTGGTGCCGCGGCCTTCGGCGAGCTTAACCGAGGGCCGGATAAAATCTTGCTCGTCCCAATATTGCAGTTGGCGCAGGCTCACGCCGACGATCCGGCTGGCGGTCTTGCTGTCAAAAGTTTCCATGAGGTCATCGAAAATGGAAACAAGGTTGTTTTCATGAAGTTAGACTGCGAGCTGGAGATTGTCAATGAACTGCAATTGAGCGGCTCGAAATTGTCGAGAAGAGTGGCCGTGGCGTTTCTGAAATCTTAGGTCGAAGCGCGAGCGATCGAGCGGCGATGGTTCGATGATGTCGACTCGGACTCGCGCCGTTTGACCTACGTTGACCGTGCGAAGTATGTATGGATCAATCGACAGGCACTGACTAAAGTGCGCGGAGGTACGCCATGACATCGACCGAAACAAAAGGTCACGCTCTTCATCTTGCCACTCATTCCGGTTGGTATCGGTTTGAACGAAGCGGCGAAGACTGGATTCAAACCGACCGCGCCTTGACTTATTGGCAGATGAGCTGCATCCAGGTAGACCCGGATGATCCGCGCCGCCTCTACATCGGCACCGAGCACTCCGGCATGTTCATCAGCAATGACGCCGGAAAGGAGTGGACGCGCGCCAATCCGAATGTGCCATGTTTGACGATGTCGGCGATGCTGGCCTTGTCCCGGCGGCTGCTTGTCGGTACCATGCCCGCTGCGCTCTATGTGAGCTCGGAAAACGGCGGCTGGCAGGAGCTGAAAGGCGTCCGCCAAGGGGCTGCGGGTGGAGTGTTCCCGCCGAATCCCGATTTCCCCGCTCGGACGCGAGTGCTCGCGCGCGAGCAAAACAACGGCGGGCGGCTCTTCGCCGGCATCGAGGTTGCGGGAATTCTCGTGAGCGATGACGACGGTCAGAGTTGGCAGGCGGCCAATGACGGGCTTACCGATCCAGACATTCATCAGATTCTGCCGTCGAATAAGGCTCCGGGTCTCGTCGTTACGGCCTGTGGTGAAGGTGTTTCGCGCAGCACGGATCGCGGCACCCATTGGGAAAAGGTCACGCCGCACGGGAGCCGCACGTATGGCAATGCGCTCGCGGAAGATGCCAAAGGGAACATTTATCTGGGCATCACCCAAGATCGCCCGCGGACCTGGACGCGCGCGGGCCGGGCAAAAAGCGCGATATTTGAATCGCCCAACGGCGCCGATTGGCAGTTGCTTACAGAAAAGATGTCCGGCGGCGTCATGGATCTTTGCAGCGCGCCCGATGGTAACGGAGTGTTGGCCTCGACGGCCGACGGCGAAGTAATCATCGTAACGTCATCGGGAGAAACCCGGACGATCGTTACCGGACTGCCTTGCATTACGGCGATGGCGCTCGGGGGCTAACCCGGAATTTAGGGTCGCGAGTTTTCGTGTTTTGATTTTTCACCAATCCGAAGCTCGAAACAACCAGCACAAACCGGGCTTATTTTACGCCGGCAGACGCTGATATTTCCCTCTGTAAAAAAGCAAGGGCCGCTCCCCAGTCGCACTCGCGTTTAGAATTTCACCGATGAGAATGGTGTGGTCGCCGCCGTCGTAACGCTCGATGATTTTGCACTCGACGTGAGCCAGGGCGCCCTCAAGGATCGCAGCGCCGTTGCGGCCGGCGTGCCATTGCAAACCGGAAAATTTATCGATTCCTTTGGTGGCGAAGCGACGCGAGATTTCTTCTTGATCTTCGCTGAGAAAATTGACCGTGAAGCCGTTTTGCAATTCGAAGCAGGCGTAGCAGGTCGCCGCTTTATCGACGCTGATCAGCACCAGCGGCGGATTGAGCGACAACGACATAAAAGCATTGGCCGTCAGGCCGTTCGGGTTGCCGTCTTTATCCCGGGTCGTGATGATGGTCACGCCCGTGGCGAAATGTCCCATCACGCGGCGCAGCTCTTGGGGTTCGATCGGCATGGTCTTCCTCGATGAGCTAGCTTTTTTTAGGGGTAGCAGAGCCTGCCTTGCCCTGTCAATGCGCGGCGGCCTGGACGCGCGCGAGCCGAAAATGCTAAACCTTAGTCTACAGGAGGAATTGAACCATGGCTGTACAAGAACAAAAAGCAGAAAATTCCTTGGATCGTTACATCGCTGAAGTTCGCGCTGTTTGGGGCGACGGCAAGGACCCTCAACTGCCGTTCGAAGTGGCGGCGTTGATGGAAAAACTTTTCGCCTCGACGCGCCCCGACGATCCGTGGATGGCTGAACTGATTCGCGACGGTAAGCCGTCCCGCGAGCTTTATCGCGATCCCGAGTTTGGCTTCATTCAGATGGGGCACATCCACAAACAAGGCCATGGCAATAAGCCGCACGATCATGGTCCCTGCTGGGTGGTGTACGGTTCCTTTCAGGGCGTGACCGAGATCACCAAGTACAAACGGACGGACGACGGCGCGCAAGAAGGCGTCGCGCAACTCGCCACGGAGCGCCTCGACCGATTGTCGCCCGGAGTGGTTGTTCCGTATCTCCCCGGCGATATCCATTCTACCCATGCGGTCGAAGGGCCGGGCGTGGTGTTTCGCTTCTTGAGCTATGACTTGGATAAAATCGATCGCTACCGCTATAACCTGGACAAAGGCACGATGATGAAGGTCTAGCCGGGAAAGCATCGAGATGAAAACGGATCTGCATCGGCCAAGCCGGCTTTTATTTTATTCTCTTTATCCTGGTACCTTCCAATCTTTTCCATCGCGAGGTCTGAATGGGCGGTGACGAGATTTTTTTCGAGCAGATTCGTTCCTCCGGATGTTTATCTTACCTTCTCGGCTGCGCCCAAGAGAAAGTCTGCGTGGCCATCGACCCCGAGCTCGATAAAGCCGACGATTATTTAGGCATCGCCGAATTTCTAGGATCAAAGATCCTCTATGCGATCGACACCCACACCCACGCCGACCACAGCTCCGCCTGCAAGGTCATGCGCGAGCGCTTTGGAGTCAAGGTCGTCATGCACCGCGCCAGTGACGCGCCGTACGTCGATATCCGCGTCGAAGAAGGTGAAGAGATTCAATTCGGCCGGCAATCCTTGAAGGTCATCCACACGCCCGGCCACACCCAAGATGCCATGTGCCTGCTGTTCAAGGACCGCATTTTTACCGGCGATACGCTGTTGATTGGTGGTTGCGGCCGGACGGATCTTCCCGGTGGCGACGCCGAAGCGCAGTACCGCAGCCTGCTGAAACTCAAAGCTCTGGACGACGACATTCGTGTTTATCCTGGTCACGATTACCGCGAAGCGGTTTCCTCCCTCGCTGACGAAAAGCAAAAAAATGCTCGCATGTTGATCCCAACGCAGCACGAGTTCGTCAAATTCATGACGTCACGTAAACCTCCCCTGCCGCGTAAAATCCAGGAAGCGCTCGAATGGAATCGCACGCCGATTCAGGGGACGCAACGAGGTATGGGCGAAGGGATTTAGCAGGCCACCGCTGAAAAGCCTCATCGCTGGGGTGCGCTCGATCGCTCTCGACGAATCTCGTTTTCGTCTGACGTGTTCGTGCTCGTGCCGATTTCACGGTCACGCGCGATCCCTGCGCGCCTTGCTTGTAAAATTTTAGCGGTCTGCTCGGCGGCGATAAGTTGAAGAACATGAAAGCACCGACACACTCGACCACCGGCGGCATTCTCGCCACGGTTCGGCGTTACTGGGGATATACGGAATTACGTCCGCTGCAGGAGCAAGCCATCAGAGCCGGACTGGAGCAGCGTGATTCGCTGGTAGTCATGCCGACCGGCGGCGGAAAGTCGCTTTGCTACCAAGTCCCTGCCGAATTAGCCCAGCGCACCGACGTCGTGATCTCGCCGTTGATCTCGTTGATGAAGGACCAGGTCGATGGCTTGCGCGCCTGCGGCTATCCGGCGGCGGCGCTTTACAGCGGCATGACGCCCGAGGATGTTCGCCGTACCGAAGATGAGATTGTCACCGGCCGCTTTCGCCTCGTCTTCGTGGCGCCAGAGCGATTGCTGACACCGCGCTTTTTGCAGCTCATCGAGCGCTTGAACGTGCGCGCGTTCGCCGTTGATGAAGCTCACTGCATCAGCCACTGGGGCCATGATTTCCGTCCTGAATACCGTCGGCTCGCCGATCTAAAAAAACGTTTTCCGCAAACCAGCGTGCACGCCTACACCGCCACCGCCACCGAACGCGTGCGCGCCGACATCGCCGCGCAACTTAGGCTCACCAATCCGCTGACGCTGGTCGGCACCTTCGACCGTGCCAATCTGGTTTATCGAATCGTCCCTCGTGCCGAGGCGCGCAATCAAACCCTGGAAATATTACGCCGCCATGCGGGTCAGGCCGCGATCGTCTATTGCATCAGCCGAAGAGACACGGAAGCGATGGCGGCATTTCTGCAGGCCCACCGGGTGCGCGCCGCTTTCTATCATGCCGGCATGGAAGCCGACGAGCGCCGCCGCACGCAAGACGATTTCGCATCCGAAGCACTCGATGTGGTCGCCGCTACGGTCGCTTTCGGCATGGGCATTGATCGCAGCGACGTGCGCTGCGTGATTCACGCCGCCATGCCCAAATCCATCGAGCACTATCAGCAAGAAACCGGCCGGGCCGGACGCGACGGCTTGGAAGCCGAATGCGTGCTGCTCTATTCCGCCGCCGACGTGCTGCGCTGGGAATCGCTGATTGAGAAGAGCGCCATGGATGCGAAGGAACCCGCCGATATTATTGCGGCCTCGCGCGAGCTGCTGGAGTGCATGCGCCGATTGTGCAGTGGCGTTCATTGTCGTCACCGCAAGCTGTCCGAATATTTTGGCCAGGAATACGCCAAGGCGAACTGCGCAGCATGCGATGTCTGCTTGGGTGAAGTCGAGGGCTTGGCCGACGCCACGGTCACGGCGCAGAAGATTTTGTCGTGCATCGCGCGAGCGGGTGAACGCTTCGGTGGAGAACATATTGTCGATATTCTGTCGGGAGCGAATACCGAACGAATTCGGCGCTGGGGCCATCAACAGCTGAGCACTTACGCTTTGATGAAAGACACTCCGCGTCCGACTCTGATGAACATGCTCTACCAGCTCATCGATAACGGCCTGCTCGAGCGCACAGCCGATGAACGCCCGGTGCTCCGGCTGAACGCCGCCGCCCACGAAGTCCTGCGCGGCAGACGGACCGTGCAACTCCTGCAGCCGAAGACCAAAGTCAAAAAAACCCGCTACCAGGAAAAATCTTGGGAGAACGTCGACGCCGGGCTTTTCGAGACCCTTCGAAACCTGCGCCGCCAACTTGCCGAGGAGCGGCGCGTGCCGGCCTATGTCCTATTCAGCGATGCCACGCTCCGCGACATGGCTCGGGCTCGACCGGGCTCGCCTGATGCACTGCTCACTGTCCGTGGCGTCGGCGAGCGCAAGCTGGCCGATCTCGGACAGCGCTTCCTCGAGGCGATCGTGAGCTACTGTCGCGCAAATCGCTTGCCATTGGACGTATAAGCGGCTTGCGCCAGAGAGACTATCGTCGAGCGAAAGCTGGAAGTTTGAGTCAATACAAAAAGCAGACCAGACAAAGAGTTAGACATTGTAGCTCGCGTTCTCCGCGAGGTGTGATGATATCACTACTGCACGCGATTATCCTTCGCCATCACCCTTATCCTTGATCCTTTTTAGCTAGATAGTACGCTTCCAACGCCGGCTTGTACGAGCGCGGCAGCCAGTACGGCCGGCGCAGATTATCCGGGCCGGGCGCCGGGCGCGTTTTGAGGAGCCATTTCTTATAGACCTCGTGCGACTTGTTGGTATCGACGAAAACGTCGCCATATCTGTCCTCGGGGCCGGGCTTGGTTATCCGAACTTTCTGATGCCAACAATGCTGGCCGCTGATATAGTCGGGCTGTACCGGGAAAGTCAGATTCTGGTGCACGCCGCCGTCTTCCCAGAAAATTCGCTCGGAGTCGGGATCGCCGCTTTTGAACGGCTTGATACCGTGAATCGTCCGCATCATCCACTTGCCTTCGCCCGTCTGCTTGAGATCGACTAGCGCCGTCGACCAGCGCTCCCCTCCTTGATCTTCCGCCAGGCGCCAGCGGCCGAGATGATGGGAGCACGCAATCACACCGGGCTTGATGCCTTCAGTCACCCAGACTTTGTCGATGAAGTAGCCGATCTCGGTATGAACCTTTAACAGATCGCCGGTTTTGACGTCGAAATTTTCCGCGTCTTTCGAGTTC
>Ga0075310_1000020_pt1 | contig 22945 bp, 35 predicted proteins | sample MayberryNE_Catta_2_FD_120088 | JGI IMG/M metagenome (GOLD analysis project Ga0075310, IMG submission 120088) | Natural and restored wetland microbial communities from the San Francisco Bay, California, USA, that impact long-term carbon... | ecosystem: Environmental > Terrestrial > Soil >... | reverse complement strand
TTCGCGGTGGCTGTCGCCGGCGAGCAGTATGTGAAAATCGCGGGTAATCATAGGTTCATTTCCTTTGACTTAGCGATGATCGCGTCTGCATCCCAGTCCCTCGCATCATTGCAGCCGGCCTTGATGAGTTTCATCCGGCACGTCTCGACAGCTTGCTTCATCTTGGCCTCGTCCGACTTCGCGGCCGATCGCTGAATTTGCTCTGTCCTGGCGACTCCATTGGCAGGCCATACGCCGGTTCGCATGCGGGACGCGATCGCGCCAGGCGAGTCGAGCTTCGCTCGGTTGGCCTGAAACTCACGGCAAACGAGAATCACCTCGCTCGGTGGCGTTCCAGCTTCCTCGCATTGCGCGATGAGTTCGCCGATCCGGTTGTAGTCGCACGCCTTGAGAATCAGTCGAGCACGTGCGGCGACGTCTTCGTTTTCCCAGGAATCTAAATCGCCACCACCAGCCAATTCCGAGTCTGCCCCTGGTTGGTTGGTTGGTTTGGTTTGGTTTGGTTTGGTTTGGTTAGGAGGCATGGTGCCAGGGCATGGTGCTATAGCATGGTCCCTGGCAACCTGCTTAGCATCATGGTTAGCAACCTGCTTGGCACGGTTTTTGACTATTTGATCGGCAAACAGTCTTCCGTGTCTCTTGAACGCTCCGACCAAATGATTTGGTGCGTGTTCAGACCAATCGTGGATGATTAGCCGGAACTCTTCGTCGCGATCAAGCCAGTGGGTATCGATGAGGGCATCGATCAAGGCCTCTGGTGGACCTTCCCACTCCATAGCGGCTGCGATTTCGTCGTTATCGAGGCGCCCAATATCGCCGGCTGGTGCGTCGGTTTGGGCTACTCGCCAAAGTGTTTCGAGGACACCGACGACTTGCCAGTACCTTAGCTGCAAGCGTCGTTTCAGCTGCTTGAATTTCAGTTTGGATTCGGTGCCGGATTTCATGCGTCATCTATCTATGTCGCGCCAATCCATACCAACTCCCAGAAAACAAGCCCCGCCAGCCGCATTATGCTGTGACACAGAATGGCAGAGAACTGCCCGAGGCGGCTGGCGGGGTCTACGGGTTGTTTTGTGTCTGTGTCACGGGCGACATTGAATCACGTCAGGCGGTGGAAGTCAAGGATCGTCCACAATCCGTTGGCCGAATTCATAGTTGATCGGCTTGTCCAGTCCAAACTCATCGATTAGCCGCATCAACAGTTTCCGCTCCAGCAGCAGCCGCCGGATGTAGCTTGCCCCGGAACCGCTTGCCCCGGTCCAACCGTTCGCGGACCCGTGGCGGGTCGACCACTCGAACATGGCCTCCACTTCCTGTTCGGTCAGCGGGTAGCGAACTTTGGACTTCTCAAGCCACGCCTGATACGCCGTCTGATCGGTCATGCTCACCTCTCGCAAGTGATTCTGTCACGATACAAACAACCCCCTGGAACGCTGCTTCATGTCTCGCTCGGCACGCTGCAACTCGATGCATCCCGCCGCGAAGTATTCCGGTTTCAATTCCACGCCGATGAACTTCCTGCCCTGCCGAATTGCACCAACGCCTTCAGAGCCAATTCCTGCAAATGGACTGAACACCACTTCGCCTGGCATCGACCAGATCGACACAGCACGCTCAATGACGCCCATTTGCAACGGACAAATATGACGCTCATCTCGTTCGCTTCTAGCCGCCTTGTAATTCAGAACGTCGGTTTGATCGATGTCCCACCAGACCGGCTCGGCGTACCTTCGCCAGATGTTGATTGAACTGGCATGGTCGCGGTCGGTATCGCCGTGGCGTCTGGCGTACTTGGACGGATGCTCGTCGCTGATTCGCGGGTCGACGGAATGATCACCGACGTAGTTTTCAAATCCCAGGGCGATTGTCACTGGCTCTCCATTCTCGTCGAGTTCGTGCCGCTCGGAAGTCACTGGCTTATCGCTCATCAGCGTGCCTTCGGGGGGCTTGCGAAATAGCAGCAGGTAGTCAGCCATCCCTTGACGCAATTGTGACCGATCACGCAGGACTGTCTTGTGAAGCAGTCCGTTGTTGTTTGTCCGCTCGCGTTCCGTGACTGGGCATTTCCAGATCGTCACGCGGCTGTGGTAACTCCAGCCGTGCCGCGAGAATGCCGCGATAATCATGCCCGGAAAGTCCTTCAACCCAGCTGTTCCGCTGGAGTTTGCGTATCGCGGCAAGTCTTTACAGTGGACCGCGCACAGCCGGCCTGTGACGGTCACGCGGAATAGTTCCGAAATCAGAAACTCGTAATGTTCGACGAATTCCGAATCAGATTGGCAGTTTCCCATGTCCGCCTCTGAATCTGAGTAAATATAGAGTGATGAAAATGGTGGCGAGTGAATCCCGAAGTCCACCGAGGCGTTGGGCAGCGACTTGATAACCTCGCACGAGTCGCCGCAGTACATGATCCAGTTTTTTCCGCTTCGCTGGTCTAGACATGACATATCGAATAGTCCTTTCGCTTAACACTTCGATGAACACCATGCGGGCAGTAAAACGCTCTTTCCAGGACGATACTTCCGCGGCGCCAAGCTGAGCCCGAGTTCCTCTCGCATCCCATCTGACATCAGAGCGGCCATCTCCCGCTGCATTTCGACGTGCTGCCGCTCTTTCCGCTGGATTGACTCGACGATACTTCCCTCGTTGACTGTGCGAATCACGTACGCATCGACCGGGAGTTTCTGGCCGAATCGAAACAATCGTCGGACTGCCTGATACCAGCGTTCGTATGAATACCCGGCAAACCACGTCGTCTTGTGGCAGTGCTGCCAATTCAGCCCGAATCCACCGATTTCAGGTTTCGTGATGATGACCCGCTCTTGCCCGTCTGTGAACGCCTTCAGCTTGGTTTCCTTGGCCTTCACTGACTCACTGCCGCGGACCTCGATTGCGTCTTTGATTCTCGCAACCAGTGCGTCCGCCTCATAATCCGTATCGCACCAGATCACCCACGTATCAGTGTCCCCATTAACCAGTCCAGCCACTGCATCCGCTCGCTCGTTCAAATGCCGCCGCTTCTCCCGGTGGACGTCGGTTGCTGAAATGGCGGCTGGGACGTTGAACAACATTCCTGGCTCTGGCTTGCACTCGATAACGATTTCATGTACTCGGATGGGTGGCAAAATGTACCCGTCATCCGAGAATCCGATATCGCTCGGGGTTGAAATGCACGCGGACCAGGAACACATCCACCGCCAGAAATCCCGCTCGCCATGCTTGCGAAGCCTGTACGTTCCGACCGCTCCGCCGTCGTTGATAAACCATCGGGCAAGCATCGCGTTGGACGGCATGATGCCAAGGAACTCCGATTGATTCCCGAGTTCCATGCGGTCATTCGGTGCCGGCGTCGCGGTGCAGGCCAGCTTGTACGGGGTATCCGCGAACTTGTCGCAAAGCATTCGCTTGGTTGCCCCGACGTACGACTTCAGGATTGACGCCTCGTCCGCGACCACTGCGATAAACTGGCTCGCGTCGAAGTGGTGGAGCTTCTCATAGTTCGTAATCGTGATGCCATCCTGAACATCCGCCTGCGATTCCGCGAGCTTAACGCGGCAGCCGATGCCGAACTTTTCCGCTTCCAGCTTAGTCTGCCACTGCACAGCCAGCGGGCAGAGCAACAGTGCGTTCGCGTTGTGATGGCGGCAGACATGCTCGGCCCACACGAGCTGCTGTACTGTCTTGCCAAGCCCGCATTCCTCGAACAGCCCGGCACGGCCACATCGCAGCGCCCAGCTAGTGATGGCTCTCTGCCAGTCCTTCATCATTGGATTCAGCTCGTCGGCCTCGACGGTGATGCCGCTTTTGATTTGCCGCAGATGCTTAGAGTCGAGGAACTGCCGATAATGACTGCATTCAGATGGATTCATTCTTTCTCCCCGTCTCTCCGTTCCGCTCGAGCACACACCACAGAGCCAACCCATTCTCGACCAGCACGGCCGCGACCTTGTGCTGTGGAATACGGGTTATCTCTGCGATCCGCCAGAGTTTGTAACCTTGTCGACGCAGGGTGATGATTCGCGTTTCGAGTGTCATGTAGTCTCCTGTGGAACTCAGTCCCCTTGCCTTGCCGCGCCACGCCATGCCCCGCCGCACCTCACCTCACCTGACCTAGCCGTGCCCAGCCCCGCCATGCCTTGCCGCACCATACCGCGCCTGGCCGCAAATCAATCCGCTTGCTCGAACGGCAGCCTTGGAAGCGATTCCGGCCGCAGGTTGCCAATCCGGGCGTGCTCAATCTGCGCGTTGGCCTTGCCAGCCAAGTCCGAATGCTGGCCCATCACCAGCACTCGTATGCGTCGCTGGTGATCGCTCTCGATATCCTCGTCGCGGATGAATCCCACCCGCAACGCTTCTTCCCGATGCTTCCGTTCGGTCGCTGTCAATATCCGCATGTGACGTTCGGACATATGCTCGCCAGCGAGGATAAACCGATACCCGCGGATCGCGTGCTTGTATTCCACGGTGATTCCCCGCAGAGCGAGAACGCTATCCTTCCAGCGGTTACGGATCGCTGCGAACTCCTTCTCCCCGCCAGCCAACCGGACCGCTTCCGCCTTCGCGATAATGAATCCGCGTGGCTTATCGAGCGTCGCATCGTTTAGTGCTTTAAGTGCCGGGTATCGAGCCTCAATCGCCGTAATGGCCTCGCGTGTCAGCGTCGCTGCCTTATGCCCGTTTCGTCGTGTCATTGTCGCCATCCTGTTACTCCGTGTTTGTGGAACTCAGTCCCCTTGCCTTGCCATGCCTCGCCTAGCCTCGCCGCGCCGAGCCTCGCCAGACCAAGCCCGGCCACGCCAAACCGTGCCGCGAATCAATCAGTCTGCTTCACGGTGCTTTTGAACATCCCGAACGGCCCTGGCGTCTTGCATCCCGGACGCCAATCGCAGAGACCCACTTGGCCCGCAAGCTCGAACAGTTTGGACACCCGCTCGAACGTCAGCTCCTGCGCGGATGCACGGACGATGATCTCGCCGCTCGCGTGCCAGTTGTCGAACCTCGCACGAACGCGGACATGCTTACTCGTGCCGATCCGCGCCCGTTTCACGAACAGCCGAAAACCTAGATCGCGGACTGCATCCGCCTGTTCCTCGAATGTCAGATCACGCAGTTCACGGACGGATGCGATTGGAATTGATGCCTTGGAATCACCAACTCGGAAGTCGAGATACTCCGCGAACACGCCCATTCCTGCCTGCGAGATTTCCTTGAACGTCTTCTGCTTTTTCAAGATCATCTGCGAGCCAGCAGAGCGAAGGCACGTCATCAAATTCTGCGACGGAATCGAGACGTTCTCCCCGTCGTCGTACAGGTACTCGTGCCATGTCCAGCTCGGCGATCGATCGTCGCCAGCACGCGAGATTCCTTTGTTTTCCGGTGCCTTGCGCCACGCCTCCAAGCGGTCGCTGGCTGTGACATCGTCGTTGTGTGGAAGTAGTGCAGTTAGTCCCTTGAGTTCAAACGCAACTTTCATATCTCCTCCCAAGTGAAAAGTAATGGACTCAGTCCCCATGCCTTGCCCCGCCTTGCCCTGCCCGGCCCTGCCCGGCCCTGCCCTGCCGCGAATCAATGTGTATGTCGTGTCACCTCCAGCCGAATGTGGAACTCAGTCCCCATGCCTAGCCGTGCCGCGCCCAACCGGGCCTCGCCCCGCCCAGCCGCGCCATGCCTATCTCACTCCACAATCCCCATCGCCTTGTCCCGGTCCTTCACTGCCTCGGTCGCATATTCCTCTGGCCAATCGTGCCGACGCTCAGGTCCAAACCAGTGGTCGTAAACTTTCCGCTTGTCGCGGTATGCCTGCAGGTCTTTTTGATACCGTAGGTAGGCCGTGGACAAATCCTCCGGCGTGTCTAGTTCGGCGGAAACCTCGTCATCCTCAACGGGCACGGCAGCCGCGATCGCCTCTGGCTTGGCTTTACGCGACACTTCGTTCTGCCGCTCGATCCGCTCGGTCACAGCCGACAGGGAATTGATCCGCGTCGCCCGGCTTACCGCATCAATCGTCTGCCGTGCCGTGTGCTGGACTTCCTCCGGGATGTATTCGCTGCCGACTTCCTCCGGGAAGGCACACCGCAAGGCAGCCGCCTCCGCGCACTTGTCAAGCTGTCCGCGTGGTCGCGTGGCCCACATTTCTTTCGGCGTGTCATCCTCGTGCGACTTCGTGGCGTATGTCTCGATCCAGTAGACTCGCGGCCCGACGAAGTCGACGATCGTCCGCTTCACAAATCGATGGAGCGTTACTTGCGCCCACTCCGGGTAGGTGATCTGCATCGAGCCGACTTTGCCGCTGATGTCCGGCCCGAATATTGTCTCACCGCGTCCGGCGTAATCGCCCGTGCGAAATGCCGTGGTTCGCAGTTCACCGATCGCAGGCCAGATGGTATCGATGTACTGCTTCTCGGCCTTGTTCCAAATCGGGACGATATGCACGTTGCGTTTGAACGGATCGAGGTTGCGAGCCTTGCAGTAGCTCAGAGCCAGGACGATTGATCCCGTGCTGGTGGCGTTGGGAAAGATGCCTTCCACAAGCGCCATCCACGAGGCCTTGTCGACCCCGAATCGCTCCTCGATTTCTGGGATGAACGGTAGCCGGGGCGGTTTGATCACCGCCACCTGCTCGCGTGGCGTGTGCCGTTTGGTTTCCTTGGTCAGTTCTTTCTGTGTTGCCGTAGTCATTTGCTCACCTTTCGTAAAACGCGATAACTCGATGCCTTGACCTCGCGTGCCTTCCTCTCCTGCCGTTTCCATGTGTACTTTATCCCGCTCGGCGTGATGCCGCATGTTGCGTTGCCGATCAAAGCCTTTATGCTGTTGCTCGCACCATCGATTGAATTCTCGGCCGACGCCTTCACTGCCTTGGCCTTATCGAGGATCGCCGCCCACTCGTCCGCTTCATCCGGCAGCTGCACCGTCTCGCCGTCGTCCACCGGAAAGATCCGCGACAACGCCCGTGACGTGGCCTCGCTCGGATCAACCGGCGGCAGTTCTCGACGCTGGACGTATCCCCAGAATTCCGCAAGTCGCTCGATCAATGCCTCGATGAAACGGTCATCACGTTTGATCTTTCGCACAACTGGCTCGTTGCCGCCGATCAGCCCGAACAGGTAGCCGTACTCGCAATCCATGACCGCGAGCTGATGCTGCACTTGGATTTGGAACTTCAGCGGCGGGTGATCTTCGTCGGCCCAGTCGGCACGCTCGAAGTAGCTGGGATTTTTCAATTCGACCGGACCCAGGAAATCACCCGGTTCGCTGAACGCGAGTCCGTCCGGCGAGCACCCGAGCCACGGAATCGTTTTGTGGATTCGCGACTTGAAGCATGGGACGCATTGGAGCTTTGTTTTCCACGAGAAGATTTGTCGCAGCGAGTCCTCCATCATCGCGCCGATCGCCATGCGGTCCGTTTCCTCCTGCGAGTACACGCCGTAGACTTTCGACTCCCACACGGTGATCGGCGATTGGTCCGCGTATCCACAGCCTAAGATTGCTGGCGAGTCCGATGCTCCGATGAACTTGCGTCGGGATTCGAGGAAGGACGTGCGGTCTGGCTGAACTTCAAGATTCATTTTCCAACCCTTCGCCAATTTCGTATTCCACGCGGGACAGGTCGACGCAGGCGATGCGATCAGTAGCAGCTCGCCTGTCCGCCTCGTCGCGAGATGCATACGCCACTGGTAGTCTCGCTGGATACACATTCAGCCACCCGCTCAGCCGACGTTTCTGGCGGAACTCGATAAGGGGGCCGGTGTACGAATCGCCGCTAGGTGGCCACATACAAACTTCCTGCCCAACGATTCCAATCACTGGAAACGGAGCCGGTCCATCCACGCATAGCAGCCGCACAGGCTTGCCGTTGCACGTATACTGCTTGCTCATGTCGACTTTCATAATTCCTCCAGTAAAACCAGCGGCCGGTTCACGTCCCTGCGTCGCGGCCGGAAGCGTCGTGCTGAGTGTCTCCGCCACCCCGTCCTGCCGCGTCATGCGTTTCCTGCGGTCCTGCCTCCGTGGATGTCAATCGCTCGTGATAGTACGCAGCTATCGTGGCCTTGTTCGCCAGCATGTCTCGGAAGAAGGCATCTTCGACCTCACCTAGTTCTTCGCATACGTCGTACCACGACTCGGCTCGCAGTCTGTTAGCGATCGCAGCGGCTTTCCATAAATCCGCACGCGTGCGTTCATATTCCACCAGTTCACTGAGCCGGCGGACTTCGTCCTCCGTCGCCATGTACGTCATCTCCCTTGGTTGTTCCTCGCTCCCGCAGCACGCATACCCCTGCTGTCCCGGATGGATCGTATATCCGTATGGGTCGTATCGCTCGCCCATCACATCCTCCGTAGTAAAACCAACCTGGACTCTCACTCGCAGCGGCAGAGCCGGCACGACGTGGGTTACGTGATCACGACTACGCCCTATGACCGGTTCAAGGGGCGTCGCCCAGGTTGGAGGACCAAGTTATCGGCCGTAGCCGTAGCCGTCGCCGTAGCCGTAGCCGTCGCCGTAGCCGTCGCCGGAGCCGTCGCCGTAGCCGTCGCCGTAGCCGTCGCCGTAGCCGTCGCCGGAGCCGTCGCCGTAGCCGTCGCCGTAGCCGTCGCCGCCTATTAGCCCGAGCGGCACATCGCTGAGCAGCACCGACGCTGGTGCCTCACGCACTAAATCAGCGACCACCAATTGCTGGGCTCGTGCTGGCATGACGTCCGAGGCCCAGTCCAATATTTCGCACGGCAGCGAATCAATGCGCACGCCAGGCCGCAGCCGCTCAATCCATTCCGCGCAAGCGCCGCTGGCTCGCGCCAGGTCGATGTGTTCTTGTGTGATTACGACCACGGCGCGTCCTCCCACAGTTTCCGCGCATCATCCGTGCATTCGAGAATCGACGTCACGTGCGGGACGATCATCCTCGGGCAGGCCTTGCTCACTCGCGATCCTTTGAGCGGACCAGTCACGGCCAACCCCACGAATCCGCGAGTCTCCGTGGATCACTTCACGCACACGCGAGCCTCGTCCAGCGTGACCTCGTCGCCGTCTCGCGACTTGAGAACGCCTCCGAATACTCCACGATGTGACGTGGTAACGACTACGTATTTGCCAGTTTCGATTGATCCTGATCGAGTCATCTAGTTGCTCCTGAATGATGGTTGCCTGTCACCGCGACAACTCTACCGAATTCGGTATCAGTGTCAATAGGTCAACCGGAAATCTTGCGAGAATTTTTCTGCGGTCGTCGCAACAGGTCATCGGTCGTCACACCGAGACAGTCCGCGATCCGCAGCAGCAGACCAGCACCAGGCACGTTGATTCCGCGAGCCACGCGGGATATCGTCATCTCTGGATCGCCGGTCTCTTGCGCGAGCCGATGTTGCGACCACTGGCGATCCGCCAGCAGTTGCGTGATGTTCCGGCCGATGGTTTTTCTGACGTCCGTGTTCGTTGGTTTGGATTTCATGTCCGATATATAACACGGATGTTACGGGTAGTCAACGCTTGAACTGGAATCGCAAGTCTCTATTGTCCATAGCCTTACGACTATTTTGGAAAAACAAGCAAAAATACGCTCAAGACTATTGCCACGACTACCGAATACGGTATAATCAGAGCAGTGACGAACACGCCCAACGCCGCGAAGGGAACAAAAAATGACAAAGCTAGAAAAAATCGATCAGATTGCAACAGTCACATACGCCGGGACCGCAACGAGTATCGTGAACGAAGTTCCCGTAGTCCGCCTGCAACTGAGCGATGGCCGCGATGTTGAGTGGCTATCACGCAGCGCTTGCGAATGGTGCACCAGCTCTTTGATTGGTCGCAAAGTTCACGTTAGCGCATTCCTTAAAAGCGGCAGGCTGCGTCGCGTGTCGCTGCAATTGTCGGATTGAGACGAGAAACAGCCAACGCGAAAGGAACCAACCATGAAAACTGCTTATTGCCCGCTGTACCACACCGAACTCGCCAACGTCACAGCCGGCCGCGAATTTGGACATACTCCGGGTCACAAGTACCATGACGTGGACGTGGTGATTTCCTATCGCGATTTTACCACGAGACGTTCGTATCGTTGCCACGTCGTCGAGTCGTGGGGATCGGCGCAAGGATATGATGAGGAGCACGGACGCAACGAAGTCGTCAGTCACGGATCGACGGTCGCGGAAGCTGTCGCGCTTGCGCAAGGACAAGCCGCTGAAATCGAGATGTCTTGCGAGTATACCGTGCGAGCACTCCGGCGGGCAGTGATTCAAGCCGTGCAGAACCCGGTCAACCCGCAATGGATCAACGCATGAGCATCCCCACGCTAACCATCGGTCTCGCCAAGCGAAAATCGACAAGGTGCGAACATGACAGCCGACGAACACAACAAGCAACTGGCGGAAGTGCTGTGCGGAATTCCGCTTGACAACTTGTGCAGCAATTGCAATGGAAGCGGCAAGGACTACGCAACTGGAGGATGCACGGAATGCGGTGGCGTTGGCTACACTGTGACGCCGCTCGGCGAGCATCTGCTAACCTTCTTCGATCGCCATCGCGACGCCCAGCAAGTCAAGGTCTAACCATGCCCGCCTTCTGCCACAATTGCGGTGCCGACATCTACACGTACAACGGCTGGTCGTACTGCCCGAGCTGCCATGTCGGCACGATGCCTCCCACAGCCCCGCGACCGGCCGTTGATCCGTATGTCGTCTTTCCGTCACATCGCAGACGAGCCAAGCGGCAAAGCATCTGGAATACGGACACCGGGCAGGCGATCAGCGTAGTCATCGGCGGCATTGCCGGAATCATCCTGGCTTGGTCGCTGCTCGCGGCCGTAGGGTATTTTGACGCAAAGCCATCACCAGCGACGATCAAGCAAGCGGCCCCATCATCAGGAGACAGCGCCCGTGACGCACGACGAAATCATCAGCCGCATCGATGAGATTCGTAGTTACCAATCAGAGAAGGCTCACTTCACCGACAATGAACGCTGCCACTTCCTCGACGACAGGCTTCGCGAGGACTTCATTCGAGACATCGCCACGATGGATCACCCGTCACTTTCGCCGCTCGCAGCATTAGTGCTGAGTACCAATCGCCTGGGGTTTGTCCGCTGGTATTCGTGATCACCACCGCCCATCGGGACAAGCCCTGCCCCGCTTCATCTTCCCGGCCAGCGAGTGCGACACGCTGACACCGCTGATTTGCACCCACGGCGTATCGCCCCCGCACGAGCAGTCCCGGTGCGTACAAATGATTCCGCCAGTCTCCCGGTGGAACGGACAGTCGAGGCAGATCGCCACGCACACTGAGACTTGCTCGGCGGTTCGCGTGCGGGACGGTTTTCGCGTGGCGGGCTTCTTCGATTCTGGCTGTGGATGCGTGGTGCGTCGCAGGGAAGGTCTGGTCCTCATCGTTGCGCGTTGAGCGTCATTCCGTACAACTCCCTCCGTGAAACTTCCATCCACCATAATCCGCGCCCCGCACTTGCACAGCAGCGGGAATCGTGCGCGAGCTTTATCGAATCCACAGTGCGGACAAACTACAATGCCGTCAGTGAGCATGTTATTACTGCCGGTGTCACCACTAGGCAAATGGCCTGCGTCCCGACCGTCGATCCCACATATGGAATATCCTCGGCAGACAACGCAGCACAGTCAAAAGGGAATGTCTGAACCTTGACGAAACTGATCGCCGGAGTTCCTAGGCCGCCAGCGAATTCTATCCATACGAGTATTTGGTCGGATTCCAGCCTGACGCGGACTCTTGCAACGTCTGTTGATCCGCAGAAATCAAAAAACTCACTAACCCAATCGCAATTCTCAAGCCTTATCGACGCGACAAACGATCCGTTTAATGCGGTATCGCAATCCGAGCAGACGGCCGGATCAAGATTCTCGATGCCTGCGATGTCAACCTGCCATGCGTCCGGCGTAGTTCCGCTGCATGCAACGCAGCCGGTATCCTCGCAGCAATCAGCCTTGCAAAACGACGGCACGCCATTCGTGAATTTCAGCACGCCACCCGGTCCGAATACCGGGACGAATCCCGCTGGCGATATCACCCACGGAATAACCGCTTCTGAGACAACGGACGTCGCCCGCGTTGTCCCTCCGTCCTGCACCGTCTGAATCACAGCGGACGTGGCCCGAACATCGCCGCCGCTGACAACCGATTGCAGATTGGCAGACGTCGCCCCAACGCCGCCATCCGCGACCGTGGTTTCCAGGATGACGGTCGTCGCGCGAACCGTCGGCGGTATCCACGGGATCAGGACTTCGAGGATAGCCGACGTATTCCGCGTGGTTCCGCCTTGCTCGACGGACTGGATTACGGCCGACGTAGCCCGCGTGGTTCCGCCAGTGACGGCGGATTGCAGATTGACGGACGTGGCACCCGCGCTGCCGTCGGATGTGACCGCTTCAAGGTTCGCGGCGGTTGTGCGGATTTCGTTGGCCACATATTACCCCGCCGCTACGCTACCTTGATCCCGAACTCGGCCGCGTCAACAGCCGCTGGTGCCCATGCCGCCGACGTGTTCGGGTCTTCCTCGAAGATGCCTTGCCGTGCGATGTACGTTGTGCCGACGCCAAGCGATGGACTATCGTCCTCCGTCGTGCTGCTGCGTGCCACAGCGATCAGGTCTGGCGCACCAACGTCGATCTTTTTCGCGATCACCTTCACGCCCACGGCATGAACGGTCGCGGCACTGGCAGGCAGGTTACCGAAAGCATACGTATCCTTGTCGCCTGGCGTGCTCGATTCCACGTAGGTCGAGTCGTCATCCGGTGCGCCAGCGTCGTCCACGAGCAGATAGTTGTCGGTTGAATCCGCATCCGATCCGACGAAGTCTGATGAGTTGCCGTTGCCGTTCGGTGCGGAGGTAAATACCTGCACGTCGCCGAGGAAATCGTTGTTGTACGATCCAGTCGTATCGGCGATGTAGACGTCATCGAAGTCGACGGACGGCGTGACAGTCGCTGGAATGGTCGCACCGAGCACTAATGCTGTAACGCCATTATCGGCGAGCAACGTGTCCAGTCCCGTCAGCGTGATTTCGTTTGACCCGTTGATTTCGACGTACACGCTGCCGGTTGATCCGTGCGACTGGAACTTGACGGCGACTTGGTACCAAATTCCGGTTGAGAAGACGGTCGTACTTGATGCCCCATATGATAGTAATGTCGTTCCGCCGGATACCCTACCAGGGACAAGAATATTCGAGCTATTAAGTGCCAGTACGAGATTGTATTTATTGTCGCCCGTGCCCGACGTGCTTTGGATTCCGGCAAATGCCATGTTGCCAGAATCGTGCAGCGTGTTGAACTTCACCGCGAATGCACAGATGACGACCGCCCCATCAGCAACTCCAGTCGGGAAGCTGAAGCCGGTTATGTTCGACAGCGTTGAATCGGCGCCGTGCGTCCCCGGAATCACCCGCAAACACCCCGCGCCATTCCTCCCGCCCGTCGCCTGGATCGTATTCGTTGGCGTCCCACCGGGCGTCACCGCACCGAACGCACCGTAAGCAGCTGGTAAATCCGCCGTTTCCAACCAGTCGAAACCCTCGATTAACTTCATCATCAGCAGGACTCCTCTTCACCTTCGCACGGCTCGCCCTCGATCTGTACTTCCTCGATGGGCAAGTCGTGACACACAACGTACACGGTCTGGATTGACGCACTGATCACCGGCACGACGACGTTGTCCACGCACATCGTATCCGTGAAAATTTCCTTGATGAACGTTTTCGCGGCGAGACTCGCGACCGTCACGTCGTCGCCAGCGTCCGGCGTCTCCGCAAACTGGCAGATGGTCTTCGTCTTGCCGACAATGCTGCACGCATCTTGTGCCTGGTCGCGAATCGTATCCTCGGATGCACGGGTAGGCACTTCGAAATCAGTCACGATGTCCAGCTCGTACATCTGGATCTTGGTCACGTCGGCGGTTGGTTCCGCGCAAGCCTCGATGGCCGCCGTCACCTGGTCGACCTGGATCGCACAGCCAGCCAGCCCAAGATCGTTGAGGATATTCTTCTGCTGCTTTTTCACGTCGAATACCGTCCACACGTCGCCCGCGCCCCAGTCGACTAGTCCAAGCATTACCAGATCGCCGGACTTGCCGCGGTGGCCGAATCGGTTGTCGACGGTTCCGGCCGACGGACTGATGCTCGTCCCGTCCCAGAATGCTCCGCCGCTGGCTGTCCCGGTTGCTTCCGCGCACAGATCGGCGGACAGCGTGGCGTAGCCGAGTCGTTCGTTGCCTGGTGGAGGCGTTGATCCCTCCGACGCGCTCACCGGAATCAACAGTAACGCATTCTTAGTTCCGGTTCCACTTTCCTTCCAGACGATCTTGGCTCGGCCACTCGTGCCACTCTGGAGGACCGTTGTCCCGGACGATGGATCAGCGAACGTGTGGGCCTCGCTGGTTACGTTGATTGGTGCGTAGCAGAACCCAGACACGAGAAACAAGCGATCTCCGATTTCGCCATCTGGGACCGCATCGAGAGCGATGGCGATGCTCAGATTCTCATCTGGCGTCGGCGTCAATCCTTCGTGCCAGACGTTGTCTGGATCGGTATCCGTAAGCAGCGGATCACCGATTTCAAGACATGCTCCCGCCAGAAGATCGCCGCCAGAATCGTTGCGTAGACTTAGGACGTTATTGCTCGGCTGGAAAACCTGCTGTGCATAATTCGGCGGCTTAGTGCGGACACTCGCCTCGGCAGCATCCGCGACGAGGTTCGCATGTCGTGCCTGCGGCGGCTTCCACCCGTAACCAGTTCTGGCTCGTTCCATTAGCCAAACCCCAGTTCCGTTGCCAGATCACGCTCCTTGGGGATTCGCACAACATTTACGTACTCTATTTCGCGCCCCGGTCGGCCTCCCACTACCACTGGCTTCCACGAGGCCCAAGGAATATCAAAGCCGGCTACGTCAATTCCCGTGATGCTTCCGACAGTCAGGCCGGTCTGATTTTCACGCACTGCAAAATGGTAGCTAATCGTGGTCTGAACATCGCTGCCCCAGTGGCCCTCCCAATCCAGGAAATACGTTTCATATGCCGGCCGCCCGAAAAATCCTCCGCTATCAACTGATCCTCGCAATCTCGCGAGGACATTGATTCTAGCCTCGTCGATCACGCCTGCTGGATGGGTATAGTGTACTGATACTTTAGTCGCATCGAGTGCGTGGTCGTATCCGTGCACTACACCACCGTGTACCTCGATCAGTCCGCCATGTGTCGGAAATCCAGACGGGTATACGTTGATATGCTTACCAACCCTGGCTTTGAGCGGCACTTGGCACGGACCGACTTCCACCGAGTACGCGCCAGACAGAATCTCGCGGATTTGCAGGCCATACGGCACAGTCACTTCGTGAAGGTTCGCGCCGATCTCATTGACCATCATCGCCTGACGGTAGAGCGTCCCCCAGGGATGTAAGGCGAATAGCGGGATAGCTGTCAATGCGGCTGTGGCGACGTCATTCGACGAGAATTCGTCCTCGCATACCCACACCGTGGTTACAGTCGGAGGTTCAAATCCGACTTCCCTGCGTCCTGGGATTTCCTCAAACGTCGCCATTATCGAAACGCGAGCCTTTGCTCTTGGAGTAGCCTGTTCGTGTTCTGTTGTTCCTTGAGTTGCTGTCGCAGAAGATTTCTCGATTCTATTTCGGCCTTGAACTGCTCGAATTCCCGTTGCGTTTCCGCACTGGTTGTGAACGCCGCTGGAGCCGCACCTCCAGTGAGCCCTGCACCGAATCCCCCAGCAGCTCGAAACGGCGACATGAGGATATCTAGTGCCCCGCCAAAGTCGCCGCTCACAGCCGCTTTAATCAAGTCCCCGATCGATTCGATGATCCTATTGATGATCGCGGTCGTGATGTTGTGGAATGCCATAACGATTTCCCTTGTGGCTCGGCCAAGCCAATATCCAGCGAGTGTCGGCAGCTGCGAGAATATGTCATTCATGAATGACCTAAGAAGCGGACCGGCTCGCGATAGCGTTTCAAGTAGTGCACCCATGCCGCCTGAAGCGACGACTCTTCCGAAGTCATTCATTAGCGCGAATACGCGACTCAATGGCCCGATCAAATCGCGAAAGCCATTGGACAGCCGATACACTACGGCGATCGCCAGACCGATTGCGGAGACGACAGCCATGACGGCCACGGTTATTGGCGAGAATACGACGCTCGCAATTGCACCCAGACCAGCGAGTGCGGTCCCGATTGCCGCGGCGGTAAGACCGAGTGCTGTCAGCCCGGCCCCGATGGCTCCGATGGCAACGGTCGCAGCGGCAATGGAAACAACCAGCGATTGATTGTTGCGAATCCATGTCGCAATTCGACCGATGATTGGGAATAGTCGGTTGGCGAGTTGTGTGATAACTGGCGCTAGAGCCGCCCCGATCTGCGTCACAACCGCACCGAGCGAACTCCGCAGCGTTCCCATTGCGTCATTCACTTCCTCTGCCGACTTGGCCATCTCACCGGACATGCTCAGGCCGAGTGCCTTGGCCTGCTCGCGCATTTCGGCGATACCCTTGCTTCCACCAGAGAACATCGGGAGCAGTTCGGTACCTGACTTTCCGAAGATGTCGATAGCCGCTGCCGTCCTCTCAGCCGGATTCTCAATCGAGGATATCGCATCCGCGAACGCCTCAAGCTGCTTTTCAGGAGACAATACGAGCATCTTTTCAGTGGACAGGCCGAGCTTGTTGATGGCCTTAGTCGATTCATTCATCCCAGAGCTTGCCGTCACCAACGTATCCTGCATCTTCCGCAAGCCACGCTCAACAGTCTCAATGCTTGTGCCGCTCAGGTCTGCGGCGTGACCTAATTCTGAAACGGCCTCCGTCGTCAAGCCGGTCCGCCCAGCCATCTTTGCGACAGCATCACCGACTGACGAGAACTGATTGACGGCCGTTAATCCGAACGCGACCACGGCACTGGAAGCGGCTGTCATGGCGACGCCGATGCCAGCGACGCCCTTTCCGAATGATCGGAGATTCTCGCCAACCTTTTGAAGTGCGGCAGTTGTTTCATCCTTGACGAATAACCGCACGAATGCTTTGCCAGCTTCGATGTCGGATTTGCTTGCCATTTATCGCGATCCTCCGCTCTTGGCCAGTTGCTCGGCAAGCAGCTGATCGGCAATGGGATGCCGTGGCTCGATTACTCTTCCGGGAGGATGCCCGTACACAATGAAGTAATCGACTGTGGATCGGCTCGCCCGCTCGTGGAAAAGCGTCGACAGAGATGCCTCGGATATCATGGCCGCTCGCATCTCCTCACGCTTGCCGGCGGCCATTAGCCAAAGCCGACGCAGCGTCATGCGGCCGGGATAGAGCCCAAGGAAGCCGGCGAGTCGGAGACAGCACTCAGCAGGCTCGCAAGCGGGCCAGAAACAGACGCTCGTGCCGTTGAAGTTGGCGAACCGATATTGCCTTGGATCATTTGCCGCAAGGCTTCCATGACCCCCTGATGCACGTCCTGCGGGAAGTCCGGGTGATTGAGCATCTGCAGGGCCGGCTTCATCGCGGCAAACTGGTCGTCGGCGGCTTTTCGCTGGGACAAGTTGGATTGCAGATCTGACCATTTGTTCGGTGGGAAAAAATCCTCGACGGCACCCCGGACCGCTTCGATTGCACGCGATATCCCGTCGCGCTTCAGACCTTTCGATAGCTCGGTTGGATCGCATGAGCACAGCACCGTGAGAACATTTCGCAACAGAACTGGGTCGTTCTCGATTCGCGTGAATACGTCGCCCGTGATATCCGCCAGGTCGAGATGTAGCTGAATCCTAACGCTCTCGATTTCATCAACCCCGATGTCTGCGAGTTTCCATTCCTTACCGTTGCAGTCCTTGAACGTTCGCACAATCAACCTTTCGTATCGCAAAGCAAGGCGGCTAATCCGATGCAGCCGATCACGGCCGTTGCAGTCGCGGCGTCGTTGGTCGCGATGGCGATGCGGATGTCGAGGACATCGCCAGGGTTGAGTGCCGTTGGCGTAATTGTGAAATCGAGATCCGCGAAGGTTAGCGAGTTGCAGCTTGCGGCCGACGTCGCGCACAAGTCAGCACCGTCTACGGCCGCTTCGTTGTCGCTCTTGTATGCTTCGACGTCGACTGTTGCGGTCGACGAGGCCACCGTCATTATCATTCCGGCGTGCAGTCGCACTGAAACCGTTTGTCCTGCTACGTAGTTTGCTGGCAGCTGCACTGTTTGCCGTGCATACTTCGTGACTGATCCAGCTGCTTTGTTATCGCCCGTCTGGATGCTCGGAACGCCAGTGCCGTATGTCCCGGAGACAATGCCTAGATCGTCATTGCCCGCACCGCCTACTGGCGGATCGCCTAGCAGTGCGTCCATGTTGTCATGGATCCGCCACGTTTCCGGGGACAACAGGAACAGCGTCAGGGATTCCTGCGTAAGATCACTCCGTGCGATACCGCTCGCACCCGCGAACGCCGACGTCCCGGCTACGCGCAGGTTGCCAACTATTGTGAGATTATCTTCGATCCTACTCATGGTTTATCCCAGCGTCGGCGATCGGCCCATCTTCTTCGTCGGCTCGGCCGTGAAGTCATAGGTTCCCTCTGCGCCAAGCGGAGCGTTGTACTTTTTCCCGACGATGCAGTCGCCATCAAAGAGCGTCGCACCGCTGCCGGTCGTCAGCTTGACTGCCAGAGGATTGCCGGTGATGGCTCGGTTGATCATCGTGCCGAGCACCGTATCCGTCGGATCGTTGATCATGCTCCAAGTGATAACAGCCGCACGGAGCACGGCGTTTCCAGTTTTGATCGGCACGTTTCCGCCGGTCCCACGAACTGTCGTTGATCCCTTTTCAATCGCCAAATCGTAATCAATGTCCGTCGCCTGCTCGACGAGTGTAGTTGCTGTCGATCCTTCCACTCCGATATAGAGGTGGAGTTCATATCCCATTTCGTCAGCCATCGGCGAACTCCTATTGGTCGAAGACAGACCCGCGCCATTCGTTGGCAAAGCGGTCTAGGTTTTTGTCAAGTGCGGGACGCATGAACGGCCGCTGCGGGAATACCTCGTCGCCATATTGCCCGCCGAATTCGTGAGCCTGCCCAGCAGTCCCCACCACGCTCGCACGCGGCCCGATGACAGCACCTTCGGCGTCGGCAGCGTACAGAATGGCTCGACGCAGGAACGCCCTCCTGTGCGTGTGTGGAGGCGTGCCTGGTGCGCTTGGCCCTTCGGCAGACTGAATCGAATCGATGGCGGACTTGCGAGTATTGAACGCGACGACTTGGAATACGCGCTTCTGTGCTTTCTGGATCGCGACATGAACGCGATCGATGGTTTGTTCGGATGTAACCGCCATCTCAATCATGATCCTGCGGCCCTCGATACGCTGTAAACGAGTGCGTTCCACCCGCTGAATTGGCCGAACTCTCGCAGCAGTTGGCGATGAAACGTTGAGCGGTTTGCGGACTCTTGCTGCCATGCCGCATCAGGCAGCGACGCGAGCTGTCGCCCAGCCTTCCCTGGCTGGCTCGGCGCAAAGTATTCATGGATCGTCTGTAAATCGTTCACGTATGGATCAATTGCTGCGTTCTCAAACCGTCCCTGATCGAACCGCTCGCCACTTCGTATTCGTGCATCCTCACCGAGTCGCCGCCTAAGCAGAACATTGACTGTGCAGATGTAGCGAAGGCTTCCGCGAGTAAATAGGGTCGATGGAAACATGGCCGGCACGACGTCTACCATCAGGCCATCGACGTTTTCTATCGTGTCATTCCAATCGCCGTAGGATCTGCGAACCGTAAAATCCTCGCTGAGCACAATCGCCCGGATCGCTTCCACGATGGCGTCGGCAACTTGGATAATGATTGCATCAGTCATCGAGGCTTAACATTCACGCGAATCAACAGCTTACTACTGTCCATCCACTCGTAACATTGATCCTTGTCGCCCCGCGGAAATACTTCCCACCGAATCTCTTCGCCGCTATCCAGTGTCTCTTCGATCACATCGCCAGACTGCGGCACGACGACAGATCCGTTGATGATTAGTTCGCTTGCTGTGATAGTCCAGGCATAGGAAAGCACATCCTGCTCGATCCCATCCTGGCCTAATACCTGCTCCTCGTGCATATGTGGCGTCAGCGTCAGTTCCACCGAGTGCAAGCCACGCCGATACGTGACCGTCCGCCCGCCAGCGACTTGCAGCCGCTCGCCGAGCCACACTGCGGCACGCTGGAGGAGGTTCGGCATTACAGCCCCGCTGTGCCACCTGGCTGGCCGAGTAGGACATCGACCGTTTCATCTGCCGACAATGCCGCTTCAGCCGCTTGCCCCGCGCGTAGGTTGCCGGACGCGGTTCCGGTAATCGCCCCGCTGCCTGAATCGCCGCTCACTGGGTTGCCGTTTTCGTCCCAGTAGACGATTACGCCCTTGGCAATGGCCCCGGTGGCTTTTGGCATTCGGAAGGTTCCGGTTAGTGCGAGTGCCCCAGTGGCCCCCGATGCGATTGGGATTTCGGCAATCGCGATCCGTGGCCCGAACGGGACAACATCACCGGCAGCGATGTCGGCTGCGGCGACCCAGTCAATGCGATCACCGCTGGTCTGCCGCCGAGTGGAAGGTACTTGCGCCATGCGAATTCACTCCTATGTTTGTTGCTCTGTTTTTTTGCCGGGTGGCGGTTTGACCAGTTGACGCGGCGTCTGCGGTTCCTCAGCCGAGATTGCGACGCCCATGCGGACCATCTTGACCGCAACCTCGTCCGGGACGTCACGTACCTCGCCTTCTGCGAGTGCGTGGTTCGGAAAGTCGCCGGTTCCGAGGTTCAGTAATGCGAGCACTTTCATGTTTATGCCGCTCCCTTGGATTTGACGCCGGATAGATATTCCGCCTTGTCAGCCCCGAAGTCGCTGTAGGCGCGGAACACAACGCCGAGCACCTCGAAATCGGCATCCGTGCTTTCGACGATTGGTGCCGCCATTCCATTGAGCAGGGACACCACCATCGGCTTGAGCATGTTTCCGAACAGATACCACGCCGTCGTGCTGTTGCCAGTGAAGGCCGTGTCACTCAATCGATTCTGAACGATCGGGCGATACCGTCCGGCGAAGATGTTCGCGCTGGGAATGAACTCCGAAGTTGCCGCACCGCCGGCGTTGACGTTGGTCGACTGGAATAGCCGAGCGGCAACGAACTCCAACTCCGGCGGAACGAGCAACATCGTCGGGCTGGACATCGATGCACCGACACGCTTCGATCCGTCCGCTTCGGCAGTCCGCATTTTGCGGAAGGCCGTAATGCCCTGTTGCAAGCCGACGCCATCGACGAGCAGGTTGGTTGTCGCGCCTTCGATGTAGTTCGTGAGTGCAGTCGTGAAGAAACTCGCATTGTTCATGAACGCGGCCCAGAAGATGTTATTGAACTTCTGAGCGGCCCCGCGCCCGAGTCTTGCGCGAAGATCGTCGAATGCCCCAAGGTCATCGTTGATGATATCCGTTCGGGTCAGCGCCAAGAGCTTGGCGTAGGTCTTCGCCTGCCGCGTGTACGTCTCCTGACTCAGCGTGCCATGCTTGATTTCACCAGCCGGCCCGACTTCCTCATATTCGAGGTTGTCAAGCATCCGGTAGCTGTTCATCACGTGGAAATTAGTCACAGACTTGATCGTAGAAATCTCTCGCCACGTTTGATCCTCTTCCATGTAACCGGCGAGTAATTCCTTATTCGCTACCGCGCCAAGGATCCCAGGTAGGTTGACCGTCGAGAATCCAGCCGTCAGGTCGGTCCGCACCGGACCTCGCGGAAAGCAATACTCCAAGACGGTGCGGATGTTCCCAATGTGGATTCGATCACCGACGCGACATGGATAGCCGTTGGCGTGCGCAACTCGCATGAAGAGTTGTTGCAAGCTGAAATTGCGCATCCCAGACCTGTCGACCGCGTGTAGCGTCTGCTCGCTGAACGCCGTCTCGACATTGGGCAGTCCGGCCGATAGGCAGATGGCAGCCTGAATTACTTCTGGATCCATCTCAGCCGCGCGAGCCCCGCTATCACCAAGCTGGAATCGCCCGGCACTGGTGCGCGTCGTCCGAAGTAACTCCAGTTCAAAGTCCTTGACCCGCGTTGACGGGCTTTCGAGTGCGGCCTTGGCGAGTCGCCTGATTTGATCCTGGTAAGGCTGAAACTCTTTCATCGCTTCAAGTGCGATTTGCCGGATCGCGTTCTGCCGGTCCGTCTCCCGGCGTACTTCATCGGCCTCTAAATCGAACGAGCTGCGGGTCACATCCGGTGGAGCGGCCTTCGTCGCATTAAATGCGGTTTGCAGGCGAGCCTTCTGATCCGTCGTTACGGACTCAAGATCCACACCGAGGCTGACGCAATATTCCTCGAACTCGTTCATGGCTACATCCTTTGCGGCACTGGCCGCGATAGTTACAGAATTACCGTCGTCTGCACCCTGCGAGACGAACGCTACGGCGGTCAGGACGCTTTTACCGAAGATGTACAGTGGGCCGTCGACCGTGCGCCCGTTGACGACAGCAGACTTGCCGCTGGCCAGCTTTCGCGGCTTGGATAGATTGCCCTCGATCGACACTTCCCACGGGTAGCCGTTCTTCGAGTTGCCTGCCACCTCGTCGCGATACGGCGTGACTGCCGAAAGAAGCCCGGACACCTTGACGTCGCTCGTGCCAACGTGAACGTCCGTAAGATGCCCAACTCTCTGATTGCTCTTGTGATCCAGATTGACCTTGGCGTTTTTGTGTGCGGTCATGCCCGATAGATCGATCACGTAGTCTGCATCAAGTCGCGGCGTCGATGTGTCACCTGGAACCACGGCCCCGCTGTAAGCAATCGATTCAAACGTCGGCGGACCGCTTTCGCCTTCACCGGATGCGAGTGCGATCGTTACCGGTGCGCGAATGGCAGACATCGTATAGGTCTGACTTGTCGGCTTGGATAAACTGAATTCCCATCCCA
>Ga0075310_1000015_pt1 | contig 23932 bp, 30 predicted proteins | sample MayberryNE_Catta_2_FD_120088 | JGI IMG/M metagenome (GOLD analysis project Ga0075310, IMG submission 120088) | Natural and restored wetland microbial communities from the San Francisco Bay, California, USA, that impact long-term carbon... | ecosystem: Environmental > Terrestrial > Soil >... | reverse complement strand
GTGTCGCGCCAGGGCGCGGGGGGGATTGGCCGGGGGGGGGTGCGTGCGCGGGGGGGGTGGCTCTTTCGGGGGGGGGGGGTCGTCATCGGGGGGTGGGTTGGCCAACCGGGAGTGCCCCTTCGAAACCCCTGGTGCCATGGGAAATCTTGAGGCCCTGCCGCAACTGGAAATGGTGGGGGCTCGCGCTTCACCCCCCTCAATGAGGTAAGCCGGGGTACACGCGGGGGTGTCCTGGGGTGGGTGCGGGGTGGGTACCCCTGCCTGCCCCCCCTACCCCATGCCTTGTGCGACAAGCACACACAAGCACATGCAACACATGATCAAGTCGATCGATGATGTTGATCGCGCGAAATGATTCACGAAACGCGCAAAATGGCGACGAAAACCACGCGCGCATACGCGCGCGTGGGGGGGTGGGGTTGCGACGCAAAACGTCGCAACCCGGACCCCAGCTCTGTCAGGCCGAAATCTCCCCCCGGCGAAATCGCCGGGGGTCGATGCCCGGCCAACGAAAAAAGATCGACCCCCTGATCGGGGGTCGATCGGGGTCGGTCAAATGATCATTGACCCCACCAAATCCCGGGGTACCGGTCATGGGCAGAGGCGTTGCCCGGTGTCCTGCCGTAGACGCGCGACCTGTAGCGGCGGCTTGGCGGGTGAGTCGGACTACACGCTTTTGGCTTGAGGGCTACGTCTATGAGCCAGAACGGTGTCCATAGAAGCCCGGTCAGCACGAACAGAACGATGTGGCCGATCGCATCTAGGTATTTTCCGGACAGCGGGTTCGAATCCACCGCTGCATTTCGCGGGTCGCATATGACCGCTGTGACCGGTTCGTTCGACATCGTTTTCCTCCTCAAGATCCTTCCGCCGTCGGTCGGTGCGTACCCGGCGCTGGCGACAAGGTAACGCCGTCTGGCCCGATGCGCCGCATGTCCGATTCTGGAGGCGAAATCCCGTGCCGCCGCGTAAGCGCAAGTTGACCGCTGTCCCGATCACCCCGACGCCGACGGCGGATTGCCCGGATCTGCGCGAGGCTGTAAAGAGGTCCGTCGATGCTATGCCGTGGTTGACCCCGGCTGATGATGCGGCCGTGGCGCTCGCTCACAAGCTGGCCGAGGGTATCGAGACGGCAATCGACCGGGCCGAGCAGTACAAGGCGTTGCAGGAGGACATCGAGAGTCCTCAACTGATGAAGCGGTTGGAAAAGCTGGAAGCGCAGTGCGACGTAGCCAAAGCGGTCGGCTATCTCGGGCAGAACCTTCAAACCGTCCTACGTGACCTGTACGGCACCCCGGCATCCCGCAAGGACATGAAGAAGGAAACCCCGGTGGGAGGCCGTCTTGCTCAGCTACGCGCCGCCGCTGGCAGCGATCGGTAGTACCACTCCCCGGATTTTCACTCCGCCGCTGGTGACCGGGCCGCCTGGCCCGTGCGGCTGCGGATGCGCGCTGACACCGCAGACATCCAAGGGATTCTCCGCCGTCGAATTCGCCGAGGACATGATCGGCATGGCGGTCCTGCCGTGGCAGCGATGGTTGCTCATTCACGCGTTGGAACTGCGGTCGGACGGCCGATTTCGCTACCGAACCATCGTCATCCTGATCGCCCGCCAGAACGGCAAGACGACGCTGGTCGAGATCAAGAACCTGTGGAAGATGTTCGTCCTCCAGGTGCCATTGATCATCGGCACAGCGCAGACTCTCGATATCTCGGAAGAGTCGTGGGACAAGGCCGTCGAGATTGTGGAGTCGGTGCCGGACCTGGCCGTGGAAGTCAGGCACGTCGACAAGACCAACGGCAAGAAGGCGTTGAAACTCGCCAATGGTTCGCGGTGGAAGATCGCGGCGGCGTCCCGGCGTGCCGCTCGTGGTCTGGCCGGTGACGACGTGAACCTTGACGAGTTGCGCGAGCATCAGACGTGGGACGCGTGGGGTGCGGTCACCAAGACCACGATGGCCCGTCCGAACGCACAGGTGTGGGCGTTCAGCAATGCCGGCGACGACAAGTCGGCCGTTCTCAACGACCTACAGGCCAAGGGACGGTCGGCGGCGGCGAATCCGGCCGATGCTGATCCGACGTTCGGTCACTTTGAATGGTCGGCACCCGATGATGTGAAGTGCACCTGCGTGCACGGGGCAACCGAGCCGCACCGGCCCGACTGTCGATTGTGGGACCGCGAGGCGTGGGCGCTGGCAAATCCGTCGCTGGGCTTCACGATCACCGAACAAGCCATCGCTACGGCGCTGGGTACCGACCCCGAGGCCGTCTTCCGTACCGAGGTGCTGTGCCAGCGGGTCGAATCCCTGGACCCGGAGTGGCAAGTCATCGGCCAGTCGTTGTGGCTCGCTGCCGAGCGACCGGCGTCGAAGCTTGACGGGCGGCCGGCGTTCGGCGTGTACGTGCCACCGGACCGCAGCTATGCCGCGATCGGGGTGGCCGGCGCGTCGATCCAGGGTGGTCGACACATCGAGATCACCGGTGACGGGTCCAGGTTGGACTACCGGCAGGGCGTCGATTGGGTGATACCCCGGCTGATCGAGCTTGAGCGCCACCAACCGTCGGTTGTCGTCATCGATGACAAGAAGCTCCAGGGCGCGGCGGAGGCTGCCGGCCTGGTGATCCACCCGGCGACGGCCACCGACATGGTGACCGGCTGCGGCTACCTCTATGACGGCATCGCCGGTCCTGACGCGCAGGGCCGCGATGTGTTCCACATTGGCCAACCGGCGCTGACTGACGCGGTGCGTGGCGCGGTGAAGCGGGACGTGGGCGGGTCGTGGGCGTGGCAGCGCCGCGATCTGACGACAGACATCACTCCGTTGGCGGCGGTGTCGTTGGCGCTGTTCGGCCATTCAACGGTTCGGGTGCACCGGCCGAATCAACAGTTCTTCGCCTCATGGCGGTGAAGAGGGAGGACGGGCGGTGACGAGCGTTCCTATTGACCGGGCAGGCGCACAACTGCGCGATGCCGGCCAGCAGCTAGCCACCGGACTCGCCTGGGTGCTGTTCGCGATCGGCTGGGTTGCGGCGAAGACGCTGCGCGGCATCGGCACCGGTGTCGGCGCGGTGTTGTTCGCGGTCGGCTGGGTTGCCGGTCGAGTCGTGTGGCCGGTCCTCATGTGGACGGTGGCTGCGGTGCGGCTCGGGTGGGAAGAGGGCCGAAAGCCGATAGGTGGTCGACGTGGGTCTGCTTGAGCGCATCGACGCACGCCGACGGGGCAGCAAGCGGTTCATCACCACCGTCGATGACTACGCGGCTGCGATCGCCGCGTTTCAGTACAACGGCAACACCTACCCGCTGACCGGCATCCAGCAGACGTTGACCGGGCTGAAGGCCGAGCGGATCGGCAACTCGCTTGAGGCGTACGCGCAGCAGGTCTACGGATCGAACGGTGTCGTATTCGCGTGCATGGCTGTCCGGTCGCTGGTGTTTTCGGCGGTGCGGCTGACCTGGCAGCAGTTGAACAGCGGCCGACCGTCCAACCTGTTCGGCACTAGCGCGTTGGAGCTACTAGAGCGCCCGTGGCCGGGTGGCACAACGCAAGACCTGCTTGTCCAAATGCTGATGGACGCCGATTTGGCCGGCAACTCGTTCTGGACCGTCATCGATGGCGATCTCGTGCGGCTGCGGCCGGACTGGGTGGAGATCATCCTCGGGGAGCGGATGGTCAGCGGCGGCCAGGTGGGATGGCAGCGACTCGGTTACCGCTACACCGAGGGCGGCCCGTACTCCGGTGCCGAACCGGTCGGCTTCGCACCAACCGACGTGGCGCACTTCGCCCCGTACCCGGACCCGCTGGCGACGTACAAGGGCATGTCGTGGCTGACTCCGGTGATCCGCGAGGTGCAAAACGACGGGCTGATGAACCTCCACAAGCGCCGGTTTTTCGAAAACGGCGCGACGCCGAACATGGTGGTCAAGGGCATCACGGCTGCCAATAGGCAAGAGTTCGACAAGATCGTGGAAATGCTGGAAGCGAACCACTCCGGCGTCGAAAACGCATACAAAACCCTGTATCTGACGGCCGGGGCGGACGCCACGGTGGTCGGTTCGGATCTGAATCAACTGGACTTCAAGAAGGTCCAGGGTGCCGGGGAAACGAGGATCGCGGCGGCAGCGGGGGTGCCGCCGGTCATCGTCGGGCTATCCGAGGGGTTGTCTGGGTCCTCGTTGAACGCCGGCAACTACGGCCAGGCGCGGCGACGGTTCGCCGACGGCACGCTTCACCCGCTCTGGCAGAACGCCGTCGGCAGCTTGGAACCGATCATCGCGCCACCGTCGAGCGCGCCGGGCATCCGGCTTTGGTACGACGCCCGCGACGTGCCGTTCCTGCGCGAGGACCGCGACGCCGCCGCACAGATCCAGCAAGCGCAAGCCGGCACCATGCGCACCCTCATCGATGGCGCTTTCGAACCGGAATCGGTAGTTGCCGCCGTCGATGCCGAGGACTGGTCCCTGTTGAAGCACACCGGCATCCCCACCGTCCAGGTGCAGAACATCGCGCCGCCACCGGAGCCGGGCAGCCAACCGGCGGCAGACAACGACACGGAAGGCGACGACGATGCCTGACGCCACCCGGCACCTACCGCAACGCGACGAACTGTGCCGCGAGGCGCACTTCACTTTGCGCGCCATTGAAGACGCCTCCGGCGACGGCCTCACCATCGACGGCATCGCGGCAGTGTTCAACACACCCACCCGCATCGATTCGTGGGAAGGCCAGTTCGACGAGGACATCGCACCCGGCGCGTTCCGTCGATCGATCCGCGCCAAGATGCCGAAGCTTCAATTCGACCACGGTCACCACCCGCTGATCGGATCACTGCCCATCGGCCGGTGGACATCGATGGAAGAGGAGCCGGCCGGGCTGCGTGCTGTTGGCCGGCTACACGACAACTGGCTGGTCGATCCGGTACGTGACGCCATCAATGAGGGATCAGTCGATGGCATGTCGTTCCGGTTCTCCGTCGTGCGTGAGCAGTGGCGCGACAACACCGGCAAAACAATCCGCGAGGATGAGTTGGCCCGGCTGTTGTGGGAGCCCGGTGACCGGGGACCGCTGCAACGCACCCTGCTGGAAGTCAAGATTTCCGAGGCTGGCCCCGTCGTGTGGCCCGCCTACGAACAAACGTCGGTCGGCGTCCGATCCAAGGTCGTCACCATCGACCTCGGTCGACTGACCGATCCCGAGCAGCGTAAGACGCTCGCTCGTGCCGTGTTCCTCGCGGACGCGGCATCCCGTCATGACGGCTCGCAAACCACCGATGTTGCGCCCGATGAGCACGCGTCCGATCAGGACGCCCCGCAAGTCACCGCACCTTCGCCCGGAGAGCACCCGTCGACTGCGCGCAAGGCAAACCCCGCAAAGGCGTTCGCCAAAACCGCGCGCATTCACGTTCTCTCTCTCAAGAAGGAGTGACCCGATCATGGGTGACAACGACACGCGTCAGGTGCCTACCCTGACCCACGGCCAGTCGGTGAAGCGGCTGGAAGAGCTGACCTCCGAGATCGAACGTCTCGGCGAGTTGGATGACCTCACCCCCGAGGATGAGGCGTACTTCGATGAGCTTCGCGGTGAGTTTTTCACTGTGGACTCTCACCGGAAGAACTTGGAGCGGCAGGCTGAAATCGCGCGGGTGCGTGCGGTGTCGGCTGGCCTTCCTGGTTCGCGGCTGCGTGCCGTGTCCGGGGTGCCGCGCACCAGTGACAGCGGCTACGACCGCGACGTGTTCGCCGAGCCGACTTCGGTGGAGGCGTTCCGGGGCGGGCGTAACCCGTGGGATCTCACGGAGATGCGCACGTTCTCGCGGAGCAAGGGCGAGATCGGGCAGGAATTCCGTGCCCGTGCCCTGGCTGCGGTCGAGAAGATGGCGTGCGCCAACGACAAGGTGCGCGAGGCCGCAACGGGCATCATCGAGCGGTGGGACGACGGTGACAGCCGCATCGCCCGGCTTTGCCTGGCGACTTCTTCGCCTGAGTATCTGCGCGGATGGTCCAAGGTGGCCAGCAACCGTAGCCACATGCTCAGCAACGAGGAAAAGCACGCGATGGAGCGGGCTATGTCGCTGACCGACGCGGAAGGCGGCTACCTGGTTCCGTTCCAGCTTGACCCGACCGTGATCATCACCTCTGACGGTTCGCGTAACCAGATCCGTCAGGTTGCCCGTCAGGTGGTGGCCACCGGGGACCGTTGGAACGGTGTTTCCTCTGGTGCCGTGTCGTGGTCGTGGGACGCGGAAGCCTCCGAGGTGTCCGACGACGCGACCACGTTCGCGCAGCCGAACATCGCCATCCACAAGGCGGCCGGTTTCGTGCCGATCTCGATTGAGGCGCTGGCCGATGAAGCCAACGTCACCTCCGAGGTCGCGCGGCTGCTCGCCTTCGGTAAGGACGAGTTAGAGTCGGCGGCGTTCACTCTCGGCACCGGCACCGGCCAGCCGACCGGTATCGTCACCGCGCTCAACGGCACCGCGAGTGAGGTCACCTCGGGAACTCTCGCGACGTTCGCCGCCGTCGATCTGTACAGCGTGGACTCGGCTCTGCCGGCGCGGTACCGGGGCAACTCGGCGTGGCTGGGTCACCGTGGCACCTACAACGCGATCCGCCAGTTCGACACTTCCGGCGGTGCGCAGATGTGGGAGCGGGTTGGCGCTGGCCAGCCGTCGCAGCTTTTGGGCCGCCCGGCTCTTGAGTCCGAGGAGATGGCGACCGGCAGCACGTCGGGGACCAACTTGCTGGTCTACGGCGATTGGTCGCACTACGTCATCGCCGACCGCGTGGGGATGACCGTCGAGTTTGTCCCGCACCTGTTCGGCGCTGCCACGCCCGGTCGTCCGACCGGCCAGCGTGGTTGGTACGCGTACTACCGGGTCGGCGCTGACTCGGTGCACGACGGCGCGTTCCGGATGCTGTCCGTCCAGTAAGTCCAGTCGTACAGCCCCCGGCCTCTTCTCTCGTCAAGGCCGGGGGCTGTACTCCCCACACCGAAAGGCACCAAGCATGGCCACTCTTCGATGCACCCACGCGTTTACCACCGAGATCGACGGAGTGCCCCGCGTGGTGACCGGCGGTCAATTGGTCGACTCCGATGACCCGGTTGTTGCTGGCCGGGAGCACCTATTTGAAGCCGTCGACACCTACATGGCGCGACGCAAGTCGGTAGAGGAAGCAACTGCCGCGCCCGGCGAGGTGCGGACCGTTTCCACCAAGCGCGGTAAGCGCAGTAAGGCCGAATAGGGCCAACACGCGATGGGAGGTTGATGGTGTACGACATCGGCGATGTCTACCCGGCGACGGTGACGATCCGCGACGCCAGCGGCAACCCCACCGAGGCGACCACCATCGAATTCAGCTTCACTCTTCCCGACGGCTCCAACGTGAGCGTTACGCCATCCGGGTCCGGTGGCGTCTACTCCTACGACTTCCCGATTGCCGAACGCGGCTTGTACCGGTTCGCCGCCGTCGCGACCGAGCCAGCGGCGTCCTACGCCGACGCGTTCAACGTGGTCGATGCCACCTGGCCGGCGTTCGTTGGCCTTGCCGAAGTCAAGCGCCACCTCAACATCCCGGACACCACCACCACGCACGATGAAGAGCTACGCGGATTCATCCTCTCGTGCAGTGAAGTGGTGGAGTCCATCGTGGGCACCGTTGCCCGCCGCGAAGTCACCGAGATGTACTCCGGTCTGCGGCGGGTGTCGATCCCGCTACGTCGCTCGCCGGTGGTGTCGGTGACATCCGTGAGGGAAACCGGCGTCACCCTGACCGAGGGAACCGACTACGTGGTGTCCGACGCCGGGGTCCTCAGCCGTCTGTCCGGTGGCACCTACCCCCGATCGTGGCGGTCGGGAATCGCAAACATCGAAGTTACCTACGTCGCTGGCCGCGAAAGCGTGCCGTGGTCGATCATCGATGCCACCAAAGAGCTGATCCGTATCAACTGGCGACCGCAAGCCGGCGGTAACTACTCCGTTTTCTCCGGCGGGCGGCCCGACGACTTCGGGCAACTCAACTTCGGTGGCGACATCCGGCTCGGGTTCTTCATCCCCAACACCGTCATGCAGCGGCTTCAGCCGTCGCAGGTCGGCCCCTATCTGGCGTGAGGCGACATGGCAACGTCATCGATTCCGTCGACCATCGACTATCTCGTTGCGCAGATCGCCGCACTTCCCGAATGCGCGGCACCGTGCACCGTGCACGATGGATTCCCCGCCGCTACCGGCAACCCAGCCGTCGCCATCGGCGTCGTGCCGTTTGAGGACGGCAACACACCCAACGAGGTTGTGCACGCGCAACTTGGCGCGCAGATGGAATGGGAAACCTACAACGTCCCATGTGTCGTGTCGTCATGGGTTGGCGGCGGCGATGAGGCAGCCAAGCCAGCGCGCGACGCCGCATTCACCATCTACGACGCCATCGTGACAAAGGTCCGGGCCGATCGGACGCTGGGCGGGTCACTTCATTCCGGCGCGGCCATCGTCACACAGACCCGCGTCGATCAGACGGTAACGGCGGAAGAGGCAGGCGAGGGGCGATCCTGCTCCATCGCGTTCGTCGTGCAGTGCAAAAACCGGTTCTAAGGAGTCACACCGTGGCGAAGGTAAGGCAGCCGTACAACGAGCGGCGCTACGTGCCGTGGCTTGGCCGCGAGGTAGACCCCGGCCAGGTTGTAGACGTGCCCGACAAAGACCTGGCGGCCTACCTGGCAGCCGGATGGACGCAGGACGAGCCGGCGCGCAAGAGCGCCACCGAAAAGAAGAAGGAGAACTGAGGTGGCCATCGGTTCAGGGTTGGGCAGCCACATCGGCATCGCGCCGGAAACTGTCTACGGCACCTTCGTCGCGCCGACCAAGTTCCTTGAAGGCACGGCGAAGCTGTCCCGCAAGCAGCAGATTTATCAGGGCGCGGGCATGGCCGGCGGCCAAACCGTACAGCGCGGTTCCCGGCGGGCAGTCGCCAGCCAGACCGCGAGCGGCACCCTTGAGGTCAGTGTCCAATCGCGAGGCATGGGCCACCTGATCAACGGCCTGTTCGGCGGCACCGTCACCCCCACATTGGAAACGGGCGCAACTACTGCCTACAAGCAGACGCACGCGCTCGCCGACGGTGCCGGCGGTGACCCGTACGGCAAGCACTATTCGATCCAGGCGGGCGTGCCTCAGTTGGACGGCACCCTGATCCCGTACAACTTCGTCGGCTCGCAGATCACCTCCGCTGAGTTTTCCTGTGAAACCGGCGGCGGCCTGATGGCATCGTTCAACATCGAAGCCCGCCAGGCTGATGAGACCGGTGCGTTGGCCGCGCCGTCGTACCCTGCGGTCAACGACTTCCACTTCGCGCAGGCGACCGTCAAGGTCGGCACCTACGGGGCGGAGGCGGCAGTGTCCGGGGTGCGCAGCCTCTCGCTGAGCATCGAACGCTCTCGACACGACGGTGGTCCATACATGGGCAGCCAAGGTCTTCGGTCGCAGGGCATCATCAACGACTGGACCACAATCTCCGGCACGATTCAGGCTGACTTCCTCGACAAGGCCACCTTTGCCGACCGGTTTGCCGCCGGCACGTCGACCTCCCTGGTGTGGGAATTCGTCGGCCCGGAAATCGAAGCGGGCCACAACGAGACGATTCGATTCACCGTGCCGATGATCTTCTTCGAGGGAGACACTCCGCAAGCTGAGGGACCGGACGTGGTGTCCACCTCGTTCAACTTCACCGGCCTGTTTGACGGCACCAACGACCCGATCACCATCGAGTACATCAACGACGAGATCGCCCTGTAGATGCCGATCGAAGTCAGGGGTGCGGAACAGTTCGATGAACTGGCCGCACGGATCAGGCGGCGGTTGGCCAGCAACAGCCTCGTGATGGGTATCCGCGATGGCTTGGTGGCGGAAGCGCCGGAGATGCGTAACGCGGTGTTCCGCAGCATGAACGCCTACCTTCCCGACAGGTACGCAGGCGTGCTGCGGCCCACCCTCACCATCACCCCGGCAGCCACCGTCGCTGGCACCCGCGCGACCGTGCGAATGACCGCGTGGTCACAGGGCGACCACATCGGAATCGTCAACGCCGGCCGGCTGCGGCACCCCGTGTTCGGAATGGACGTGTGGGTAGACCAGCGCGTCCGACCCGGCTTCATTACCGAGCCGATGCGCGGACGCATCCCGCAACTGCGCGACCGGGTACGCCAAGCCACCCGGCAATTCCTGCGAGACATGACGAGAGGCTGACGAGAGATGACCGTGATCAAAATTCGACTCTGCGAGGGCGACCGGCTGGAGTATGGCTGCGACGAAGAGCTGAGTCTCGACGTTGAATCATTGAAGGATCTGAGGGCCGACGAGCATTCCAAGATCGATGAAGCCATCGGCACATCGATGGCTCTGTTCATCCCGATGATGGAAAGTCCCGGCCCGACCCTGGCCGTGGCGCACGTCGCTCGCCTGGCCGCCTGGCTGGCTCTACGCAGCGCCGGCATTGACATCGAGTGGGCTAAGTTTCAGCCCCGCCTGATGCGGGCGGCCATCACGCGGGAGGGCGACGATGAACCGCGCCCCCCGGTTGGTGGTCCCTCGGGCGATTCCTCCGAAACGCCTCCGCCGAAGCTTTCCTCCACTCCATCGAGCCATTCTTCAGCTTCGAAGCGCACATCCCGCCGGTAATGCTGCGCGAACTGACCTGGCGACAGATTTACAACCACCTGGACTGGTACGACCGCGCGAGGGACAAGAAGTAGACGGGGGCGGTTGTGACATCACCCTTCATCGATCGGGTTGAGTTCGATGTCATCGGACGGGACCGCAACGCCAGCGAGACGTTCCGCCGCGTTGCCGACGAAGCGGATCGTGCCGGTGACCGACTCGGTGACCTACGTGGCGAGGTCGACGGGCTCGCCGACGATTTCGACCGTGCTGGTGACGGGGCGGACCGCTTCGCTGATGGGTTGGGCGACATCGATGCCAACCGGAGCGCCATTGCCAATCTTCGTAGCGACTTTGATCAACTAGCCGGGGACGTAGACACCACATCGACCCGTGTGCGCGACCTGGTAACCGCCATGCGCGATATCGATCAGGCGGTGGGCGATGGCAACGGCTTTGGTCGGCTGCGACAACAGGTCCGCGACCTGGAGGGCGATGTCAACACCATCCGCACCCGACTTGGCGAACTGACCGGAGACATCGACCGGTTGAACGACATCAGAATTCTGCGCGGAGCGCGTGTTGATGAATCGTTCCTGGCGCAGCTAGGGGTGGTGCGGGAGCAGCTTCGCCGAATTGGTGAGGACTCCGGAAGCCGCTACGGCCTTGGCTTTGCGCACTATGCGCTGCTGTCTATCGGTGCGGTCATGAACGCACAGAGAATAGCCTCGTTCCTTCGGGCGTCCATCGGGCCGAGCCTCGCGGGCGGTATTGCCAGCGCACTGGCTTCCGCTGGGATCATTTCTATCCTCGGCTCGATCGTCGGTGGCGCGATCCTCGGGGGCATCGGCCTTGGTGGTGTCATCGGCGGCCTGATCGCCGTTCGCAACGACCCGGACGTAAAAAAGGCCGCGAAGGAAGCCGGTGACGCGATCTCTGCGATGCTGGCAAGTGCTTCCGCGTCGTTCGTTCCGGTCACCGTCGCCGCGCTACAGCGGATCAAAGAGGCCGCATGGGAACTGCGGCCTGAGTTTGAAAGGATCTTCAGCGCGGCGTCGGAGTGGGTCGAACCGCTTACCGAGGGGCTGATCGGGTTTCTCAAGGAATTGCTGCCCGACCTCGCGGACGCGATGGAGAGCCTTGACCCGGTGATGGAGGTTATCGCCAAGCATCTACCGAAGCTTGGCGACGCCGTAGGCGACTTCCTCAAAGACATCACCGACGAGGATCTGGAAACCTTCACCAAGTGGCTCGATCGAGCGCTCACCGGAGTCGAAAACCTGATCCGCTTCATGGGCGACCTGTTCAGCTTTTTCGCAAAGTTCGCGGAACTGGTGGAGGCTGGCCCCTTCAAGGTGATTGAGGCCATATGGAACTTCCTCAAGTGGCTGGTGACCACCCCGGTAACTCGCCCCTTTGACGCACTGCGCGAAGCGATGGGTCAACTCAGCGGGCCGGCGGAAAGTCTCGGCAGGGCTCTCGGCACCATCATGTCCAGCATCGACAGGCTAGGCGCTGCCGCGAGACTCGCCGCCGGGTACCTCGGTGGTCTAGTAAATGCGGCGAGGAACCTTGCTGGCTTGCTGGGCTCGCTCATCCCCAGCTTCAGCGGCGTTCGGGGCGCGATCGACGCATTGCTAAGCCCACTCCGGTCCATTCCTGGCTTACTGGGCTCGCTCGTCCCCAGCTTTGGCGGCCTTCGTGGCGCGATCGACGCCTTCCTAGGCCCACTCCGATCCGCCGTAGACCGGGTTGGTGCCCTGTCCAGCCTCCTGTCCGGCCTCCCCGGAGTCCTCGGTGGACCGATCGGTGGCCTTGGTTCGCTTGGCGCTGCGGCGGCGGCGGCTGCGGCCAAGGCGGCAGACCTGATCGCCAAGCTCAGCAACATCCCGAGTCCTGTTGCAACAGTCAAGTTGCTGACCGGAGCGGCCGAATCGGCATTGCAAGCGCTCCTCCGGCCGCGAACCATGCGAGTCGTTGTCAACTTCATCCGTGGCGCGCTTCCGTCGCTTCCGGGGTTTTCGGAAGGCGGTGCGGTCTTCGGTCCCGGGCCGAGGGGTAGGGATTCCGTGTCGGCCATGCTGGCACCCGGCGAGCACGTCTGGACCGCCCGCGAAGTTGACGCGGCCGGTGGGCACAAGGCCGTTGAGGCAATGCGCCGGGCCACTCTCGACGGTGGATCGTCGTCGGCGACGCCGGTCCGCGCCGCCCGTCGCGGTGGCTCCAACGTGGATGCGTTGACGCTACGCCGGGCTCTTTCTGGAATGACTCTGGTTATCGATGACCGCACCGGTCGCACCGCTCAACTGATCGCACGGGGAGGCTGACCGGTGGATGTCATCCGGTTCGTTGACAGCATCGCGGCCTCACCGACCGTGCGGCTGGACCTCAACGACAACGTGACATGGGGAGTCACCTACGACAGTGATTTTTCCCCACCCTCGTTGAAATCGTCGTGGGCCGGCACCCTACTTGCCGATGGGGAGTTGCTGACCGCAGCGGCGTACGCCAACCGGACGATCAACCTGACCCTTGAGGTGAAGGTGTCCACCGTGGATGCCGTGGCTGAACAGTTGCAGAAGTTGTGGCGGGAGTTGAACCGGCCAACGAACTTCCTGATGTGGCAGCCGACCGGGATGACGCATCCCGTCTTCTTCCGCACCTTCCGATCCTCCGACACCTCCGTCACCGACTACCCCGGTGCCGGCACGTTCCGGGTGGTGGAGGTGAGCGTTGAAGCCGAACCGTTCGCCTACGGGTTGAAGGAAGCACTGTCGACGGTCACCATCACCAACGACCCGGCGGCCGACACCAACGGCATGTACTTCGACGTTCCCTCGCCGAAAGGCGACGTGGAGACACCGCTGTATCTGGCGATCGACGGATCGGTCATCAACCCCCCTACCGAAGGTGCGCCGCAATCGCTGATCGCGGTCCGTCGTCGCGGCACCCCGGCCGACGGCCCGTTCGTGCTGCAAGCCGAGGCGATGACCCTAGCGGCCAACAGCGCGGGCGGCAGTGACAGCGCCATCGCGCCCGGCACCGGGCGCATGTCCGGGTCGACGGCCGCGCTAAACGCTAATCCATGGTTCGAGACAGATGTCAGCAGTTGGACCGCCACTGGCGGGGCGACTCTGGCGCAATCGACGGCGCAGACGCACGAGGGCGCGGCGACAATGCTGGTCACGCCGAACGGTTCGGCGGCAATCGTGGAAGTGCGCAGCGAGCTTGTGTCGGTGACCGCAGGTCGTTCCTACACCGCCGAGGCGTGGGTCTATCCCGCAACGGCGCGCACGATCAGCATCGCTATCAACTGGTATGACGCGTCCCTCGCGTTCATATCTTCGTCATTGAGCGCTTTCGCGACGGCGGCGAATCTGGGGCACCACATCGGAACAAGCGGCGTCGCCCCGGCGAATGCGACAGTGGCGAGAATGGCAGTCAACATAGAGGGCACGCCCACGGCCTCCGACTTCGTTTATATAGACGAAGCACCATTATCAACGTCGAACTACGTCACCGTCGACATGGACGACGTTGATGACTGGGCGACCGTGCTGTCCGCCGACCCGTTCCCCGCCTTGGCCGGTGTCGATGCGCGCGGCACCTACCGGGTGTTTCTGCGCTACCGGTACGCCGACGACGGGGCCACCGATTCGATCGACGTGCGGCTGCGGTGCGGATGCTGTGGTGCCAGCCCCACCGAACTGATCGACAACGATGCGGTGACCCTGGTTCACGCCGGTACCGACATCACCTACGCCGACTTGGGTTTGGTGCAGATACCCGGCGGATACGACCCTGTTTACGATGGCCTGTCCGGCGTGGAAATCGCTACCGAGGGCATCTACGTCGAACTACAAGCCAAGGACAACGCGGCGATCTACACCGGTCTCGACATCGACTTCCTACTGTTCGTGCCAGCCGATGACCGGTTGCTGCTACTGCGCTGGCCGGTCACCGACGATCCAAGCCCGCCGGCAGACATGCTGCTCGACTCCCTAGCCGGCGAGGTGTACGCCCGCAACGCCTCCGGGCAGATTGCCACGTTGCCGGGTGCAGAGCTGGCCGGTGGGACGCCGCTGATCAGCCCCAGCGTAGACAACCGTGTCTACTTCGTACGCGACGTTGGCAACGAAACGGTCAGAGGGACGACGAGTTCGGGTGACAGCATCACCGCCACGACCATCATCGACGCCTTCTACTGGCCGCGCTACCTGACGGTGAGGCCGGCGACATGAGCATCCCGATCCCCCTGACAGTACGACTGTCCACCAACAGGGGTGCCCGGCACGTCGAACACGAAATCCGTGGCCTGACGATGCGATGGACCGACCCCGGCGGATACGCCTCCTGCCGGATCAGCCTGGATCGGCCGTTGCACCTTCAGCCCGACGAGATCGGCTACTACGGCAGGCTCACCGTTTACGACGCCCGTAACGGTGCCGTGGTATGGGACGGCCGGCTGGAAGATCCCGGCCGATCCGCTGGCAGCGACGGAACGGTGTGGGAGTTGGCCGCGCTGGGCGGGCAGGCGCACACCCAAGACCAGACAGTGCCCCTGATCTATGTTGACCGGTCGTACGCAAACTTCTACCGCGCCTATGGCAACGTGCCCGACGCGCAAGCCGGGGTTGGGCAGATCCCGGCCGGCACCGCCGAGAGGACCGGGGTGGTGTTGCAGTTCCCCGAAGGGGCGACGGTTACCGGCAACGATCACGTCAACATGGCCTACTCCGACATTTACCGCGCCGGGCAAAAGGTCGCGCATGTGTCGATTAGCATCGACAGTGGACGCAACGCTTCTAGCTACATCACCTATGCACTCGCCCGCACCGGTCCGCCGTACTCCGGCAGCCCGGCGTCGGAAAAGGACGAGTTCATCGACAGCATCGGTATGTCAACCTCCGCACAGAGTTACGTCGATTATGTCGGTACCTCTGGCGCTATCAGCGACGGCCGCGACGTGGTGCAGTTCCAACTGGAATACGAGGGTTCCGGGGATACGGTACCCAAAAACACGTGGGCCGCGTACTACAACTTTCGCGTCAAGGCGATGCGCTACCTCGCTGACGGCACCGAGATCACCAACTACGCAGGCGAACCGGCCACGGTCACGGCATCGGATGTCATCAACGACCTGCTCGGTAGGCTGCTCGCCGATTACGACGGGGCCAACGCCGTCATCGAAACCGACGCCAACGACTACGGCATCGGCCAACTCGCATACCCCGATGGTGTCACCGCCTACAAGGTGCTCAACGACCTGATGATGTTCGACACTCGCTACACCTGGCGGGTATGGGATCGCCGCCGGATCACCACCGTCAGTGGCAGCACAACCAGCATCACCGAAGACTTTGAAGACACCACCTACCAGTTCACCATCTCCGGAGATCCGAATGGGAACAACTGGTTTCGATCGACCACTTCGGTGCGATCCCACGGTGGGAGCTACGCCTACAAAAGCGCCGCGATCAGCCACAGCCAAAGCTCAAGGACATACTTCACCGTTCCCGCCGGGGCAACCACCTTGCAGTTTTGGTACCGGGTTTCCACTGAGGCAACCTGGGACATCTTCTACTTGCTGTTCGACGGGGCAGTGGCGGACTCCGACTCCGGCAGTAAGTCATGGACACAATCTCCGGCGTACGACGTGACCGGGGTGACCACGGTTCAGTTCCAATACATCAGGGACAGCAGTCTCGGCGGCGGGTCCAACGCGGTATGGATCGATGACGTGTCTTTCGAGGTTCCCGACGCCTCGTACAGCCAAGTAACCACCAACAAGTACCGGTTCGAATGGGTACAACTGCCGACCACCGTCCGCTATGAAGTCGATGTTATCGACGGCTACGAAAGTCAGGGCAGTTCCGACGGCCTCTACAACCAGGTGACCGTGCGGTACCAGGACGACAACGACATCCAACGGACCATCACTCGCACCGCGCCGTGCCCCGACCTCGACGCCGCCGGACTGACCCGCACCGGCCAACTAGACCTCGGGATGGAGTTGGGTTGCGGCGCACAGGAAGACGCCGAACGCGTCGGGGATCAGTGGTTGGCCGAACACACCTACGCGCCCAACGCCGGCCGACTCCGTGTCGCCCGGCCGATACGCGACCTGGAAACCGGCCGCATGGTCATGCCGTGGGAGATCCGCCCCGGCTTGATCCGGGTGCGCAACGTTCTACCCCGCCCGGACGTGCTCAACGCCTCTGCTCGCGACGGAGTGACGATCTTCCGCATCATCGGTTGCGACTACTCGGCCAGCGACGGTGCGGCCACATTGGAACTGGACTCCCGACCCAACAGCTTGTCCCAGATGCTCGCCCGCCTGGAACTGGAATCCCAACTGGGCACCGGTAGCGGCGGCAGCACCGGCCGGCGGCGACGGCGGCGACACCGATAAGGAGGTGACCCCGGTGGCTTGGTACCTCAACCGCGCGTTGACCAACTTCCGCCGCGAAGTCAACGCCCGCTGGCCGAACCGCGACAAGCGCAGCGACGGCACGATTGGCGACCCCGATCACCAGTCCCGCGACTCCGATCACAACCCCGACAGGGACGGGTCGGTCGACGCGTGGGACATGGACATCGATGGAGTCGACGTATGGGCGTGCATCAACGCCGCCCTGGCACACGACTCCATCCAATACATCATCTACAACCGCAAGATCACCTCACGGTCGTGGGGACTGGGCACCTGGCGGCACTACAGCGGCGACAACCCACACGACAAACACGTCCACTACAACACCCGATCGAGTCACGAGAACAGCAACAAGCCGTGGTTCACGAACAGCAACGAGGGGGACGACGACGTGCAACTCAACGACACCGTGCGGTTGCGTACCGGTGGGGATGTCAGCTACTCCGGCGAGACAACCACGGTTGAAGGCATCCTGACATCGACCAACTATTACGTCCTCCAAACCCGCAACTCATTGCACGCCGAACTAGCCGCACTGCGCACCGTGGTCGAACAGCTCGCCGCCGCCATCAACGGCAGCGGCGGATCGGTCGACGCCGCCGCCATCCTGTCCGGCGTCGATGAACGCCTGGCCACACTGCGAGCCGAGATGCGCGACGCCGTTGCCGATCTCGGTGAAGGAGGCGCGGCGCAAGTTCGCGCCGGGCAGTAGGTCCCTCGGTGAACGATGAAGTCACCAACGCCGAACTGGCCCGCCGCTTCGACGCATTCGCCACCGACATCCGCTCCGACCTCACCGAAATCAGCCGCCGGCTCGACCTCTACGTACTGCGCGAGGTGTACGCCGCCGAACAGAAAACGGCCGAAATCCGCCTCAGCGCGATGGAGGCGAGAATGAAGGAAACCGATGAACAGCGCAGAGTCGAACGTCGATGGTTTTGGTCGGCGATCGTCATCCCGCTCGGGACGCTGGTAGTCACCGTGATCCTGAACCTACAAAGCGGCGGTAGCTGATGGGCATCCACGGCTACAGCCGCAACGGCCAACGATGGCGCGACATCGTGGCGCTCGCCGCCGCCATCGCCATCGCCGTCATGCTGTCCTGGACCACCTATCACATCGGCCAACTACGGCGACAGAACGAAGCCCTGGCCATCGCGCTAGATGCGCAACGCAAGCAGGCGGAGGATTCCGGGCAAGTTCCCGTCGCCCCCGACCCCGATCAGATTCGCAAGGACCCCGAAGTCGTGCGGGGGCCGATGGGACCGCCCGGACCATCCGGAGCACCCGGACCATCGGGGCCACCGGGGATCGACGGAATTGACGGTCGGATCGGGCCATCGGGACCGCCGGGACCGTCAGGATCACCGGGGTCACCCGGACGCGACGGCACCGACGGGCAGGACGGCACCGACGGCACCGACGGCACCGACGGCAAAGACGGGGCACCCGGACCCACCTGTCCCTCCGGATACAGCCCCACCCCGTACAACCCGATGGACGGTGACCCCACCGTCTACCACGTCTGCGCATCACCGGCGAACTAAGGAGAGCGTCAATGTCCATCAAGCCATACGCCAAAGCGATCGTCGGCTGCCTGGTGGCCGGACTGACCGCACTAGGCACCGCCATGACCGACGACGCGGTGACCGGTGCCGAATGGGTCGGCGTCGCCATCGCCGCCCTCGGTGCCCTCGGTGTCGTGTACGTGGTACCGAACAAGCCAAAGGCACAGTAGAGTCGTTTCCGGCTGCACCTTCCGAGAACCGGCCTCACCCGTTGCAGCGGGTGGGGCCGGTTTTTTTGTGCGTCTTGTCCAAAGAGTTGGTTCCGACCGGATAAGCGTGTCCCATCGCTATCCGCACGGACGGGCGCGGGGTTGTAACGGACAATTACGACCGGCCGTTTACCGTCGATCACGGTACGCGCTGGTAACAAGTAACAGTTCTGGCCCGTACGCTCGCGCCATCCAGAAAGCCGTCACTGTCGGTTAACCCTGTCGGGCCATCCGACAACAGGCGCACTGACTGGGTTAACGGAGGGTCATCCATACGGCCAGTAGCGGGGCAGGCGGCGCACCGTGTTCCATGTCGTTCGTTGCCATCGATCCGGGCGAGGGGGCCGGATCGATGGGCTACGTCTTTTTTCCAAGGATGTGTCCAGGGGGGGCGGCGGGGGTATGAGCAATTGGTACGACCGACCGAACAGCGAAATCGACCCATCCTGTCCGGACTACCCGAACGCGCCGATCGGCGTTGCCGCGTTGTTTACGGCGGCGGCATTTCCCGCGTACTACGTCCTCGACTTGAAGGTGGTCGCGGTTCTTTGCGTAGCGATGGTCGTCGTCTCCCTCTTCACTTGGCTCAATCGCCGCAACATCGAAAGGTATTACCGGGGTGACACGAGAGGCGCGGTCCCGGCCGACCCCATCGCGGACCTGGGTCGACGACTCGCCACACTCAGCGTCATCCATGAACCGAGGCGTGCGGCCATCGACGCCCTCGCGCGCGTTGACCCTCGCCCATCGTTTCGCCAGAAGGGCTGGCTCCCCGACGGCGATCGTTTCCGCGAGATCATCCGCGAGGCGTGGGGTGGCCGCCCGCCACGTGCGCACCTACTGCACGATCCGGAGTGGTGGACCGCGCAGGCTGACTTGATCAAAGAGGCAGACATCGACGTGATCAAGGATCTGCTTCGACGCCTAGATGATCACGAGTGAGCGTCCACATCGGAGCGCTACTGTGACACTTACTGTGACACTTTGCTTCGGAAAGCGGTTCTTGATTTATCGCGAACTATCTTCAAAGTTGCGCCCTGACCAGGCAAGATAGAAAGCCATTCATACTAGTTCACGCCGTCCCGACGCACTCGTAATGCGTGTGCCCGGGTTCGATTCCCGGAGGCGGCTCGGAAGGGGAAAACCCCTGGTCACCACCTTTGACCAGGGGTTTTCCTCTTCTTTGTATCGGCGACCGGCTATGACCATGATCCGTGATCTTGGGTTACTGTGACACTTACTGTGACACTTGATCGCTTCACGCCGACCATTTTTTGAAGCGGCCGTCCATCCGATCGGCCGCGTCGCGCGTGTGCTCGACCCCGATGTTGAGGTAGCCGCGCGTCGTCCTGATGTCCGCGTGACCAAGAATCCGCTGGACGATCATGGCGTCAACCCCGGCCTCTAGTAGCGCGGTCGCTGCTGCATGTCGCAGCCCGTGCACCCGGCGAGGTGGTAACCCCGCTTCCTTCAAGATCGTCGCCCACTCATCATTGTCGGACTCGTTGCTGATCCCTCGCCCGTCCCTGCGACAGAACACGAGGTTGTGGTCTTGCCACCATGAACCAGCCGCCAACCGCTCTTCCTTCTGTTTCGTGCGGTGCTTGATCAGCATCTTGACCACCTCGCCCGGCAGCGAAATGTGGCGAGGGTGCGGGTCGGCGTCCCACGTTTTTGGCCGGGTGAATTGCAGCCCACCCCCTCTGCGCTGGGGACACGACCGCGCATGGCCGACGCAATCCCGTGGGCACGGTGGTGGGCATTTGCGGACGTGCCGGCGGCAATCTTTCGGGCATGGGTCGAAGCGATGCAATCCCGCCGGGTTGTGTCGACGCGGCGCGGCACCGCAGGTGTGCGGGTCGTCGCATCCGTGTTGCCATACGTCCGGCCGGTGCAACTGCCATTCGATCGACACCGTGCCCTTGTCGAGATCCAGGTCGCACCAGCGCAGCCCTAACGTCTCGCTGGGACGTGGGCCAATTGCGAGGGCGACAAACCACCGCGCGCCATTGCGTCGGCCGCTGGCGACGCGAAGAATCGCTTCCGCCTCTTCGTCGGTCAACGATTCGTGCGACGGCGGGGCCGGCGGAGGCTTCTTGACCATTGTCGCTACGTTGTGGTGGACCTTGTGGCGTTCCTTCGCCGTCGCGAGTGCGGCGGACACAACCGCGAGCGTTTTTCTAATGTGCCCGTCGCTTTTCTTGGCCCTGCTCATCGCCTTCTTGAGCCGGTCAATATCCTCGGGCTCTAGTTGGTCGATCGGAATGTTGCCGATCTCCGGGAAAATCCACACCTTGCACCGCGACTCATAGTCACGCCGCGTTCGCGGACGCCCATCGAAAACTTCCCCAATCCAGTGAGTAAACCATTGTTCCACCGTGGGCGACCGACCGAGCCGCGCCCTGCCGGTCTGCTCGACTTCCTGTTGCAGCTTCCTTAGCTTGTCCCGGACCGCCTTTTCGGTCTTTCCGGCGCGTTGGCGTCTCGTGGTCCCACCGCTCTTGGCCGGAACCGTCACCTTCGCTTTGTGTAGTCCGTCCCTCTCATCGAAGTACACATTGACATGCTTCCAGTGCCAGTTGAGATCCTTCACTCTTCCTCCCCATCTTTAGGCATTTACCTCTTTCTTCTCCTTTTCTTCTTCTTCCTCATCCCAGATCCGCCGGAACAACTCGCGGCGCACCGACGTGCGCTCCATGCGCCCGGTGCCAGGCGCGGTGGTGTAGCCCTCCGCGTAGTCGTAGTGCCGGTGCACCAGTTCGAAGGTCCGCGTGTTGTAGACATCGATGCGCACCGTTCCGCAGGTGTCGCAGGTGCGGACGGTGCGGCGCAACTCCCGACCGCCCTCGCGGATGCGTTCGCGCTTGGCCGTCGCCCACGGAAAGTGATGACTGCCCTCACGGCAGGCTAGGTATTCCAGCGGCATGTCCTTGACCCGTGGGTCCGGCTTGGGTTGCCGTTGACGGGGGATCATTGCAAATTTCTCCTTTTGCTCGTTCCGCGCGGCGCTGCGCGGCACCATCCGGCAAGCATTTCCAGGACACCCTCAACGACGCGCTTGTCGTCCTCACTCACGTTCGGATCGTTGAGGGTGTGCATGATCCGGCGCACCGTCTCGGGTAGTCCAGGGTGTACGCCGGCTGGCCGGTCGGCGGGCGGCGATGCCTCCCACTCAAGCAACCGGAACGCGGCGTCGGGTGGGATGCCTAGACCAACGCAAAATGCTCGGACCTGAGTTCCGCGCGGGTCGGCTGTCCAGGATGCGTCTCGCCAGCGGTAGAAGGTGCCCTGACTGACCCCGGTCGCGGTTTCGATGTCAGCGATCGTCATGCCGGCCGCGCGGGCTTCCTTCAGGGCGCGTCGAACGAACAGGGCGAATCTAAGCGCCCGTTCAGTGGGTTCTGTTTGCCTATGCTCTCTCTGTCTTGACTTGGCTACCATGCGTTACTTCCTTCACTCCCCTATTGAGGACATGGGCGGGGCGGCGTAAGCATTTCAGTGTAGTTCAAACACGTCAAGGTTAATGGGCCGAACGGGGGAGGCATGAATCGTCCGAACGGATGATGGCTCTCGTGTTCGGGGGCGCTAGCTTCTCTCCTGACAAGGGGGGAGGCAAGAATCGAAATGTCTAACACTGGCCGCCTAGAGATGGTGCCCGCACGGGATCTCTACCCGGTAAGCGAGGCGGCGCACCGGCTCGGTGTCACGCCGCGAAAGATTTACTTCCTCATGAGCGAGGGCCGCATCCCATCGGTGCGCCTGGATGGCCGCCGGCTCATCCCGGCGAAGGCACTTGCCGACTTCATCGCGCAGCTTCCCTGCTGCACCCCCGATGACTGACTTCGAACGCGAGGTCATGCGCGCCGTCGTCGTCGCTCGCACCGCCGCCATCTACCGCGCCCGCCGCCTGACCGGTCGCATCCCCAAATCACCCGCACTTCGCTACCCACTTTGGAGCACCCGATGACTGACCTGATGACCCCGGCCGAGGTCGCCCGAGCGTTTCGCGTCGATCCCAAGACAGTGACCCGCTGGGCACACGCCGGGCGCATCCCGAGCATCCGCACGCCGGGCGGGCACCGCCGGTTCCGCGCCACCGATGTGCAAGCAGCGCTGCGGCCGGACTACGACCCGATGACCTACGAGCGCGAGGACGACGAACTGATCGGCGTAACCGTGCCGGCCGGTGTCGACGGCATCGCCATCAACGGGCGAGGCGTCCGGTGAACGAGCTGATCCCGGCACTGTCGGCCACTATCGCGCCCGCCGCCCTGACCCTGGCCGTCGCCTACTCACTACGCCTACAGGGTGGCCGGATGCGCTCGCACCCGGTGCCGGCATCGCAGATCCTCACCCGGCTGGAAAACGAACCCGGCCGGCTTGGCACCTTCGGTGACACCACCCGTCCGTCGCTGTTCACGGTGGACACCCAGCGGCGCGTGTGGGTCGGCGGCACGGTCGACGCGGGGGCGACGTGGTGACCGAAGAGGAAGAGGTTGCCGACCTGGCCCCTATTCCATGCCCATGCGGATGTGGCCTGGCGCAGCTATCCGATGAGGCGCTGGCCGCATTCCGCGCCTACATCCGCGCCAACCCGTCGGCCCCACTGGAACTACAGATCGAAATCCATGAGGCGAACAGGGATGGCGATGAGTGACCGGCTGACACCGGCCATCCGCGAGGCGCACCGCGCCGCGATCCGGCACCTCAACCGACCCAACAAAGGCGACGCGAAAGACCACCTGTCCGACTGCAAAATCTGCCGGCACGGAATCTTCAAAGGACGCCACCGCTATTCCTGGCACACCGGCAACCCGATCGGCCTGTGCCACAACGACTGCATCGAGGGGGCACAGTGACCGACCAACAGCACTGGCGCTCACGCGCCGCCTGTCAGCAAGTCGACGCCATGATGTTCCACCCCGAAGGCGGGGCCGGCGCGGCAGCGAAAGCGAAGCTCGCGTTGCATATCTGCCACCGTCACTGCCCGGTGTTGCGCGAGTGCGACAAGTGGCAGTCGCGCTACCAGTGGAACGCCACCGTCGTCGGTGGACGGTGGTGGAAAAGCCGCCACTCCG
>Ga0075310_1000014_pt1 | contig 24058 bp, 22 predicted proteins | sample MayberryNE_Catta_2_FD_120088 | JGI IMG/M metagenome (GOLD analysis project Ga0075310, IMG submission 120088) | Natural and restored wetland microbial communities from the San Francisco Bay, California, USA, that impact long-term carbon... | ecosystem: Environmental > Terrestrial > Soil >... | reverse complement strand
ATCGGGGCGGCCCTCGATCACCCGCCGGTACCATCGCTCCACGTCACCCGGGCCGAGAGCGCCCACCAGAACGCCGTCGCGAAGCACCAGGCCCTCGCGACCTCCCAACCATTCGACCGCTTCATCGAGCGTCTCGTCGGGAGCGAGCACCGGGGTCTGGGCCAGCGGCCGCACGCCGTCGCGCACCGGTCGCATCGGGTCGCGAGCGCCGACCTTCCGGGCGCTCTCGATCGAGATGGTGCCGATCACGCGCCCTGCGTCGACGACGGGGAACCCCTGTCCGTCGGCGCCGCGCAGGTAGTCGTCGAGCGCCTGCATCAGCGACATGTCGGCCGGCACGGGGGGAGGCGGGCTGCGCATCGCGTCGCCCACCGTTCCCTGAACGAGCTGGTCGCGGACCGCGATGCGATGGTCCATCGCTCGCCCGGTCGCGATCAGGATCATGGCGATGTACCCGAGGAAGATCGCCCAGGTCAACTCCTCGTTGACGAGCATCCAGATCGCGACGGCGCCGATCGCAACGCCGACCGCGATGCCTCCGTACCCGGCGATCCGCATCGCCGTGCGCCGATCCCCCGAGACGCCCCACACGATCGCGAGGAGCATGCGGCCGCCGTCGAGGGGGAAGCCGGGCAAGGCGTTGAACGCGGCGAAGATCAGGCTGAGCTCCGCCAGCGATCCCATCGTCTCCGCGACCAGCCCGTTCGTGAGCGTTTCGGCGAACCAGAACACGCCCGCGAGCACGAGGGTGGTCGCCGGCCCCACGAACGCGACCAGGAACTCACCGAGCGGCCCCTTGGCGCTCGCCTTCGTCTCGGTCGCCCCGCCCCAGAAGACGAGCGTGATGCCCGAGACAGGCAGGTCGATCGATCGAGCCATGACCGCGTGCGCCGCCTCGTGCAGCAACACGCTTCCGAAGAAGAGCACGGCGCCGAGCACGGCGATCGTCGCCGCCTCGGCCGGCTCGACGAGGATGCGGGTGAGCGCCTCGTACCGCAGCCAGACGTAGAGGCCGGCGATGATGAACCAGGAAGTGCTGACGTACAGCGGGATGCCCCGCACCGTCGCGACCTTCCAGCGCGATCCGCCGCTACCCATCGCTCACGAGCGTACCCCGGCTCCCGCCGTCGCAAGGCCGACGGTCAGCCGATGTCGAGGTCGAGCAGGTCGCCGAGCTCCCTCGCGTTGCGGACCGCGAAGTCGCGGTAGCAGTTGTTCATGAGCACGTGGGTTTCGCGGACCTGGCCCGAGAGTTCCTGCACCCTGGGCACCCATTCCGCGAGCTCGTCCTTGGAATAGTCGTAGCGGAAGCGTTCGCTCGCGGTCTCGGACTTCGTCTGCCATGCCTTCGGATCGCGGCCGTGGAAGCGCACCATGGCGAGATCGTCGGCGGTCGCCGCGGCGATCGGTGGCAGGCTCGAATCGAACCCCTGCGGCATGTCGACACACACGTAGGGCAGGTGCCGCTCCGAGAGGAACCCGAGCGTCTCCTCGACGTTGTGCTCCTCCATCCAGCTCTTGTGGCGCAGCTCGACCGCGATGCGGAAGTCGGGCAGCCGCTCCGCGCACTCCTCGATGTAGGCCTTGTTCTGCTTGGAGATCACGAACCACTGCGGGAACTGGAACAGCACCGCGCCGAGCTTGCCCGCCGAGTGCAGCGGCATCAGCGCATCGCGGAATCGTTGCCACACCTCGTCGACGACTTCCTCGGGCAGCTTGTCCCGGTAGACGCGGCGCTTCGAGAGCATCTCCTCGGGAAGGTCGGCGGCCAGGTCCTTGTACAGCGACTCGCTCCGCGTCGGGTGGTTCGTGAGCAGCGAGTATGCCTTGATGTTGAACGTGAACTCCACGGGCGTGCGCTCGATCCACAGCACGGAGTTCTTCTCGCTCGGCGGGAAGTAGTAGGTCGAGTCGACCTCGACGAGCGGAAACCGTGACGCGTAGAACTCGAGGCGGGCCTTCGCCGTCTTGGCCTCGGGCGGGTACCAGTTCCCCTCCTTCACGAGCGTGGGGTCGGTCCAGCTCGACGTGCCGATCAGGATGCGGCCGTCGGCCATCGCGCGTCTCAGGCGATGTCGTCGGAAGGGTTCGATGCGATCTGACCGTTGCGTCGCGCCTTGCGTTCGGCACGGCCGTTCTTGCGCTTGACCACGGCGTCCTTGGCCTGCTCGGCCTTCCTCTTCGCCGTCATCAGCAGGCGGCGAGCCCAGACGTACTCGGTCGACAGGATGGCGAGGCCCGCGAAGATCAACAACCATCCGGGGCCGGGAAGTACGAGGAGCACGACACCGGCCAACATCACCGCGAACCCCGCGATCGTGATGCCGACGCGCCGGCTGTTACGTGCGATGAAGCGGCCGACCGCCTTGACCCAGACGATGCCCGGGTGGTCGTGCCACGGCCGGCCGGCCCGCTCCGCGAGGATCTCCTCGACGACGGCGCTCGCGTCGCGCTCCTCGGGGTCGTCGCCCCAGACGTCGTGGCGGTGGCGGTGGTCGGTCATGCGAGCCCCATCCTCTCACCTCTTGGCCGCAACGGGGAGGTCGCTAAGCGGGCCGGCGCGGCCTCGGCCATCGCTTGAGCTCGTAGAGGTCGTCCCGTTCGATGAGCCACGACACGTGGCGCCACCAATCGAGGGCATCGTCGCCTTCGGGCGCCTCTGGCAGGATCGGTCCGTAGATCGGGAGCGCGTCGTCGAGCTGCAGGGTCGGAACCCCGAAGACGTCGAGCTCACGTGCATCGCGATACTCCTGCAGGACTTCCTCGACCACCGTCGGATCCGCGGCCGCCCGGTCGACCAACCCGGGCATGCTCGCCGCGTCGGCCGCCTGCCGAGCGACCTGTGCCGAGATGGGCTCACCCCGATCGTGGACGATCGCGCCGGTCGCGGCGTAGTAGGACTCGAAGGCGTCCTCGCCCTGCTCACGCCGCGCGAGCAGGAGCGCCGCCAGCGACTCGCCGTATCGGACCGCCGCCTCGTCGAACGGAACGTCGAGGCCGGCAGAGTTGACCTCGAGGCTGAACAGGCGCCACTCGATCGTGAACATCCCGCGGTCCCGGAGGTCTCGGAGCCAGCGAGCCGTCTGCCACGCCCACGGACAGCCCGGGTCCACCCAGAGCCGCAATCGGGGCGTCATAGACCTGGATGGTAGCCGCCCGTCAGATTCTGTGGACAACTCTTGTCACTCCGCTTGTGCCCTGTCACTCCCGCCGGGTAGAAAGCTGCCACGGGCCGGGGAGCGAGGATCGAGCTCGAGGAGAGGAGCTTCACGGTGTCTGTGTCCGTCGGATCGCCCAGTGGCCGTGTGGAGGCGAAGCCTCGCGGGCTGCACGCTTTCGAGTTCGGCATCCTGGCCTTGGATATCGTTCTGCTTCTGTACGGAATCCAGTCGGGCGCCCTCCGTGGCGAGTCCGTAGTCGATCTCACGGCGTGGGTTCTTCTGATCTCTGCGGCTGGGCTAATCCCTGTTCCCTCAGGCAGAGGTGTCTACCTGGGCCTCGACTTGCCCCTGGTGCTGGGTGCAGGGTTCGTCTTCGGGCCGTTCACGGGTGGCCTCCTGGCTCTCCTTGGCGTGTTGGACATCCGGGAACTCAAGCGCGAAATCCAATTTGGACGGGCGCTATTCAATCGAGCTCAGGTCTCGTTGAGTGCCATGTTGGGATCCTGGGCGTTCCATGCCACGGGCGGCAATCTCGAATCGCTGACCGCGGCCCTACTGCCCGGCTTGATGGCGATTCTTGCCGACGCGCTCCTGAACTACTCGTTGGTCTCGGCATACTGGCGCATCAAGAGCCAGCGCCCCTGGCTTCAAGTCATCCGTGATATGAGGCTTGGGTCTGCCTCGAGCTTCGCGGTCGCCTACCTCTGCTTCGGATTCCTTGGCGTACTTGTTGGGGCAGCATATCGAGGATGGGGGATAGCCGGGGTCCTGGCGTTCACCGCCCCCGTCGCATTGGCGCGGCAAGCATTCCACGAGCGCCACATGCTCGAGCGAGCTGATCGTCGTATCCAGGACAAGGACGAGGCACTGCGAGATGTTGAGACCCAGATTCTGAGCGAACGCCGTGACGAGCGGATGGCGCTGGCTGGAGAGCTCCACGATGAGGTGCTACCCCCTCTGTTCAAAGTGCATCTCATGGGACAAGTCCTCAGGCAAGATCTAAGCAGGGGAAGACTGCTCGAACTCGATGATGATCTGCCAGAGCTACTATCGGCGACAGAAGCTGCCCAAGGCGCGATACGGGACTTGGTTCGGGACCTGCGGCGCTCGCAGCTGGGTCCTGGCGGCTTGGCGGAGACAGTTCGCCTATTGGCTAGCCAACTCGAAGGCGCCGGCTCGTCCAAGATCTCGCTGGACTTCCAGCCAATCCAAGCCTCACACCTCACTCAGCTCCTCGCCTATCAAGTCGTCAGGGAGGCCCTGACCAACGCTTCGAGGCATTCAAAGGCATCCTGCATCGAGGTTCGCATTCGGCAAGAAGAGGGTCTCGTACGTCTGAGCGTGAAGGATGACGGCATTGGATTTGATCCGGCCACGGTGAATCGAAGCCAGCATTTCGGGTTGCAGCTGATTGCGGAGCGTGTCGAAGCCGCAAGAGGCACGGTAGTCATCGATTCCCAGCTGGGTCATGGGACCATGATCAGCGCCATCCTCCCGCCGGATGTCTAACGCCTGGACCTCGGCAGACAAGTAAGACCCCCCCGTAGGGGGGCCTCTACTCGATTCGCTTTGCAGATGGCGGGCTTAGCCGCGCCAGTGTGCGCCGCCGGCAAGGGCGACAGCCAGCAGCGAGCTGAGCGCGATGGCGATGCGCCGTGCGATCTTCATGTCCTTCTCCTTCTCCGACGGTGCCTCTCACTCTTCCTGGTGCCGAACGCTACCCCACCTGGGGGACGCGTTCAAACTATCGGGGGACACCCGGTCGGGGGACAACGGGGAGATGACGCTACGTCGAATGACGTAGATCGGCGAGGTTGAGCCAATCCCCATCTCGCCCTGCTTCCAAAGCTGGGCGCTTGGCCCCAAGATGGCCCAATGCAGCCCTCACCAAAGGCGGGCGAATCGCGCTGGCGATCGACCGGGATCGTCGTGTTCCAGCTTGCTGTAATCCTTCCGACCCTTGGTCTAGGCGCTTGGCTACTCGCACAGAGCCCGGAAGACTTCCGGCCAGCGTTGCTGCTCTGGTCGCTTCTGATCGGACTGGTGGAGCTCCTCGCGGTGCCTGTGTGGCGCGGACTGCAGATGGGTGTGGGATTCCCGCTGCTCTTGATGGTCGCGATCTTGTATCCGCCGGGTGTGGCTTCTCTGATCGCGTTGTTAGGCGCATCCGACCCCCGAGAATTCAAGCGTGAGGTCTCGTTCCTGCGGGCATTGTTCAATCGATGCCAGGTGGCGCTCTCGGTCATGGCTGCGAGCGCGATCTTCCATTCACTCGCAACACTCACCGAGGACGCCCGATCGCCCTCCTGGGTTCTCCTTCTCGCGGCGTCGCTTGCTGCAGTCGCCGACTATGTGGTGAACAGCACTCTGGTGACCGTCTTCGTGTCAATGCGAGTGGATATGCCGATTCGTGAAGTAATCAGGGAGTTGAGAGTCGGCAAGCTCAGCGACTTCCTCGTTTCATATATGGGCTTGGGTATCCTGAGCCTCGCTCTTGCTGTCGTCTTCGTGGAGGTCGGGCCGTGGTCCGTCCCCGCCTTCCTAGCTCCGTTGCTGTTGGCAAGGCAAGTGTTCTTCAGGTCGCAGGCGTTGGAGCAGGCGCACCAGGAACTGCAGGACCGGGAGCAGGTGCTGAAGACGCTCTCGAACGCCATGGCGGAGGAGCGCGCGGACGAGCGGCTCGCCATCGCCGGGTACCTCCATGACGACCTCGCGCAGGTGCTCTTCCGGCTCTCGATCCAGGTCGACGTCGCGCGCAAGCTGCTCGAGAAGGACGACATCCCGGCCGTGCGGGGGCAGCTCGAGAAGATCCGGGAATCGAAACAGGAGACCTCCGACCGGATCCGCGCGCTCATCCGCGATCTGCACCGGTCTCCGTTGGGGGCCAAGGGTTTGGCCGAGGCGCTCGAGTCCTTCACCGACGAGGTCGGGCGCGATGCGGACGTGACCTATCATCGCGACATCGACGAGATGCCGCTGCCGGCGCCGATCGCGCTGCTGATCTTCCACATCTCCCGCGAGGCGGTCATGAACTCCCTGAAGCACGCGCAGGCGTCGGACTTCTGGATCGGGGTGCATGAGCAGGACGACTCCATCGTGCTCGAGCTCCGGGACAACGGGGTCGGGTTCGACACCGAGGCTCCCGGGCCCGAGGGGCACTTCGGCATCGCGATGATGAGGGAGCGTGCTCAGGTCGGTGGCGGCACGTTCGATGTCGAGAGCGAGCCGGGCAAGGGCACGACGATCACGGTGAAGTTCCCGAGCTCGCTCCTGCAAGGCGAGGCCCCGTTTCAGTCCGTGACCGGCGGGGCAGGCGGTGCTCCCGCGGCAGGTGCTTCCCCCGGTACATCTGGATCCACGCCGGAGGCCGACGGTTCGAGGCGAAGCGTCCCCGCATGACGATCACGGTGAACGCGACGATCCCCACGTAGAGGACGACGTCCCCGGCCGAGAGCACCGTCGCGATGGGCGGTGGCAGCCCGATCACGTCGGCGAGCGGCGTCAGCACGTCCGACGACGACATCAGGTGGTGCTTGCCGTCGTCGACCATCGATGGAAGCACGTCGCTCGAGCTCCCGGTCGCCCGGATCGCAGCCTCGCTGACCGGCATGCCGCCGTTGGCGGCGATCACGAGGGCGTTGAGAGCGAGTCCGACGAGCAAGAAGGGAGCCGCGGGTAGCCGGCGGTTCACCCACACGAACGCGATCAGCAGCGCGTAGCTGGCCACCAGGGCAGCGACCACGACGTCGTCATCGAACCATCGACGGAACGGGGCCACCTGCAGGGCGAGGCCGGCGATCGCCGCTCCCCACCAGTGCACCTGGACCCGTTCGAAGTTGCGCACGCTGCCGCCGGTCACCGATCCGGCGACGAGGCCGATGAGAACGACGGTCAGGACGACGATCATGCTGGGGAAGATGACTCTGCGGGGCGCGATCGTCCCATCCGGCCGTGCGCAAGTCCAGCCGCCCGCGCGGATCCGCCCGGAGTGCGTACCCTCAGTCTGGATGACCTTCGACGACGGCTACTTCGGTCCGGGCAGTGTCTCGTGGCGAGTGCATCGCGAGGTCACGGTGCTGTTCGGCGGCGCCCGGGCCCTGCTGATGCAGGCGGCCCACCCGCTCGTGGTCGCCGGCGCGAACCAGACGGGCATGTACGAGCGGAACCCGTGGAAGCGCCTGCAGCGCACGTTGATCCTGACCTACACGATGACCTTCGGCTCGAAGGCCGAGGCGCACGCGGCCGCCGAGAAGATCAACGAGGTGCACACCCGCATCAACGGCATCGACCCGGTGACCGGCGAACGGTACGACGCCCTCGATCCCGAGTTGCTGCTCTACGTGCACGCGTGCCTCGTGGATTCCGCGATCGTGTTCGAGCGGCTCACCGTCGGGGAGCTCGACGACGCCGGCCGGCAACGCTTCCACGAGGAGCAGATGCTCGCCGCCGAGCTGTGTCTCGTGCCCCGCGAGTCGATCCCGCCGACCTGGCAGGAGCTGCGAGCCTGGCTCGGCGCCTTCGAGCATCGCGGCGAGCTGCAGGTGACCGACGGCGCTCGGCGCGTGCTCGACCTGTTCGTCGATCCTCCGAAGGAGGCGCAGTGGCGGCCAGTGCTGCGGGGCGTCTCCCGGCTCGCCTACGGCACGCTCCCCGCCGGGATCCGCGAGATGTACGGGCTGCCGTTCGGGCCCTGGAAGCAGCGGGCGATGCGAGCGACGTTCCCGGCGATCAGGGCGGTGCGACCTCTGCTTCCCTCGAAGTACCGATTCATCGCCCCCTACACGGACCACATGCTGCGGCGCCGCGGCGTCGTTCCCGGGTCCGATCTCGCCGAAGCGCGCAGGCGCGCCGGCATCCGCCTGTAAGGGGCGGGCGGCGTCCAGCTCGTGGCAGACTTCGCGCATGACCGCCGCGCTCGACGTCGACGCCGTGCTGCTCGACATCGACGGGGTGCTGGTCACGTCGTGGGTCGCCCTGCCCGGATCGGTCGAGGCGGTTGCCGCGCTCCGCGCTGCGGGCATGCCGTTCCGGCTGCTCACGAACACCACGACGCATACGCGCTCGGGGTTGGCCGAGACGCTGCGCGGGGCCGGGTTCGACTTCACACCCGATGAGATCGTCACGGCCGTCACGGCCACCGCGGCTCACCTCCAGTCACGGCACCCCGGGGCGAAGGTGTTCGTGCTGAGCGACGGTGACCCCCGCCCCGACCTCACCGGCGTCGAGCTCGTGGACGTCGACGACGCGGAGGTCGTGGTGGTCGGCGGCGGATGCGACGACTTCTCCTACGACACGATGAACCGCGTGTTCCGCCGGTTGAACGAAGGAGCCGCCTTCGTCGCGATGCACCGGAACCTCTACTGGCGCACGACGGACGGGCTGCAGCTCGACGGTGGCGCGTTCGTCGCTGGCCTGGAGGCCGCATCGGGCGTGTCGCCGGTCGTGTGCGGGAAGCCCGCGGCGACGTACTTCGAGGCGGCGCTCGAGGAGCTCGGTGTGCAGCCCGGCCGCGCCGCGATGGTCGGGGACGACGTCGTGAACGACGTCGGCGGCGCCCGGGAGGTCGGCATGGCCGGCGTGCTCGTGCGCACGGGGAAGTTCCGGTCCGCCGACGTCGAACGTGGCGCGCCCGATGCCGTCGTGGATTCCCTCGCCGACGTGCCGGCGCTGCTCGGCATCGGGGGCTGATCCGTGGCATCCGATCGCGACGCCGCGCCGGAGCTGTTCTCGGGCATCGCGCCGCAGTATTCGTGGGCCGGGTCGGTGGTGTCGTTCGGGCAGGACCCCCGTTGGCGCCGCTTCATGGTCGCCAAGCTCGGCGCGGTGCCGGGGTCGCTGGTGCTCGACGTGGCCGCCGGCACCGGGCTGGTCTCCCGCGAGCTCGCGGCGAGGCTCCGCGTCAACGTCGTCTCGCTCGACCCCAGCGAAGGCATGCTGCGAGCGGGGTTGCCGGCCGATGAGGAAGCCGGCCTGGCCGACCGGATCGTCCCGGTGCTCGGCCGGGCCGAGGTTTTGCCGTTCCCGGACGATGCGTTCGACGCCCTCACGTTCACCTACCTCGTGCGCTACGTCGACGATCCGTCCGCGACGCTGCGCGAGCTGGCGCGGGTGGTGCGGCCCGGAGGGACCATCGCCTCGCTCGAGTTCCACGTGCCGCAGCAACCGCTGGTGCGTGCGGGCTGGTACGCGTACACGCGGGGCGTGCTGCCGGTGCTCGGCTCGTTCGTCTCGCCGCAGTGGCGTCGCACCGGGGTGTTCCTCGGCCCGAGCATCAGCCGGCTCGAAACGCGAGCGCCGCTTCCCGAGCAGGTGCGGTGGTGGCAGGAAGCCGGGATCCGGCACGTGCGATCTCGTGAGCTGACGTTCGGGGCGGCCGTCGTGATCTGGGGCGTGAAGGAGGGGCGGCGCGGTGGGTGAGGGGGTCGGCCCCGAACGTCCGGCGTTCTACGCGCTCGCGCAGGGGGGGTGGCGCGACTGGTGGACCCTGCTCCACCCGCCCTACACGGTCTGGCACCTCTCGTACGTCGTGATCGGCGCGTCGCTCGTTCCCGACGTGAACCTGCGATGGCTCGGCGAAACGCTGCTGGCGTTCTTCCTCGCGATGGGGCTCGCCGCGCACGCGCTCGACGAGCTGAACGGCAGACCGCTCCGCACGCGCATCCCCGGCGGCGTGCTCGTGGGTGTGGCGGTCGCCGGGCTCGCGGGAGCCGTCGCGCTCGGCATCGACGGCATGGTGCAGGTCTCGCCGTGGATCGGTGTGTTCATCGCGGCGGGGGCGTTCCTGGTCGTGGCGTACAACCTCGAGCTGTTCGGAGGCGCGTTCCATTCCGATCGGTGGTTCGCCCTCGCCTGGGGCGGATTCCCCGTGCTGACCGCCTCCTTCGCCCAGGCCGGGTCGTTGAGCGTCGCCGCGGTCGCCGCCGCCGCCGCGTGCGCCGTATTGAGTGGGGCGCAGCGGGTGCTGTCGACCCCCGTGCGCCGGCTGCGCCGGCACGTCGTGGGGGTTCACGGTGAGCTCGAGCTCGACGACGGGACCCGTGAGCCGCTCGACGCGGGCTCGTTACGGGACGCCCCCGAGGGGGCGCTGAGGCTGCTGTCGGTCGCGGTGCCGCTCGTGGCCGGTGCCTTGTTCGCCTCCCGCATCTTCGACAACTAGTCCAGCTAAGACTAGCCGGCGGCCACGATCGCGAGCACCTCGTCGGCGTAACGATCGAGCTTGGCCGGACCGACGCCCGGCACGCCGGCCAGATCGGCCCAGTCGCGCGGCTTCCGCTCGGCGATCTCGGCGAGCGTCGCGTCGTGGAAGACGACGTACGCGGGCACGCCGTCGGTGGAAGCGCGTGACCGGCGCCACTCCTTCAACCGGTCGAACAGCGGCGCGCCGCCACCCGCGACCGCGACGGGCGCCCGCTTCGACCGTGCCGCAGGAGCCGGCCTCAGGGCCTCGGTCTTCACGACGCCGATCTCGCGGAGGAACAGGCTCGGCGCCGTGCGCGGCTCGCGCGGCCACGACAGGAACAGGTGCTCGCGTGCACGCGTGATGCCCACGTACAGCAGGCGCCGTTCCTCGTCGGGGTCGGCCTCGGATCTGCGCGCCCGGTAGGGAAGCTCACCGTCGAGCAGCCGGGGCAGGAACACCGCGTCGAACTCGAGCCCTTTCGCCCGGTGGAACGTCATGAGCTGCACGCCGCGTCCTTCGCGCTCGGCCGCGAACCGGTGCTCGAGCTCCGTGAGGAATCCGACGATGGTCGCATCGTGTCCGGCCGCGTCGGCGTACTCGGCGGCGAGCGCGCGCAGGCGCCCGAGGTCGGCCTGGCGTGTGGCCTCCTCCTCCCCGGCGTCGTCGCCGACGCCGCCCGGCATGAACCCGATCCGGTCGGTGATCGCCTCGACCACCCCGGCGACGCCGTCGTCGCCGCCCTCGGCCCGGCGCAACCGCGCGATCACGCCGCGCGGGCCGGGCCGACGAAGGAAGGACCCGTCTCGTACCTGGTAGGGCACGCCGGCCGCGGCGAAGGCTTCCTCGTATGCCTCGGAGCGGGCGTTGATGCGGTAGAGCACGGCGATCTGCTCCCACGACACCCCGGCGTCGTGCAGGCGGCGCGTCTCGCCGACGACGAACGCGACCTCCGCGTCGGCGTCGGACAGGGTGCGTGCGGTCGGGTTCGGACCGTCGCCTCGGGTCGCACGGAGCGTCTTGTCGAACCCACCGAGCGAGCGGGCGAGCGCGTTCGCGACCGCGAGCACCTGCGGCGAGGAACGGTAGTTCTCCTCGAGGCGGACGACGGTCGCATGGGGGTACCGGTCGGCGAACGTCAGCAGGTGCTCGGGGGAGGCACCCGTGAACGTGTAGATCGTCTGGTAGTCGTCGCCGACGACGCAGAGCTCGTCGCGACCCCCGAGCCATCGATCGAGCAGGGCCTGTTGCAGAGGGTTCACGTCCTGGTATTCGTCGACCGTGAGCGCGTGGAATCGGTCGTGCACGAGGCGTGCGGCTTCGGGTTCGTCACCCAACAGGCGCACCAGCATCAGCAGCATGTCCTCGAAGTCCATGCGGCGGTCGCCCTTCGTGCGCTCGTACGCCATGAACGTGCGCTGCATCAGGTCGGGGGGCAGCGGGGGCGTGCGGTTTTCCGCCTCGAGCGCCTCGAGGTAGTGGGCCGGGTCCACGAGGCGGTTCTTCGCCCACTCGATCTCGCCGGCCAGCTCGCGCCGCGGCAGGAAGCGGTACGCGCCGGGAAGCCCGTTCGCGATCGGGTTCAGGACCTGCGCCTTGGCGTTCAGCACCTCGGGAAGCTCCCGCCCCGCATACCTGGGCCAGAGCGTGCCGAGCTGCCGCAGGGCCGACGCGTGGAACGTGCGCGCCTCGACGCCTTCGACGCCGAGCCGCGCCAGCCGCCGTTTGAGCTCGCCGGCCGCCTTCTCGGTGAACGTGACCGCGAGCACGTGGGACGACTCGAACGCACCCACGTGCACCTGGTGGGCGATGCGATTGGTGATCGTGGTGGTCTTGCCGGTGCCTGCGCCCGCGAGGATCGCGACAGGACCACGGACGGCTTCCGCCGCCTGCCGTTGGGCGAGGTTCAGCCCGGCGAGCGGGTCGTCCCTTCCTGCCATGCAGGCGACGCTACCAGCGGCGTGGGACAGATCGGCGAGGAGGCATTTCGGCGCGGGGGCAGTTCAGCGCGGGGGCCGCGCCGCCGATACGGACCCTATGGCTCTGGTTGACGATCGGCCGCCCGCAGACGTGTCGGGCCGAGTGCCGCTGCACTACGCGTCGCTGTTCGGTGACCTCCATCGCGCACGAGAGCTGGTCGATACGGGCAGCGACGTCCGCATCGACGACCACGACGGCCAGACACCCCTGCACTACGCCGCGCAGGGGTGCTCCGTGGCCGTGGCCGAGCTGCTGCTGGCGAATGGCGCGCCGGTCGATGACGAGGACGTGGACGGCAACACGCCGCTGTGGTGCGCGACGCTGCGCACCCGAGGCGAAGGAGCGATCGTGCAGCTCCTGCTCGGACACGGGGCCGACCCAGCTCACGAGAACCACGACGGTCGCACGCCCCTGCAGCTCGCGAAGGCGCTCGGCGGAGCCGACATGGCGCTTCGCAGCTCGACCTGATCCGTTCGGCGCCGGCCTTGTGGCCGGTTGGGGCTACCCTGGTCGTGATGACCGATCTCCCGATGACCCTCGGCGCCCTGCGAGCGTCCGGCTTCCCCGATCGCACGGTGAAACAGGAGCTCCGCGAGAACCTGCTCGAGAAGCTCGCCGCCGGTGAGGACATGTTCCGCGGGCTCGTCGGCTTCGACGATTCCGTGCTTCCGGCGCTCGAGCGCGGCATCCTCGCCGGCCACGATCTGATCCTGCTGGGCGAGCGTGGCCAGGCGAAGACGCGCCTCGTGCGTGCGCTGGTCGGGCTGCTCGACGAGGTCGCGCCGGCGATCGAGGGGACGGAGACGAACGATCACCCGTTCCGGCCGATCAGCGCGCACGGCCGCGCGCTCGTCGAGGAACGCGGCGACGACACCCCGCTGGTCTGGATCCATCGCGGCGATCGGTACGCGGAGAAGCTCGCGACGCCCGATACGAGCGTCGGCGACCTGATCGGCGACGTCGACCCGATCAAGGTGGCCGAGGGCCGCTACCTCGGCGACGAGGGCACGATCCACTACGGACTGATCCCGCGCACGAACCGTGGGATCGTCGCGATCAACGAGCTCCCCGACCTGCCCGAACGCATCCAGGTCTCGCTGTTCAACATCCTCGAGGAGCGCGACGTGCAGATCCGCGGGTACCGCATCAGGCTCCCGCTCGACATGTTGCTCGTCGCGACCGCGAACCCCGACGACTACACGCACCGCGGCCGTATCGTCTCCCCGCTGAAAGACCGCTTCGGCACGCAGGTCCGCACCCACTACCCCGAGACCCTCCGGGAAGAGATCCGAATCATGGATCAAGAGGCCACCTCGCCGAGCGGCGCCGTGCCCGTGCGCGTGCCGGTCTTCATGAAGGAAGTCGTGGCCGCGCTCACGGCCGAGCTGCGCCGGTCCCAGCACGTGAACCATCGCAGCGGCATCAGCGTGCGGTACTCGATCGGCAACCTGGAGACCCTGCAGGCCGCGGCGGTCCGGCGAGCCGCGCGCACCGGAGAGCCCGAAGCGGTGCCCCGCGTGGTCGACCTTCCCGCGGTGCTGATGAGCTCGGAGGGGCGGGTCGAGTTCGACACGATCGAGGAAGGCCGCGAGCCCGAGATCCTGCTGCGCGCGGTCCGCACCGCCGAGCTCGAGGTGTTCCGGCGCCGTCTGTCGGGCTATGACTTCGCGCCGTTGCTGGAGCGGTTCGACGAGGGCCTCGCGGTCGACACCGGCGAGCTCACACCGGCCGGCGACCTGCTCGGCGCGATCGGCGACCTGCCCGGACTCGCCAAGCTGCTCGATCGTCTCGGCGTGGAGGAGGAGAGCCCGGGCGTCGCGGCGAGCGCGCTCGAGTTCGCGCTCGAGGGCCTGCACCTGTCCCGCCGACTGAACAAGGACGGCGGCGACCGCACCGCGCGGTATTCGGGTCCAGAGGCCGCCTGAGCACGGCGCCGCGTAGTATCCGGGCGCGATGACGGAGGTCCACACCTGGGTCGGGTTCTCGGTGGTGGCGCTGTTCGCGATCGGGTGGCTCTGGCCGCTGGGAGCCTGGATCGCGCGGCGCGGCCCGGGCGAGCTGTACTGGCGATGGCTCTCGGTCGCCCAGGTCGCGGCCGGGTTGCAGGCCTTGATCGGCATCGTGCTGCTGCTGATCGGGCGCAGGCCGACCGAGTGGCTCCACTACGTCTACGGGTTCGGACCGATCGTGATCCTGATCATCGCGCACACGCTCGCTCGGGACCTGCAGAAGACCCAGCCCGGCGCCAAGCCGATCCAGCCGTGGGTGCCGTTCGCGTTCGCCGCGTTCATCTGCTTCGGGTTGACCCTCCGCGGCCTGATGACCGGGCTCGGCATCGGCTGAGTCGCCGGCCTTCCACGCGGGCGCGCGTACGCTGAACGCATGCGCTTCCGTTACTCGCGCTGGGACGGCACCCAGGACCCCTTCGGCCCCGACGTGCCGGCGGCCGACGTGCTCGAGGAGCTGGCCGACGAGATCCTGATGGGCACGGGGGCCGACCACGCGCTGCAGCGCCTGCTTCGCCGCGGCATGCAGGGCCGGTTCTCCGGCATGGACGCGCTGCGGCAGCGCCTGCGGCAGCAGCGCGAGCGCGAGGAGCAGCTGCTCGACCTGACCGGGCCGCTCGAGGACGTCCGGGAGCGCCTCGAGGAGATCCTCGAACGCGAGCGAACCGAGCTCAGCTTCCGCGACGACGACGACGCGCGCATGCGCGAGGGGTTCCTCGACGCGTTGCCACCCGACGCGCCCGGTCAGATCGGCGAGCTGCGGGAGTACCGGTTCGTCGATCCGACCGCACAGCGCATGTTCGACGAGCTGCAGGAGCACATCCGCGAGCAGGTGATGGGTTCCTACTTCCGGCAGATGGCCGAGGGCATGCGGAACATGACGCCCGAGGATCTGGCTCGATTCAAGGACATGCTCTCCGAGCTCAACGGCCTGATCGAGATGCGCGAGCGAGGGGAGGACACGCAGCCGGCGTTCGAGGACTTCATGGCTCGCCACGGCGACCTGTTCCCCGACGATCCGAGGACGCTCGAGGAGCTGCTCGAGAACATGGCCCGCCGCATGGCGGCGATGAGCGCCCTGATGGCATCGCTCTCGCCCGAGCAGCGCGACGAGCTCGCTCGCCTCGCCGAGCAGGTGATGCAGGACGTGGACCTCGCGTTCGAGGTCGACCGGTTGGGCGCGAACCTGCGTGAGGCTTTCCCCCGCATGGCATGGGACGAGGGGTACGACCAGGGGCTCGGCGAGGGGCGGGCCATGCCGATGTCGGGGGCCGTCGACGCGATGGAACGCCTGCACGACTACGAAGAGCTCGACCGCGCGATGCGTGGCGACTACGCGGGTGCCTCACTCGACGACGTCGACGAGGATGCGGTGCGGCGAACGCTCGGCGACACGGCGGCGCACGACCTGCGCCGGCTGAAGCAGATCGAGCGGATGCTCGAGGAGACGGGGCTCGTGCAGCGCCGCCACGGCCATCTCGAGGTCACCCCGCGCGGCGCGCGCAAGCTCGGAGAGCGAGCACTCACGCGGATCTTCGAGGCCCTGCAGCGAGACCGAGAGGGAAGCCACGAGGCTCGCGACGCCGGGGGGCTCGCCGAGCCGACCGGCGCCACGCGCTCGTGGGAGTTCGGCGATCACGGGCAGCTCGCGGTGCAGCGCACGGTGTTCAACGCCGTCACGCGAACGGAGCCCGGTGAGCCGATACGGCTTCGGCCCGACGACTTCGAGATCGTCGAAGCCGAACAACGCACCGAGACCGCCACCGCCCTGCTGCTCGACCTGTCGTTCTCGATGCCGCTTCGCGGCCACTTCGTCCATGCGAAGAAGATGGCGCTCGCCCTGCACGCCCTGATCGAGGGCCGCTACCCGCACGACACCCTCTACCTGGTCGGATTCAGCGACTACGCGCGACGGCTACGGCCCGAGGACCTCACGGCGCCCGGGTTCGAGCGGGTGTACGGCACGAACATGCAGCACGCGTTCATGCTCGCGGGGCGGCTGCTCTCGCACCACCCACGCGCGACGCGCCAGGTGATCATGGTCACCGACGGCGAGCCGACCGCGCACCTCGAGGGCGAGCAGGCCTTCTTCTCGTGGCCGCCGATCCCCCAGACGATCGAGCTCACGCTCGCCGAGGCGTTGCGCCTGGCGAAGGCCGACGTGCGCCTCAACATCTTCATGCTCGAGGAGTCCGAGGGCCTGGCCCGGTTCATGGAGCGGCTCGCCCGCCTCACGAAGGGGCGGGTCTTCCTGATGGACGACGAGCGAGTCGGCGAGTTCGTGCTGCGCGACTACGTGGCTCGCCGCTCGCGGTAGCTCGCAGGAACCTCGCTCCCTCGCGATAGGGTCGATCCCGTGCGGTTCGTGAAGGTCACGGTGTGGGTGCTCGTGTTCGCGTTGTGCGCGGCCGTGGGCGCCGTCGTCGCCGCCAACACGAACCCGTTCCCTCCGGGGGTCGACGATCCCGGCGTGCGATCGGGCGGCGGCGGGAGCACACCCGAGCCGGATCCGGGTGCTTCGTGGCTCGTCCGCATCGATGCTCGCACGTCGCACGACCTGTTCGTCGGCGGACGGTGCGCGGCGAGCTGGCGCATCGACGTGGGAATCCCGGCGACCGACGGGCCGATCGACGGGGCCGGGGCCGCGACCTTGCGGGGCGAGCTGCGGTGTGACGAGCCCACGGCACAGGTGCAGGCCGAGCGCGTCGAACTCCGGGCGATCGGGGCCACCCGTGGAGGTGAGCTTCGGTTCCGCCTCGAGGAGACGAGCCGCGACCCCGCGGGGGCGCAGGAGCTGAGCGGATTCCTCGACACGATCCCGAGGTTGAGGCTGCGGCTGCCCGCGCGAGACGGCGCGACCGCCACCTTCGACGTCGAGTTCCCCGACGGCGGACAAGGCACGTTCGGATCGGCCGGGACCGTCGTGTTGACCCGGCAGGCCGAGTAGCCCGTCAACGGGTGTCCCACCAGAGCGTGACGACCGGCTGTGCGCTCGGTCCGGAGCTCCAGAGCCCGTCGTGCTGGCGGAGCCTCGCCCCGAGCGCGTCGGCGATCTCGTCGTCTCGGTCGGCTGTCAGGCACAGCCTGCGCCTGACCAGCGCGACGGCGTCTTCGCGCCGCTCGAAGCCGCCCCCCGCGGCCTCATGCGGATCCGTTCGGTCTTCGCGGTGTGATGGGAAACCCAGGGCCCGGCTCAGCGCGTGGGCGTCGTCAGCGGTCGGACGGTCCGGGCGTGTCACCCCGTGGAAGCGCAGCCACAGGTCGTTCATCCACGAGAGCGGGTGACGATCGGTGAGTTCGAGCACGGCGCGCCGTCGGGCGTGCGACGACATCGCGGTGAGGAACGCGGCGAGGTCCGGGGCGTTGTACGCGACGTGGCCGCAGACGGCGACGTCGGCCTCGGGTGTCTCCGGTGCCACGTCCGGCCAACGCCCGAGCACGGTCGTGACGGGTATGCCCAGCTCGGCGCCGCGGCGGACGACCGCCTCGAGCATGTCGGGCTGACCGTCGACCGCCACCAGCCGCGTGCATCGCTCGGCCACGGGCAGGCTGGTGCCGCCGCCGCCCACGCCGATGTCCAACACCCTGCCGCCGTCGCCCAGAGCCTCCACGGCTCGCCGGGTCGTCGAGGTCGGCTCCTCGTGCGCCCGCCCGACCGTCCGTTCGCCCCTGCGCACGAACGGCTCCGCCGGGAAGCCGAACGGCGACTCCGGTGCCGCATCGAGGATCGGCCGGGGGATGGCCCACGAGGCCAGGTCCGTGGCCCAGGCCTCGGCGAGCCGCGAGGCGTCGCTCACGGTTCCCACGCCGCGTCGTCGTCGGCGCCGAGCGAAGGAGGCGGGAGCCTCGTCGCGGGTCGTTGCCCGTCGAAACGGAGCGGGTTCGCGACGAGTCGCAGCGATCCGCCGCGACCCGGGTCGTCGACGCGATCGACGAGGGCGGCACCTTCGGGTGAGGCGAACACCTCGTCCATCGTCCGGATCGGCGAGCACGGCACGGCCGCGCCCTCGAACGCCGTGAGCCACTCCGCGGCGGGCCGGGTCGCGAACACCGCCGTGAGCATCGAGACGAGCTCCGACCTGTTCGCCACGCGATCCCGGTTCGTCACGAACCTCGCGTCGTCGGCCCACTCGGGGTGTCCCATGACCTCGCACGAGCGCCGGAACAGCCGGTCGTTGCCCGCGGCGAGGATGAATGGGCGATCCGAGGCATGGAAGGCCTGATACGGCACGATGTTGGGGTGCTGCGTGCCCAGCGGCGTCGGCACGATGCCGCCGATCAGGGTGTTGGCCGCCTGATTCACCATCGCGGCGACGCTGGCGTCGAACAGTGCCACGCTGACATGGCGCCCCACGCCGGCCCGGTCACGCTCGGCGAGCGCCGCCAGGATGCCGATCGCCGCCTGGAGCCCGGTCACCACGTCGAGGAGCGCGACGCCCGCCTTCACCGGCTCGCCGCCGGGCTCGCCGGTCACGCTCATGAGGCCGCTGAGCGCTTGGACGATGATGTCGTAGCCGGGGCGGGCGGCGCTTCCGGGGGCATCGTCGCCGAAGGCGGTCAGTGAGCACGTCACCAGGCGCGGGTTCGCCCCGCGTAGGTCCTCGAGCGCGAGGCCCAGCTCCCGCATCAAGCCGGGCCGGAAGTTCTCGATCAGCACGTCGGCGTCCGATGCCAGCCCGCGGACGCGGTCGACCCCGGCGGCCGATCTCAGGTCGAGCGCGACGGAGCGCTTGTTCCGATTGAGCGACAGGAAATAGGCGGCGTCGTCGCCGGCGAACGGCGGGCCCCAACTACGGGTGTCGTCGCCCTCTCCGGGCCGCTCGACCTTGATCACGTCGGCTCCGAGGTCGCCGAGGATCATCGTGGCGAGGGGACCGGCGAGCACGCGCGACAGATCCAGGATGCGCAGGCCGGCGAGCGGCGTGGGAGGTGTTGTGCCGGAACGCCCCGTCATGCATGCAGCCTATCGGTCGGATGGGGTGGAGCGTTCCGGTGCAACCCCACTGGCCGTGTCGCCCGCTGTCGGGCATGATACCCGCGTGAACGAGCAGAGCCTCGATCGGGTCAACGCCTTCCTGTCGGCTGTCGCCACGCGGACGGCCGTCGGCGACGTGATGGCTGTGACGCCCGCCGAGATCGGGCGGGAGCTGGGCTTCCCCGACGCGCTCTCGACCGCCCGCGCGGTGCGCGCCCTGATCGCGCGGAAGCGACTCGAGCCCGCGCAGGGCTCCTATCGGCTGCTCGAGGTCCGCCCGGTCGCCGCCGGGGAGAAGGAATCGATCGGCCGGCGCCCGCGCAAGTCCGGGCGCTCCCGAGCGACCACGGGGGCCCGGCGGGGGGACGCCGGCTCGGCTCGCTACTCCGACTTCGGTCGGGCGGTCGTCGACCGTCTGGTCGAGGTGGGACGGGAGTCGGCCGAGATGCGAGCGGCGCTCCGCACCGCGCGCGAAGAGACCCGCGAAGCGCGTCAGGCGCGTGACGAGGCCGAGGGTCGTGCGCGCGGACTGGCCGAGAAGGTTCGCGAGCTCGAGTCGCGGGCCGAGATGGCCGAGTCCAATCTGCGCACGATGCTCGCGACGGTCCGGGCGCAGGAGGCCGGCGAACCCGCCCGCGACGCGAAGGTGTCCGATACCGAGATGGAAGCGATCCTCGGGGTGCTGAAGGGCGACGAGGCCCCCGACGGCGCGCCGGCCGCGCCCGAGACGGGCTCGGCCGTGTCCTGATCCCGATCAGCCGGCGGCGGTCGCCTCCAAGCCGTGCCGAGCGAACGCCTCGTAGCACGCCGCGGCGTGTCCCGGCGCGACGTCCTGCAACGCGAGGTCTTCGGTGCGGCACCGGTCCTCGATCCCGAGCTCGGCTGCCCGGCCCGAGACGACCACGGGGCAACGAGGATGGAAGCGGCATCCCGGCGGGATCCGGGTGGGATCGGGCGGCTCTCCCGTGAGGATCGGTCGGTCGAGGCCGCCGGCTTCGGGCACGACGTCGAGCAATGCCTTCGTGTACGGATGCTCGGGGCGCAGCAGCACGTCCTCGGCCGGACCGATCTCGACGATGCGGCCGAGGTACATGATCGCGACGCGGTCGGCCACCGTCCACGCGAGGCCGAGGTCGTGCGTGACGATGATGATCGTCAGGTGGAGGTCGTCGCGCAGCTTCATCAGCAGCTGCAGGATCTCTCCCCGGACCGAGGCATCGAGGTTCGAGACCGGCTCGTCGGCCACGATCACCTCGGGCTCCAGCACCAGGGCACCGGCGATCACGACCCGTTGCCGCTGTCCGCCCGAGAGCTCGTGCGGGTAACGCAGGAAGAACCGTTCCGGCGGACGCAGCCCGGCCCGTGAGAGCGCTCGCGCCACGAGCTGCTCCTCCGGTTCGTCGTCTGGTCCGCGGTCGATGCCGTGGATGCGAAGCCCCTCCGCGATGATCTCGTAGATCGTCTGTCGAGGGTTCAGCGTGCCCGTCGGATCCTGGAACACCATCTGGACCTCTCGACGGTACGGTTTGAGATCGCGCGGGAGGAGCTTGCCCTCGTACAGGATCTCGCCTCCGTCGACGGGCTGCAGACCCATGATCGCCCGGGCCATCGTGGTCTTGCCGCACCCGGATTCACCCGCGAGCGCCATGACCTCGCCCCGCCGGAGCTCGAACGAGACACCGTCGACCGCGCGCGAGACGGTGCCCTTCCTGCCGCGCAGCCCCTCGAAGAAGCCCACCCGACCCTGGAACGTGACCCGCAGGTCGCGGACCTCGACCACGACCTCGGGCTCGGACGAGCCGGCCGGGCCGGCGGTGGCTGCTTCGGCCTGGCTCATGGGTGGGCTCCGGCTCGTTCCTTCGCGGCCGGCACGAGCAGACACGCGGCTCGACGCCCTTCGCCGGCGGGGTAGAGGTCCGGTTCGATCGTCGGACAGTCCTCGAACGCCTTCGGGCACCGTGGGTGGAACGAGCATCCCGACGGTACGTCGGCGGGGTCGGGCGGATCGCCTCCGAGCCCCAACGGCTTGCCGCGGAAGCGGTCGTCGCCGATCTCGGGGAACGCCGCGGCCAGCGCCTCGGTGTAGGGATGCTGGGGCGAGTGGAACACCTTGTCGGCGGGACCCTCCTCGACGATCTTCCCGGCGTACATGATCGCGAGCCGGTCGGACGTCTCGACGAGCACCGACAGGTCGTGGGTGATGAAGATCATCGACAGACCGAGCTCGCGTTGGAGCTCCTTCATCAGCCGCAGCACCTGGGCCTGCACCATCACGTCGAGCGCGGTCGTCGGCTCGTCGGCGATCACGAGCGACGGAGAGCAGGCCAGGGCCATCGCGATCATCACTCGCTGCTTCTGGCCGCCGGAGAGCTCGTGCGGGTAGTCCCGCATACGGCGCGACGGCAGTCCGACCTGCTCGAGCAGGCTCCCCACACGCACGCGAGCCTCCTTCTCGGCGGACTGCTGGTGCACGACGATCGCTTCGGCGATCTGGTCGCCGACGCGCTTCACCGGGTTCAACGCGTGCATCGCGCCCTGGAAGATGATCGAGGCACCGGTCCATCGCACGGCGCGGAGCCGGCCGGGCTTCATCTCGAGCACGTTCTCGCCGTCGAGCGTGATCGTGCCCTCGATCTTCGTCTTCGACGGGAGCAGGCGCAGGATCGCGCCGGCGATCGTCGATTTCCCGCACCCGGACTCGCCGGCGAGGCCAACAACCTCGCCCTTGCGCACGGTCATGTCGACGCCGCGCACTGCTGGCACGCCGCCGGTCGATGTGTGGTAGGTGATGTGGACGTCGTCCAGCCTGAGGACGTCGTTCATGCGCACGCTCCCCGTGTGACGTTCATCGATCCCTTAGCTTCGGGTTGATGATCTCGTCCATCGCGAATCCACACATCGTGAATGCCAGCACGACCAGTGTGATGCACACTCCGGGCGCGCCGATCCACCACCACGCCCCGAGCGTGGTCGCGCCGGCCTCGGTGGCCGCGTCGAGCATCGAGCCCCACGACGGGTTCGTAGGGTCGCCGAGACCGAGGAACGTGAGCGCTGCCTCGGACAGGATGGCGATCGCGATCGTGAGGATCGTGTTCGCGAAGATCACGGGCATCGAGTTCGGCAGCACGTGGTGCCAGATCATGTGCCGGTTCGACGCGCCGAGCGCCCGCGCCCGCTCGATGTAGGGGCGTTCGCGGATCGACAGCACCTGCGCGCGCACGAGTCGAGCCGTCGCCGGCCACGACGTCACGCCGATCACGAGGATGATCGCGCCGAGCGACTGACCGATGATGCTCGCGAGCACGATCGCGAGCACGAGCCACGGGATCACGAGCCCGAAGTCGGTGATCCGCATCAGGAACGTGTCGATCGCGCCGCCTCGGTATCCCGCGACGATGCCGACCGTCGCGCCGATCGACATCGAGATCACGCTCGCCGTCAGCCCCACGAGCAGCGAGATCTTCGAGCCCTGGATCACGAGCGTGAGCACCGACAGACCGAAGTTGTCGGTGCCGAGGGGGTACTCACGGGAGGGCGGCGACAGCACGGGGCCGCTGGTCTTCGAGGGGTCCGCGCCGGAGGGGTCGGCGACCACCGCGAAGATCGCCATGCCGATGAAGAAGATCAGGATCGCGAGGCCGATCATGCCCATCTTGCTGCGGCGGTACTGCCTCCAGAAGCGCTTCAGGGCGATGCGCCGGCGGGTCCAACGGATCCGGCGGGGGCTGCGGAGCTCGGGAAGGCTCTCTGGGGGCTCGGGCGCGATGAGCTGCGGATCGCCCCCCGGTCTCAGTGGCGGCGCTTGCATGTCATGCCTCCTGGACCCGGGGGTCGAAGTGCCCGTAGACGAGATCGGCGAGCAGGTTCATGAAGATCACGGCTGCGCTGGCGAACAGGAAGATCGCTTGCAGCAGCGGGAAGTCCTGGCTCTGGATCGCCTCGTAGGTCAGGCCGCCGAGCCCCTTGTAGCTGAAGACGACCTCGACCGTGATCGCCCCGCCGAGCACGAATCCGAACGACAACGCGATCAGGCTGATCGTGGGCAACAGGGCGTTGCGCACGGCGTGGCGGTTCAGCACGAGCTTCTCCCGCACGCCCTTCGCGCGCGCCGTCTGGATGAAGTCCTCACCGAGCACGTCGAGCAGCGACGAACGCATCACGAGGTAGTACTCGCCCATGTACGCGAGCGTGAGCGTCAGTGCCGGAAGGAACAGGTGGTTCAGCGTGTCGGCGAACGCCGCGAACCCGGTGTAGTTCGCGCCGAGGGTCTCGCGCCCGGCCACCGGGAACCAGCCGAGGTTCACGGAGAATAGGATCAGCAGCAGCATCCCGAGCCAGAACTCGGGCATCGAGTAGAACACGAGCGACACACCCATCGACGTCCGGTCGAAGTAGCCTCCTCGGCGCCATCCCGCCCGGATGCCCATCCAGATGCCCAGCAGCGCCGCGGTGACCGTCGAGACCCCGACGAGCAGCAGGGTCGGCCACATGAAGCCGGTGAAGACCTCGAGCACCGGTCGCCCCGACTGCACGGTGAGCGACGTGCCGAAGTCGAGGCGCAGCGTGTCGCCCATGTAGTCGATGAACTGTCCCGGGAAGACCGGCTTGTCCAGACCGAACTCCCGCAGCAGTTCCTGCTGTTCGGCCGCGTTGATCTGCAGCCCCGCCCCACGTGTGAGGAACTTCACGGGATCCGACGGCAGGATCCGGAACAAGAAGAAGTTGAAGACGAGCACGAAGAACAACGTGAGGAGTGCCT
>Ga0075310_1000008_pt1 | contig 29973 bp, 34 predicted proteins | sample MayberryNE_Catta_2_FD_120088 | JGI IMG/M metagenome (GOLD analysis project Ga0075310, IMG submission 120088) | Natural and restored wetland microbial communities from the San Francisco Bay, California, USA, that impact long-term carbon... | ecosystem: Environmental > Terrestrial > Soil >... | reverse complement strand
GGCCGATCGCGGCCACCATCACACCGACGGCGGGGAAGGCCCCCGCCGCCCGACGCAGGTCGCCGGGCTCGAAGCGCACACGGACGGGGATACGCGTGAGGAGCTGCACGGCCGCACCCACCAGCCGCACCCAGCTCGCCGGTCCCCCGTCCCCCACCCCCGCATCATGGTGGGTCGTCACGCGAGCCCCCACTCCTCGAACGTCGACACGTCGGTGACGGCCGCGGCGGCCAACCTCAGGATCGGCAGGGCGACGAGGGCGCCGGTGCCCTCGCCCAGCCGAAGCCCGAGGTCGACGATCGGTTCCTGCCCGAGCATCCCGAGCAGCTCGGCGTGACCCGCTTCGGCCGATCGATGTCCCGCCACACAGTGATCGAGCGATCCATAGCGAGCGACATGCAGCGGCGCCACCGCTGCCCCCACGACGAAGCCGTCGAGCACCACCGGGATCGAGCGCCGGCGCGCCTCGACGACGGCGGCCGCGATCGCGACGAGCTCCGCGCCACCCACCTCACGTAACACCTCGAGCGGTGGCAGGGCGTGGGTCCGGCTCTGCGCGGCCCGCACGGCCGCGACCTTGCGCCCGAACCCTTCGTCACCGACGCCCGTCCCTCGTCCCGTCCATCGGGACGCATCACCGCCGAACAGCGCCGTGCACACCGCGGCGGCAGCGGTCGTGTTCCCGATGCCCATCTCGCCGAAGACGAGCAGATCAGCGCCGTCGTTCACGGCGGCTTCGACGGCCGACCGGCCGGATGTGACGCACGCTTCGAACCGGGCGTGCGACAACGCCGCCTCGACCCGGATGTCCCCGGTCGGAGCGCCGACCCCGACGTCGATGGCGAGGCAGCGCGCCCCCAACGCGCGCGACATCGCCGTGGCGGTCGCAGCTCCAGCCTCGAGTGCGGCGAGCATCGCCTTCGTCACCTCGGCCGGGTAGGCGCTCACGCCGACCGAGGCGACACCGTGATCGGCCACGAACACGATCGTCGCGGGACGATCGACCGACGGCCGGGTCGTGCGCTGCCAACCCGCGAGCCAGGCCGCGAGCTCGTCGAGCCGAGCCAGGGCTCCACGCGGTCGAAGGACCGAGGCCGCCCGTCGCTCGACCACGAGCCGCGAGGCTGTATCGGGCCCGGGGAGGTCGACCAGCATCTCGGCGAGCGCGTTCATCCCAACAGCTCCGCGGTGTCGATGACGGGGAGCGGCATCGCACGACCCGCCACCACGAGCCAAGCGCGCTCGGCCCGGGCCACGAACTCGGCGTTCACACGGCCGAGCACGTCACGGTAGACCCGCGCCAGGTCGTTCACGGGCACGATCCCCCAGCCGACCTCGTTCGTGACCACCACGGTCGGTGCGCCGCGCGAGGCGGCGAGCTGGGCGCCCTCACGTGCCAGGTCGACGACGATCGCACCGTCGTCGCCCGCACCGATCCGGTTCGACGTCCACAGCGTGAGGCAGTCGACGATCGCGAACGCATCAGCTGCGACCGCGGCGATCGCTCCACCGAGGTCGAGCGGCTCCTCGTGCACGAGCCACCCCTCGGGACGCTCGGCGCGGTGCCGCTCGATGCGTTCGCGCATCTCCGCGTCGCCGGCCTCCGCGGTGACGACGACCTCGACGGGACCACCCCATCGGGCGGCGAGGCCCGCGGCGAGGCGGGACTTCCCGCTCGACACCGGCCCCGTGAGCAGCGTGAGCGCCATCAGTAGTCGATGCCCCGTTTCGCCAGGATGCCGGCCTCGAAGGCGTGCTTCACGTTCCGCATCTCGGTGACCGTGTCGGCGATCTCCACGAGGGACCCGGGGGCGTCGCGGCCCGTGACCACCACGCTGACACGATCGTCACGGCCCCTGATCTGCGCGATCACCTCGTCGGTGTCGAGCCAGCCCCACTGGAGCGGGTACGTGACCTCGTCGAGCACCACCAGCTCGTGCGTCCCCCCGGCGAGCGCCGCGGACGCCGGTCGCCATGCCTCGCGAGCAAGGGCGGCGCTCGCCTCCAGGTCCTCGGAGTCCCAGCTGAAGCCGTCGCCGACGACCCGCCATTCAGCCCCGAGTCCCTCGAGGGTCTCCTGCTCCCCCGAACGCCACTCACCCGATTTCACGAACTGCACGACGAGCACCCGCCAGCCGCGTGCGAGCGCCCGGAGCACGACGCCCATCGCCGCGGTGCTCTTGCCCTTGCCGTCGCCCGTATGCACGAGCACGATCGAGCGGGCATGCCCGCGAGCAGCCGTGTCGGGCGCGGAGGTGGGCGGCTCGACCGTCACGATCCTTCGACCTGTTCGACGGGAAGGTGTCGACGCACCGGAACGACCAGGTGCCCGGAGCCGTCGACGTGGACGAGTCGCACCGATGCACCGAAGAACTCGTGCACGGTGCGTTCGGTGAGCACCGAGCCGGGAACCCCCTCAGCCACTTGGTTCCCCTCGTGGAGCAGGAGGAGACGATCCGCGAATTGGCCTGCGAGTGAGAGGTCGTGCAGCGCCGACACGACCGTGACGCCGCGATCTCGCCGCAGCGTCTCGATCAGCTCGAGCACCTCCTGCTGCCGGCCGACGTCGAGCGAGGTCGTCGGTTCGTCGAGCACCAGCAGGGATGGTTCCTGTGCCAGAGCCCGCGCCACGAACACACGCTGGACCTCCCCTCCCGAGAGGGTGTGCATCGGCCGGGCGGCGACGCTCGCCAGCCCGAGGCTGTCGAGCACCTCCGCCACGACCTCGCGGTCGCGCCTGCCCATCGATCCGAAGTAGGAGATGTGCGGGGTGCGTCCGAGCCCCACGTACTCGACGACCGTCGTCCCCTCGGGCACGGTCGGCTTCTGAACGACCATGGCGATGTGCCGAGCGAGCTCACGCCGGCGTATGCCGATCGCGTCTCGACCGTCCATCAGCACCTGCCCACGATGCGGGATCAGGCCGATGATGGCCCGCAGCAGCGTGGACTTGCCCGCCCCGTTCGGCCCCAGCACGCCCAGCCAGCCTGCCGCCGGCAGCGCGCAGGTCACCCCCCGGACGACGTCGCGTCCCGCGAGCTGCACCCGAACGTCGCGGAGCCGCAGGTTCACGTGATCCCCCCGGCACGGCGCAGCAACACGGCGAAGAACGGCGCTCCGATCACCGCCGTGACGACCCCGATCGGAAGCTCGCCCGGCGAGACGACGGTGCGCGCCGCAAGATCGGCGAGCACCAGGAACGCGGCTCCGCAGAGCGCCGACAGCGGCACGATCCACCGGTTCGACGCACCGACGACCAGGCGCACCGCATGCGGCACCACGATGCCGACGAACCCGATCAGCCCGGCCACCGCGACCGCGGCCGCGGTCGCAAGCGACGCGGCGACGATCACGGCGAGCCGCACCCTCGACGGCCGAAGCCCCAAACCTCCCGCCTCGTCATCGCCCAACCCCATCACGTCGAGGACTCGCCCGTGCAGGAGGAGGACCGCGACGCTCAGCGCCGCGTAGGGCAGGATCAGCAGGACGTCGTGCCACCCCGCCGTGGCCAGCCGGCCGAGGATCCACGTGTAGACCTCGCGCAGCGTCTGCGAGTTCTGTTGCTGCACGAACGTCTGCACGGCCGTGAGGAAGGAGGCGACCGCCACGCCCGCGAGCACCAGCCCGGTGGTCGTCGAGCGCCCGCCCATCGCCCCTCCGACCCCGTATGCGATCCCCACCCCCGCCAACGCTCCCACGAACGATGCGATCGGCAGCATCGGCGTGCCGGCGACAAGCGAGCCTCCGGCGCCGGCCACCAGAGCGATCGTCGCTCCGAGCCCGGCGCCGGCGGCGGCCCCGAGGAGGTGCGGGTCGGCCAAGGGATTGCGAAACGCTCCCTGATAGGCGGCCCCCGAAACCGACAGACACGCCCCGACGACGCAGGCCAGCGCCACCCGAGGCGCTCGGAGCTGCCACAGGATCGTGGCCTGCCGGTCGCCGAGTCCCTCTCCGCCCACGAACGGCAGCCAGCCGAACAGCTCGTGCACGACCCCCGAGGCATCGAGGGGCACGGGTCCCACCAAGAGACCGGCGAGCGACGCGAGCGTCACGATGGCCAAGGCCACGACGATCACCGTCAGGCGCCGCCGAGGGTTCGAGCCGAGGGCAACGGGGGTCACGTCGAGGTCCCCCGGAGCGCGTGAACGACCGCGCGCATGAAATCGACGACCCGAGGCCCCCAGCGGGAGGCGACATCGTCGTCGATCGCCACGATCGAACCGTCCTTCACGGCGGTCAGGTCCCCCCAGCCGGGGCGCGCAGCCACCGTGGCCGGCGACTGGCCGCAGCACTCGCCGTCGGCGAGCACGATCAGGCTCGGGTCGCGGTCCACGATGTACTCCGAGGACAGCTGCGGATAGCCGGACCCTGCCCCGCTGGCCTCGTCGGCGATGTTCTCGATCCCGAGCATCGAATACACCTGGCCGATGAAGGTGTTCGAGGTGACGCTGTAGTACGTGTCGTCCAGCTCGTGATAGACGGTCAGTCCCCCGCCCTCGGGTGCCGATGCGAGGACCTCCTCGACGTCCGCGCGCATCCGGTCGACGACTTCATCGGCCTCGGTGCGGTGCCCCGTCACGTCACCGATCTGTCGCAGCTGCTCGAACGTCTCGTCGAGACCGGCCGCCGCCGGCTGCACGAGCACCGGCACATCGAGCCGGCGGAGCCCCTTCACCATGCCACCGGCGTCGGCCGCCACGACCACGAGATCCGGCGCGTACGACAGGATCGCCTCCACGTTCGGCTCGTACCCGGAGAGATCGGTCGTCGGCGCGCCTCGCGGGTAGTCCGACTGATCGTCGACGGCGACGACCTGATCCCCCGCGCCGACCTCGAAGAGCATCTCGGTCGCGGTGGACGAGAGCGACACGATCCTCGTCGGCCGCCGATCGATGGTCACGCGACCGTCGGATGTGTCGATCGTGATCGGGAACGCGCCGGCGCCCCTCGCCCCGGCCTCCGCGCCGTCGTCGACGCCCGGATCGGCCGACCCGCACGCGGCCAGCGCGACCGTCAAGACCCCTGCAAGGAACGAGGAAGCGAGGACCTTCCTCATGGCACATCCTCCCTTCCGGAGGATGAGGAATGACGCTCGGCGCGGGCGCCGAACGGACCGCTCCTCATCGCGAGAACGATTCCGTCGGCACGGGTCAGGCGACCTGGCTCGTCCCCACGAAGGGGACATCACAGCTGCGCGACAGCGCCGGGATCGCACCGGACTTCGCTGAGCACCGTGCCACCCGAGTTCGACCTCGGGCAGGAGCACGATAGCACCGGGCGGGGGAGCCTGGGAACGATCGAAGCCCGCGCTCGGGCCGGGTAGCATCTCCGCCATGTCCCGGCCGCCGACCGAACGCACCAGGGTGCGCCGGCACCCGGAGCGAGCCGACTACGACCTCGGAACCGTGCGCGCGGTCCTCGACGAGGCCCTGCTCTGCACGGCGTCCTGGGTCGACGGCGACGGCCGGGTTCGCGCCCTGCCGACGATCCAGGCGCGCATCGACGACACCCTCTACCTGCACGGCTCCCGTGCCGCCCGGGCGTGGAAGGCGGTCGCCGCCGGCGCGGAGGTGTGCGTCGTCGCCACCGTGGTCGACGAGCTCGTGCTCGCACGCACCTCGCCCGCGCATTCGATGAACTATCGGAGCGCCGTCGTGTTCGGAACCGCGAGTGAGGTGACCGATCGAAGCGAACTGCTCGCGGCCGCCAGGGCGATCACGCGGCACGTGCTTCCCGGTCGTGAGGACGACGCCGCCGAGCCCGACGAGGACGACTGGCGACAGACCTTGATCCTCGCGATGCCGATCGCCGAAGTCAGCGCGAAGGTGCGGGTCGGTCCGCCGATCGACGACGAACACGACCTCGAGCTCGATGCCTGGGCCGGAACCCTGCCCTTGCGCCTCGTGGCCGGATCCGCGCATCCGGTGCCCGATCTGCGGGCCGGCATCGAGGTGCCCGCGTACATCCCTTCCTCGGGCGAAGAGCTCCCGCGTCCATGAGCGGCACGGCGCCCACTCACCGCACGCGGGTCCGCAGGCTGCCCGAGCTCGGGGTGTACGAGCGGGCGACGGTCGAGGCGATCCTCGACGAGGCACTCTACTGTCATCTCGCGTGGGTCGGCGACGACGGCGAGCCCCGGTTGATCCCCACGATCCACGCACGCATCGGCGACACGCTCTACGTGCACGGTTCCGCGGCGTCGACCACGCTGCGTGCGATCAAGCAGGGCATCCCGGTCGCGATCGCCGTGACGCTCGTCGACGGCATCCGGTTCGCTCGGTCGATGTTCGAGCATTCGATGAACTACCGCACCGTGATCGTCTACGGCCGGGCCGAGGAGGTCACCGACCGGGCCGAGCTCGTCCGCGTCTTCGACGCGATCACGGATCACATCGCCCCTGGTCGAAGCGCCGACGCCCGCACCCCCAACGCCGACGAGCTCCGACAGACCACCTTCGTGAAGGTGCCGCTCGACGAGTGCAGCGCCAAGGTGAGCGAAGGATTCCCCGAGGAGCCCGACGAGGACCTCGCCCTCGACGTGTGGGCCGGCGTCCTGCCGCTTCGGACCGAGCCGGGAGGGCCGATCCCCGATCCTCTGCTGCGCGACGGCGTCGAGATGCCCGCCTACGTCGCCCGCTGGCGCCGCGGCACGGTCTGACGCCGTTCCCACCCCGCCTACTCGGCGAATCGGGGTGTCAACCGCACGACGAACCGTTCCAGGGCGGCCGCCGTCTGCAGCACCGTGAGCTCCCCGGTCGCGGCGACCGCGACGAGGGCCGTCAGCTCATCGTTCTCGCCCTGCAGATCGAGGCCGTTGCGATTGAGGAAGACCGTGGCCGCGAGGAGCGCGATCCTCGCATTGGCGCTGCTGAAGGGACGCAACCAGAGGATCGTCAGCATCAGGGCGGCGGCCTTCGGCACGATGCTCGGGTAGGCCTCCCTCCCGTCGGAGATCCGCATCGGTTCCGCGACCGCCTCGGCGAGACGGCCCATGTCGACCACGGGGTCGTCGCCCAGCTCGGGACGGGCGATCGCCATCACATCGTCGACGGTGAGGGGCCGCGGCGCTTCTACAGGTCCCCCAGTTCGTCGAGCACGGCGCGGAGACGTTCCTGTGCGCGGCCCGTGAGCGCCGTCACCTCGGCATGGCGCCCGGCCGTCTCGAGGTAGCCCCGCATCGCGCGGCGCAGATGTTCCTGTTCGGGGACCCCGGTCACGGTGGTGAGCATGCGCAGCTGCTCCGCCACCTCCTCCGGGATCCGCAGCGTTTGCAGCAGGGGAGCCCTCCGTTCGCCTCTGGGGTCATCTTCACCCGGGAGAGGAGCCGAATCGAACACCCCCCGCGAACGGTTTCGGCGGACTTGACGCGGATGCCCGAGTCGCTGTACATATATCGGACCGATATATGCGGTCGATACATCGCTCGAACCGACCGAGGGGGGACCGCTCACGTCATGCTCGAACTCGCGATCCTGGGCCTGTTGAAGCAGCAGCCCATGCACGGCTATCAGCTCTCCAGAGAGCTCGGCGGTTCGCTGGGTGGATTCTGGCGCGTTTCGTACGGCTCGCTCTACCCCACGCTGCGCAGGCTCGAGCGCGAAGGGCTCGTGGCGAGGGTATCCGACGGCACGACCGGGGGCCGACGCAAGACCGTGTACGGCATCACCGAGCAGGGCGAGTTCGCGTTCCTCGAGCTGCTGCAGGAGACGCCGGCCGACACGTCGAGCGAAGACGCTCGATTCCGCGTGCGTCTCGCCTTCTTCCGGTACCTCCCCCCCGAGACCAGGATCCGGCTGCTCGAACGTCGCCGGGGGTTCCTGGCCGATCGCCTCGATGCGATCGACGACTCACTCCGGTCGGAACGCGAGGCGGCCGACGACTACGCGCTCGCGGTGATGGAGCACGGCCGTACCGCCACCGAGTCCGACATCGAGTGGCTCGACGGCCTCATCACCAACGAGCGAGCCAAGACCGAACGACGAGGCCTCGAACGAGGGGGCGCGAGAACCCACCGCACGGCGGTCCTCAGCAGGAAGGAGCACACTTCATGAACACCGTACGGATCGCCATCGTCGGCGTGGGCAACTGCGCCTCATCGTTGGTACAAGGGCTGACCTACTACCGAGACGCGGACCCGAGCGACGGCGTGCCCGGCCTGATGCACGTGGACCTCGGGGGGTACCACGTCCATGACGTCGAGATCGCGGCGGCCTTCGACGTCGATGCGAACAAGGTCGGCAAGGACGTCGCCGACGCGATCTTCACCGAGCCGAACAACACGATCCGATTCAGCGACGTGCCGCCCCTCGGCGTCAGCGTCTCCCGCGGCCCGACGCTGGACGGGCTCGGCACCTACTACCGGGAGCAGATCGCGGAATCCGACGAGCCCGAGGTCGACGTGGTGCACGTGCTGCGCGAGGCGCGCGTGGACGTGCTCGTCAGCTACCTGCCCGTCGGTTCGGAACAGGCCGACCGGTTCTACGCTCAGTGCGCGATCGACGCCGGCGTCGCCTTCGTCAACGCCCTGCCCGTGTTCATCGCGTCCGACCCCGTCTGGGCCAAGAAGTTCGTCGACGCCGGTCTGCCGATCGTCGGCGACGACATCAAGAGCCAGGTCGGGGCCACGATCACCCACCGCGTGCTCGCCAAGCTGTTCGAGGATCGCGGCGTCGAGCTCGACCGCACGTATCAGCTGAACTTCGGCGGCAACATGGACTTCAAGAACATGCTCGAACGCGAACGGCTGATCTCGAAGAAGATCTCGAAGACGCAGTCGGTGCAGTCGCAGCTCGACGTGCCGCTCGGCGCCGAGGAGATCCACATCGGTCCGAGCGACCACGTGCCGTGGCTCGAGGACCGCAAGTGGGCGATGATCCGGCTGGAGGGTCGCAACTTCGGCGACGTGCCGCTCACGATCGAGATGAAGCTCGAGGTGTGGGACTCTCCGAACTCGGCCGGGGTCATCATCGACGCGGTGCGCTGCGCGAAGCTCGCGAAGGACCGGGGCATCGCCGGCCCGATCATCGGACCCAGCGCCTACTTCATGAAGAGCCCCCCGGTGCAGTTCACCGACGAGATGGCCCGCGAGATGGTCGAGCAGTTCATCGTCGGCGCCGACGACGGCGCGAGCGCGGACTGGACCGCGTTCTTCGACACGACGACCGCCTGAACGATCGCGCGGAGGGAATGGACGGGGCCGGGTCCGGATGGACCCGGCCCCGATGCCGTCCGGGGGGAACGGACGTCTTCAGACCGCCGGCGCGTGCAGGCTCCTCGCGCCGTGGTACGCGATCCGGCTCCGCGAGCTCGTGCTCGACGATCCGCGGCCGGTCATGGAGCGCACCGTGCCGGTTGGTGCGACCGGCCGAACGTCGTCGAGCTCGAGGGGGACCAGCGCGGAGCCGGTACGGGTCGAGCGGCACGGGACCCCTATCCCGGCGATCGACCGTCTCGTACGTCGCTTCATGTCCCCAGGATGTGCTACAGCATGCTCGCTCGCTACCGGCGACCGACCGACATCGCTGGGACGAAGGTCTCGGGCGGGGGAGCCGCGCCGCCTAGGGCGAACGGCCCGACGGCTCGTCGCGGCGTTCCAGCAAGCGTTGCACCGGAGCGAGGTCGAACGGGTTCTCGCCCGTCGTGCCGAGTTCCACGATCAGATGCTGTGCGCCCGCCTCGACGAACTCCTCGGCGCGGTCGACCTCGTCGCTCTCGATCAGGATCGTCCGCTCGATCTCCGCGGGGTCACGACCGATGCGCTCGCACCACTGGTCGAGCACGGCGCTCTTGCGGGCGTAGGTCTCGGGGGGTCCGAAGCTGTTCCACATCGACGCGTGCTCGGCGACCAGGCGCAGCGTGACCTGCTCGCCGCCCCCTCCGATCAGCATGGGCAACGGCGAGCGCATCGGGGGCGGATCGAGGCGTGCGAGCCGGGCCTCGATCCGTGGGAGGGCGGCCGCGAGGACGCGCAGCCGCTCGGGCGCGGTGCCGAACGTGTACCCGTACTCCTCGTAGTCGCGCCGGAACCACCCCGCGCCGATCCCGAGGATCAGCCGGCCCCCGCCCAGATGGTCGACGGTGCGCGCCATGTCGGCGAGCAGGTCGGGGTTGCGGTAGGAGTTGCAGGTGACCATCATGCCGAACTCCGCGCGTTCCGTATCGCACGCCATCGCGGCGAGCAGCGTCCACCCCTCGAAGTGCGGCCCGTCGGGCCCGTCGTACAACGGGAAGAAGTGGTCCCACGTCCAGATCGAGTCGACGCCCATCGCGTCGGCCTCTCGCCACCCTCGTCGGAGGTTCTCGATCGTGGTGAGCTGCGGGTGGAACTGCGCTCCCACCTTGAGGTCCGCCACGTCCCCTCCCCCTCGACCCCGGATCGCCGATGGACCGACGCTACCGCACCCGGATCCGGGAAGCCTGTGACCACCGCGAGGACGCCCCGAGTCCCGGGTCGCGCGAGCGCGCGCGAAAGCGGTAGACGCCGTTCCCCGCGTTGGCGATGAACGTGCCGGCACGGCCCGACACCCCTCGCCGCCACGAGTCCCATGTCTCGCCGGGCCGGCGGATCTGCACGTCGTAGACGCGGCCGGCCGTCGCCGGCGAGGCCGCCCAGACGACCGTGAAGGCGCTGCGCCGAGGACCCGACCTGGGAACGACCTGCATCGGAACGCTCACGCGCCCGCCCATACCGGGATGCGGCGAGCAGACGAAGGGGTAGATGCCCGCGGCCGGGAACGCGAACTCGAAGCTGGACCCTCCCGGCGCGACGTAACCCGTGTCGTACAGCTCGAGACCGGAGCTGTCGGTGGCCGTGTGCGTCTCGCCGCCCACGAAGTCGAAGACGACCGTTCCCCCGCGGCGGAGTGCGACCGATGCGGGTGCGAAGTAGAACTCCCCCACGTCGACGTGCACGGGTCGGGAGGACGCCGGCCACGGCATGGCGGCGTCGAGCGCGTTCGGCCTCGCCGCTCCCTCGCCCGGCACGAGCGCCGCGATCGAGAGCGCGGTCAACGATACGCGAGCGAGGGACCGTCTCATACCTGGGTTCATCGGCCCCGGTCCCGTCGGGACTGGAGCCGGCCATACGATGTGCGGCGATGAGCGTCCCCGCCCCCGCCCGCATCGGCAGTCCACGAGACGCGCTGCGCCACGCCGACTTCCGCCGCCTGTTCGCGATGCGGCTCATGAGCCAGTCGGCGGACGGGCTGATCCAGGCGGCGCTCGTGGCCTCGCTGGTGTTCTCGCCCGAGCGGGCAACGACCGCCGCGAGCTTCGCGCTCGCTTCGGCGATCGTGATCCTGCCGTATTCGCTGATCGGCCCGTTCGTCGGCGTGTTCATCGACCGCTGGTCGCGACGGCGCATCATGGTCGTCGCGCCGTTGCTGCGAGCCGTGCCTGTCTTCCTCGTGCTGACCAGCCCGAGCCGGCAGGCGGCGCTCTACTACGGCGGAGCGCTGTTCGTGATGTCGGTGAACCGGTTCTTCCTCGCCACCGCCCAGGCGGTGGTTCCGAGGCTGGTGCCGACCGAGGACCTGCTCGCCGCGAACTCGATCGCCACGGTGGGCGGCACGGTCGCCCTGTTGGTCGGCGTCTTCGCCGGGGGGCTCGCGGCCGACGCGTTCGGCACCGGCGCGATCGTCTCCGTCGCCGCGGCGATGTGGGTGGCCACGTCGTGGGTCGCGAGCAGCATCCGCAGCGACCTGCGTCCCCTGCAGCTGCCGGAATCGCCAGTGCTCCTCCGCCACCAGGTGCGTCGGGTCGGCGCGGAGTTCGTCGACGGACTGCGCCACGTCGTGCACACGCCCCGGGCGGTCGGCCCGATCACGTCGATCGGGCTCGACCAGCTCGGCCAGGGAATGATCCTCGTGCTCGCGCTCGTCGTGTTCCGGGAACGGTTCCAGCAGGGGGTCGGGTCGTTCTCCTGGTTGATCGGGGCGGGGGGAGTGGGCGTCTTCGCGGGGCTCGCGACGGTCGGAGCGCTGGACCGTCGCTTCGAGCGGGAGCGCATCGTGGCCGGGGCCTTCGCCGTGGGAGGGGTGGCGATCCTGCTCGTGAGCCTGCACGTCGCCCCGTGGACGCTTCTGCTCGCGAGCGCCGTCGTGGGCCTCTCGTTCTCTTGGAAGAAGATCCCGGTCGACACCATGGTGCAGGAAGCCGTCCCCGACGGCCTGCGCGGCCGGGTGTTCGCGGCGTACGACGTCGTCTACAACCTCGCCCGCCTCTCGGCCGCGGTGCTGGCGATCCCGCTGATCCCGACGCTCGGCGAGCAAGGCTCCGCCGCCCTCGTCGGCATCGCGTTCCTGCTGTGGGTGCCGGTCTTACCCAGATGGCTCGCGCACGAGCCCGAGATCCGCCTGCGGTTCTCCGAAGGCGCCCGTGCTGACGAATGGCCCCGAGCCGTCGCCTGGGGCGGCGTGGAGGAACCCGTCGAGGTCGTCCGGAGCGCGCTCGACGAGCGCGACGGGGTGCGGATGCGGCGCTTCCGCCTGCGGCTCGCCGACGGGACCGTGCTCGACGTCAGCCGCGACGAGCCCGACGGGGACTGGCGCATCGATCGGGAGGTCGTCTGAGCCAGTGGTCTCGCAGTCTCGAGGCTTCCCACAACTCCCTACAGGGTCATACGTAGCTCTCTCTACCTAGGCCAGGGTAGCTACGTTCCCCTCGTCTTGGGTATCGACCTGCCCTCGGAGCGCGATCATCATCGTCCGTGCGACGGACGGTCTGGCGGCCTTCTCTCAAGGAGAACATCGAGGATGGGCGACCACCGAGAGCACCGAGACCACCCGCCGGGCACCGTCAGCGAGTGCAGGCAGTGCGCTGCACTCGCCTACGAGCCGGGCTGGTACGCCTCGCTGATCACCCTGGTCGCAGGCGGTCGGCGCCCGCCCGAGGCTCGGACCGTGACGACGTAGCCCGGGATCCCCCTCGCGGGCCACGGAAGCCGGAGGCGGCCGGGAACGCGCCTCAACAGAGGTGACTCCCGCGCCGCCCCTGGCACTCTCGTGCGTCGGATCTATGCGTCGGTGAGGGCGGGCACCGCGGAGCGGCGTCGAGCGGCGAGGAGGGCGACCCCCAGGCCCCCCGCGACGAGCCCGCTCAGCACGAAGCCGGCTCGCGCCCCCAGGTGCTCACCGATCACCCCGGCGATCGGGGCCCCGATCGGCGTCGACCCGAGGAACACGATGCCGTAGAGCGCCATGACCCTGCCGCGGGCCTCGGGGCGCGATGTGAGCTGCAGCATCGTGTTCCCCGTGATCATGAAGGCCATGATCGTGAACCCCATCGGGAGCATCGCCAACCCCGCCAGCCACAGCGTCGGGGCGAGACCGGGCAACGCGAGCCCGACCCCCGCCGCGACCGCCCACAACGACAGATCGCGCATCCCCGGCTCGGGCACGCGGCTCGCCATCACGATGGCGCCCACGAACGAGCCGACGCCCGCGAGCGCGGAGAGCACACCGAACGTCCCGGCGTCGCCACCGAATGTGCGCTCGGCGAGCAGCGGCACGAAGACCGCGAAGTTGAACGAGACCGTGAACACGACGGCCATCGCGAGCAGCGGGCGCCGGAGGGCGTCCGTCGACCAGACGTAGCGGAGACCGGCCGCCAGATGACCACGTTCCCTCGTCGTGCGCTGTTGCGCGTGCATCTCGGACGGCCGCATCGCCACGAGGGCCACGAGCACCGCGGCGTAGGACAGTCCGTCGATCAGGAAGCATGTGGCGATGCCCACCGTCGCGATCAACGCGCCCGCGACCGCCGGTCCGATCACCCGAGAGCCCGTGAAGGCAGCGGAGTTCAGGCTCACGGCGTTGCGGACGTGTTCCTCGCCGACCATCTCCACGTAGAAGCTCTGGCGCGACGGGTTGTCGATCGCGGTCACGACGCCGCTGGCGAGCGAGAGCGCGTAGACCATCCAGAGGTCGACGAGTTCGGAGGCCACCAGCGCCCACAGGGAGAGCGCCACGACGCCGTAGGCGGCCTGGGTGATCATCAGGATGTGCCGCTTGTCGAACCGGTCGGCGAGCACCCCTCCGTAGGCGCCGAGCAGCAGCACCGGCAGGAAGTACAACGCGACGTTGGTGCCGAGCGCCGTGCCGCTGTCGGTGAGCTGCAGCACGAGCCAGGCGCTCGCCGTGAAGTTCATCCACGTGCCGATCGCCGACACCGTCTGTCCGAACAGGTAGAGGCGGAAGTTCCGCGAGGCTCGTACCGACGAGAACGTTCGGCCGATCGCCGCGCTGACCCGGGGGCTCACTCCTCCTGCTCCGTGACCCGATCGAGGATCTCCGCCGCCCGCTCCAGCGTGGCCAGGTCAGCGGGATCGAGCGCGCGAAGGCGCCCGGCGAGGAATCGATCGCTGCGACGACGAACGTTCCGCATCAGAGCGCGACCGGCCGGCGTGAGCTGCACCCACGCCACCCGCCGATCGAGCGGGTCCGCGGTCCGCTCGATGAGACCTTCATCGACGAGCCCCGCCAAGATCCGCGTCACGGTGGGCTTGCGGACCTGCTCGTGCTGCGCCACGTCGCCGGCCGTGATCGGTCCGTGACGATCGATCGTGGAGAGCGCGGCGAGCATGCTCGGCGAGATCCCCGCCTGGCTCTCCCGTCGCAAGGTGCGCGACGCGCGGAACACCGACAGCCGCAGCTGGGAGGCGAGTCCTGCGAGGTCGGTGACGGGAGGAGCGGAGGGCATGCGCTCCACGATAGTTCACATCGCTAACTAATGTCACACCGGCCCCGCTCGCGTCCCGAGCCGGTGATCGACCACGAACGGCTCGACATCCGGGCGCGCCGGGCGGCAGCGGGATCCGCGTAGCTCACCCCGGCCCGCGAAGGCTCAGATGAACAGCGAGACGGCAGCCATCCGCATCTCCGCGAGAGCGGTCGCGGCGCCGATCGGCTCCTCCAGCCCGTCGAGCAGGTCCTCGTGCTTGAGGCCGAGCAGGTCCATCGTCATCTGACACGGGATCAGGCGAACGCCGAGCTCCCCGGCCGTCTGGATCAGTTCCTCGGGCGTGGGCACCTGATGATCGGAGGCGAGCTTCTTGAACATCGTCGGGCCCGCACCCGCGAAGTGGTACCGCGACAGCTTGGCCTTCTGCGCCGAGCCGGGGTTCATCGCGCTCATCATCTTCTGCATCCAGTTCTCGCCCGTGATGCGAACGCCCGGCTTCACGATCGCGAACAGCCCCCAGAACGTGAAGAACACGCTCGAGTCCATGCCGCTCGCGGCGGCGGTCGTGGCGAGGATCGTCGTCGGCCAGATGCGGTCGAGCTCGCCGCCCCAGGCGATGATCGTCAGCTTGTTGGCCTTCTTGACCTCGCCGGCCGACGCGGCTTCCAGGGCCTCGATCCGCGCCAGCAGGTCCTCGAGCCGGGGCGCGGTCTCGATCCGTTCCTCGGTCGTCGCCACGGCTGTCACACCTTCCGGACGAGGAAGCGGTACAGATCCTCGCCCTCGGAAGCCTCGAGCAGCTCGTTGCCGCTGATCTCCGCCCAGCTCGGCACGTCGGACCTCGAGCCGGGATCGGTGGCGAGCAGCTCGAGCAGGTCGCCGCTCGAAGCGTCCTTCATGGCCTTGGCGAGCGACACGAGCGGCCCCGGGCAGGACTGCCCCCTGGCGTCGACGGTGGTGGCGACCGAAGCGACGGTCGTGGCGGGCGTGGACATAGGTGCACCTCCGGTGCGGGTGGTGGGACGAAGGGAAAGGAAGTGGAGCGCGTGCGCGGCGTTGAAGAGCCGTCCCTGCTCAGCGCGGACAGCAGATGCGATCGGGGATCATGGCCCCCACGATGCCGGCTTCGCGTGTGCAGATCATTCGCAGGTGCAACAGCGTAGACCATCGGCCCTCGTCGGAACAACCGACGCGTTCGCGACGGCGCTCACGGGACCGGGGGCGTGGTCAGGCATCCTTGGGATCGCCCCACCTGCCGGAGCCCTTCCAGATCGCCGGGCCCGAAGCCGGACATCCCTCCGCCGGCCGGATGCATCAGCTGTCCCTGCGCCTTCACGTGGTCGAGCCCCATCACGTGCGCCCACTCGTGCAGCACGACCGGTCCCTGGTCGTCGGGAGCTCCGAAGCCCGGGGGGTTCGGATCTTCCGCGTTGATCGCGATCCATCCGCTCACGATCACGTCCGAGCCAGGTGGGGTGAACGGCGAGGCTACGCCTGCCGCGATGTCGCCTTCGCTGCGGAACGACACCTGAGCGGAATCGGGGTCGAGCCAGGTCACGAGCACCGGCGCCCACCGGTCGCCGTAGCGGGTCTGCACCATGTCGCGGCGGCGTTCGAGCACCTCGTCGGTCAGGCCGTCGTACGCGAACGAGATGCCGGTTGCCGCCGAGACGAGGCTGACCGCCTCCTGCACGTCTGCGAGCGAGCCCGCCGGCGCGTCGGCCACGTTGACCACGTAGTGAACCGGCTCGCATGGATTCCACCGCAAAGGGTCCCCGCCGAAGTCCCGCGCGATGAAGCGATGCTCGTCACGGTGGTCCGCCGGGTCGTACCGCACCACCAGCGACGTGATGAGTGCTCCGACCATCGCGACGATCGTGAGCAGCGCGGAGCCGATCACCCATGCGGGGAACCGCCGCCGCCTCGGCTCGAGCGGCGGCCAACCGCCGGGAACGAGGTCCGGGCGGGGTGGGACCGGGGGAAGGTTGGCGGCCAGAGGATGCTCCTCGTCAGGGCTCCGACGACGTTCGGCGTTCCAAGCATCGTAGGGCAGGCCGCGCTCCTTGAGGCCGGCCCGCGAGCCGGTCGATAGCATCTGGCCGTGCCTATCGCCCGCACGTTCCTCGCCGTCGTCGCCGCGGCGATCGCGATGGCTGCGTCGACGCTCGTCGCGGAGGCTCCCGTCGCGGCCGCGGGCCCACAGACGCTGCTGGTGAACACGACCACCGACACCTTCGACGCCGTCTGCGACGAGGCCGACTGCTCGCTCCGCGACGCGATCGCCGCGGCCGGACCGGGAGGACGGGTTCGCGTTCCTTCGGGCTTCTACACGCTCACCCGCGCCGGCCACGGAGGCATCGGCCGGGGCGACATCGACCTCCCCGCGTCGATCACGATCGCCGGTGTCGGCGAGACCGGCGCTTTCATCGATGCGTCACAGCTCGGGGAACGCGCGTTCACGATGGGAACGGCGACGGCGCACGGCCGGTACGAGCTCCGACGACTCACGATCTTCGGGGCCCGAGCACCGTCGGTCGACGGGGCGGCCGTGCGACTTCGGGGGGGCACGGCCAGGCTCCGCCGCGTGACGATCGTCGGCTCTCGCGGGGGCGACGGGGGCGCGGTGTGGTCCGCGCCTCGATCGGCCCTCCACGTGCTCGATTCGCTGCTGATCGACAACATCGCCTCGGGATCCGGCGGCGCGATCCACAGCCGCGGCCGGCTCGTGATGATCGGGACGACCGTCGCGGGCAACCGCGCCACCGACGGCGGCGGCATCGCCGTGGCGGGCAACGGCGGCGCGATCGAGGGCTCGACCATCGCGGAGAACGTCGCAGCCTCGTCGGGAGGCGGCATGTACCTCGCGTCCGGCGCGACCCTCGACGGCGTCACCGTCGCCGACAACCGGGCCGGCCGCGGGGGTGGTATCCGTCGGCCCGCGTCTGCCTCGGGAGGGGTCTCGGTGAGGGGGTCGGTCCTGTCCGACAACGAGGCGGACCGCAGCGTGGACTGCGCGGCCGCGGTCGTCTCGCTCGGCGGCAACGCCGGCTTCGCGAGGGGCTGCGGCTTGCGTTCGTCGGACGACCACACCGGCGCCGATCCTCGTCTCAGGCGGCTCGGGGCCTACGGCGGGCCGACCCCGACCATGGCGCTACGCATCGACAGCCCTGCCCTCGGCGCCGCTGGGGGTTGCGACTCGCACGCCGATCAGCGCGGCGCCCCGCGGGACCGTCGATGCGACGCCGGCGCCTACGAGCTCGTGCGGTGCCTCGGCAAGCCCGTGAACATCGTCGGCACCCGCGGCGACGACGAGCTCAGCGGCGGACGCGGGCCCGACGTCTTCCTGGGTCTCGGCGGCGACGACGAGTTCCAGGGATCGATCGGCAACGACCGTGCCTGCGGAGGCGCCGGGCACGACCTGCTGATCGCGGGGCCGGGCAGCGACCGTTTCGACGGTGGGCCGGGGAACGACCGCATCGAGGGCGAGCAAGGCGACGACTGGGTGTGGGGAGGCCCCGGCCGCGACCGGCTCGTCGGCGGACCGGGGAAGGACACATGCCAGTCGGAGCGGCGCGACCGGGAGCCGAAGGGCTGCGAGATCTTCGCGGTGGCGATCGCTCGAGCAACCGACCGCCCCGGGTCGCCTACCTGACCCTGCGCCGTCGGTCCGGCGGCCAGTACACGAGCAGGACCTTGGCCTTCAGCCGCTCTTCCCGCACCGGACCGAACTGACGCGAGTCGGTCGATGCCGGCTCGAGATCTCCCTCGACCCAGTACTCGTCCTCGCCAAGCAGGCGGGCGCCGACGCGGTCGCCGGGCACCCCCACGATGCGTTTGACCATCTCGTAGCCGGGGCGCCCGGGATGCTCGACGATCACGACGTCGCGGCGCCCATACCGCGACGGCGAAACGACGAGGGCCCAGTCGCCGGGGGCGAGCGTCGGAGCCATCGAGCCCCCCTCGATCTCGACGCGGCTTGGCTTCCAGCGAAGGCACGCCCAGGCGACGCCGGCCGCAGCGGCCGCGGTCGCGCCGATGCCGGCGGCCCGTTTCCGACCGCGGTGATAGGTTTCGGTCGAGTCCGAACCGGAGACCGTTCCATCGGGTCCATCGTCGGAAGGAGGCCCATCCATGCTGGAAGCATTCCTCAAGCCGGACCGCGTCGTCCACGCGCACTGCGACGTTCCGTGCGGCGTGTACGACCCCGCGCAGGCTCGCATCGAGGCGGAATCGGTGAAGGCGATCCAGGAGCGACTGCAGGACCCCGAGGGCAAGAAGTCGGCCACGGAGTCGGCCGAGGAATACACGACGCGCTGCATCGTGATCAAGGAGGAGCGCGCCGACCTGGTCAAGCACCACCTGTGGGTCCTCTGGACCGACTACTTCAAGCCCGAGCACCTCGAGAAGTACCCCGACCTGCACGAGAAGTTCTGGAACGCGACGAAGCTAGCGGGCGCCTCGAAGAAGGCCAGCGAACCGGCGCAGGGACAGTCGCTGCTCGACGCGATCGACGAGCTCGGCAAGATCTTCTGGGAGACCAAGAGCTAGGAAGATCCGGCGGGCCGGGCCGTCGGATCCCCGCCCCACCGGAACGATGCGCCCGTCGGCGCCCTGCCGTGCCGACCTCGTGTCGAACCGGACCCGTCCTGTTCCGGGGGCCGCGGGCAGCCCCGGAACGAGCCTGGCGGAGCGGGGTGGGTCTGGCGGCACCCCACTCCGCCCGGTCTCGTCGTAGTCATCGGCCCCGGGCTCGTTGCGCCGCATGGGGCGAAGGGCGAATCCGCGGGGCCGAAGGTCCGAAGCACTTCGGCAGGCGAACCTCGCGCTCACCGTCGCCGATCGGGCCCCTGCTAGGCTCGCGCCTCCTCATGAAGGACGTCGGTCTCGTCGGGGTTCCGTACAGCGGCAGGTCCACGCTGTTCACGGCGCTCACACGCGCCGGATCGCACGGCGGTCAGGCCAACGTCGCCGTGGTCTCCGTGCCCGACTCGCGGCTGGCGGTGCTCACCGACATGGAGCATTCGGCGAAGACCGTCCCGGCGCAGGTTCGCTTCGTCGACGTGCCCGGCGGGGTCTCGAGCGCCCAGGGCATCGCCCGGCTCCGCGAGGTCGACGCGCTCGCCGTCGTGCTCCGGTGCTTCGGCTCCGATGCGGCTCCCCTCGACGAGTTGTCGTCGGTTCGGGGCGAGCTGCTGCTCGCCGACCTTGCCGTGATCGAGAGCGCCCTCGAGAAGGCCGAGAAGAAGGCGCGCCAGAAGCCGGGCCTCGAGGTCGACGTGCTGCGGCGAGCGAGGGAGCTACTCGAGGCCGAGACGCCGTTGCGCGACGCTGGGCTCTCCGACGACGACGCCGCGGTGTTGCGGGGCATCGCGCCCTTGACGCTGAAGCCCGAGGTCGTCGTCGCGAATCTCGACGAAGGCACGGAGGTTCCGCCGTCGCTGGCCGAGGTCGGCGCGGTCGGCGTGTATGCCTCGATCGAGGCCGAGACGGCCGAGATGGAGCCCGACGAAGCTCGTGCGCTGCTCGAGGAGTTCGGCGTCAGCCAGCCTGGCCTCGCGACCGTGATCGAAGCCTGCTACCGAGCGCTCGACCTGATCACGTTCCTGACGACCGGCGAGGACGAGACGAGGGCCTGGGAGGTTCGCCGCGGCGCGAAGGCACCCGAGGCCGCCGGGGTCATCCACACCGACCTCGAGCGCGGATTCATCCGCGCCGAGGTGATCGGCTACGACGAGCTGGTCGCGGCCGGTTCCATGGAAGCCGCGAAGTCGGCCGGCAAGATCCGCGTCGAGGGAAAGGACTACGAGGTGCAGGAAGGCAACATCCTGCACGTCAGGTTCGCGGTCTAGGGCTCATCCGGACCCGGGGGAGGCGGGCGAGGAAGAGCGCGGAGGCGAGCACCGTCATCCCCAAGACGGTCATCGTCGCGCCTGATCCGATGACGTCGGCGAGGACGCCGGCAACGACGGGGCCGACCCCCTGGCCGACCATGAGACCGGAGCCGAAGAGTCCGAACGCGAGCCCTCGGCGGTCGACGGGGACGGCGTCCAGGAAGGCTTGCTGGCTGCCCAGTTGGTAGGCGGTCGCCGCGCTGGCGATGGCGAAACACGTCACCGTCGCGATCGTGCCCGGGTACCAGGCGAGCGGCAGCAGGGCCGCCCCGAGCAGGGTGTAGAGCGAGGGGGCGATCCGGCGGCGCAGGTCCGGCGTGAGCCAGCGCCCGACGACGACGTCTCCGACCGCCGCTCCCGCGGGGAACGCTGCCAGGAGGATCCCGGTCTGCGTCGGCGACCCGTCCGACTCGCCGACGTAGGCGACCACCAGCGCCTCCGCGCCGACCAACAGCGTGATCGGCACCCACCACGAGAGCAGGATGCGTCGCACCGCGTGGTTGCGCAGCAACCGCAGGTTCCCGGTCCAGGTCTCCCCGAGGCGCCACGGTCCCTGGGGAGGCTGCTCGCCACCCTGCGCGCGGATCGCCAGGGAGGCCAGCATCCCGAGGAGATGGATCGTAGCCGCGACGAGGAAGGTCGCCGACGGGCCGAGTGAGGCGATCACGACACCACCGAGGGCGAGGCCAAGCAGCTGGGCTCCCGAGGAGATGAGGTTGAACACCGAGCGACCGAGCACGTAGAGGTCCCCGGTCAGCAGTCGCGTCACGAGCGCCGACTGCACCGCGAGTGGAACGGGTTGCCACATCGCGACGAGGGCGACCACGCAGATCGCCACGCCGGGCGAGAGGCCGCCGAGCGCTAGGAGCAGCGCAACGGCGGCACGGGTGGCAGCGCTGGCAGCCAGCACGGGGCGCGCAGGCCACCGGTCCGCGAGCGAGGTGAGGACGGCGCCGCCGACCAGCTGCGGCAGGAAGCCGGCAGCGAAGGCGAGGGTCGACCACGCAGCCGAGCCCGTCTGCCGGTAGATGAGAACCGACAGAGCGAAGATCTGCAGCGAGTGCCCGAGCACGTTCGTGAGGGACTGGGCGAACACCAGGGGCACACCGGGAGCGTGCAGCAGCTGGGAGTAGGTGGCGCTCTCGGACGGCGTCGGTGCGTCGGTCCTCATGGGAGCAGCGTGGCCACCTCCGGGCGGAACAGCTACTGTTTCGCCCTCACACGAAACGAGGCAGTGATGCTGAGGATCGAGGTCGGGCCCGACGACCTGGCTGCGTCTCGGTTCGCGATCTCCCCGATGGGTGAGCTCGAATCCCTGCTGCGCAAGCTCGACGGCCCGCGCAGCCGGACGCCTTCCGGGGCCGCGATCCGGAGCTCACGGTGGGCTCACCGCTATGCGCCGGTCCGGCACACGCTCGACGCGCGCGTCCTGGCGGCACTCCGGCCGGTCGGCTGGGGTCCCGATCTCATCACCCCGCCACCGAGCGGCATGGCTCGGGGCCCGGCCGACGACCTCGCCGTCATCCGCGCCACTCCGTCGGCGATCGCCCGCGCCCAGATCGACCGGGCGCTCCAGATCACCGGCCCGGTGGATGACGACGTGCGGGCCGTGTTGGGGCAGCGGAACGTGACCGCATGGCTCGGCGACGCCCTGGAGCGCATCTGGCTCCTGCTGCTCGCGCCGGACTGGCCGCTACTGCTCGCCATCGCGGAGCGAGATGTGCTGCACCGTGCCGACCGGCTGGTGCGCGGCGGGTGGGCCGGGGCGCTCGACGACCTCCACCCCAGCCTGCGCTGGGCGGGCGGCGCCGTGGAGATCCTCGGACGCCCGGACGAGACGACCGCGCTCGACGGCCGCGGCCTGATGTTCGTGCCGTCGGTGTTCATGCATCCCAACCTCGCGACCTATACCGAGCCGCCGTGGCAGCCCGCGGTCGTCTATCCCGCCCGCGGAAGCGCCGCCCTGTGGGAGACGCAGACCACCACGCTTCGCGCACTGGCCCGCCTGCTCGGACCGTCCCGAGCGGACGTGCTGGCGCAGCTCGAGAGCCCCGCGTCGACGACCCAGCTCGTGCGCGTCACCGGGCATACGCTCGGTGCCGTCGGCGACCATCTCCGGGTGCTCCGCGAGGCCGGGTTGGTCACCAGGGCGCGACAGGGTCGCTCGGTGATCTACCGGCGCACGCCGATCGGCGATGCGCTCGTCGCAGGGTCATCGTCGATCGCGGATCCATACTGAACGGGTGCACGAGGACGCCAAGGCGGACGCGGGAACCCGGGCCGTGTCCTCACGGTGGTTCAACCCCGGCGTCCGCTCGATCGGGCTCGCGAGCTTCCTCTCCGACGTGGGCCACGAGATCCCGACGTCGCTGTTGCCCAGCTTCCTCACGTCGACGCTCGGTGCGCCCGCCTCGGCCCTCGGGCTGATCGAGGGGATCGCCGACGGGGCAGCCGGGGTCGCCAAGTTGGCCGGTGGCGCGCTCGCCGACGACCCGCACCGTCGGACACGGGTGGCGGTCGGCGGATACGTCACGACCGCGCTCCTGTCGAGCGCGATCGGCCTCACGACCGCGGCGTGGCAGGTCGCCGCGCTGCGCACCGGCGCGTGGGCGGCTCGGGGCCTCCGGGGCCCGGCTCGCAACGCGATCCTCGCCGACGTGGTGCCGGCCGGCGCGTACGGACGCGGCTACGGGTTCGAGCGGATGGCTGACAACCTCGGCGCGATCGTGGGACCGCTGCTCGCGATCCCGTTGATCGCGCTGATGGGCGTCCGATCGGCGATCCTCGTCTCGATCGTGCCCGGACTGCTCGCCGCCGTCGCCATGTTCGCGGCCGCGCGACGGGTGCGACGGACCACGCCGTGGCAACGGCGGCCGATCCGCCTGCAGGTGCGACCGGTGCTTCAGGGCGGGCTCGGCCGGCTCTTCGCCGGCATGGGGGCGTTCGAGTTCGGGAACTGCGCCGCGACCCTGCTGATCCTCCGAGCCACCGAGCTGCTCGAACCCGGGCGCGGCCAGGACCGAGCCGCGAGCATCGCGGTGCTGCTGTACGTGGCCTACAACTCCGCCGCGACGCTCGCGAGCCTGCCGGCTGGGCACCTCGGGGACCGACGCGGCACCCGACTCGTCCTGCTGGGCGGGGCGGGCGTGTTCCTCGTCGCGTACCTGCTGTTCGCGGAGGTCGACGCGAGCGTCCCGCTGCTCGCGGCCGGGTTCGTGCTCGCCGGCGTCGGTATCGGCGCGGCCGAGACCGCGGAGCACGCCGCCGTTGCGGCGCGGGCATCCGAGGACATCAGAGGCAGCGCGTTCGGCCTTCTCGCCGCCCTGCAGAGCGCCGGAAACCTGGCCGCGAGCGCGGTGGCTGGCGTGCTCTGGACGCTCGTCTCACCGACCGCGGCGTTCGTCTGGCTCGCAGCGTGGATGCTCGTCGCCGTCGTGGCCTTCCTCTCCATGCCGGCCGAGGACACCGACGCCACCCGATCCGCGACGGGGTAGCCTCCGTTGGGTGACGGAGGCCTACCGCATCGGGGAAGCGGCGAAGGCGCTCGGCGTGCGCGTCGAGACGCTCCGCCGCTGGGAGCGCGAGGGGAAGCTCCGCGTCGAGCGCACGTCCGGAGGGCAGCGCATGGTACCGGCCGCCGAGGTCGCTCGCCTCCTCGCCGAGCGCCGGCACGACGAGCCGATCGCGGCGGCGAGCGCTCGGAACCGCTTCCCGGGCGTGATCACCGAGGTGAAGCGAGACGGCCTGGCCGCGACCGTGGAGATCCAGGCGGGGCCGCACCGCGTGCTCGCGTTCATCACCCGCGAGGCCGCCGATCAACTCGGGCTGGAGCCCGGCATGGAAGCGGTCGCCACCGTGAAGGCGACGAGCGTGATGGTGAACCTCCCGGAAGATTGAGCTCCGGAGCTCGCTGCACGACGCTCTCGACGCCGATCCTTGCTCTCGGCAACCACCAGCTGCTTAGGCGTCCAACTCGAGGTTTATCTGGTTGTATCGCGGTCCGAGTCTATATAGTCCCTCCAGAGAGGGGGACATCGTGCGACGAGTGATCATCAGCTTCACCGCGCTCACGCTCGTCCTCGCGGGGTGCTCGTCCGGCGGCGGCGCAGCCGAGCCGATCGAGTCCACCGAGCTCACCGTCTTCGCCGCCGCGTCGCTGACCGATGCGTTCGGCGAGGCGATCGGCCCGGCGTTCGGAGCCGCGAACGAGGGCACCACGGTCGTCTTCAACTTCGCCGCGTCGGACGCGCTCGCGGGACAGATCCAGAGCGAGGGTACGGCCGACGTGTTCGCGAGCGCGAGCGGAACATGGATGCACGCCGTGCAGGAAGACCCGGGCGTGGTCGACCGGAGCGACTTCGTGCAGAACCGGCTCGTGATCATCACCCCGCCCGACGACCCCGCCGGCATCGCGTCGATCGACGACCTCGCGGGCGACGGGGTGCAGCTCGTGCTCGCGGCCGAGGGCGTGCCGGTCGGGGACTATTCGCGCGAGGCCCTCGCCAACGCCGGCATCGCCGAAGAGGCCGAGGCGAACGTCGTCTCCAATGAGGAGGACAACGCCGCGGTCGTCGCGAAGATCGTGGCCGGGGAAGGCGACGCCGCGATCGTGTACGAGTCCGACATCTCCGAGTCGGCCGCCAACGACGTGGCCTCGGTGGAGATCCCCGACGACATCAACGTGATCGCCACCTACCCGATGGCCGTGGTCGAGGGTGCCGCGAACGGCGAACTCGGCGCCTCGTTCGTCGAGTACGTGCTGAGCGCCGACGGCCAGGCCGCGCTCGAGGAGTACGGGTTCCAGCCGATCTCCTGAAGGAGGCTGCATGCGGTCCCGCACACCGACGGCGCTGTGGATCCTCGCGATCGTCGGGGCCGTGTTCGTCTCGCTGCCCTTGATCGCGCTGCTGCTCCGCGCTCCCTGGGGCGACATCGCGACGTCGCTGAGCGGGGCCGGCGCCGGCGCGGCGTTGCGACTGTCGATCGTCGTGTCGATCACCGCCACGGTCCTCTCGCTGCTGCTCGGCGTTCCGCTCGCGTGGATCCTCGCGCGTTCCCGCCTTCCGGGTCGCTCCGTGCTGCGCGCCGTGGTCGTGCTCCCGGTCGTCTTGCCACCGGTCGTCGGCGGCATCGGGCTGCTCGCTGCGCTCGGGCGGGGTGGCGTCGTGGGGCGCTGGCTCTACGAGGCCTTCGACCTGCAGGTCACGTTCACGACTACGGGCGCGATCCTCGCGACCACGTTCGTCTCGATGCCGCTCGTCGTGCTCGCGACCGAGGCGGGCCTGCGCTCGATCGACGAGCGCTTCGAGCAGGTCGCCTCGGCCCTCGGCGCCACCCCCCGCTACGCGATCCGGCGCATCGTGCTGCCGATGCTCGGCCCCCAGCTCGCCGCCGGGGCGGTGCTCGCGTGGGCGCGCGCGCTCGGCGAGTTCGGCGCGACGATCACGTTCGCCGGGAACCTGGCCGGACGCACGCAGACGCTCCCCCTCGCCGTGTACGAGACGCGCCTCACGGACCCGGGCGGAGCGATCTTCCTCTCGCTGATCCTCGTCGCGATATCGGTCGTGGTGCTCGTCGTGATGCGGGACCGCATCACGCAGGCGGCGTGAACGAGGCGCGGGCGCCTGCGAGGATGCCGGCATGGGGCTCCACGCGGACTTCACCGCCCGTCGAGACACGTTCGACGTCGACGTGGATCTCGACGTCCGGGACGGCGAGATCGCGGCTTTGCTGGGACCGAACGGTGCGGGAAAGTCCACGGTCGTCGACGCGTTGATCGGCACGCTGCCGATCGCCGAGGGAACGATCGAGATCGATGGCGAGCGCGTCGATCGCCTCCCTCCCGAGGAGCGCCCGATCGGGGTCTGCTTCCAGGACGACCTGCTCTTCCCGCGGCTCTCGGCGCTCGAGAACGTCTCGTTCCCGCTCAGAGCGCGGAAGCTGCCGAAGGAAGACGCGCGCCGACGGGCCGGGCAGCTGCTCGGCCGGCTCGCCCCGGCGGTCGACGCCGACGCTCGCCCCAGGTCGATGTCGGGGGGCGAGCGTCAGCGCGTGGCTCTCGCACGCGCCCTGGCGCCGGAACCGCGCCTGCTGCTGCTCGACGAGCCGTTCGCCAACGTCGACGTCTCGGCCAGGCCGGGGCTTCGCTCGCTCGTGCGCGAGGTCGCGGAGACGTTCGGAGGGGCCACGGTGCTGATCGCGCACGAGCCGCTCGACGCGTTGACGCTGGCAACCCATGTCTCCCTGATCGAGGCGGGCCGCATCACGCAGTCGGGCACGCCCGAGGAGATCCGCTCGTCGCCCCGGTCCGCATACGCGGCCGACCTCGTCGGGGTGAACCTCTTCACCGGCACGTTGGCGCCGCTCGAGGACGGCGGGGCGATGCTCTCCACGAGGAACGGCGACATCGTGGTCGCGCCCGATCGCGCCGTCGTCCCGGGAAGCACCGCGCTGGCGGGCACCAACCCGTCCGCCACCTCACTCCACGCGGCCGGGCCGGAAGGTTCGGCCCGCAACGTGTTCCACGGCGAGATCGTCGAGGTGGCGCTCGACGGCGACCGGGCCCGGGTGCGGCTCGCGAGCCGCCCGCCGCTCACGGCCGAGGTCACGGCCGCGTCGATCGTTCGGATGGAGCTGCGCCCGGGCATGAGGATCTGGGCGAGCTTCAAGGCCGTGGAGGTCTCGTTGCAGATCGAGGGCGATGACGGTCCGGCGCTCGCAGCCGGTACCCTTGGCCGGTGAAGACGACCGAACGCGAGTCGATCGAGGCCCCCGAGCCCCGGAGTGCCCCGGCCGCCGGTGCCGAGCAGAACCGCAACCCGGTCCTGCAGTTCCTCGGAGAGCTGCCGGGGCTGATCCTCATGGCGTTCGTTCTGGCGCTGCTGATCAAGACGTTCCTGGTGCAGGCGTTCTTCATCCCGTCGGGATCGATGGAGCCGACCCTGATGCCGGGCGACCGCGTGCTCGTGCTCAAGGTGCCGTACTACTTCGGTGACCCGTCCCGCGGCGACATCGTCGTCTTCGAGGACCCCGACCCCGGCGGCACGCCCGACCGGGGCCTCGTCGGCGGGTTCTTCCACTGGATGTTCGAGGGCCTCGGCGTGCAGCGCCCCGACAGCGAGGACTTCATCAAGCGTGTGATCGGCACCCCCGGCGACACGGTCTGGGCCAAGGACGGTCAGGTCTTCGTGAACGGCGAACCGATCGACGAGCCCTACCTCACGCAGGCCACCGACGACTTCCCGAAGGACACGGTGCCCGAAGGGCGGCTGTTCGTGATGGGCGACAACCGCGGGAACTCGCTCGATTCCCGCTTCTCACTCGGTCTCGTGCCGATCGACAACGTGGTCGGCAAGGCCGAGGTCATCATCTGGCCGCCGGGCGACCTGGGATTCATCTAGTCCCGATCGACGCCGCCGTCACGGGAGCCGCGTCGGCGACCGAAGACCGGGTCGCGCGCCCGCGGGCCGACCGGCATCTCACCGGGAACGAACAGCCGCGCGAACGACCAGACGATCGCCGCGATCCCGAAGCCCGCGAGCCAGACGATCAACGGCGGATCGTCCAGCGCGAAGAACTCCTGGGAAGGACCCCACGTCACCGCGATCACGAACAACGCCGCCATCGCCCAGATCAACGCGAGGCGCGCCCTCGTGAGGGGCGCCGCGATGATCGAGAGCACGAGGAAACCGATCCACGTGAGCACCATCACCGCGGTGGTCTGCGCCTCGACGAGCGAGACGCCCGGCTCGTCATGGGCGAGGGCGTAGGCGAGCAATGTCGCGATCGCCGCGAGCGTGCCCGTCGGGATCGCGAAGCGCAGCACACGCCGCACGAATCCCGGCCGGAAGCGATCGGAGTTCGGCGCGAGCGCCAGGAAGAACGACGGGATGCCGATCGTGAGCGCGCCGACCAGCGTCAGGTGGCGAGGCAGGAACGGGAACACGAACCCCAGCACGCCGGTCGCGATCGAGATGAGCATCGCGTAGACCGTCTTGTTGAGGTACAGCCCGCTCGTACGTTCGATGTTGCCGAGCACCCGGCGGCCTTCGGCGACCACCGGGGGCAGCGAATCGAACGTGGAATCCAACAGCACGAGTTGGGCGACGGCGCGGGTCGCGTCGCTGCCCGAGCCCATCGCCACACCGATGTCGGCGTCCTTCAACGCGAGTGCATCGTTCACGCCGTCGCCGGTCATCGCCACCGTGTGGCCGAGAGACTGCAGGGCTCGTACCATCGCTCGCTTCTGCTGCGGTGTGACACGACCGAACACCGAGTGGGACGCGAGCGTCGCGGCCAGCTCGTCGGGGTCCTCGGGAAGCTCGCGCGCGTCGACGGGCTCGTCGGCGCCCTCGAGGCCGAGCCTCGAGGCGATCGCTCCGACCGTGCGGGGGTCGTCGCCGGAGATCACCTTCACCGTCACATCCTGTTCCCGGAAGTACCGCAGCGTGTCGGCGGCGTCGGGACGCGGCCGGTCTCCGAGGATCGCGAGACCCACCGGCTCCAGGTCGGACGGGAGATGTTCGCCGGTGAGCGCGTGAGCGCGCGCAACGAGCAGCACCCGGTGACCCTGCTCGGCGAGCTCGTGCACGCGGTCGCCGACCGATCCGGCGTCGTGGGTCGCGGCGAGCATCACGTCGGGCGCGCCGAGGAACCATGCGCCCTGTCCGTCGAAGGCCGTACCGCTCCACTTCCTCGCCGAGGAGAACGGCACGCCATCGGCGGCGTGCCAGCCGCTACCGTCGGTGAACCGATCCGCGATCGCCGTGGTGGTGGCGTTGGGCGAACGGTCGGCGGCGGCGAGTGCACCGAGCACCGTCTCCAGGCGCGGGCCGTCACCGTCGAGTGGCTGGACCTCCTCGACCGCGAGCTTGCCCTCGGTGAGGGTGCCGGTCTTGTCGATGCAGAGCACGTCGACGCGCGCGAGGCCTTCCACGGCCGGCAACTCCTGCACGAGCACCTTGCGCTGGGCCAGGCGCACGACGGCGACGGCGAACGCCAGCGAGGTGAGCAGCACCAGCCCCTCCGGCACCATCGCGACCGTGCCGGCCACCGCGCCAGACATCGCCTCCCTCCAGTCGCCCGGAACCGCCCGGATCTGACTGAAGAACAGCAGTGCGGCGGTCGGCACGATCGCGAACGTCACGTACGTGAGGATCGTGTCGATGCCCGAACGCAGCTCGCTCCTCGTGAGGGTGAAGCGGCGGGCATCCTCGGCGATCTGCACCGCGTAGGCCTCGGCGCCGACCTTGGTCGCCCGATACCGTCCGTCCCCGGCCGCCACGAACGAACCGCTCATCACCTCGTCGCCGATGGACTTATCGACCGGGTCGGACTCACCCGTGAGCAGAGACTCGTCGACCTCCAGGCCGCGGCTCGCGAGCACTTGCCCGTCGACGACGAT
>Ga0075310_1000007_pt1 | contig 30219 bp, 23 predicted proteins | sample MayberryNE_Catta_2_FD_120088 | JGI IMG/M metagenome (GOLD analysis project Ga0075310, IMG submission 120088) | Natural and restored wetland microbial communities from the San Francisco Bay, California, USA, that impact long-term carbon... | ecosystem: Environmental > Terrestrial > Soil >... | reverse complement strand
GATCGAGACGATTCAGAAACATAAATGCGACACGGTCATCCACACCGCCGGTCTCATCGGCGGCAAAGTCGCCAACCCGATTTACAGCGGCCTGCAGATCAACGTCATGGGCACGATCAACGTTGCCGAAGCGGTGCGACTCACCGGGGTCAAGCGGCTCGTGCAGATCAGCACCTTTGGCATCTATGATCGCCGCAAAGGCGAGCCCAGTCCAATCGACGAAGATTTTCGCCGCGGCCCGGGTGAGCCCTACGGCAACTCCAAAGTCGCCAAAGAATTGATGGTCGAAGCTTACCAGCGCATGTACGGCTTCGAGCTCATCGTCCTGCGTTTGGCGAATGTCTACGGTGTCGGCCACTTCGCCGGCGGCTCCGGGGGCGGGGAAATGGTGCAGAACATGCTTCAAACCGGAATCAAGGGTGGCGCGGTAAAAATTGCCCAGGAAGTGGCGCGCGATTTTGAGTATGTCTATTACAAAGATCTGGGGCGCGCGCTCGATAAATCCGCGACGACGCCGCTGAAAGAACCGGTGACGCTCAATATCGGCACCGGCGTGGTCATCAAGTTCGATGACTTGGTCGCTTTGGCCGAAAAACTGCTGCCGAAGCTGCAAGTTGAGATCGTTCCCGGCACCAAGGCGCGCTCGGCGAAGCAACCGATGGTGATCGAAAAAGCCAAGCAGGTGCTCGGCTGGAGCCCCGAATACGACATCGAAGCGGGGTTCAGGGACTACATCGAAGAACTAAAAGCGCTCGAATGATCAAGTTAACCGCCACAGAAACCGCGGACGGCTCTAGCCGTGCGCGCATTACTTTGCGTTCGGTGCGATCATTTCGGCTAAATTGATTTTGCCCTGCTTGCCGCTTTTGTATCCGGTGTAACGAAGCGTCCGACCATCGCTTTGTACGATCACCGCGCCGTCCTCGTAGGTGCTCAACATTTCGGCGCCGGCGACACGGTAGCGCTCGGTGACCTCGCCGCGCTGAGCTTCGGCGCGGCTGCGGGCGCCGGCGGAAACCAGAGCGAGCCGCGGCCGCACTGCGGCAATGAATTCTTTGGTGCTCGCCGTTGCGCTGCCATGGCGTGGCACCTTGATGACCGTGCTGCGCATGTCCTCTGCGCGATCGAGCAATAGCGCTTCCTCCCGCTTGGTGACATCGCCGGCGAACAGGTACCGTAATTTACCGAACTCCAGACGCAATACCACGGCCCCCTCGATCGATTCGTTCGCCGGCGGGTATAACACACAGAATTTGACCCCGGCAATTTCACGGCAGGGTTGGCGATCGTTGAGCGCCACCCGCTCGATTTTCGCTTTTTCGAGAGCTTCTTCCAACTCGTCAAAGCGGTCGGTTTCGCCGCGTTGCGAACCCGACCAGAACTCACGCGGCGCGAATTCGTTGACGAGCGCGCGCATGCCCCCGTAATGATCGATGCGCGGGTGAGTCACGACCAGATAATCGACCTGAAGAATTTTTCGCGAGCGCAGAAACGGCGCCACGATGTTTTCACCGGTATCGAAATCGCCGGCAGCTGTGCCACCGGCATCGATCAGCAGCGTTTTCGCACCGGGTAACTCGACCACGGCGGCATCGCCCTGTCCGACGTTAAGGTGGGTCACCCGCAATTCGTTGCGACGAAAGCGCTCTATCCACCAGTAGGAAGCATCCGCCGCCAGCAAAACGATCCCAACCGTCAGGGCGGCCACACGGTGCGCTCGTTTGGTCAGAGCGAACAGGCAAATCAACATGCCGTAAAGAGCGGTGATTTCCCACACATTCGGCGACGGTACGCCGATGTCAGCCAGCGGTAAACCGGCGAATAGATCGACCAGCCATGCGGTCAATGACACCAGATATTCAGCCATGCCGGCGAAGAAAATACCCATCTCGGGGGCGATCACGGCCAAGAAACCGATCACCAACCCGAGCGGGACGACGATAAAGCCGACCAACGGGACCACCAACGGATTGGCAATGAAACCCGCCAGCGACAGGTGGCCGAAGTAATGCGCGATCAAAGGCCCGGTGCCCAACGTCGCCAACAGCGGAACGGCGAGATGCATGCCGGCTTGCCTCAGCCGCGCTCTGAACCAGCTTCTTTCCGCGGGCAACTCATCGCTTTTTACGTTTGGAAACCAATCGCGCATCTTTCGCACACCCCAGACAATAAACAGCACCGCCAGAAACGATAGCTGAAATGAGATATCGGCGATCACGCCGGGCCAAATCAGCGCGATCAGCAACGCCGCCAAGGTGAGGCTGGCGAACACTTCCTCCTCGCGGTCGAGCAACACCGCCAGCTGGTAAACGCCGATCATGATCGCCGACCGAACGGTCGGCACCATCGCGCCAGCGAGCGCCGTATAAAAAACCACCGCCAAGAAAGAAAAGAACGCAGCGACTTTGAAAACATTCACGCGCAGCATGAGGTAGGTGCTGAGCGAACCGCCGTAGCGGATGACGGCGAAGACGACCAGACCGAGCATGGCCACGTGCAGACCTGAAATCGACAGCACGTGATTGACTCCGGCCGCGGTAAAGGCAGCGCGCATTTCCTTGGTAATTCCGCCCATGTCGCCGACGACCAGGGCGGCGAGCAACGCACCGTTATCGCGCGAGAGATGGCCGGCGATATATCGGCGAATCTCGCGACGCAAGTCCTCAATAAAAACCCGCGCCGTCCCGCGATCTCGCGCCATCAATTCGACGTGTTGGTCGCTATCGAGAAAGCCCGTGAGGTAAATCGCCCGTCTGGAAAGAAAAGTCGCGTAATCGAAACCGCCCGGGTTGCCGCTGTTTTGTGGAACCATCGGCCGGATCCAAAACCGCACCCGGTCGCCGTAGCGCCAATCGCGGCGCACGTGGCGCAGGCTCACGAGCAGATCGCCGCTGACCTCTTCGGCGCCCGTCGGATGCCAGATGCGCTGCGCCGCCACATGCCAGCGGCTGCGGTTGACCAGCTTATCGGGCTCGTGGCGCAGCGTGCCTTCCAGATACACCCGGGCATCACGCTGCGCCACCGAGCGCAGATGACGGTCGGCAAATTCGGGAAACAGCAGTTGGCGGTGGCGCATATAGCCAAGCGAAAATGTTAGGACGGCAAGCGCCCCCAAGAGTGCCCAACGGCGCCACCGCGCCGAACCCACCCAGCCCAACGGTAACAATGAAATAGCTGCCGCGGGATAAGGAATATTCCACGGACCGGCGGCGACCGCCTGTCCGAACAGAAGCGATAGGGTTGGCACGACCAACCAAGCCGACGGATGAATGTCTGTCCCGCTGCCGTCGCTTAGCCGCCGCTCCTGGGTGGACATCCCGGGCTCTTAACGGGACGCACCGCGCAGCGCTTCTATGATGTCCCGGGCAACCTGCTCGTTCATCGATGGCACCTGGAGCAGTTCTTCAAGGGATGCCTCCTCGATGCGCTTGACGCTGCCGAACGCGCGCAGCAAGGCGCGCTTGCGCGCGCCGCCGATGCCCGAAATCTGGTCCAGAGCGGAATAAAGCGTCCGTTTCGAGCGCAGCTTGCGATGATGCGTGATCGCAAAGCGATGTGCTTCATCACGTACCCGCTGCAACAAGAAGAGCGCATTGGAATTGCGTTTCAAGATCACCGGATTGCTCTGCCCCGGCAGGAACACCCGTTCTTCACGTCGCTCGATCTCGGCGCTGCGCGCCGCTGCCTGCACGCGCATCTTGGCCAGGCCCACGGCGTCGACGCCCTCGATGCCGAGCTCGGCCATCGCCGTCAGCGCCATGGCTAACTGGCCCCGGCCGCCATCGACGACGATCAGGTCCGGCAGGGCCGCCTCTTCCTTGCCGCGGCTGAAGCGCCGTTTCAGCACTTCGAGCATCATACCGAAATCGTCACCGCCGGAAGATTCGTCGATCGTTTTGATGCGAAAATGGCGATAAAAATTCTTTTCCGGCTCGCCGTCGATAAACGTGACCATGGAACCGACGGCGTTGGTCCCATGGATCGTCGAGATGTCAAAACATTCGATCCGCTGCGGATATCGCTTGAGGCGCAATTGCGCCTGCAGCTCGCGCAGCATCGTCTCGCGCGCTTTTTCCTGATCGTGCCGCTCTGCGAAGCTTTGCCTGGCATTTTCCTCCGCCATCTGCACCAGGTGGCGTTTATCGCCCCGCTGCGGATTGAGGATCTGGACGCGCTTGCCTTTGCGATCGGCCAGAACCTCCTCGCGCGCCTCACAGTCTTCCAGAGTCACCGGCAAAAGAATCTCATCCGGCACAAAGCGGTGTCCCTGATAAAACTGCGTCAGCAGCGAACCGACGATCTCTTCGTCGGGAAATTCCAGATCTTCCAGCGAATAGGAAAGATTCTCGGTGAGCTTGCCCTGGCGCACGAGCAAAACCTGTACTTCGATAAAGCCGCCCTCTCGGTAAAGACCGAAAATATCTTGATCGGCGCCCCAGTGTGAGACCATCCGCTGCTTTTCCAGCGTTTTTTCGACGGCCTGAATCTGATCTCGGATCCGCGCCGCCGCTTCGAACTCGAGCGCGGCCGATTTGGCGTGCATCCGCTGGCGCAACTCGTCGATCAACTGCTGCTGCTTGCCTTCGATGAACAGCATCGCCTGGCGCACCTGCTCGCGGTAAGCATCTTGCGAAACCGGCAGGACGCAGGGCGCCATGCAACGCTTGATCTGGTATTGCAGGCAGGGCCGGCTGCGGTTGCGAAAATTATGCTCCGTGCAGTTGCGCAGCAAAAAGTGCTTTTCGATGATATCGATGGTCTCGCGCGCTGCCACCGCCGAAGAGAAAGGGCCAAAATAGCGGTTGCCGTCTTTGACGATCTTGCGCGTGGCGAAGATGCGCGGCCAGGCATGTTGAGTGGTCACCTTGATGCTCAGATAGCTCTTGTCATCCTTCAGACGGATGTTATAGCGCGGCTTGTACTGCTTGATTAGGTTGTTTTCAAGGATCAGCGCCTCTTTATCATTACCGGTGACCAGCGTTTCGACGTCTTCGACCTTGCGCAAAAGGAACTGAATCTGCGAGCGCTCGTCGGAATTGTTGAAATAGGCGCGCACCCGGGCACGCACGTCCTTGGCTTTGCCGACGTAAATCACCTTGCCGGCTTTATCGCGCATGAGATAGACGCCGGGGCGCGACGGCAAATTGGCTAATTTCTCTGGGATCGAATCCATGATCACCCTAGCGCCCGCCCTTGGAAGCGGGCGGCGCGCGCTGAGCACGCGTTACCGGGGAAGACGGAACAGTTCTGTAGGAAGGGTAATTAAACGATCAGTGCGTCGCAAGCGGTGCCTGGAGCGTCGGCATGCCCGTAAATCCTCTCTCGTGCAGGCAAGCTTACGTGGCGGCGCTGCGGTCGAGATCCGACTCGCGGAGAGCCAGTTCCTGATTTTGCAGCTCGCGAATCTGATCGCGCAGCTCTGCCGCCGCTTCAAACTCGAGCCGGCCGGCCGCTTGTTTCATTTCCTTCTGCAATTTTCGGATGCGCCGGGCCAGCTCCGCCGGACCGTATGTCGCCGAGCTCTCGGCCGCCAACGGCACGTCGACATAATCTGCGTCGTAGATTTTCACCAGCGGAGATCCGAGCGCTTTGACAATCGATTGCGGCGTGATGCCGTGCTTCGTGTTGAAGTCGGCTTGCAACCGTCGCCGTCGCTCGGTTTCTTCGATCGCCCGCTTCATCGAATCGGTCGCCGAATCGGCGTAGAGAATCACGGTCCCGTAAACGTTGCGCGCGGCGCGGCCGATGGTCTGGATCAACGATCGGTCGGAGCGTAGGAAGCCTTCCTTGTCGGCGTCGAGGATCGCCACCAGCGAAACTTCGGGCAGGTCGAGGCCCTCGCGCAATAAATTGATGCCGACCAGGACGTCGAACTGGCCCATGCGCAATTGGCGAATGATCTCGACGCGCTCAATGGTTTCGATATCCGAGTGCAAGTAGCGCACTTTGATGTCCAGGTCCTGGTAATATTCCGTCAGATCTTCAGCCATGCGCTTGGTCAAGGTCGTCACCAACACTCTTTCCCGGCGTTCGACCCGTTTGCGGATCTCCTCCAACAGGTCGTCGACTTGGCTGCGCGCCGGACGGACGATAATCGCCGGATCCATCAGGCCGGTCGGACGAATCAGCTGCTCCACGACCGCGCCGCGGCTCTTGCCCAGCTCGTATGCCGCCGGTGTCGCGGAAACGTAGATCGTTTGGTTCTGCATGGCTTCGAACTCTTCGAAGTTCAAGGGCCGGTTATCGACGGCTGACGGCAGACGAAATCCGAATTCGACCAGCGTTTCTTTGCGCGAGCGATCGCCGCGATACATCCCACCGATCTGAGGCACCGTGACGTGGCTTTCGTCGATGAATAGCAGGAAGTCGTTGGGAAAATAGCTGAACAGGGTCGGCGGCGGTTCGCCGGGACGGCGGCCGGTTAAATGCCGCGAATAATTTTCAATGCCCGGACAAAAGCCCATCTCCGCCAAAAGCTCCAAATCGTAAAGCGTTCTTTGCTCCAAACGCTGCGCCTCGAGCAGCTTGTGCTGTTCGCGGAGCTCTTGCAGGCGTTCTTTGAGTTCCTGGCGAATACCGAGAACCGCCTGCTTCATGCGCTCCTCACTGGTTACGTAGTGGCTCGCCGGATAAATGGTCGCCTTGTCCACCCGACGCAGCGCTTTGCCGCGAATTGCATCGATCTCGCCGATCGATTCGATGGTCTCATCGAAAAACTCGACGCGCACCGCCGCGCGATCCTCGTAAGCCGGAAATATCTCGACGACATCACCGCGCACCCGGAAGGTGCCGCGATGAAAATCATAATCGCTGCGCTCGTATTGAATGTCGACCAGCTTGCGAAGCATCTGATCGCGGTTGATCACCAGTCCCTCTTCCAGATAGACCATCAGGTCAAAATAGGACTCGGGCGAGCCGAGGCCGTAGATACATGACACGCTGGCGACGATCAAGGTATCGCGCCGCTCGAGCAACGCCTTGGTCGCCGAGTGGCGCAGCTTGTCGATCTCGTCGTTGATCGAGGCGTCCTTTTCGATGAAGGTATCGGTCGACGGCACGTAAGCCTCGGGCTGATAGTAGTCGTAATAGCTGACGAAGTAACGCACGGCGTTTTCCGGAAACAGCTCGCGAAACTCATTGTAGAGTTGCGCCGCCAGCGTCTTATTGGGCGCGATCACCAGGGTCGGCTTGTTGACGCGGGCGATCACGTTGGCCATCGTAAACGTTTTTCCCGAGCCGGTGACGCCGAGGAGAACCTGATCGCGCCGCTTGGTTTGAAGCCCCTGCACCAATTTATCGATCGCCTGCGGTTGGTCGCCCTGGGGTTCAAAATCCGCAACCAAACGGAACTGTCCACTGTCTCGATCGCGATTCATCGTTAACCCATCCAAAAATGCGTGAAGCTTAGCCCGTTCATTTCGCCTGTCCGCCGTAGAGGCGATCGATATAGCCGCTCTTGTCGAGCTCCGCCAAGGGCCCGGTATCGATAAAGTCCGCCGGTCTGTATTTGGCGAATTTAGGATCGCCCTCGGCGAGATGGTTGATCACTGCCTGAACCGCGCTTTCAACGGCATAGGGCTTTGCCGGCATATCCGCGCCGTACCGCCACGACTCCTCGAGTGCCTCGCGATCCTTGGTGCCGAGAAATTTCGAAAGAATCCGGTAGGTGTCTTCGCGGCGGGTCTTGAAGTAATGAACGCCGCGCACCAACGCGCGCGTGGTTCGATGGACCAAGTTAGGGTGACTCTTCATCAACGAACGGCGCGTGACGAAAGTCGACCCCTGATATTCGATCATCAAGTCGGCCAGATTAACGAGAAAATTCATGCCCGCCTTGCGCGCGAACAAAGTCGCCGGCGGAGAAACCATCGTGGCGGCGACCCGGCGGGCTTCCAAAGCAATCCACATCGCCTCGTTCGTTCCCAGATAGAGGAACTTGACGTCCTTATCGGGATTTAACTTTAGGTATTGCAGCGCTGAGCGCGCGTTTTTCTCGTAAGCGTCACCCGGCCGCTGCAGACCGACCACGGCCCCAATCAGATCCTTGCCGCTGCGGATTTCCGGGTGGCTTACCAACGTCATGCCGGCATAGCGGGTCAAACCACCGAGCATGACCACGTCGGGCGTCCGCGCAGCCACTGGAATCATCAAAAAAGCGGACATGGTTGCGAAGTCGGTGTCGCCGGAAATCAGCGCCATCGGCGATACCGCGCCCGCCGTGCGCACTACTTCAACCTCGAGACCTTCATCGCGAAAGAAGCCGGCTTCCTGACTCAAAAACGGGAGGGAATGGGTTACGGCACGGGCCGCATAGCCGATGCGAATCTTGTCTTTCTCGGCCTTGCCCTGCGCGCCAGCGTCACCCGGAATCAGCCACATGCCAAGAAAAATTGCCGGGGCCAAAGCAGTAATCAACTTCACAGTGAGCCTCCATCGATGCGAGCCTGTTGAACTTTTTGGGGGTGCGCCAAAGCATAACAAGAGCGCCGCAACGGAGCAACGACGAAGCGCGAGGCAATCAGTGGACCCTTTTGGCGCTGCTTCGAAAGCTAATAGCCAGGACAACGGCGCTCCAACGTGACGTGATGGCTTTAACCTGACCGCGCGAGACCGGCGCACGTGCTAGAACGCCAAATTTTTCGCAGTTGCGTGCGTCGGCTCATCGCTGAGCTATCGCTCGCGGCGCGACATGGCTGCATAACTGGCGAGCCGCCCTAAGTATTTTGCTTTGGCTGATTCGGCTGACCGCGGCGGGTTGTTCGCTAATCGAAGCGTTTCGAAAAGGGAATGCTCGTGTCTCGGCATAGAAAGCGGACCGGCTTTCCAACACGGGACCCGACATCATCCGGCATCTGAAAAAGTCGTAACACCGTGGCTACCTGCCGTTGCTTTTCCAGATTCGCGCCATTCCCTCGGGGCTAACGGTGACCAACCTGCCGGGCTGGGTAAACATCACTTTAGCGATGGATGCGGAGATCTCCTTACCGAACAGGCAGAGACGCCGGCCGTGATGATGGTAACCGTTCGCCCACTTGGCAAATTCATCCGGCGTCGGCGTGTGACCGATATCCGCCGCGCAGCGTCGCACGATGAAACCGAGCATCATCTTCGAGTCGGTGTCTCTTAAACTGTGTCCTTCCGCCATCACCAGATCTATAAAAAATATTGTGCCTCTATGCAAGAAGAAACGCGTCAATTATTCGGGCGAGTTTTTTTATCTTGCTGATACCGTCGGACGAAATCTCCTTGGCGAAAAAGCGTCGCATGCCGGAACGAATCCAGCGAAGAAATTACAAAACGCCTAGCGTCCTCTGTGGCTCTCAACAGCGGCCATCCCTGCGTGGTTCCTGGTCTCAGTCTTTCGCCACAGCGCTAATACGTAGCCGACTCCGCAACAAAAAAGGCGAGCCAACATCTCGCCAGCTCGCCCTCGTCTCCCGGTCAGAATCCGACTAATCGATCATGTGGGTCGTCGCCTTCAAATGCTTATCGACCGTCGTGTAGCCTTTCCACTGGTCGACGAACCAATAGCGGACGCCGAACTCGAATCGCAGCTCCTTCATATCTTTGTCGTAGGGATTGAAGTGCTGGTGGTGCATCATGCCCGGAGGCACATGGACGGCGTCGCCTTGATTCCAGTCATACCGCTTGCCGCCGATTTCCGAATAGCCGTCCCCTTCGAGCGCATAAAGATACGCCTCCGGATGGGCATGGCTGTGGCTCTTGGTGTGCGCCAGGTCGACGAAAATCGAACTGATCGCGACGCCGGTCGCCTTGAACCCATTCTGTTTCCCACTGCGGCCCATCAGGAAGTAGGTTGCGCCGTGCTTCGATTCATCGGATTTCTCATGCTGTTGCTGATGCATGGAGATGCGCCGTCCGTCCTCGGGCCAGTATTGCGACTCTTCTTTCGGAAACGCCGCCAACGTCTTGGAATCATTTTCGCCGCACTCTTCCAACTGTTCCAGCTTGCCCATGTAAGTGTCTGCTTCGAGATGCCAGGCCAGTCCGGAGAGATAGCCTACAGGAGTTGTTCCGGTGTTGAACAACTGGTGCGGCGAGCGATACGGAATATGAAAAATCGTGCCGGGGAAGAAATCGTAGCGTTGGTTATCCAGGACCATGAAGCCTTCGCCGCTCTCGACATAGATTGCTTCCTCACCGTGCAAATGCTTGCCGGTATGCCAGCCGGTGGGGATTTCAGCACGCATGAGACAGCTGCCGCCGGTCGGAAAGCCGGTTTCCGGCGCGATCATCAACGCCGCCCTGTAGTCCTGCGGCGTGCGCTCCCATTTCAACTCTTTGCCGCGTGCCACGCGCGGCGCCACGTCGACTTTCTTCTGATTCTCTTTGGACCGTTCCAACCATTGGGTGTAGAAATCGCTCATGGTCCCTCCTGGGATGTCAAATCGTCAATGGGTCAAAAAATTATCGGACGGCGCCGGTATTGTCAAATTCGCGGGTGTCGTGAGCGATAGCCGATTTGTGGGTTGAGTTGGCACGACTGTGATTCGAACCGGGTCGGTAGTATCAGCGAATCGGGCGTCGAGCTTTGCGCGCACGATTATGGTAACGCCAGCGGATACATTCGTTTGGGATTCTCGAACATCAGCCTGTGTTTGGTTTCGGCGCAGATGTCCTCGCGCGCGATGAACCTCTCGATATTCTCGCGAAATTCCGCGCGCGGCTCATGCGGAAAATCCGTGGCGCAAAAAAGAATGTCGTCCCGTAGCAAGTTCGCGACCTGCGCAATGCCGCGGTCTTCCAGCTCGCAATGAATAAAGATGTGACCGCTTTTGAGATGTTCCGACGGCAACGTCTTACACTCGGGAGCCTGCGCGCTCCGATGTTCGTATTCCATGTCCATGCGTTCCAGCAAATACGGCACCCAGCCGCAACCCGCCTCCGCAAAGGCGATGTTGAGCTTGGGAAATCGATCGAATACGCCGCCGTAAATCATGCTGGTCATTTGAATCATTTGACCGAAGCCGTGGCTCAGGGTACGCACTTCGATCAACCGGTCAAAAGAGTCGACGCCGAGGCCTTGAGTCGGCGCAGCGTGCACCGCCAAGAGCGCACCCAATTCCTGCGCCGCTTCGTAGACGGGAAAATAGCGCGGGTCGCCGAATGGCTGGCGCAGCCCGACGGCGGGCAGAACCGCGCCGACAAATCCGAGGTCGTGAACCGCCCGTTTTAGTTCCTTGACAGCGTCGGCAATCGATTGCAGCGGGATCAAAGCCATGCCCTTCAGCCGCTTGTCCGGTTTGGTGAAACATTCGTAAAGAAAATTATTGTAGCCCGCCGCCACGGCGCAGGCCCAATCGCGGTCGCGCACCAACCCAAAGGTCAGCCCGGCGGTCGGATATAACACCGACCAGGCGATCTGATCTTCGTCGAGAAAATCTTGCCATTCCTTTAGACTGCCTTTCGCAATGTATCGGCCTTTGCCATCCGCGACGCGGCGCGCCTGGCGGTGAAAACCATCCAGCGTGGGAAAAAACGGAAACGACAGCAGGTCTTCCCTGCCGGTGAACGGCTCGGGTAAAAACTCCAGCAGCTCTCCGTCGCTCTCGACGATATGGCCATCCGCATCAATGAAACCTTCAATCTTCGCCATACAAACCTCAATCCAGCGGTTACCCGCATTTTAACAATCCGGCAAGGCCGACGATCCGATCGTAACAAAATGTTGTCGGCCGATAAACCACCAATGGTTGAATCAACTATCGGTGCAATCAGCGCGTTTTGTTACCAGATCCACGAAACGCACCGCTTCAATGAGCTTTAGTTCTTTGCGTACTTGCCGGTGAGTTGCGGTGTGTTCCCGTCTAATCCTTTTTCCTGCCGTTGTAATCGCGTCTCTCTCGCCCAGGTACGCTTAAGATCGTCGCGGATGTTGACGCGCAGACGGCCGAGCGGCTCGGTCTCGAGTTCGACCAAGTCGCCGTCCTGAAAAGGATTGAGGCCACGGTGATTGGTTCCGAGCGCCAACACATCACCAGGCTCGAGCGGGTGAATCGAGCTAACCCATTCAATACAGCGAGGGATCTTGTGAGCCATGTCGCTGGTGCTGTAATTCTGCATCAGCACGCCGTTATTCCACAGCCGGACTTGCAGAGCGTGTGGATCCTTAATTTCGTCGCTGGTCACGATATAGGGACCGATCGGCGCGAAGGTCGCGCGCGACTTCATTTGATAAAACGTGTTGCCTGGGGGCGGTAGGCCGCGCGCCGATCCGTCGATAAAATTAACGAAACCAAAAACATATTCCATCGCATGCTCGGCGGCCACATGGGCGGCCCGCTTGCCGATCACCAAAGCCAGCTCCGCCTCCCCCTCGAAAATCGTTGCCGGCACATCGGGCAGAACCATAGTGTCGCCGTCGCCAATCACGCAACCCGGTGATTTATGAAAAGCATTGACCGGTGCCGGCTCTTTACGCGTGCCATCTTCCATGTAGTTGACCGCCATGCAATCGATATTTACCGGCCGGGGCAGCGGCGGCCGGATCCGCACAGCGGCAAGCGCCTTACCCTTGCCGGCTGCGACCGTTTGCTCGAGCGCGCCGCGATAGTCGCTGAAGCGTTCGATCAGACCGCTGATAAGATCGTGCGGTCCGGTATGCGGAATTTCACGGACGACATCGGTCACGTCGACAACGGTATCCTGTTTCAGTACACCCAGCTTAAACTCATCAAAAAACAGTATTTTCATGCCATCCTCCCCTTTAAGATCCCGGCTGGATGAACCAGGTCGATACAAGAACGTCACCCGCACTTGAAACCGAGACCTTGCGACCTCGGTTGCATACAGCATGCGGGCCTTTCCTTATTCTGATACGGTTGATTCGGAAATAACTACCAGCGATCCTTGCCCATCGCCCAGCGGTCCAAGCTGGCTAGGTATTCGCGGAACAAAACCATGCGCATCGCCACGGCGCGGCGCACCCGGTCCTGGCGCTCTTCCGTAGTCGCATAGCGTTTGAGAAATTCTTGCGGCACGCTGCCATGGCCCTCCTCGTCTTGGGTAATGCGCCGATAGGGTTGCTTGATCCACTCGGGGACAGCCGGCGAGTTGAGACACATTTGAATGAGATAATTCGCAACAGTTTCGCCGGCCAGGGACAAACCCGCGATACGCTCGCACGTTTCATTCAGGCCTTCCATGGCGTTGAACATGGCGATCTGCGCCGGCAGAGGCCGGTAGGCGAAAGGCTCGGCGCCGAGATCGCGAATGCGCTTGGATAATAGTTGCGCATGGACCATTTCCTCGTGTGCCGATTCCGCCATCGTCGCTTTGACGTCCAGCTCCGGTGTGGTCTTCAGCCAGGCGCCGAATAAGTCTGCGGCGCGCATTTCGTTGAATAGCCGGCTCTGCATGACGCGGATTCGCTCTTCATCGGAGCGCAGCGGAATATAACTGTAGGCCGGCGGCTGCGCGTCGAGCGTGCGGCAGAATTCATGCACCGGCGTCAGTATCTCCTTAAGAAATTCTTCAGTATTCATGGCCCATTGAGGTGATATTAATTACCGTCAAACAGCTCATACTGTTTTCGAAACGTTGGAACGTCTTACGATTGAAACGTTTGGAACCGCCTTCTCTTCTACACTCGCCAACCCTTCTGCGAAATGTCGATGCCGTTGCCCTCCGGATCATGGACGCGATATTCCGCGAAAGGAATTCTCGCCGGCCGCGCTGCGCCGCGCCGTACGCCGGCCTTCTCCGCCCGAGCTTGCATCTCTTCATTGCTCTTCACATGAAATCCGAAGTGATTGAGTCCCATCGGTTCTTCCTTGCGCTGATACAGAAGCGCAAGGTTGAAGTAACCGTCTGAAACAAAAATCGACGAACGCTCGCTCTTCTGGACTTCCTTCATGTCGAAAACGCGGCAATAGAAATCCGCCATGCGCTGTGGATTCGGCGTGTAGAGCGCGATATGGCGGAGCGGCACGGGACGCTTCTCGTAGGCGACGTCGAAGGCTCTTCTGCAAATCCCGACGGTGTTGCCATCGGGATCACGCACTTGGTATTCCGCTCCCGTGACCGATTCCACTTGCGCCAGATCGGATTCGGCCATGTCGACCCGCGCCAACTTGCTCCGCAACGATTCGACGCGAACTGTGTCGAAACTTACTTGGCGCAGACCATGCTCCCGCGGCTCCGGTTCGGGAACGAAAGCCAGATTGAAAACTCCGTCGGACAGAAACATTGCGCCGCTCGCTTCGTCGATCTTGTCGAGCTCGAAAACCTCGCGATAAAAATCACATAGGCGTGCGGGGTCTTCCGCGGCGATCACCAACTGGCGTAGCTGCGCCATAAACGGTCCTCCTGGTCGACTTAGCTCAACTCTAGCACACGTCTCAACTCGCATTACAGAACTAACGAACTGGCGGCCTGGGAAATGGAATTCGCCGCGAGACCTGGGATTTTGACTGGCAAGAGCAGACTGAATACGCTGCCCACGCCGTACTCGCTCGCGACGCGAATTTCACCGCCGAGGGCGGCGGCGAGTTTTTTGCAAAGTCCGAGCCCCAATCCCGTGCCGCCATAGTGGCGCGTCGAGGAACCCTCGAGTTGGCGAAAATCTTCGAATATCACCTCCTGGTCCTCTCTTTTGATACCGATGCCGGTATCGGCGACCGCTATTTCCAAAAGCTCCTGGCCCGCCTCCTTGTGTTTCCGCAGCGATAATTCGATGCGTCCCTTCTCGGTAAATTTGAGCGCATTGGTCAAAAGGTGCATCAGGATTTGCTGTAACTTTTGTCCATCGCTTTCGATGGTGTCGACGGCCGACTCGAGATGAATGCCGAATTCAATCGGCCGCTCACGAATCAGCCGCTGGGTCATCATCTCGAGAGCGGACAGGATCTCTGCGATTTTGACGATCTCGAATTGCGGCGAGTTTCCATCGGCCTCCATGCGAGAAAAATTCATCAGGTTGTCCATCAGGCTCGACAACTCCTGGCCGTTGTTGACCAAGCGATCCAGAATCTCGCGCGGGTTGCCGCTAAACAGCGGATCTCGTAACACCTCCCCGTAACCGATGATGGTGCTCACCGGAGTGCGCAGCTCGTGGCAGATATTGGCGACGAAATCTTTTTTGATGCGGTCCATCTCGATCAAGCGTTTGTTGCTCTCCTCGGCCTTGCGGCGCGCGGCGACCGATTCCTCGTAGAGCCTGCCGTTTTCCAGCGATAGCGCCAGCTGATCGGTCAGTGTCCCCAACAGTCTAAAATCCTCCGCGCTGTACTCGCGTCCCGATCGCTTGACGCCGAAGGATACCATGCCGCGAACCTCGCGCTGGTAAACCAGCGGAATGAAAAGCTCCGCTTTGCACCTCGCAAAAACCGCCAGCAGGCTTTCCTTGTGCTCCTTATAGCGGGGGTTACTGGACACTTCGTCGCGCGAAATAACCCGAAAAACCACACCATCAAGAAATTGCGCAATCGTGTTGAATTGCTCGGCGACCGTATGCGCCAGTCCGGTCATCGAATCGGTCGAGGCTGTTATGAATTCACTGGCGTTCTTCGAGCGGTATAAGACGCAGGCATCGATGATGCCCATGGGTCGGGCAATCCGCTCGATGAAACCCTGAGCTAAGGCCGGAGCATCGTTCAACATGCGAAGAAATAGACTCGTTTCCGCCTGAAGCTTGGCGGGGTCGTAGTTCTGACGGTAGATGTACCAATCGACGGTGCTCTCCAGCCAGCGCAGCAAGGGATTGAAAATGGCAACTACCAGGACGGAGAAAAAGATCGGCAAAAGCGGGTTTTTGGCATAATCGCTGATCCACGGCGCGAGCAGGTATGCGATCAGAGCGTAGATCGCGACCAACATTCCCAGCAGCGCGATCCGGCTCAGGCCGATTCTCAAAGCGTTGCCCAGATCAAAAAGGCTGTATTTCAACAACGCATAGGCGACGGATACGGGGAAAAAAACCGCCGGAATCAAGGCGAAATTGTAGGCAATCTGAAACTGATACAGGCTCGTCAAAACCGTCATCAATGCGGGTAACAAAAATCCCAAAAGCGCACCGACAAACATCACCCGCAGACGCGAACGATCGAGGTCGGACTGGCTACGGCGCAAAGCGTTTCCTGTGATCAAAAGAAAGCTTCCGGCGCCGAGAAAAACATAGATATAACCGGCGCGAAAATGATCGATCCAAGTGTCAAGGCGGCCAAAGTAAGTTAGGCTTTGCATGGCTCCGAGGGCGAGTCCGACGCCGTAGATGATTGCGATGAAGCGCGGGCGGACCGGGGTATTGGAGCTTCCGCTGCTGAGCAAGAGAGCCAAGTGAATGCCCGCGCTCGGCGTGAGCGCCAGCGCGAAGATACGCAGCTCCTTCGGCAGAGACGAGGCGGTCATGAAGTCGAAGGTCGTCTGGAACCAGACAAAAACCGCTAAAACCATAAAGCAAAGCGGCAATGCTACGGGCGAAGAGGCGCGGTAGAAGTAAGGCGCGACACCGATGACCAAGAACGCTAAACCAATGACGTTGTAAACGCCGAAGCTGAAGAGCCAATCGCTGAACGTAAAAGACATCGTCGCGATCGTATAATCGCGGAGCCGCGAGTCGCGCACAACTTGATAGCGAAGCGCGCTGCCCACGGGCATGCGCCGGACTAGCTCGTACATCTCCGCACGCTGCCGTAGGGGCTGCTCGGCGACGCTCACGACGCGATCGAGAGACTGGAGTCCGGCATTGGCGCCGGTCCAGCCGGGCAAGGAATAGGGGCCGACCGTGAGGTTTTCATGAAGGAAGAATCCTGGAAAAGGTTGATTGATCCAGCGGCTGGAAGAAAGGATCGATTCACCAATAAGAAGAAAACCGAACAAGCCGGTTACAAGAAGCAGTAAGAACCTCCGCCAGGTTGCATGGTCCATCGGATCCCCTCCTCACAGGACCTTAGTCAACCCGGCTCTATCAAGGCTCGCCAAACGCTGTCAAGCCGCGGATCGGCACAAGAATGGCAGCAAACATGTGAGTGCCGGGTCGCGGCACCGGCCATTGGGACGCGTCCCAAGCCACACGACAACGGGCGCAAGGTCTTGAAGACGATGACGAGGCGCTCAGGTCTTGGCGATGGTTTCGCTCGGTAAAACGATACGAGTTTGACGCCCGAGGATTTCCAGCAAGACAGCGACGCGTTCGCTGCCTTTGAGCTTCTGTTCGAAAATAGCCTCCAAGCCCGCGAACGGTCCTTCGTTGATGCGCACGACGTCGCCGGGTTTGGCGCTAACCGGATCGATCTCTGCGATGCCGCCGGGACAGCGTCCGCGCAGAGTCTGGATGATATCGTCACTCACCTCCGCGATACGGCTGCCGAACGTGAGAAAATCCTTAACCCCGGGCGAATACCGAGCGGCTTTACCAGAGACCACCATGTCGAGGCGGCAAAACACATAACCGGGAAAGAGCGGCGCCAATACCCAATGAAAGCGACTGCCGATTCGCCGTCGCGTGCGCATCCACGGCAAGAAAACCTCCAGGTTAAAATCGGTCAAGCGCTTTTCCACGTCCTTTTCACGGTTCACTTTGGTCCGGATCGCGTACCATTTCATTCCCGGTTCGATTTGCAACGATTCTTGTCGCATGACAATTCGTCTTTTTCCGTATCAGAGTTTGCGCGCGCGGCGTGCGAGCAATTCTAACAGACGGAAACCCGAATGATAACCGCGCGCAGATTTTTCCATCGTGGAACTCTCCCATCATAAAGCGGAATTACCTTGACATCGGGGGGAAATTGCGGTGCAATGTAGCCAGCAGCTGTGAAGTGAAGAACAGGTTTTGTAACAGAGTCTAACGATAGAAGCGGCGCTTGGCTGTCCGACCAGCAAAACTCAAGGGAGGTCGAATGCAAGCCGTAAAACACTTCCGGTTCGTATCTCGGTCGGATCCTCTCGGACCTTTCGGTGCCCGTCTTTTTGCTTACACAAGGTGATGCACGACCTCAAAATAGTGCTCTCGCCAGTCTTGCGTCAGTTAATTACGTTCAGTCAACCATCGCAATTGTCCGTGCGTTTGACCGCGCCGCTTAGGTGCGGGTGCGCATCAAACTTAAACGGCAGGAATATGATCAAGGGAGGCTGCTGGAATGGACCATAACACGGAATTCGAACAGCTCATCAAAAAAGATCGCGACGCGCAGCAAACGCGTTCCTGGCGAGGTAATCTGCTAGGCTACCTGGACAAGGTCAAAGCCGATCCGACGATCACGAAGCTTGCTCATGCCCGAATGTACGACGTCGTTATGAACGCCGGCGTTCGCGACATCCACGAAAAACACGATCCCCGCGTCAAGAGACTCTACAAAGACGAAGCCATCAAGCTTTATAACTTCTTTGCCGAAGAGTTTTTCGGTATCGAGAAGACGGTTTCTCAGATCGTGCGCTTTTTTCACGCCGCCTCGCTGAAGGGCGAAGAAAGCCGCCAAGTGCTCTATCTGATGGGCCCGGTCGGTTCGGGCAAAAGCTCGCTGGTCGAAAAGCTGCATCGCGGCTTGGAGGAGAGCCAGCCATTTTACGCGATCGAGGGCTGTCCGATGTTTGAAGAGCCTTTGCATTTGATTCCTCGCCACCTGCGCAAGGAATTCGAAAAAATGCTCGGCGTGCACATCGAGGGTGACCTGTGCCCGGTTTGCCGTTACAAACTCATTCAGGAATATGCCGGCAAGTACGAGGAGTTCCCGGTCTGCACGGTGCAATTCTCCAAGCGGTCGCGCGTCGGCATCGGCGTCGTGCCGCCCGTCGATCCCAACAACCAGGATACGTCGGTGCTGATCGGCAGCGAAGATATTTCCAAGCTGGATCTTTATTCAGAAGGTGACCCGCGCGTGCTCGAATTGAACGGCGCGCTCAACATCGGCAACCGCGGTGTGGTCGAGTTCATCGAAGTTTTTAAGAATGAGATCGAGTACCTCCATTGCATGATCACGGCGACCCAGGAGAAAGTGGTGCCGGCGCCGGGTCGCCATGGTCTAGTGTACGTCGACACGGTGATCGTCGCCCATTCGAACGAAGCGGAGTGGCAGAAATTCAAAGCGGACCACACGAACGAAGCCATCCTCGACCGTATCGTCGTCGTGCGCGTGCCGTACAACCTGAGACTTTCCGAAGAAGTCAAAATTTATCAGAAGATCATTCGCAACTCGGACTTTCGCGCCCACGTCGCGCCCCATACCCTCGAAGTGGCGTCCATGTTCGCGATCCTGTCGCGGCTGGAGCCGACTAACAAATGTGACCTGATGACCAAGCTGAAGCTGTACAACGGCGAGGAAGTCGTCGAGAAGGGCCGGACCAAAAAAGTCGACATTCAGGAACTGAGAGACGGCAGCAAGCGCGAGGGTATGTCCGGCATTTCCACGCGTTTTATCATGAAGGCCTTGGACAACGCGCTCTCGGATAACGCCGCGGGCAACTGCATCAACGCGATCAACGTCCGCGAGGCGTTGATCAATATGGTGAAGGAAGCCGATGTTCCCGACGATACGCGAAAACAGTATCTCGAGTTCCTGCAAGACACGCTGCATAAGGAGTATTTGGAAATTCTGGAAAAAGAAATTACCCGGGCTTTCGTTTATTCCTATCAGGAACAGGCCGAAGCTCTGTTCCAGAATTATCTCGACCACGCCGAGGCTTACGTCAACAAGAGTAAGGTGAAAGACCGCAACACGAAAGAAGAACTCACGCCGGACGAGGGCTTCATGAAATCGATCGAGGAGCAGATCGCGATCATCGGCTCCGCAGCCGATGGCTTTCGTCAAGAAGTGATTGCGTATCTATGGGCGGCCAACCGGCGCGGTGAGAAGATCGATTTCCGCAGCTACGAACCTTTGAAAGAAGCGATCGAGAAGAAGCTGATCACGTCGGTGCGCGATCTGAGCCGCGTGATTACCAAGGCGCGCATGCGTGATGAAGAGCAATCGGAAAAATATGACGCCATGGTCAAAAACCTGCTCGAACACGGTTATTGCCCGAGCTGTGTCGACGTCGTGCTCAAGTATGCCGCCAACAACCTGTGGAAGGATTGAGAATTTTCAGTCTCATCGGGGGCCGAGTTGTCTACCATCTTTCGCCCGTTCAATCCGTCTTCGGGACAGCGTAGCGATCGCAGCGCCGGGGACCGGCTGCGCCATCGCCAGAAAGTTCGCGAAGCGATTCGCCACAACATTGCCGATATCATCGCCGAGGAGTCGATCATCGGCAAAGATAGAAACCGCATCATCAAAGTGCCGATTCGCGGCGTGAAGGAGTACCGTTTCATTTACGGTGAGAACGCGCCGGGAGTCGGCGAAGGCGGCGACGGCGATCCCAAACCGGGCGACGTCCTGGGCCAAGGTAAAGACGGCCAGTCGGGCCAGCAGGCAGGCGACCGTCCCGGCGTAGACTACTACGAAACCGACGTGAGTCTCGATGAACTGGTCGACATGATGTTCGAGGATCTCGAATTGCCCGACATTGAGCGCAAGCGCCTGCGCCAAATCGAAATCGAGAGACTTTTCCGCCAAAAGGGATTTCGCCGCAAAGGCATTCGCGTGCGTCTCGACAAGAAGCGCACCGCTCGGTCGCGCGTGAAGCGCAAGAAAGCGGCGATGAGACAACAACCCGCCCCGTCACCGTCCCGGCGCTTTCCGTTTCACAAGGATGACCTGCGCTATCATCACACGGTCACCGATACGCGCAACGAATCCAACGCGGTCGTGCTTTGCATCATGGATACCTCTGGCTCCATGGATACGATGAAAAAATATCTGGCCCGCAGTTTTTTCTTTCTTCTTTATCAATTTCTCTGCACACGCTACCAAAACGTTGAAATTGTTTTTATCGCGCACCACACCGAGGCCCGCGAGGTGAGCGAAGAGGAATTTTTTCACAAAGGCGAATCCGGAGGTACCTTTATCTCGTCGGGTTACAACAAAGCGCTCGAGATCATCGAGGAGCGCTATCACCCCGCCCTTTGGAACGTCTACGTCTTCCATTGCTCCGACGGCGACAACTTCGAATCGGACAATGAGGCTGCACTCAAGGCGGCGCAAGATCTCGCCCGCACGGCCAACCTGTTCGGCTATGGAGAGATCAAACCGCTCGGAGCCGGCTATTATGGCAGCAGCATGATCACTTTTTTTTCGCAAATCCAGGAGTCGAACTTCCAGACGGTGCAAATCCAAAAGAAAGAAGATATTTGGGCTTCGTTTAAAACCCTCTTAAGCAAGGACCGCGCCCGCGAAGACGCGGCGTAGCGACCCCATGGCAGCCGATTACACCGTCGCTGATCTCGAGCGCTGGAACGACCGAATCGTCGCGCTCGTCGAGCGCTTCGGCCTGGATCCTTATCCCCAGGAATTCGAAATCTGCGACCACGAAGACATGTTGTCCTACATGGTCTATTCCGGCATGCCGTCGCACTACCCGCACTGGTCCCACGGCAAGAACTTTGAAAAACTGAAAACTCTCTATGAATATGGCGTTAGTGGCCTGCCCTACGAGATGGTGATCAACTCCAATCCATCGATCGCCTACCTGATGCGCGACAACAGTCTCGCCCTCAGTATTTTGACCATCGCCCATGTCTACGGCCACAACGATTTTTTCAAGAACAATTTTACCTTTCGCTCCACTCGAGCGGAATTCACCATCGAAACATTCAAAAGCCACGCGAATCGGGTGCGTCAGTATATTGAGGATCCCAGCATCGGCCTTGAAAAGGTCGAAGCGGTGCTCGATGCCGCTCATGCTCTCTCACTGCAATGCCGGCGCAATCTGGCTATCAAAAAGCCGTCGGTGAGCGAGGAACGGCAGATGAAAATGGAGGAATTCGAGCCGCCGGCTGACCCGTTTCGCGCAATTCATCGCCGCGCGGAACCGCAGGCACCCGATCTCGACAAGGTGCCGCTCTATCCCGACGAAGATCTGCTGATTTTTATTCGCGACCACAATCCACAGCTTGCGGAGTGGGAAAAGGATCTGCTGACGATCGTGCACAAGCAAGCGCAATATTTCATGCCGCAGATCGAAACCAAAATCATGAACGAGGGTTGGGCGAGCTTCTGGCACAAACGCATCCTTGAAGCCTTGGACCTGCCCCAGGGCCTGCATTTGGAATTCATCGTGCGTCACACGCAAGTGCTCCGCCCCTCATCCGGCAGCCTTAACCCTTATCACGTCGGCATGAAAGTTTGGGAGGACATTGAAAAGCGCTGGGATCACCCGACCCGCGAAGACATTGAAGAGTTCGGCCCGCGCAAGAAAAACGGCTTGGAGAAAATCTTCGAAGTCCGCGAAGTCGAGCGCGACGCCTCCTTCCTGCGCCGCTATTTGACCGAGGAACTCATTCGTGAGCTGAATCTATTCGAGTATAAGACTCGTGGCAACGACCAGGTGGTCAGCCGCGTCGCCGACGAAGAGAACTGGCGCCAAATCAAAGAGACCTTAATTCAGAATGTCGGCACCGCGACCATTCCGGTCATTAAAGTCGAGGATTCCGACTACCTCAACAACCGCACGCTGATGCTGAGGCATCACCACGATGGACGCGATCTCCAGCTCGAATATGCCGAGAAAACCCTGAAGTACGTGCAGCAACTCTGGCGTCATGACGTGGTGATCGAAACCATGATCGACAATCGCAACACCCTGCTCACCTTCTCCGACGGGAAATTCGTCATCAAAAAAGCGGCCTGACCGGGCGCCTCAATCCCGCCGAGGTTGCTAAAACGCTTTCCGCGTGCAACTACTGAGCGCGGACGGTTTTCATTCATGGCATCAGCGAAGGACATCGCCTCCATCGGCCGTTGTTTGTCCAACCGGTTGGACGCCGCTGCCATCGGCGAAAAGTCCTTCTCCGGAGTCATCGGCGATGCACCTTCGCTTTACTCGAAGAGCCCGCGACTGTGGAACGCAGCCTTCCGACATCTGCAGATGAACACGGTTTATCTGGCCTTCGATGTCGTTGCTGCGGAGCTCGGTAACTTACTCACCGCTTTCAAACATTGCGACTCTTTCGTAGGCGCAAATGTGACCGTGCCGCACAAAGTTCGTGTCATGGACTTTCTTGACGACATCGATCGCGGCGCCGCGAGGATTAAAGCGGTCAACACGATCGTCCGAGCCTCGGACGGGAGACTAGTCGGCTACAACACCGACGGCGAAGGATTTGTCCAGAGCATTTTGCAGTGCCAACCTAACCTCAAAAAAGCTTTTCTAGCGAAGCTCGACGGAATGACGGTTCTGCTCCTGGGCGCGGGCGGTGCGGCACGCGCCGTTGCCTTCCACGCCGCCGACTTACTGGCTGACGGTCGGCTGCTCATCTGTAATCGCACGCCCGAGCCGGCGCACTCGTTGGCAGCCGAAATTCAAAAACTCGCGCCGGCGGCGACGGCAATTACCGACGAAGATCTGCCAATGTGGGCACCGAAGGCGGGCCTCATCGTCAACAGCACAACCAAGGGCCAAGGCGGGATCCGCAAATTAGCGGATGGTAGGGTGACCTTCATGGAGCGCTACTCCGCTCTCGCGCCCGCGAATCCGCCGGCAATGGCGGAAGCCGACGCCGGGAAAAGCGACTCCGAACGCACATGGTCAAACGTGGCCGGTGCGGGCATCGAAGCGAACAACCAAGCGTCGATGCAGCTGGCACAATCGATCCCGACGCATGTCCGCTTCTACGACTTGATTTATCATCCTGAAGAAACGGTTTTCCTGCGCCATGGCAGGTTAACCGGTCATCCGACGATGAACGGCAAAAGCATGATCATTAATCAGGCACTCCTCGCGTTCCAACGAATGTGCAACGCCGCGCTCCAAGCCCGAGGCATCGATACGCCGCAAACTTATCGGCAACTCTTAGAAGTGATGTACCAGGCTTGGTAGTCTGCTCGGCTCCGTGCCGCGAAGGCCGCGTGTTCCGAAACTACTTAGCGTAGAGAGCGAGTCGGGAGAGCCGCAACGAAGTTCGAATGTCTCGCGCCAAAGCGGTTAGGAGTCGGAAACCTTCATTGTGATAAGCGACATAGGATCTGGCGATCTTACATTTTGTCGTGTGTTTTCCGCGGCGTTCAAATCATCTGCGCTAGGGACATTTGACGATTACGCCGCACTTCTCGCAGCGGTACGTCGCGGCGCCGCCATGCGCCGATTCTATTTCTTCGAAATCGTAGTTCCGCTTGCCTGAGGTTTCAAAACATTCGGGGCAAGGACTATCGCCCAGTTCCTCGGCATCGAGGGTCAAGTGGCACTGGCGGCAGCGCCGCGTGCGCTTTCTGGATGGCAATAACTCGAGCGTAATGTGTTGACAAGCAGTCATCAAGCCGTAGCTCTGGCCCGATTACCTCGGTAGTCGGGTGATCGAGAGAATGTCCTCCGGGCGCACCCGAACCACGCCGTCTTCTAACTCCAAGGAAAGGTTTCCCGCCTCATCCTTTTCCGTGATGTGGCCTTCCATCGGATTCGGAAACCTTCCGGTTTCCGGACGAAGAGTCACCTTGACCCGATGACCGACGGCCAAGACCTTCAAAGCATTAGCTAAGGATTCAAATATTGCCATGCTGCCTCCGCTCTCATTTTAGAACCGCTACGGCCAGCGCCGTTATCGCCAGAACCCCTACCACCGCACCGGTGAAAGCCAAAATTTTTAGAGATTTTTGAACCTTTTCGAGCACGGATTCAATAATTCGCAACTGATCATCCATTTTCTTGTTGACGGCGCTCTGCAGTTCTATGGCCTGCCTGAGCGCATCGATTTGTTTGGCGGTATTGGCATCTCCCTTACGAACTGTTTCGACCAACTTGCGGATCTTATCCACGCCGTCGCTGACAACGGGAGCAATTACGGTTAATTCCGCCAGCAGTTTGGCGATTTGTAAAATCGGTAGGGCCATTCATTTCTCCTCGAAACCGAATATCTCAATGATCCACGGCAAGGTACGGCAACCCTTTCCGTCGCAGTTCAGGATAGCAAACCGCCGCCCTGGAAAACATACGAACTCTTAGCTCTAATCCGGCAAAACCGGACCTGCGCGAGCGGCGTCAGACCGAAAGCCGTGGACCCCGAGCCTACCAGACTGCCTTATGGCTCGACCTGCATGAAGTCGCAAACCGCCGATAGGTTTGCGGGGTGGCCTTCAAGGCAGTATCCATTGCCCGCGGCTGTAGGGCTCAGCGTCCGAAAGAAATCGAAATAATGTCGGATCAGGTTAGAAGGCACTAAGGGGCAGTTCGCCGAATCTAAAAGAGCGCGATTGGATCAACAACGACGTCCAAGAGCACTGCCTGGATCGTGACGAACTTGAAAACTGAACGGTCGAATTCACTTTCACCTTACTTTCGCAGAACCAGCAGGTCGAGCGTATCGATGACCAGACCGAATTGCTCTCGCAGACGGCGGCTTCTTCAACGTCAAACCATCGAGCAAGTAAGACTGCCAAACGTCCCGTTCCGGCGCCGACTTCAAGAATTCTGGTGGTTGCACCGAAATCGTGTTTGAGGCGGAATGCCACTTGCTGAGGCCGGCCGACACGGCACGGCCTGCGTTAAAGTTGCGCGCGATCCTTGCTCCGTTAGTTGACTCGGACCGGAATGAAACGACCGTTCACAACGATCTTTGTCTACGGGTGCTTTGGCGATCCGCGCGATTTTACGCATCTCGATCGCCGCGGATCGCCGCAAGTTGGGGCGCGTCCGATAGTCGATGAATCCCGATCACTTCCCTCCGACAATCGCTGCAATTGTGTTCATCGAGTCGGTAGCGGATCGCCGCCCGCCATTTTCTGATACAGATCAACGACCTCTTTGTCCCGGGGCAATTCCTTGATGGCCTGCTCGAGCTCTTCGCCGTTAAGCGGTGCCGGCGGGTCGCCCATCAACTTTTTATACTCCACCGGGAATTCGGGATCTGCAAACGCCTTGCGCATCGCCTCTCGGATGATCTGGACGGGCTCCTTCGGCGTTCCTGGCGGGAAGATGTACGGCCAGCGCGGGTACTGAAAAGCACGGAACATGTCAAGTAGCCGCCGCTCCGTTTCGGTCTTGGAAAAGCTCCCCAGCTCCGGCAACTTAGCAAACGTGGGGTGATGACGGCCCTTGGGCACGGTGAGCGTGGTGTGGAAGTGAACCAATTTCTTTTCGATCCATTCGGGCTTCTCGATCACGAATCGCGCCGCGCCGGTCGCATGAGCATCCAGCTCACCGCGATCGAGCGCAATGTAGATCTCCGGACCAGTAAAGCCGGTGATGAATTTCGGATCTTTTAATCCGAGAATGTACGCGACCATTCGGGCGGTAACATAGACCGGATGGCCAACCGCATGCGCGCCGAATCTGATTCCGCTCGCGGCCCGCAGCTTCTCAATGGTATCCAAGCCGGCCGTACCCTTGGTATAGAAAACGTAGGGGTCCCCCGAGTCCGTCGACCCGAGATAAATAAATTTATCAAGGTCATAGCGGCTACCAGGCAGGCCTAATATCGGCCCCACCACCAATCCCGCACCGATCGAACCGATGGTCAACCCGTCAGGCTTGGTCGTGCTATAGATGACGTTTGCCGCCTTTCTCCCCGCTGCACCCGGGACAAATTCAAGCAACAAACTGGGTTTTCCCGGGATGTGCTTTTCCAGAATCCGCATGAGCGCTCGGGTCTGAAACTCACCGGAACCGCCGGGCCCGCCGCCCCGAATGATTCTGATGGTTTTGCCTTTGTAAAAATCGGATTGCGAGAATGCCGTGCTCGCCGGCAAGACAGACAATAGCCCGAGCACCGCAAAGTAAACGAACGTGCCGGATAGAAGCCCCTCAAGCGGTCTCATAGTCACCTCCCAATGTGCGAGTTCTGTTGATAGCAATGTTTCTTTGTCATTAGATTTTCCGTGAGATCCTATCGCCTCTCTTGCTGATGAACGGGTGCTAGCCTATTGGACTGGAAGCCATAGTCAACAGCAGGACCGCAGATCCGGGGGCTTTCAAGCGCAGTTCACCCGGCTTTCTTCATTTTCATCGAGGTTAACAACGGGATGAGAGTGATCGCCAGCGCAAATAAAAAGGTCACGTTCATGGACGCCGCGAACACCTGCGTGTTTCCCGGATCGGGGGTCGTCCCGGGAATTCCCGAAAAGTACCGAAACGCTAGAGTCAGAAAAATCCCGCTCAGCGAGATTCCGAGCATATGGCCGAGGCCGAAGATCCCATTGATGATGCCGATGGCCGTGCCCCAATTCTCTTTGGGCAAAGATCGAATCATCACGGCTTGCGATGGTGTATTGAAGAATGCCGATCCTATACCGGTAAGCATCAGCAGGATAGCTGGCCAGAACCAGTGCGAATCCGCGCTCAGCTTGGCTCCGATGACAAAAGCCGACATCTGCGTCAATGTGCCCACAATCAACAGGAAACGCGCGCCGATACGATCGGTCATGGCGCCGCTCACCGGCGAAAGCACCATGCTGAGAAGCGACGGGACCAGAAAGATAATCCCAATGAACGTCGGCGACAGTTTGAGCACGTCCTGAAGATAAAACGGCGCGATGAATGTAACCACGCCTTGAGTGATACAGCACATCAGCAAGCCGACCGAACCGTAGCCGAAAATCGGGACGGAGAAAAACGACAGGTTGATCATCGGGCTTGAGGTTTTTCTTTCGTGCGAAATAAAGGTCCAGAGCATTGCAGCGAAAAGCAACGCAAGGAGCGTTTGGCCGCTGCCGCCCACGATCTCGGCGATTTTTTGATCAAGCAACACTGTGACGAGAACCGTCAATCCGAGAAAGACTACGGCACCCCGGTAATCGACGGCTTGCTTTTGTTCGCTGGCCGGCGCGGCGGAGCGTCCGGTCACGAAGCAAAGCGCCATGCCGAGCAAACTCGGCACAAACAGCAGAAAAAAGATCCCACGCCAATGAATCAGATCGATGATCAGACCTCCGATCGGCGGGCCGACAAAAAAACCGAACTGATGAGACATGGCCATCAATCCCTGGGCCTTGCCCTCGGAGCCTCGGGGCATCGCCCGGAACGCCAAGGTGCGGCCGGAGGATTGAATCATCGCGCCGCCGACTCCTTGCACGAAGCGAAACAGGATCAATTGGAAAACATTCTGAGACAGTCCGCAGAGGAGCGAGCCGGCCGCCATAATGCCCATGCCGAAACCGTACATTTTGTGATGGCCGTAAATGTCGCCGAGCCGGCCGCAGATTACCCCCAGCCCGATTCCGGCCATCTGATAAACGATCAACGCCCACGAAATCCCCAGGATGTCCGTGCCCAAGGCCGCTGCCAGAGTCGGCACCGAGATCATAAAGACGCGTGTCGAGATTCCCGCTATGGAAATGCCGATCACGGAGTTGATGAGAGTCAGCCTGCGGATCTTCTCACTCACGCGATCTTGCTCTTGCAGATTCAAAGTTGCGAGCCTCTCATCGGGTAGTCTGTTCGGTTTGAGAAACCCCGGACGATAACCGCGTTAAGCGACTGATTCTGTGTCGCTGATTCCGGCAGAGAACAACGACCCGAACGACTGGTTCCGCTGGGATTTATTGTCCGGTAGAATCGGCGCTTTGATGAGCGCCTCAACTCAGTGTTTATGTCCGCCCGCACTGAGCGAGGCGAGATATGTAGCCAAATCGGTTAGTTGCTGGACGGTCAAGACATCGGCAAACGACGGCATCTTGGATTTGCCGTCGGGACCAATGTGACCTTCTTCCTTGGCATCGCCATCGATCACCGCATTCGGGTTGGCGATCGACTCGGCGAAAAATTCAATCGGATGCGATCCGGCCATCTGCGACAGCTCGGGACCGATGCCTTTGTCGTTTTTGACGAGAGTCGGAAAGTTCTCGCCTTTTATTTCGTGACACTTATAACACTCGAGCTCGATAAAAAGCTCGCGGCCCGTCGCAGCATCCCCTTTCACGAGCGTGAATTTCCAATCCTTCAGCGTGCCGTGATCGCCGTGACCGGCGGAGTTGTGGTCGGCGGCCTCGTGCTTTTGACAAGCCGCGAGAGTTCCGCTGATAAGGATTATCGATATTAACGAAGGAATATTCGTGCGTAAGCTAACCATCCCTATACCTCACGCCACGCAAGGTCAACGTCAACCACACTTCAGAGTTGTGACAACGACAGCTAGCGAGCACTGACTTTTGCAGGCGCGGCTCTCGGCGGGCGGATGATGAGCAGAAATACTCCGAGCGTCATCAACGCCAAACTGAACCACTGCGCTTCACTCAATCCCCAAGCGAGCGGCGGGTTGATGCGCCAGAATTCTACCAGGAATCGTGCGCAGCCGGAGAGAATTAGATAGAGCCACGCGATCGTTCCGAGGGCGTAATGCCGATCGCGCAGCGACCAGAGAATACCGAATATAACAATCGATCCGATGAATTCATAGATCGGCGTTGGATGCACGCGAGTGCCGGCAGGATACGGAATCCCGGTCGTCGGGTCGACCCAGCCGATAATCGCGCTGGTATAGGCTACGCCCCAGGGGACGTCGGTGACTATCCCCCAGTCACCGTCGCCGGCAAAGTGACATCCCAGGCGCCCAACGCCGTAGGCGAGCACCAATGCGGGCGCCGCGATATCGGCGCTGGCGAGCCATGGGATGTTATTTTTTTTGACCATCCAGGAGACGCCAATAACTCCGCCGAAAAAACCGCCATACCAGGTAAACCCGGAACCGGTGAAAACGTAATCCAACGGCGCAGCGAGAAAGTTGTTCCAATGCTCGACGATAAACAAGAGCCGCGCGCCGATCAGCCCGCCGATGGCGGCGGCGAACACCAACGTCGATGCCAACTCGGGATCGTAACCGCTACGCTTGAGTTCAACGTGAACCACCCAAGCCGCCACCAAGGCTGCCAGAGCCATGAGGACCCCGAAGCTGTAGATGGTAATCGGGCCAAGCTCAAAAATGATCGGATACATCGCTGCCGTCAGGTGGTGATGCGTGCGCCGCTAGTTTAACACAAACAAAAATAAGATCTAACGGCGAGCTCGCACAGTTGTGGAACACTGGATGTTCGTGATCAATTCTACTCTGAAGAACGGCGTGATAATCATTTTATGTAAGGAAAAAATCTTAATACATTTCCAACGCTGCAGGGTAAAGCCTGCGGTAGTCGAAGAACGGATGTGGGCTCGATCGAACTCAACCCGGCGAAACACATATAAAAAGCCGTACGATCGCTACTCTTTTTTCTAATGGCATTGTTGTTGCGCTGTAACTGATCG
>Ga0075310_1000005_pt1 | contig 31141 bp, 31 predicted proteins | sample MayberryNE_Catta_2_FD_120088 | JGI IMG/M metagenome (GOLD analysis project Ga0075310, IMG submission 120088) | Natural and restored wetland microbial communities from the San Francisco Bay, California, USA, that impact long-term carbon... | ecosystem: Environmental > Terrestrial > Soil >... | reverse complement strand
GCCTGCGGTAGTCGAAGAACGGATGTGGGCTCGATCGAACTCAACCCGGCGAAACACATATAAAAAGCCGTACGATCGCTACTCTTTTTTCTAATGGCATTGTTGTTGCGCTGTAACTGATCGACCCTGACATGGCGTAAGGGATTTTCCTTCATACTGTATCAGAGTTGATTCATTCCAGACTGTCTGATTATCGAAAACAAGGAGCTAGTCATCGTGAATATGCCGCTGCCTGCATCGTTCGAGCTGCGCGGTGCGCGCCCTATAAGTGTTCCGGTTTCGTCATTACTCGAGTCACGGAGGAGCGATTCCTATGCACTAGACAAAGTCGATGTGCGCGGCCGGTTTTTCTTCCACCATGATGAAAAGTTATTTCTAAAGGGAGTGACCTACGGTCCATTCTCCCCTGACAGCTCCGGCTTACCGTTCCCGGAACCAGCAACCGTGGAGCTTGATTTCGCTTTAATGGCCGAGCTTGGCGTCAATTGCTTGCGGACTTTTACGGTCCCTCCAAAGTGGCTCCTGGAACGCGCCGCGTCGTACGGCCTGCGAACCATCATCGGCATTCCGTGGGCACAGCACATCTCGTTTTTGGACTCCAAGCAAACTCAAAGGGGCATACGGCAGACCATCGGCGGAAGCGTGACAGCGTGCAACCGCCACCCCGCGGTTTTTGCTTATCTCGTTGGCAATGAAATACCGCCGGAAATCGTTCGTTGGTATGGCGCCGAGAGGATCCGTGCTTTCCTCGGCACGTTGGTTGACACCGCCAAGAACATTGATCCCGACACGTTCGTGAGTTACGCGAATTTTCCCTCGACCGAATATCTCGAAACCGATTTCTTGGATTTTTTGGCCTTCAACGTTTATCTTCATCGCGAGGAAGACTTCCGCCGCTACCTATCGCACCTGCACAATCTGGCCGGTGATCGCCCGCTCGTTTTGACGGAGATCGGGATCGATTCCATTCACAACGGCGCCGTCTTTCAGGCCGACGCCCTCGCGTGGCAACTGCGCGCCAGCTTCGAGACCGGCGTGGCCGGCACCGTGATATTTTCCTGGACCGATGATTGGCACGCCTACTCCGGCGCGGAGGGATTTCAGGTCGAAGATTGGGCCTTTGGGCTCGTCGATCGCAAACGCCGAAAGAAGCCGGCTTTCGAGAGAGTGAAAAAATATTATGACGCGCCTTTGCCGCCTCCTCTACGTTCCTATCCGAAGGTTTCGGTGGTCGTCTGCGTCTACAACGGCGAACGCACGATGGACTCGTGCCTAGCGTCGTTGGAAAAACTCAACTATCCCAACTACGAAGTCATTGTCGTCAATGATGGCTCCACGGATCGCACGCGCCAGATCGCCGAGAGCTATGATTATATTCGTCTCATCCATCAAGAGAATAAGGGACTGAGCGAAGCACGTAATGTCGGTATTCGGGCGGCCACCGGAGAGATCGTCGCATTCACCGACGCCGATTGCATGGCGGACCGCGACTGGTTGACTCATTTAGTCGCGCAGTTTCAGTCCTCTGAATTTGCCGCCGTCGGCGGGCCGAACCTTACTCCGCCGGATGACTCTTTCGTCGCATCTTGCGTGGCGGTGTCGCCTGGGGCGCCGACGCATGTCTTGTTGGATGACGAAGTTGCTGAACACATTCCGGGATGCAACATGGCATTCCGGCGTGAAGCGTTGGAAGCGATTGATGGATTCGATCCAATCTTTCGCGCCGCTGGAGACGATGTCGACCTGTGCTGGCGCCTGCAGAATAAGGGCTATAAAATCGGTTTCAGCGCCGCGGCGGTGGTGTGGCATTTCCGTCGCAACACGATCCGCGATTATGTAAAGCAGCAGCGCGGCTACGGCAAGGCTGAAACACTCCTTTTCTTCAAGCATCCGTGTCGCTTTAACGTACTCGGGCAATCGCGCTGGTTTGGTCGAATCTATGGCGACCTATCTTCATATCTGTCCAGTCGCCAGCCGAGAATCTATTCCGGCGTTTTTGGTCGGGGACTTTTTCAGACGGTCTACCAGCCTCCGCCTTCTGTTCTTTCCTGTCTGCCCCTCACGCTTGAGTGGAACGTGATGTCCGTCGTGTTACTCACATGCGCGATTCTCTTTGGCGGATGGTTTGAGCTCGGAATTATTCCGTTCCTGTTGACCGCCGGTGTTTGCCTCGCCAGCGCGATGCGCGCTCGCATCGCTTCGCCATTCCGCGGCCTGCCAGCGACGCTTTTGATCGCGTCGCTCATCTACTTGGGACCCCTAGTGCGTACATTCGAGCGATATCGCTGGCGTTTGCGCCGTCTGCGCGAGGTCAAGCCGGTCGATTTAAACGGCCCCACACAAGATCCGCAAATTCGATGGTCTGAGGGCGCGTTTTACTTGTCGTACTGGAACGAGAAAGGACAGGAAAAAGAAAGCCTGCTTCATTCCATAATGGAGTTCCTCCTGCCGCGAAAATATCTCATCGCGATGGACCAGGGATGGAGTCAGTGGGACTTAGAAATTTGCCAAGGACCTTGGGCCAGGGCTCAAATTAAAACTGCTACGGAAAATCACGGCGGCAGCAAGCGCGTCATGAGGGTCCGCTGCGCGCTTCGCATGTCGCGAATCTCAATAACGTTTCTGTGCCTCTATTTAGTCGTGTCCGGTGTCGCCGTCGGATTGGCAATGCCAAAGCTTGCCGCCGCAACCGCTTTCATCGGGTGGGCTCACGCCAGCGCCATTATCTATCAGAAGTTCAGACTCGGTCACCTGCTGTACCACGTCATTGAATCTCTTGCGCACAAGCTGGACTTCGTGCCGGTCGAGAAGTCATCGGTAGAGGCCTCGTGAAAACATCCCGTTGATGAAGCGCACGGTTCGTTCTTACCTGAAGCCATATTGGGCAGCGTTTGTTATAGCGCTCTGTCAGGTGTTCCTTATTACTGCACTGGAACTGCTCAAGCCTTGGCCGCTCAAGATCATTATTGACAATATTCTGAGCGACAATCCATTGCCATTTGGATTCGCTCTTAACTGGTCTTCAGAGACCCTTCTCATAGCCGCTTGCACCGGCTTAATCGTTGTTTACATCCTGCTGGGCGGTCTGCGCTTCCTTAATGATTGCGCCACAGTCCGGATCGGCCAGGGGATGGTTAACGATCTTCGCCGAGATCTGTACAGCCGCATCCAGCGCCTGTCGCTCTCCTTTCATACCCGCCAGCAGGTCGGCGACCTCATGTATCGGATTACTGCCGACACGATGGGCATTCAGGCGCTTACCATGAATGGGTTTTTCTCAGTTCTTTCAGCCTCGGTCCTGCTAGCCGGAATGTTTGTGGTAATGCTCTCGCTCGATACCTCTCTCACTTTACTAGCTCTGGTTGTGTGTCCGGCACTCTTCGTTGCCATTGGGCTTCTTAATAGGAAGATGTCCTCTGCAGCTGCACAGGCTCGTCAAAAGGAGAGCTTAGTCTATTCGCTCGTGCAGCGGACGCTCTCAGGAATACGCGTCATCCAGGCTTTTACCAAAGAAGAGGACGAGGAGCGACGCTTTGTCAAAGCAAGCACCGAGAGTCTGGCCGCCGACTTGCGGCTCTACAACCTACAAAATTTTTATTACGCGGTCGTAAATGTCACGATTGCAGCCGGAACCGCCGCTGTTTTGTGGGTCGGCACCCGCCACGTATTGTCAGGACAGCTTTCGGTTGGCGATATGGTTGTGTTTACCTCGTATCTTGCTTCCCTCTACGTCCCGCTGAACAACATCTTCGAAACTTATGGGCTGGTGCAGAGCGCAAAAGTCGGGGTCCGGCGAGCGTTCGACATTCTGGACTCGGAAAAGAGCATGCCCGAGGGGCATAGGAATCTTAGAACGCAACGGGCGAAAGGCGAGATCTCGTTTGAACAAGTATCGTTTGGATACGACTCTTCGCGACCGATCTTAAAAGACATCGATTTTCGCGTCGCACCGGGGAAAAGGATTGCGATTGTCGGCCCGACCGGCGCGGGAAAATCCACATTGGTGAGTCTCTTGCCGCGGTTCTACGACCCGCAATCGGGGCGGGTAACCATCGATGGTGTCGACATTCGTGAATTTCAATTGAAATCACTGCGTCGCAATATAGCTATGATCCTTCAACCTCCGCTGGTTTTTCCTTTCAGCATCCGTGAAAACATCGCTTATGGTCGACCGGAGGCATCTTTGGAAGACGTCATCACCGCAGCCAAGGTGGCTCAGGTTCATGATTTCGTTGAGCAGCTCCCCGACAAGTACGAAACTATGATCAGCGAACAAGGATTCACTTTGTCGGAAGGACAGAAATTGCGTCTCACCATCGCGCGCGGCATCTTACTCGATGCCCCTATACTGATTCTGGACGAGCCCACCTCTTCGGTGGATTCGGAAACCGAGGCGCTCATTATGGATGGGCTGGAACATTTGATCTCGGGAAGGACCACTTTCATTATCGCTCACCGGCTCTCCACGGTTCGGCAAGCGGATCTCATTCTCGTCGTCCGCGCCGGTCAGATTGTTGAGCAGGGCACGTTTACCGAGTTGCTACACCGCGGCGGCCCGTTTGCGTCGTTGTATCGGAGTCAGTTTGGCTTACGCGAAGATGAGCGGAAATTCCGTCTGGTCAAATAGGACAGAGAACGTGCCATTCATACCGGACTTCACAGATCCACGGTATGTGGACGAAGTGGGTTGGTTCCTCTATCACGAAAAATACCGGCGTGATGAGTTTGGCGGCTCCTATGATGCCGAGCGACGCGCGTACTCCCGACTTTTGCTTGAAGAGGTCACCAACTACTTGGGCGAAAAGCCAATCTGGCTAGAAGATAAGACAGTCGTTAGCCTCGGCTGCGGCTGTAGCGGTGACCTCGTTACATTCCCCGCTCGAGTCAAAATCGCGATTGACCCGCTTCTATATGTTTACCAACAGTTGGGCTTGCTCATGCCGGATGAAGTCGGTAGCCCCACTGTTTATTTATCAATAGGCGCCGAGGAGCTTCCCTTACTGTCTGATTATGCGGACCTGGTGATCTGTCGGAACGCTCTCGACCACATGCATAATCCCGCAGGCGCATTGAAAGAAATGGGACGGATTCTAAACAAAGAAGGAGCATTATTCTTGAGCGTTGATCTTGGCGGTGAGCCGACCCCGGATGAGCCAACGGTGTTCTCGACGGGCAGCCTGGAAGCTCTTCTCCTGCAGGAGCGGTTCGAGATCATTAACTCTGTGCGCGACGAACAACCTCATAGCGGGTGGCGGCATAGCAGCATGCGAATTACGGCACGCAAGAAACCACAAAATGCGCTGACGCTCGACAAGGAAGAGATCCTCCGGCGCTATACAGCACGGCTCGGCGACCACGGATGAATGACATTGATCGAGTGTCGTCACTGAGGAAAGCGTCCGTGGAATCGAAGCTTCGCATCATCGTGACGGGGCTCATTGCTCAGTATCCGCTCGGTGGCGTGACTTGGGATTACTTTCAGTATGTTCTCGGTCTCGCGCAGCTGGGTCACGATGTGTACTATCTTGAGGACACGGGGCAATGGCCTTACAACCCGCGAGAAGGCGGCCTGGGAAAAGACTGTGACTTCAATGTTCAATACCTTGCGACCGTTATGTCTCGCTATGGGCTAGCCGAGCAGTGGGCATATCGTTTTCCATGGCAATCGCAGTGGTTTGGGCTTTCCGATTTGAAACGACAAGAGGTCATTCGCTCGGCTGACCTGCTCATCAACGTTTCGGGAACTCTAGAGCGACCCGAAGAGTATCGACAGGTGAGCCGCCTGACCTATATCGACTCGGACCCGGTCTTTACCCAGGTGAAGCTCGCGCGCGGCCAGCTCGATTTCCGCAAATGGATCGACGTTCATGACGTTCAGTTCAGCTTCGGCGAATGTCTATCGGCAGAGGTGCCTGAGACGGGTCACCAGTGGCGCCCAACACGGCAGCCGATCGTGCTCTCAGAGTGGCGTCCTGAGAGACCCTTCCGCGATGTTTTCACTACGGTGATGAACTGGACGAGTTACAAGCCTGTCGTCTATGGCAACCGGAGCTATGGGCAAAAGGATCTGGAGTTCGTGCGGTTCCAGGAGTTGCCGCGCCTTATCACCCCAACCGCTCTGGAGATTGCTGTCAATGCCGGGAAGACTCGGCGGACTCCGCGTCAATTCCTAGCCCACAAGGGATGGCGCGTGGTCGATCCGGCGGAGGTCTGTCCTGATCTCGACAGCTATCGCGATTACATCGAATCTTCGAAAGCCGAATGGAGCGTCGCGAAGAATGGCTACGTCGTCGGGCGGCCCGGGTGGTTCAGTTGTCGGTCGGCCTGCTATTTAGCAGCGGGCCGGCCGGTGGTCGTTCAGGATACTGGGTTCGGCGCGGTACTCCCTTTGGGCGAGGGTCTCCTTGCGTTCAACACTCTGGAGGAGGCCGTGGCGTCGATCAAGGATATCGAAGCGAATTATCCGCGGCATGCCAAGGCTGCCCGTGCGATCGCAGCGGAGTATTTCGACGCGACGAAGGTGCTCCCCCGTCTCGTAGAGGAGTCTATGAACGGTCGCGGCTGAGCGCTCGGTCACCAGGCGCAACGCGTGTTGACATCACGTGCTGCTAGCTCCCCGGAGCTGAACCGCGCGAACGCGCCAGTCGCCGCGTAATAGTCGTTTTTCGAAGGCATCGAGAGGAAGAGAAACGCTTGCACGTTGCCAAGTCAAAGGTCGTCGTGGTGTTAGGGATTATGGGCTGTCTACCGGTGGCGGGAACCGGTGTGGCATGGAATACCCTCCAGCATCTCATCGCGTTACGTCGCCTGGGATACGATGTCTACTATGTGGAAGCGACTGCCGTATGGCCTTTTAATGCCACGACCGACGACTGCACGTTTCCGGTGACCTACATCGGTACCCTGCTGAACCGCTTTGGCTTTGAGGGTAAGTGGGCCTATGTCGCCGCCCATAGCGACAACCGCTGCTACGGGTTATCAGAGCTGCAGGTGAACGACCTCTACGCCCGCGCCGACGCCATCGTCAATCTCTTCGGAGGAACGATCCTGCGCGACGAGCACATGGGATGTCCGATCCGGATCTATCTTGAAACCGATCCGGTAGTGCATCAGCTTCGCATCGCAAACGGTGAACAGAGATACATCGACCTCGTGGGGGCACACACAGCGCTGTTCACGTGGGGAACCAACTACGGTGAGTCGGACTGCGGCGTCCCGGTGGAACCTTTTGCCTACAAGCCCACCCGCTCCCCCGTGATCCTCGATTTTTGGGAGTCCCCATGTAATCCGGCGGCCCGGTACTTTACGACTATTGGCCATTGGGATCAGTCGGTCAAAGACCTGGAATACAACGGCGAACGCTATTCCTGGAGTAAGCACTGCGAGTTTTTGAAAATTCTCGAGCTGCCACGCCACACCGCTCAGGAGCTTTCTTTAGCCCTGGCGATCGATGAACCGGCCACTGTTCAGATGCTCGAAGGGTACGGGTGGCATGTTGAAGACGCTTATCAGGTTTCCGAGACCCTGGAGAGCTACCGCGATTACATTTGGCGCTCGCGCGCTGAGCTCACGGTCGCCAAAGATATGAACGTGCGATTGCGCAGCGGTTGGTTCAGCGAGCGGAGCGCCTGCTATCTTGCCAGCGGCAAGCCAGTGGTGACCCAGGAGACGGGTTTTAGCAAGTCCATTCCCACTGGGCTCGGTCTCTGTGGGTTTCAAAAGCTCGAGGATATCCCTCCTGCCATTGATGCGATCAACAGCGACTACCGGAAGCATTCCCAAGCTGCCAAAGAAATTGCCGCGGAATATTTCGACGGTGAGAAGCTGTTGCGGCACGTAATGGTCGAAGCAGGATTATAGCGGAGGGCCATGCGTGCGGGCAAAAGCTCATAATCGCGTGCATAGCGGGACAAACATTCCGGCCATATCTCTAATCGTCAATGCGGACGATTTTGGGCAGAGCCAGGGGATTAATCGCGGCATCAGTACGGCTTTTCGCGAAGGCATCGTCACCAGCGCGAGCTTCATGGTCCGCTGGCCGGCTGCCGCTGATGCCGCGGCTTATGCCCGAAAGCATCCGGAGCTAAGTGTCGGATTGCATATCGATCTCGGCGAGCAGATTCTCAGAGACGGAGAATGGGTGCCGCTTTACACGGTAGTGCCATTGGAGAGCGAGACCGCGGTGCGAGACGAAATCTTTCGCCAGCTCGCCGTATTCGAGCGCCTGCTGGGACATGCTCCGACTCATCTCGACTCGCACCAGCATGTTCACATGCGCGAGCCCGCCCGATCCATTCTCACGGATATCGCCCGACACCTCCGGATTCCGCTCCGAAATTGCTCGCCGGATGTTAAGTATTGCGGCAACTTCTATGGGCAAGCAGACGACGGTACACCCGTAGGCGACGTGATCAGCGTCGATGGCCTCATTCGTATTTTGGAAACGTTGCCGGCAGGTTGCACGGAGCTGGCCTGTCATCCAGCGGCGGATTGCGATCTGCAGACGTTGTACTCTCGGGAACGTCTCGAGGAACTGAAGGTTTTGTGTGATCCCCGAGTGCGAGCTACGCTATTGGACATGGGAATCGCTCTCCGTTCGTTTGGCGAGGATAACCGGCGGGTCTCCGACTAGCGCGCGGACACTCAAGATTTTGTGGAAACCGACCGGAATATGCGCGCGAAGCAGAAGCAATGATGGAAAAGTTATTACCCGAGCACTTGAAGGACATTTGGCTGACAGTCGAGCGACACGAGCATTCCACCGAAGACTACACCAGCGAATACGAACGCGCGGTTGCCGAATACCGGCGAACTTGGCAGCGCGCCCTGATCTTGCCGGGACGCGACAATCTACGTGAGAGCCTATTGGCTGAACTGGCTAGCTATATGCAATATCCCGATATTGCTGAGGTCCAGCGCCAGTGCGAACAAGCAATCGCCAACCTGAAGCGTGAGTGGGAGGACAAGGTCAGATCGGAGGATCGGCGATCCATCGAACGATTTTACGACCACAGCCCCGCCATGCTGCACGAGCTCATGTGGTGGCATACATTGGCGGACGACCTTTCGCCGCTGGCCTATGTCGTCGCTTTACGCTTTGCCCAGGGGCACGGCTGTAAAAGTTACCTCGACTTCGGTGCCGGCGTGGGGGCGGGTGGGCTCCTCTTTGCGCGCGACGGCCTGCAAACGACCCTGGCCGACATCAGCTCGTTGTTGTTGCGATTCAGCGCGTGGCGATTCAGACTCAGAAATTTAACGGCCGGATACATCGATCTCAAGCAGTCCCATCTCCCCATTCAAGAGTTCGACATCATCACGGCTATGGATGTTTTCGAACATCTAAGCGACCCGGTAGAAACGGTCGAGAAGCTGTGGGATGCGCTGAAGACAGGTGGTTTTCTGTATGCGAGGATTTCGGCGGAGCCGGACGAGGACCGGCCCCTGCACATTGTGCGTGACTTTGAGCCGACGTTCGAACGCATGCGCACACTCGGCTTTGTCGAGGTCTGGCGTGATGAATGGCTGTGGGGTCATCAAATCTTTCGCAAGCCGTGAGGCAAGAGGAGCAATGATCCGATGATGGAGCGCGAACTGGTCGATCAAAAAATACGTAATTTCATGGACGGCCTGTGGAAACGCGGTGATCCGTGGGATTTAGAAAACTCGGCTTATGAGCGGGATCGATGTACACAGCTGCTCAAAATGCTCGAAGGCATTCGTTACCCTCGCGTGCTCGAGATCGGCTGCGGCGCCGGTTATCTCACCCGTATGCTTGCTCCGTACGCCGATCACATTGTGGGTCTGGACATCTCGCAGACGGCGATTGACCGGGCGCGTTCAATGAGTACAGATCAAACTCAAGTTGATTTCCGCGTGGCGAATATCATGGACTACAAGCCCCAGCTCGAAGGGCCGTGGGATCTCGTCGTCTTTACCGAAACAATATGTTATCTGGGATGGCTCTATCCATTTTTTGACGTAGCTTGGCTTGCGGTGCAGATTTTCGAGGCAACCCGAACTGGGGGGCGGCTGATGCTCGCGAATAGTATGGATGAGAGCGAGGATTGGCTTCTCCGTCCTTGGATCATCCGCACCTACCGAGATCTCTTTCTAAACGTAGGCTATACAATCGAGAGCGAGAAAGTTCATAAAGCCACGAAACGGGGCCTCGAATTCGAAGTACTCATGACGCTCTATTGCAAGCCCGAAGAGAAACAGCAGCGAAAGTGATGTTTCGTCAACGGTTCGGGCTGAGCATCTGCATGCTCCTTTCCAGCAGTCTTGTAGCTTGCACAAGCTCTTGGATGCTCCTTTCCAGCCGTTCCCCGGTAACGTGCACAGACCTACGGGATGCGCCTGATTCGCGCTGGCGGACGACGGTCCACGATGGAATGCATTGGCTAATTACACCATGCGGCGAGCACTTCTTTTCCATCGGGGTCAATGTCATGGACGGCGGAGTCGATGTCATGGGCGGCGGCGTTCCGGAGCGCTTTTCCAACCAACGGGGCGCTTACCATTGGACAAGCTTCTATGCCGACTTGGAAGATTGGGCGCAAACGGCACGACAACGAGTATTAGCGTGGGGCTTCAACACTGCCGGTGGATGGTCCCTGTACCCCCCGATGTTAGGGCTGCCGATCACTCCCAATCTCGAATTGGGCCGAACCGCCCGCTTCCATTGGTTTGATCCGTTTGATCCTGCCACTGCCGAGCGCATGCGTGCGTCGGCACGCCGCCTGGTTGCCCCCTACAAGGGCAACGCCTACCGTATCGGCTATTTCACGGACAATGAAGTCGGCTGGTGGAATGGTGCTCTGTTCATTTATTATCTGAAGCAGCCCGCCGCCAATCATACCAAGCAGCATCTTATCGCTCGGCTGCGCGAGCATTACGGCAATGACTGGAAACGGTTCACACAGGATTTCGTCCCCCCTGCAGGTATCGCCTCTTTTGAGCATTTGCTCCACCGGACCGGTAGCTGGCCGCAGTTGCGACCTGGTGGTGCGGGAATTCAATTTATCCGGCGTTGGACGGAGATCTTTGCTGAACTTTACTATCGTCTAGCTCATGATGCCATTCGTGAGGCCGACCCTGATGCTCTGATATTGGGTGATCGCCTGCCTATCTATTACGATCCCATGGCGGTGCGTGCCATGGTGCCGTATGTCGACGTCCTATCCACCAACTACAACGTCGATAGCCCTGATGGATGGCTCGCCCGGTATTTTTTCGATGGTCTGCGACAGCTCGCCCCGGGCAAGCCCATCCTAGTTTCTGAATGGTTTTTTGCCGCAGATGAGAATCGTTCCGGCAATCTTAATAAAGGCCATTTAATGACCGTGCCAACGCAGGCTGAGCGTACTCATGGCGCCATGGCGGCGGCCCAGCGATTCGCCCGCGAGCCGCAGATCGTCGGGCTCCACTGGTTTCAGTATCACGATCATCCGCAGGGAGGGCGTGACGACGGCGAGGATTATAACTTTGGGCTGGTCGACATCAATGACCGGCCCTATGAGCGGCTCGTCGAGGCGTTCAGTCGCGTCAATCCTCGTCTTGCGGATCTCCATCACCAGCTACCTGACACTGCCCTGGGCAATCGGGAGGACACGTGGCAAATTCCTCATGCGGCGATCGATGCGCGAGATCGTTCCCTAGGAGAATGGCCGAAACAGCAGGCCCTGATAGCCCGCCTGACCGCCCCTAAGCCCGAAATCCCCTTCGGGGATCTCTACGTCGCGTGGAGTTCCAATGGCTTACACCTGGCCATGATAGCAATGGATTATTACGACCCCGATCTGCTGGCTTATGGCGACGAATTTCCGTTGCATGAAGCTTTTCGCATCGACTGGGGCGTGGATGCGGGGGGCGGGTCGCGCCGGTTCAGGCTCTACATCATCCCACCTCGATTGTTTCCGGAAAGCGGCACGCCGATGATGCGGCCCCGGCTGTGCGTCGAGGACCAGGTCTCCTGCCACCCTGTGCCTGGAGCAGTGACGACCTACTTCGGAAGCGATCAGCCGCGTATTACCGTCGAGGTCTCGCTGCCCTGGCGCGCGCTGGGCCTGACCGAGCCGCCTTCGCGGGGACAGTTACGCATGGAGCTTGCTGCCACGGCATGGCACCGCTCCCGTTGGATGTCGTGGAGCGGATTTCCGCCCATTCAGGCAATGCAAGATTCCTCGCAGTGGCGTCCTGTACGACTGGCAGGCTATTGACCAAGAGGAAGGTTGATGGATACGCTTCTTATTATCTGTACTTCTCTCCTCCTAACTTCGATCAATCACTTTTGCGATAACGTTCTGCCGAAGTTCTTTTTGTACGCACGACGAGGCCAAGCCACCGGTCCTAAGGCCGCTCGTTTTCTGACGAGGCGGTCAGGCTCGCCGGAGCTAGGGCCGCCGATGGCTTCGTAACACGTACGCTCGCAACCTCCTACGGGAACACATGAGAGAATCGCTATGCGCCTGACGCGGCCACGCACTTTGCTGATTGTGCTCCTCCTCGGACCCGTTTTCGTCTGCGACCTGGGTGGCTGTACCTTCGTCCCGCAGCCCCTCCCAACGCTCCCGTCATTTCAGGGCAATGCCGGCCCTCTCGTCACTGTCTCCCCTGAGACGCTGTCGCTGTCTGGCGCCTGGCAGTTCGCCATTGACCCCAATGCTGAAGGGCACGCTAGGGGGTGGGCCCAGCCGGCTTTCGATGACACCGGCTGGCTGCCGGTGACGGTGCCACACACCTGGAACGTCATGCCGGAATATGCCGACTATTCGGGCATCGCCTGGTACCGACGGCAGCTCACGCTGCCTCCGATGGCTGAGAAGGCCCATGTGCGCCTGCGCTTCGGCGCGGTCTTCTACCTAGCCCAGGTCTGGTGGAACGGTGTCTACCTGGGTGAACACGAAGGCGGCTACACCCCCTTCGAGTTCGACGTCAGCGGCCTGGCCCGGCCGGGCGCGGCGAACGTTCTAGCCGTGCGGGTGGACAACCGGCGGGCCATGGACCGCCTGCCTGCAGCCCTCCCCACGCATTGGTCGTACGATTGGTGGCATTATGGAGGGGTCGTGCGCGAGGCTGCCCTACACCTCTCCAGCCGAGCCTTCATTGCGCAGCAGCGGCTGGTGGCCGTCCCCGCGCTGGTCGATGTCGGCCGGGCCGAAACGGCGACCCTCACCATCACCGTGACGGTGACGAATGCCTCGGCCCAACCGCTGGAGGGAATAGTGACGGGCGATGTACGCCACGAGACCGGCGGCCCGTCAGTGTTGACCGGCACCCCAGCCACGGCCGTCCATCTCCCCCCGGGTGCAAGCCAGGAGATCACCCTCACCGCCATGCTCTCAGACCCTATTCTCTGGCATTTTGATCACCCGCACCTGTATCGCTGGGAAGCCACCCTTCGAGCCATCGACGGCTCAATCTTCCACACCGCGGGTGAGACGTTCGGTGTCCGGGCGATCGAGCTGCGCGGGGCCCGCCTCTATCTCAACGGCGAGCCCGTGCGTCTGGTGGGGCTCACGCGCCACGCAGACTCCCCGGCGTACGGCCTGGCCGAGCCCGTGACCGTAATGGCGGCTGACTTCTCCGACCTAAAGCGCTTGAACGCCGTCCTCTCCCGTCCGATACATTACCCCCAGGCGGATTTTGTCCTTGACTATGCCGACCGTCACGGCCTACTGCTGATCCCCGAGATCCCGGCCTGGCAGCTCTCAGCAGCCCAGTTGGCGCACCCACGTATCCGAGCCCTCGCGCGGCAACAGCTCCGAGAGATGATCCGCTCCCACGCCAATCATCCTGCCGTCTGGGCTTGGAGCGTAGGCAACGAATTTGCCTCTGACACCACGGCCGGACACGACTTTGTCCGCGAGATGATCGCGTTGGCGAAAACCCTCGACCCCACCCGTCCCGTCGGGTTCGCTTCCAACCGCCTGGGGCATCACCCCTGGGCCGATGCCGCTGCCCTTGCAGACATCGTAATGATCAACGCATACTTCGGCACCTGGAGCGGGCCGAAGGCGAGGCTCGGTCCAGTGCTAGATGCCATCCACGCGGCCTGGCCTGATAAACCGGTCATTATCTCGGAGTACGGCTTCGCCGCCCGCTGGGAGTGGATCCATCGGCGGGGCGGCGATGACCCATCGCAGTATTACGCCGTCCCCCCTGAGCAGGTGTCAGACTCCGCGGCCGCCGACCACCTGCGCCAGCAACTCATCCGTGAGTATCTGCCGGCGTTCCGGAGCCGGCCGTTCATCGCCGGCGCCATCTTCTTTACGTACCAGGACCACCGCACGCCGAACGAGATGACGATGGGCGTGGTCGACGCACGGCGTCAGCGGCGCGACTCCTGGACCGTGCTGCGTGAGGCTTATGCCCCCGCGGTTCTCGACAGTGTCCGCATGTCCATAGCCCCCGACGGCGGCTATCGTGCGACGGTGATCCTGCGGGCCCGCGGTCCGGTCGATCGTGATCTGCCGGCCTACACCTTACAGGGATACTGTCTGGCGTGGACGGTGGCTGCGCCGGAGGGTCAGAGGGTCTTCGCGGACGGAGTCATCGCCTTGCCGACACTCGCCCCCGATACGACGTGGTCGGGGGCCATTGAGTGGACCGCGCCGCAAGCCGACTCTCAGCTCACCCTTCGGCTCCTCCGCCCGACGGGGTTTGCTGTCCTTGAACACACTTATGAGGCGCTTGGTTGGCGGCGGTGAGGTGGGTGATGTATCCGCGAAACTGCTCCACCGATGTGGACGGTTGAATCTGCACCGTGAATGGTCGAGGTCATTCGCGGAAACTTTGGATCTTGCGCATTTCAGCCCGGAAGTTCGCGCCAGGTTGGCATTTCCTGGAAAACTTCGGCGCGGCGCCGATCGATAGCAAGCAAGCCATAGCCGAGCTCGAACGATTGAGGGAGAGAGGCGCGGTTTACCTGGTACTGACCCGACACCAACCCTGGTGGTGGTCGGAACGTTACGACAATTTCTGGAGCTATCTCGATTCGCGCTACCCGCGCGTGCGGGATACGGAAGATTATGTTATCTTCGACCTTGGGAACACTGCGTTAGACAAGCGGCCAGTCGTCTCTGAAACGACCTCAAACCCAACGACTGCATTTCGACCGGCTAAAACAGATCATGAGTTGAAAGCTCAGTTAAAGCCGCGGATATGAAATCCGCCGCCAGCCACTCTCAGCGCGACTCAAGTGCCTTGGACGATAGCGACTTCGCCATAGCGGCCGGCCTTGCCGTTATCGCCGCGATCGTCATACTCCCCGGACTCGGGGTGCAAAGCTTAGCCAATTGGGACGAAGCGATCTACGGGGTGCTGACTCGCGAACTCCTCGGCGAGCCTGGGCTGACTCTGCGCTACGGCGATCGCCTCTGGTTCGAAAAACCGCCCTTTGCATTCTGGTTGATGGCTGTAAGCTCTTCAGTCTTCGGCCTGACAGAGCTTGCCTTGCGCCTGCCGAGCGCACTCTTTGGGATAGCTGCTATCGTGCTTCAGTACTTGGCCGGGCGGCGCTTAGGCAGCCGCACGGCAGGCGTGTTGGCCGCGGTCTTACTGCTGGGTGTCCCTCAGTTTGTCGCCTATAGCCGCATGGCCATGACCGACGTTCCGCTTGCGACCTTGGGAATGCTTTCGGTCGTTCTGCTTTTATACGCCAACGAGCGATCCGCTCTAATGATGGCAGCCGGCGCAGCGTTCGGGCTTGCCATTCTCACCAAATCCGCCGCTGCCTTTCTATTTCTCCCCGGGCTGCTGGCGATCGCCATTGCACAGCACGGTCTCGGTTTTCTTCGTTCGCGGGAGATCTGGCTCGCGACAAGTGTGGCCATAGCTGTTGCGCTACCGTGGCACGTCTGGCTGGCATGGATGTACGGCGATTCGTTCGTTGATCAATACCTTGGTTTCCATATTTTGGCTCGTTTCGCTTCGCCGCTGGAGGGCCACGAGGGGAGTTCGTTTTACTATCTAGAGACCTATTTTCAAAAGGCCGGTTTCCTCGCTTTTGTTCATGTAGCTGGAACAGGACTCAGCGTAGGTCTCGCAACCGTCAGGCGCGACCGGTTGCTCGCCGCGGCGAGCATACTGGCGTTGGCTGCCTTCGTCATCGTAAGCGTCCAAGGGACCAAGATCGGCGGATATCTTACGCCTGTTTATCCAGTTGGAGCGCTCGCAGCGGCTCTCGGGATCGCCGGATGCATCCAGAACACCCGCGCACTCATTGCCGTGCTCGCGATTGCTACTCTTCTCGCGCTGCCCGGTATCGTGAATGGCCGAGGTTCGTTCGCGGAAACTTCAGACCTTGTGCATTACAGCCCGGAAGTTCGCGCCCTGAGAAATACGCAGCTCTTCGCCAACGGCCGTGTTTCGCTGCTTTATTCGTTTGGACTGTCGGAACCTGCGTTGCGCTTCTACCTCGCTGATGACGTCCAATCTGTCGGCGAGTTCGAACTCGCTCGGCTATTTTCTCGCAAGGAATCTTTTCTCTGCGTAACGTTCAATTCTGAGGCAGCCAAGTTCGCCCGCAAGCACCCAGATTTTCCGCTTAGGATAATCGCCTCCACAGAATCGCTGGCGCTCATTGGCTATCGCTGAGGAGCGATCTTCATTTTGACGAGTAAACAAACTCGACGAACCGGCTCGTTCCATTTGAGACAACCAGCTCCATCGATTTCGTTCCCAGCCGTTCATGCCAGACTTCCATCTCGTATTCGCCGGCCGGCAGACCATCGATTTTAAACGCGCCAGCGACGTCGGTCAGCGCGAAGTACGGTGTGTCGGTGACGACGATCACGGCGCTCATCCAAGTGTGCAGGACGTCACAGTCGATGCGAACGACGCCGGGGCGCTCGAGCCGTTTAGTCACCTGCCGCCACTTCGGCAAGCCGACGTTAAACAGCGTCTTTTTGTTTTGACGAGCGTGGACCGTATGCAGTATCGGATCACTGTTCTTGAGCAGCAGCTCGCTGCCTAAGACGCCGATCTGCACATGGGGCGCGAACGCGCATTGTTTATTGTCCAAAACCAGAACGTTGGGACGGAGCGCGACCTGCCGTCCCCGCGCTCGCAGGATCACGGCGGCGTTTTGCAGCCCGCCGTCCACGCCGATCAATAACGTTTCGTTCGCCACCGCGGGTCCACAAAAGTTACGATTCTTGAAAACCGGCAGCGGCTTGGGCCGCTGATAGCCCGCCGCCACACTGACGTTGCCTGCGATGCGGCCGAATCCAAGTGTTGAGCCTGCCTGGGCGACTGCCGCAGTAGGTAAATGCGCAGCGCCAAAAGTAAAGACGCTGAGTCCCGCTAACAAAATACTCAGATACGAGCGAGCCACATTTAGCGTCCTCATGTCATAGCTGAAAGCATGTCGAGCGACTGATCGGACCCTGTTGTCACAACTGCTATTCTTTGTTAACAGTTTGATTGAGCAATGAATACCGGAAAACAACTTGCCCGAGAACCGCTGATTGCCGCTCGTAGCGCCCCGTGGTTATTTTGTTCGATTCGTTAGTCGCATCGTGCGCGTCCTCATTCAAAGAGTCTCACGAGCCCGCGTCGCGGCAGGCGAGGTTACTTTGGGTGAAATCGGCCGTGGTTTATGCGTTTTTTTGGGTGTCGGCAAACGGGACAACGAGCAGAACGCCGATTTTTTTGCGGACAAGGTAAGAAACCTACGCGTCTTTGACGATGAGCAAGGAAAGATGAATCGCTCGCTAACCGATATCGATGGCGAGGTGTTGCTGGTTTCGCAGTTCACTTTGTATGGCGACTGCCGCAAGGGAAACCGCCCATCGTTTACCGACGCTGCGTCTGCCGAGCACGCCGAGCAGCTCTATCAACGCGTTGCCGACCGGTTGCGCGACGCCGGCCTCAAAGTCGCGACCGGCCGCTTTCAGTCCCACATGCAAGTGTCGCTGGTCAACGACGGGCCCGTGACGCTGGTGTTGGAAAAGGAGTGAGTTCGTGCGGAGCCGCTGAGGAAACGAAGGATTTGTTTTTGCGATTTGATGGCGCCGAGTTTTCTCGTGAATGGTATTACCGAGATTTTGACAAGATGATAAGGAATGCAGATCGTTCTGTATGAGCCGGAAATACCGCCGAATACAGGCAGCGTCGCACGGCTTTGCGCCGCGACGCTCACGCCGCTTCATTTAATCGAGCCGTTGGGATTTAAAATCGACGACAAGCATCTTAAGCGCGCCGGTCTCGATTACTGGGAGTTCGTCGATCTGCACGTCCACAAGTCATGGAATGACTTTGTCGAAAAGGCATCGCCGCGGGCGCTATGTTTTTTTTCCAAGCGCGCAACCAGATCTTACACGGCGATGCGGTACCAAGAAGACGATTTTCTGGTGTTCGGGCCGGAAACGCGCGGCTTGCCGCAAGAAATTTTGGACGCTCATGCCGAGCGCACGCTACGCATACCCATGATGGGCACGGGAGTGCGCAGTTTGAATCTCTCCAATGCGGTTTCGATCGCACTTTACGAAGCCCTGCGCCAACTCGGAAGGACATAAGGAAGGAGAAGGCCTTGACGGTCGGGCAGATTATGATTATCTATCTGCATCATTTTTTTCAAATTTATAGGGGGGTTGCTATGAGGGTCGGTCCAAAGGGACGGTGCCTGAGAGGACTGCTAGTGCTGTGTGCAGTGGTTTCGCTTTCCTCCGCAGGCTTGACATCCAACGCGTTTGCCGCTGAGGCGCAAAAAGCGGAAACCGCGCCGCCGTCCAAGGAATCATTCAACTTGATCCTGCCGTTTAAAAATTTAACTGCCGGCCAGGGGCAGGAAGTTACGATGGACACGGAAATCGTCAACCGGCGCAAAGATCCCGTCGAAGTGAACCTTACCCTTGAGTCGGTGCCGAAAGGCTGGGAAGTCAACTTCAACTCGCGCTATCCGAGTTTCCCGATTCGCTCAGTGCAGGTGCAGGGCGAAAAATCGACGACGATTGAATTCAAAGCAAAAATTCCTGAAGCCACCAAACCGGGGGTGTATCACATCAAGGTCATCGGCAAGGACGTCGATGGCCCGACGCAGTATTCCGAAACCGTTAACGTCAATGTGACTTCGAAGAAGATTGAAACCGGCGGCCTTAAGCTCACCAGCCAGTATCCGACCTTGAGCACCGGCTCGGGTCAAACGCTTAAATTCACCGTCGATCTCAAGAACGAAACCAACAAGCCATTGACCACCTCGTTGGTGGCGCAGCCCCCACCCGGATGGACGGTCCGCTTCAAGCCGCAGTTCGGCGACCAGCAGATCGCCTCGATTCAGTTGAAAGAGAATGGTTCGGAAACGTTGAGCGTCGAGATCGACACGCCGGTGACCGCCGACGCGAAAGAGTATCCGGTCGGAATTCAAGCGCGTGCCGGCGCGTTTGAAGCATCAACGTCGGTCAAGGTATCGCTTAAAGGCACCCAGGACCTTAAAATGGGCTCTTTGGCGGGCACGCTCAACACCTCGATCACCGCCGGAACCAAGACCCCGGTCGACTTTGTCGTCGGCAATGCCGGCACCGCGCCGGTCCGTAATCTCAATTTTGTCACCAAGAAACCGAACGATAAATGGACAGTGGATTTTCAGCCGGACAAAATCGATGCGCTGGGCCCGGGCGAAGTGCGGCAGATCAAGATGGAAATCTTAGCGCCCGACCGCACCATCGCCGGCGATTACATGTTGACCTTAACCGCCAATTCGGCTGATACGAACAAGTCGGTCGACTTTCGCGTGACGGTTTCGACGCCGACGATCTGGGGCTGGATTGGTTTCGGCATCGTTGGCTTAGTCGTGCTCGGCTTGGCGGTGGTATTTTTCCGTCTAGGACGTCGATGAGCACAGTCGTTGAGACCCACAATCTGACCAAGCGTTATCGCGATAAGCTCGCGGTCAACGCGCTTAACCTAATCGTCCAAGAGGGGGAAATTTTCGGTTTCCTCGGACCCAACGGCGCCGGCAAGACAACGACAATTCTGATGTTGCTCGGTTTGACCGAACCGACCTCCGGACAGGTCTCGGTGTGCGGGTTTAATCCCACCCACGAGTCGCTCGAAGTCAAACGCCGGGTCGGTTATCTCCCGGAAAATCCCGGCTTCTACGACGATATCAGCGCCAAGGAGAATCTTCTCTACATGGCCCGGCTCAACCGCATTCCAGAAGACGAATCACGCCGGCGGACCGCCGACGTCCTGGAACAGGTCGGATTGGCCGACGACGGCCGGCGGCTGGTCAGAGAATATTCCCGCGGTATGAAGCAACGGCTCGGCATCGCCGAAGTGCTGGTTAAAAATCCCCGCGCGATTATTCTCGATGAGCCGACTCTGGGCATCGATCCCGACGGCGCGATCCGTATCCTTGAACTGATCAAGAACCTGAATCGCCAGGAAGGCATAACGGTCATGCTGTCGTCGCACCAGCTGCAACAGGTCCAGGAAATCTGCAACCGCGTCGGCATCATCGTCAAAGGCAAGATGATCGTCCAGGGCCAGATGGATGAGCTCGGCAGATCGATTTTGAAGGGTCGCCAGTGGAATTTTCTACTGGAAGTTCGAGGCGACACCAACGGGCTCGAGCGAGATCTGCAAAGCATTTCCGGTGTCGACGAGATCGAGAAGCGCGATCACGGTCTGTTTCTTCGCTGCACGACCGACGTTCGTCCCGAAGTTGTTTCGGTGATCTCGCGCAAAGGGCTGCAACTGTTGCAGCTACGTTCCGAAGATCCGACCCTGGAGGAGATCTACCTCAAGTATTTCCGCGAGGCCTAAACTATGAGCGTCGTGTTCTGGAAAGAATTGGCGGATCACTTCAGTAGCCGCCGTTTCATGATCCTGTTGATCCTCATCGTCTTCTCGGGACTTTGGGCGGCGTACGCTACCGGCCAGACGATTCGGCAAAATACCGATACGGTGCCGTCACAGTATGCGTTCCTGCTGTTGTTGACGTCGAGCGGCGAAACGATCTTTTCTCTCGCCACCTTTCTCGGTTTCTTCGGACCCTTGGTCGGGATCACGTTGGGCTTTGATTCGATCAGCGGTGAGTATGCCCGTGGCACGCTCAGTCGCGTGCTCTCGCAGCCGATCTATCGCGATAGTTTTATCAACGGAAAGTTTTTCGCGGGCCTGACTACGGTCGCCGTGTTGTGGGGGTCGATATTGCTTCTCGTCATCGGCCTGGGTACGACGATACTCGGTTTCCCTCCCAACAATGAGGAAATTTGGCGCATGCTGATCTTCACGATGGTGGGGATCTTCTACGTCGGTTTCTGGCTCGCGCTGGCCATGCTCTTCTCTCTTTTGTTTCAAAAAACCGTGACCGCCGCGCTTGCATCCATGGCGGTCTGGCTTTTCTTGTCACTGTTCGTGACGATCGTGAGTTCAGGCATTGCCGGTTTGATCGTGCCGGAGGCGACGACTCCCGAAGCGCTCGCGCGCCGCGCCGACGTTGAAAACGTTATCGACCGCATCTCGCCAAGCACCCTCTTTTCCGAAAGCGTCGGCATCTTGCTGAATCCGGCCGCACGCGTTTTCGGTTTGGCGCTACAGAGTCAGGCCGAAGGTATTTTACCGACCCCGCTGGCACTGGGCCAGAGTCTGAACCTCATCTGGCCGCACGTCACAACCATGTTCGCTCTAGTCGCAGTCTGCTTCGGTATCTCCTACATCATCTTCATGCGCGCCGAGATCAGAGCCTAAAACCGGCTGTCGACCGCCCGCCTGCGATAAGCCCTGTTCCATCGACGATTGCGATTTTGAAGTAGCGCTCTGCTCAGCGTAAGGCATCGTGGTGAATCATGGAACGAGTGCGATCGTTGATATGTCAACGATTTGCGTCTACGATACAAAAAATTTTCACAGTACGGATTTTTCGGGAGGGGTCATGGCTTACCGCGATCTTCGCGACTATGTCGCGACACTCGAGGCGAAAGGCAAACTCAAGCGCGTCACCAAGGAAGTCGACAAGGACTGGGAAATCGCCGCCGTGTGCCGGCAGTTATTCAAAAAGATCCCCTCAAATAAGAGACCCGCCGTCATGTTCGAAAACGTCAAAGGCTTTAAAATTCCCGTCGTCGCAGGCGTGCTCGGCGCCTCACGCGAAATTTACGCGATCGGTCTCGAAACCGATTCGGTTACCGGAATCAACCGCAAATGGGACCACGCCTTGGGGAACCCGATCGCGCCGCGCCTGGTCAACGAAGCGCCATGTAAAGAAAACATTCTGCACGGCAAGGACGTCGACATCATGAAACTGCCGGTGCCGATCTGGACCGTCGGCGAGGATCCCGGACCGTTTTTCACTTCGCCTTACCTCATCACCAAAGATCCCGAAACCGGCGTTCGTAACGTCGGCACCTACCGAATGGAAGTCAAAGGCCCAAACAAAACCGGCCTGCTGATCGGCAAGCGTCAAGACGCGTCGTGGCATATCCTTAAGAATAATGCCAGGAACCAACCGACGCCGGTCGCTGTCGTGATCGGCGCCGAACCGACCATCGGGTACGTCTCCGTATCGAAAATGTCTGAGACTCTGGACGAATTCGCGGTCGCCGGAGCGCTCCGCGGCGAGGCCGTAGATCTGGTGCGGTGCGAAACGGTTCCGCTCGAGGTTCCGGCAAGCGCGGAGATTGTTTTGGAAGGCGAGATTCCGCCGAACAGCGTCGAACCGGAAGGTCCCTTCGGCGAATATACCGGCTACATGGGCCCGGCCGGCAATGAACCGTTCTTTGACATAAAATGCATGACGTTTCGTAACAAACCCTGGTATCAGGCTTTCATCAGCCAGATGCCGCCGTCGGAATCAAGCTGCATTCGCGCCGTCGGACGCGAGTGGCCGTTGATCAAGCATCTCCGAGACATCCTGCGCATCCCAATCAAAGATGTCCGTATGAAAGAAGCCGGCGGTAGCGGCGCGTATCTGGTCATCTCCCTGAACAAACAGTTTGAGGGTCAGGTGCGCCAGCTCATGTACGGTGCTTGGTCGCTGCGCACGGGCTTCGGAAAATTTACGGTGGTGGTCGATGATGACATCGACATTTGGGACGACTTTGCGATCGACTGGGCGCTTAGCTGGCACGTGCGGCCCGACAAAGACGTTTACATCGAAAGAGATGTCCAAGCGGTTGGTCTCGACCCATCCCAGGCCCCTGCTTCCGTGCCGCAACACCATCCGAGCCGCAACGTCGGTTCGCGCGTTGCGATCGACGCCACCCGCAAACATGCTTACCCGGCAATTTCGCTGCCGCCGAAAGAACATTTGGATTTAGTCGCGAGCCAGTGGAAGGAGTATGGGATCGAGGACTGAATCTAAGGGTTGCAAAACGTTCAACTAGTTCAAAACGTTCAAACCGTCTGAAAGTCACAGAACGGCTTGAACCCTTTAACCCTTTTCCCGCATGGTTTTCGCCGCGGCCATGATCGATTCGATAATTTTTTTATAGCCCGTACACCGGCAAATATTACCGTGCATGAAATGTTTGAGTTCCGCTTCACTGGGCGCGGGATTCTCATCGAGTAAAGCTTTCGCCGCCAAGATCATACCGGGCGTGCAAAAGCCGCACTGAAATCCGCCATGTTCAATGAACGCCTGCTGGAGCGGATGCAGCTTGCCGTCTTCCGCCAGGCCTTCGATCGTCAGCACCGACCGGCCGCGAACTTCAAAGGCGAGCGTCGTGCACGCGCTCACCGGCCGCCCATCGACCAGCAAAGTACACGCACCGCAGACCTGCACGTCGCAAGATCGCTTCACGCCGGTGAGCCCTAAATGTTCTCGCACGACGTCGAGCAGCAACTCATGGGGCTCGACTTCGATCTCCTGCAAACGACCGTTCAGGGTAAACGACACGGGTAATAACTGTGCTTCGGAACGTCTCGTCATCGCTTTAGCCATCAATTCTCCCGAAATCCCGTCTTGCGCGCGTGCTTAAGTGACCGCGCTCTGGAAAGCGCGTTTCAGAAGCACTCCGACGATATGTTCTTTGTAATCTTGCGAGCCGTGCAGATCGCTGATCGCCTGCGACGCTCGTCCGGCCGATTCGCCGGCTTGGCTCAAAGTGCGTTCGGCTTCTTCCTTGCTCTTGCCGTTAAGCAACACCTCCGCCTCCGGGACTCGGCGCGGCGCTGGCCCGGCGCAGCCGACGGCGATTTTGACCTCGCTCAAGCCGCCGCCGTTGAGGTTAAATGCAACCGCCACGCCCACGCTCGGCCGCTCCAGATAACCGAATTTCAGGTAAGCGCTGCGAAAATTCTCCGTGGGAGTGGGTATGCGAATCTCGGTGAGCAGCTCATCGACTTCAAGCGATGTTTCATAGACGTCGACGAAAAAATCCTCAGCGGCGATCTCGCGCCGTCCCGACGACTTCTCGGCCACCAGGGTTGCGCCGAGCGCCATCAGCAGCGTCCCGGGATCGGCATGCGGTTCGGCAAAGCACAGGTTGCCCCCGAGGGTTCCGACTTGCCGCACGCGAACGTTCGCGACGTTCTGCTCCAGCTTGTGCAGCGCCGGCAGTTTTTGCTGGAGCATGGGCGACGTCTCCAATTCATGATGGGTGCATAGCGCACCGATCTTGATCGTGCTTTCGTCCGCCGATACTTCGCTCAGTTTCTTCAATTTTTTTACGTTGATCAGACGCTCGTAGTGCGCCAGCCCCTCTTTCATCGCCAACAGCAGCTCCGTGCCGCCTGCGTAAACCTTCGCGCTATCGCCGAAGCGACCTAAGAGCTCGGATGCTTCTGCGACCGACTCGGGTTCTTCCAAACGAAATCGACGTAGCATCAAGAGTCTCCTTCCAGCCGCCTCTTCACGGCCTGGGCGAACTCATCGAGCACTTGATCGGCCTTGCGTTTGATAATGCCATGACCCAAAGCAGCGAGCTTGCCCAAGATGTCGACGCTGGCGATGAAGCCGAGAACCGTCTTGCCGTCTTGCTCGCGCAGATTTACATCCAGATCGACCTTCATACGGCTGCCGATTTTGTTATCGGCCCCTGAGGCCTGCGCCTTGATGCGGGTCAACTCTTCGCGCTCGAGAACTTCGATGCTGGTGGGAAACTCGACTTTGAACGGCCCGACTTTTTCCACCATCGTCGCAGCGTATTTTTTACCCGCTTCGATGGTCTTTGCCTCTTTACATCCGGGCACACAGGCGATGAAACGATCCACGTCCCAGATAAAATTCCAAACTTTTTCACGCGGCGCGGCAATTTCGACTTCTTTTTGAAACTGCAATTCATTTCCTCCGAACCAGGGGGTCCTTTTTTGCTACCAGAACTCGGCTACGGGCGCAAGCAAGACGTCACGTTAACGCATCGTTGAACCACACACTTTCCTTCACTTGATCACATGCCGTGAAACTCGCCGGCTGCCTGTCGGCGGGCGTGGCGTTTGAATGCTCGAAGCTTATGCGCAAACCGCTGCTGGTGGTGAGCGGCAGGTCCTGAGCGAACTACCGGTACCCGTCCAGTTTTTTTTCACACAGTCTGATCGCTCACGATGGCATGAGTTTTGGTCCTGAAAGGCGCCGCCTTAGCGGTTGCCAAACTGGAATAGGTTGCGGCTTGACCTAGCGCTTTGGAAGCGCGAACTTAACCCGCGCCCGAGATATCGGTCACATCTTTGAAATCTTTGAGATAGGTCTTGAGTTTTTTCTTAACGCGCTCCTCGATTTGTCGAACGCGCTCGCGGCTGATGCCATATTTTTCGCCGATCTCACGAAGCGTCAACGGATCTTCGTTCAAGAGCCGTTCCCGATAGATCACCAGCTCCTTATCCTTAAGACCCTTGGCGAATTGTTCCATCTTGTCACGCAGCAGCTCTTGGTACTGGGTTTCGGCGAACTCCTCTTCCGGAGTCTGCCTGTTATCCTGAAGGAAGCTGAGCATAGTTGCTTCCTCATCATCGCCGATCGGCACGTCGACCGAGAGATCGCGGCTTGACAATCGCTGCTCCATCTCCACCACTTCATCTTCCTTAACGTTTAACCTTTGGGCGAGTAGCTTCGGGCCCGGCGTCAAGCCCTCGGACTCGATCTTCTCCTTCTCTTTTTGCAAATTAAAAAACAGTTTTCTTTGCGCCTGGGTCGTGCCAATCTTGACCATGCGCCAATCATTCATGATATAGCGGATCATGTAGGCGCGAATCCACCACACGGCGTACGACGGAAACCGAACGCCCCGATACGGGTCGAAGTTTTTCACCGCCTCCATCAACCCCATGTTACCCTCCTGGATTAGGTCCAGCAGGTTCTTAAACGCCTTTTGATACTCTCGCGCGATCATGACAACGAGTCGGAGATTCGACGTTACCAGCTTGTAGGCGGCTTCCAGATCGCCGAATTCTTTGTACTGAACAGCGAGCTGGTGTTCGTCTTCGCGATTGAGCAGCGGGAAACGGCGAATCTCGGAAAGATAACGCTGGAGCGGATCGAACGGGACGAGCGCCTTATCGCGCCGGCTGCCTTGCTCATCCTCCTCCTGGACAAACTTGGGAAGGGCGATTTCAGGCAGAGAGAAATTCAGATCGGTGTTCTTATGGTCTTCGGCCATGAGCGGTTTCGCGACCCTCACCACCAAAGAGTGTTTCAAGTCAGCGAATCAGACAAGTATCAAATAATCGGAGTGCGGGGAAGGTCAGCACGTACAGGCGCGTGACATCAAGGAGACTGACCGGCACTCTTTCTCACTTTGCCGGCAGCGATTTCACGCAATGCCACCACGACCTCACGGTTATCCGAATCGATCAGGGGCTTTGCCCCCCTAAAAAGCTCTCGAGCCCGCTTGGAGGCAAGCATGACCAATTCGAAGCGGTTGTTGACCCTTTGTAGACAATCCTCGACCGTGATCCGCGACATGATCGGCTCCCCTAGAGTAAGTGTTGAGATATTCAATCAAATTCGTGGAAGGGAGTCAACGGTTTGGTGATTTGACCGGCACTTGGAGAAGCGCAGGTAAGCCCCAAAAATGGAAAAATGGCCCGGCAGTCGATCTAGGATTTGGAGCAAGCTGCCGCCAACGGCGGCAAGTAGACGCGGGGTTTTAATGCTCGGTCTGAGTGCAGGATTTGCTTTTGGCAAAAGCCATGTCAAGGGCGATACCAGTGACAACCGCCTGCCAAGCTTCGTCCTCGGAAAGTCCGCGTCCTTTGATAGAACGCCACAGATGAATGATCTCTTCTTCCGTCACACTCTCGAAAAGATCCTGATCCGGTTCCCTATTGAGCGTTGAGATTGTAATCATTGGTATTATTTCGGTTCTGTTTAACCGCCCTGTCTTGTAATGCCCCGGAATAAAGCAAGACAAATGCCACGACCCTAATCTATTGAAATATCAGAAATTCATGAAAGCGGCTGGTGGCAGACTGTCGGTAACCTGCGCAAAGATTGTCGATTTCGACGCAGAGTATGGCGATTAACGAAGGAAGATTCCTCCAAAAGGCACCCTGGTTTGCATTTAATCGATTACCGCCACCCCGGAAATCTCGATCATACAGTCGGGATTATAAAGTCGCTTTACTTCGACGAGAGTGATCGCCGGGAAATATTTTCCGAACACCTCGCGATAGGCCGATCCCAGCGGCTTTTTGTTGTTCCAGTAAGCTTCCAGATTGGTAATATAAATGGTGAGCACGGCATATTGGGTCGGTTTTCCGCCGATCGCTTCAACGGCGGTCTTTAGATTCCGCATCACCTGGATAAATTGCGCGACAAAGTCACCCTTGCCGACCACTTCTCCTCTATCGTTGAAGGGCGCTTGACCGGCAACGTGGATCACCGTTCCGCCGGTGATCTTGGCAATGTGCGCGTAGCCCACAGGCGATTCCAGGTCCGTTGGATTGATCAGTTCAAATGGCATTCAGTTCTCTCCTGATTGGCCGATGGCGCCCGTCGACTCGGGGCTCCAGTGACTCAGAAAGCTCTTCATTTCGCCGACGACGTCATCCGATGCCGCGACGTAGGGCAAGATGATCCGGGTCGCGCCGGCATCGGCATAGGGCCGGATCTGCTCGATGACTTCCACCGCCGACGTTGCCGCGACCAGGGGCAACGAAGCGAACATCCCGTCCGTGATCAAGCGCCGCGCAGCGTGAAAGCCTTCGGCCTTCCAGGCGGCGCGCATCGCGTCGACTTCCGCGGCGAAGCCCATGCGTCCCAGCAACTCGCGGTAATAATCCGCCAAAGCGTAATACGCGAGCGCGTGGCTGAGCGCTTCGCGCGCCACCTCATAGGTATGCGCAATTGAGCAACGAATCTTGCAGATGATTTCCAGCGCCGCCGGGTCCTTCCCTGCGTCACGGGCCCCAGCTCTGGCCTCGGCGGCGATCCGCCGAATCTCGGCTGGATTGGCCATGTTGATCAACACACCATCCGAAATCCGCCCGGCCAGTCGGGTCATCTTGGGCCCGAACGCCGCGAGATAAATCGGCACCACGCGCCCTGACGGTTTGAACGCCATTTTGAAATTCAGCGCTGAAAAATAGTGTCCGCTAAAGCTCAGCTTCTCGCCGCGCATGGCGGCGCGAACGATCTCGATGTATTCCTGCACCCGGCCGAGCGGATGATCCATCGATTGTCCGTGCCATTTCGCGATCGTCGGGTTGGACGAACCGATACCGAGCAGAAAACGTCCGGATGAGAGTTCGTCCAAGCCTGCCGCTTGCAGGGCCAAAGTTGCCGGCGTTCGTCCAAGAATGTGGTACACAGCCGAGCCGATCTTAAGCCGGGTGGTGACCGCGGCAATCGCCGACAGCATCACCGTGGGATCCTTATTATTTGCCTCGCCACCCCATGCGCAGTCAAAGCCGCGCGCCTCGGCGAGCCGGGCAAGCTCGGGAATCGCGTCCATCGGCAGCTGTGCGCCCGAGTTAAACTCGATGTCGATTTTCATAAATCCGGCAGCAGTGGATCACTCGTAGCTTGCCGGCAGGTTGGCACTGAGAATGACCATCTGTTCCGTCTTTTCCACATAGCGAATAAAGCGATATTTATTCTCCACCTCGTCGATCGGGTACGGCGGCACAGCGGCGCGCTCCGTGCCGACTTTAACGCCGATGAATGTCAAAGCAGCCCCATTGAGCGCTCGCTCTACTGCTTGGGCAAATTCTTCGATCGACCCCGCCCACAGCGCATTTTGGATGCCGGCCGCGCGCGCCAAGCCGACCAAATCGGCGCCCGCGCCGGTGGCGGTCTTTTTCTTTCCCGATGCTTCGTAGACTTCGTTATCGAAAACGATGTGAACTAAATTCTTCGGCTTCATGCGCGCCAGCGTTGCGAGCGAGGAAAGATTCATCAGCAGCGACCCGTCGCCGTCGAGCGCAATGATCTTGCGCTCGGGTAAGCCAAGAGCCACGCCCAGTGCAATCGAGGAACAAAGGCCCAACGTGCGCACGCGAAAGTTGCCGTCGCTGGAGCGAGCCGCGTTCCACTCCAGAGTCACCGCGCCGGCCGAACTGACGACCAGAGCGTCTCCGGCCAACCGAGAGAGAGCTTTCAGACAGTCAAATCTTTGTATCGCGCCCATGTTTCACACTCGGGTTACAGCGACCTCAGCGCTGCCCGCCGGCCGAGCACTTCCTTGGTCAACAAGAGCGCCACTGGACGCCGGCAATCTTCCGTGAGAACCTGCGCGCGGCGAATCAATTCCGGCGCGTCTTCACTATCGCGCATGATGTAATAGCGAATCCCCAAAGCCTGCAACACCGGCTCGGTCATGCTCCCGGTCGAGCCGAAGGTGCGGTCACCGACGTCGCCGGCAAAATAAATCATGAGCAGCAACGGAATCTGGTATTGCAATAACGTGCTCACGATTGCGTTGTTGCTGTTAAAGAAACCGCCGTTCTGCATGATCGCGGCGCATTTTTTTCCGACCAGGTAAGCGCCGGCGCAGATGCCGATGCCTTCTTCCTCGCGGCAAAGCGGCACATGGATGAAATCGCGCTCCTCCTCCACCGCGCGCAATAACTCCGCTAGATTGATATCCGGTAGGGTCGCGACAAGATTAATCCCCGCGTCGCGCAGCCCCGCGACGATGGATTGGGCCGCTTCTGTTGAATTCAATTGAGACTCCAACTCACGACAGTGGGCTAGCAGGTTGCTGAAAACTCTGATTGCGGGCTGCTCAAAAAAACTCAGAGGCGAGGCGCGCGAAAAATCGGCGACGAAGCATATGAGTCTTCTTTTAGCAGCCTGCTACCGCTTAACATCAAAGACCGGGTAGATCAAGACAAAATGCGCCGCCATGCAGGCTTTTCCTTTCACCGTATTCTTAGTATAAGTCGCGCAAGAAACCTTTCGACGCAAAGGAGAATTACCATGATCAAGCTCTACGATTTTAAATCTTCGCCCAACTGCCAGCGCGTCAAGATCGTTCTGGCGGAAAAAAAACTACCCTATGAGATCGTGCCGGTTGACTTGCGCGCACAGGAACAAAAGACGCCCGACTACTTGAAACTCAATCCTTACGGAAAAGTTCCGGTGCTGACCGATGACGGCACCGTACTGTACGAATCCTGCATCATCAACGAATATCTCGACGAAAAATACCCCAACCCGCCGCTGCTGCCCAAGGACCCGGCGAAAAAGGCCAAAGCGCGCATCTTGGTCGACTACGGTATGGCCCATTTCGATAGCCCTTATCAAAAGCTCCGGATGGAGCTCATGAAAGAAGCCAAGGACCAAAACCCGCAAGTGATCGACGGCGCCAAGGCTGATTTGAAAAGGCTGCTGAAACGTTTCGAAGACGAGCTCGGCGATCAAGATTATCTGATCGGCGAATTTTCCCTGGTCGATGCCGATCTGTTGCCGCGTTTTACCCGGCTCGAAGGCTTCGGCGTTCTTCCTGATCCGTCGCTGCCGCGCCTGGGAAAATACCTGGAGAGAATGAAAGCGCGACCCGCGGTTGAGGCCGTCCTCTAGTATTTCGGTTTGAGTTATTCGAATCTGTAGGGATGGAGGCGTCGGAAAGCGGAATTCTTTCATCCGTCTTTGCGGCGCTCCTTCGTCCCTATCTTCGCAGCCTCGATAAGCCGTCTCTGCCAAAATACCACGGCGAGCTTGGAGTCGCCGGGTTAAAAAAAAATGTCACGGTGCGCTGGGACCCTCACGGGATTCCCCATGTGTTCGCGGCCGACGAGCCGGACCTGTTTTTCGCCCAAG
>Ga0075310_1000003_pt1 | contig 32763 bp, 29 predicted proteins | sample MayberryNE_Catta_2_FD_120088 | JGI IMG/M metagenome (GOLD analysis project Ga0075310, IMG submission 120088) | Natural and restored wetland microbial communities from the San Francisco Bay, California, USA, that impact long-term carbon... | ecosystem: Environmental > Terrestrial > Soil >... | reverse complement strand
GGTCGCACCGAGGTCGAGCGCGGCTTCCTCCAGCGAGCGATCGAACCGATACAGCGCCGCCGTCACGATCGCCATGACGAGCGGGAATCCCACGACGATGTGCATCACCGCGACCGTGTACAAGGACAGCGGCACGTCGACCTTGCTGAACGTGACCAGCGCCCCGACACCCACCAGCAGCGACGGCACGACGAGGGGCAGCGTGAGCGCGCCGGCCGCCAGCCCACGTCCGGGGAAGACGAACCGCGCGATCCCGAACGCCCCCAGCGTGCCCAGCACCACGCAGATCGGCGTGGTCAGCCCCGCGACGACCAGCGAGTTGCGCAACGACTCCCGCATGGCGGCGTCGCCGAGGGCCTCCTCGTAGAAGCGCGTCGTGAACCCCCGGAACCCGAACGCGAGGATCTGCGAGTCGTTGAAGCTCAGGAACGCGAGCAGCAGGAACGGCCCGAACAGGATGAGCGAGCCGAACGCGAGCAAAGCCGCGCTCGCGATCCGGGTGACGAGCTCACGCCGGTGGATCGTCCAGAAGACCTGACGGACGACGGGGCGCGCCGATCGTGCACGCGCCCCGCCCGTCGCTGCTTGCTCCGCGCTCACCTCGCGAGGGTGCCCCCCGTCACGAGGCCAGGTACTGACGCCACGCGTCCTCCCACTCGTCGATGTTCTCCGGGATGAGCTCGGGGATCGAGTTCGTCACGACCTCCTCCGCCTGGTCGAGCCGGAGGTTGTCGATCGTCTTCTGGTCTGCCGCCTCGAGGATCCCGGGGTTCGAGCCCCAGTATTCGAGTTCGACGGCCACGTTCGCCTGTGTCTCGGGATCGAGCATGTGGTTGATGAAGGCGTACGCGGCGTCGAGGTTCTCGGCGTTCTCGGAGATGCTCAGGCCGCAGACCCACGACACCGAACCCTCCTCGGGTGTGATGAACGCGAAGTTGCCACCTTCCTTGTTGAGCACGCGCACGAGCTCCGGTCCGGCCTGCACCGCCAGCACCTCGCCCTGCTGCATCAGGTTGATCAGCTGGGCGTCCTCATCGAAGACGGTGCGGACTCGGTCGGTGTCGATCAGATAGTCGCGGACCTGCTCGATCTGGGAGGAATCGAGCTCGAAGACGCTCGGGAACCCGAGCGCGGCGGCCACCATCGGCATGGAGTCGGTCGAGTCGTTCTCGAGCGCGATCTGCCCTTCCCAGTCGCCTTCGAACAACGTGCGGTAGCCGGTGATGGCGCCCTCGGGGATCTCGTCGGCGTTGTACACGATGCCGTCGATGCCACCCTGCGTCGGGGCCATCCAGTACTCGCCGTCGACCTCGACGCCCTGACCGTCCTTCATGAACTGGTAGATGTCGTCCCATGTGGGGATGCGACTCGTGTCGATCGGCTGCAGGAACCCGCCCCGGATCAGCTGATCCATCTCCCCGGCGCATGTCTCGACGACGTCGGCTTGGAAGCCGCCCCGAAGCTTCGTCACCGTGTCCGACGCGTCGCCGAACGGCACGCCCTCGACGTTGAGATCGGGGTTCGCCTCCTGGAACGGGTCCTGGATGAACGGGAACAACGTGTCCTCGTAGGCGAAGATCACGACGTCGCCCGTGACCGGCCCCGCCGGTGCGGCCGATGCATCGGTGTCGGCACCCTCACCGGGGTCGGAGCCGCCGTCGTCGCTACCACACGCGGCGGCGATCACGACGAGCGCGATGGCGAGCGCGCTCGTCTTCCACCATGGGGTCTTCGCCATGGATCTCCTCCCTGGGATCGTTCGGCACCCGAGCGGTCTGGGGTCGCTCGGCTTCGTCCTCGCGAACGCTAGCATCACGACCGCAGATTGTCGACAGACTACAGTTGGCGACTCGGGCGCAGAGGATCCCGGTTCTCGATTCCTACAGAGGCACGTGGGAGAGCACCATGATCCGGGGCTCGGTCATCTCCTCCATCGCGAAGCGCAAGCCCTCGCGACCGAAGCCCGATTCCTTGGAGCCTCCGTAGGGCATCTGGTCGGCCCGGAACGCGCTCACGTCGTTCACGATCACGCCCCCGACCTCCAGGGTGCTGTGCGCCTCGAACGCCCGGTTGATGTCGTTCGTGAACACGCCGGCCTGCAGCCCGTACTTCGAATCGTTCACTTCGGCGAGCGCCTCCGAGAACGTCTCGTACGGCGTGATCGTGCAGACCGGGCCGAAGACCTCCTCGCACCGGACCTTCATCTCCGGGCTCGTCCTGGAGATGAGCGTGGGCTGGAAGAACGGTCCGTCGGCCGTCCCTCCGGTGAGCACCTCGGCGCCCTGCGCCTCGGCCTCGGCCACCCACTCGGCGATGCGGTCCACCTCGCTCTTGGTGATGACCGGCCCGACGTCGACCGTCTCGTCCATCGGGTCGCCGACCTTCAGCTGCTCGACCTGCTTCGTGAGCAGTTCGGAGAACTCGTCGTAGACCTCGCTCGCGACCAGCACCCGTTGCACGCTGATGCAGCTCTGCCCGGCCTGGTAGTAGCCGCCGAACGCGATGCGTTGGGCGGCCAGATCGAGATCGGCGTCGGCGTGAACGATCACGCCGGCGTTGCCACCCAGCTCGAGCGTGACCTTCTTCTTCGGGTCGAGCCCCTTCAGGTACCACCCGATGCCGGCCGAGCCGGTGAAGGAGATCTTGCGGAAGCGTTCGTCGCGAGCCATGCCGTCGGCGACCTTCGAGCTCACCGGCAGCACCTGGTACATACCCTTCGGAAGATCGGTCTCATCGAAGAACTCGGCGAGACGAAGCGCTCCGACCGGTGTGGCGCTGGCCGGCTTCACGACGATCGGCGCACCCACCGCGATGGCCGGCGCGACCTTGTGAGCCACCAGGTTCAGCGGGAAGTTGAACGGGGTGATGCCCAGCACCGGACCGATCGGGAACCTCCGCAGGATGCCGAACCGGGACCCGAACGCGGCCTCGGTGTCGAGGCGCATCGCCTCATCCTGTCCGTGGCGCAGGGTCTCCGACGCCCATCGGAACGTCGAGACGGCCCGGGCTGCCTCCACCCGCGCCCACTTCAGGGGTTTCCCGCCTTCCCGCGCGATCAGCTCGGCGTTCTCGTCCTGCGTCTCGTTCAGTCGGGCCGAGATGTGGTCGAGCGCGGTCGCCCGAGCGGCGACCGACAGCCTCGAAGACGTCTCGAAGGTCGAGGAGGCGGTGGCCACCGCCTCCTCGACGTCGGCCTCGGTCGGCACGCCCAGCTCGGCTACGACGCCGTCGTCGAAGGGGCTTCGGACCTCGAGGCTGCCCTCGCCGGTCCGCCATTCCCCGTTCACCAGGAACGGTCTGATCTCGGTCATCTCGCGTGTCTCCCGCTACCTCGTAGAGCCGGTCAGTCGAGCGAGACCATCACGTGCTTGATGTTCGTGTAGTCCTCGATCGAGTAGATCGACATGTCCTTCCCGTGGCCGGACTGCTTGTAACCCCCGTGGGGCATCTCCGGCGTCAGCGGGATGTGGGTGTTCACCCACACGGTCCCGAACTGCAGCTTCCGGGACATGCGCATGGCCCTGCCGACGTCACGGGTCCAGACAGACGCCGCGAGTCCGTAGTCGACGCCGTTGGCCCATGCGAGCGCCTGCGCCTCGTCGTCGAACCGCTGCACGGTCACGACGGGACCGAACACCTCCCGCTGGATGATCTCGTCGGACTGCTGAGCATCGCTGATCACGGTCGGCCGGTAGAAGAACTTCCCCTCGCCCATCTCCATCGACCCGCCGCCGGTGAGGATCTTCGCCCCGGACTCGGCGGCGCGGTCGACCATGCCGGAGATGCGCTCGAACTGCTCCTCGGAGACGACCGAGCCCATCTCGGTGCCCTCGTCCCAGATGTCGCCGACCTTCAACGACTCCACCTGCGGGACGAGCTCGCCGAGCAGACCGTCGTAGACGGCCCCGCTCGCCATGACCCTGGTCGCCGCGGTGCAGTCCTGACCAGAGTTGAAGTACCCGGCGGTCTTGATCCATTCGACCGCGGACGAGACGTCGGCGTCGTCGAAGACGATGACCGGCGCCTTCCCTCCGAGCTCGAGATGCGTGCGCTTCATCGTGTCGGCGGCGTTCTTCATGATCAGCTTGCCCGTGGTCGTCTCGCCGGTGAGCGACACGATGCCGACGTCGGCGTGCTGCACGATACGTTCGCCCACGGGCACCCCATCGCCCGTGACCACGTTGAACACCCCCGGAGGGAACACGTCGGCCTCGGCCACGTACTGCGCGAACTTCAACAGCGTGACAGGTGTCAGCTCGGAAGGCTTGATGACGATGCAGTTCCCGGCGGCCAGCGCCGGGCCCATCTTCCATGCCGCCATGTACAGCGGATAGTTCCAGGGGGCGATCAAGCCCGCGATGCCGATGGGCTCACGACGGATCATGGAGGTGAAGCCCTTCATGTACTCGCCGGTGGCTCGGCCCTCGAGGAACCTCGCCCCGCCCGCGAAGAACCGGAACTGGTCGGCGATGACCGGGATCTCATCGGACATCGTGACCGCGAACGGCTTCCCCACGTTGATCGACTCGAGGCGACCGAGCTCCTCGCCGTGCTCCTCGACGATGTCGGCCATCTTCAACAACGCCGCCTGGCGTTCCCCGGGGGTCGAGTCCGACCACGTCTCGTCGAAAGCACCACGTGCCGCGGCGACCGCACGATCGACATCGTCGGCCGATCCTTCCTGCACCTCGGCGAGCACCTCGCCCGTGGCGGGGCTCGTGATCGATCGCGTCTGCCCCGACGTCGAGTTGACCCATTCCCCGCCGATGAACATCTGGTAGCTGTCGGCCATGGTTCCCCCTCCTCCATGGAAGCGAACGTTCGGCTGAATCAACGCTCAGACGGCCAGTATGCCTCGGAGCGCCCGGTCGGGGCCACTCGACGGAACGGCTGCCCGTCCCACCCGCATTGGACACGGCGGACAACCCGGTGCCGGGCTGGGTCAACCGTCTCAACCGTCGAGCTCTGCCGCCTGAAGCTCGCGGACACGGAGCGCGAGCCAGAACTCCATCCGGTCGAAGCTGCTCGACAGATCGCGACCCGTGAGCTCCTCGACCTTGCGCATGCGGTATCGAAGCGTGTGCCGGTGCACGAACAGCTCGGCCGCTGCCGTCTCCCATCGCGCGTTATGTCCGAGGAATGCCTGGAGCGAGACGAGCAGCTCGCCGCCGTGTTCGCGATCGTACGTGTCGAGCGGACCGAGCATCGAATCGGAGAAGGCGCGCAGGGCGCCGGGGTCGGCCATCGACAGCAACAGGCGATACGTGCCGAGATCGGCGAACCCGGCCTGTTGCCATCCCTCGAGCCGGCAGACCTGCAGCGCGTAGCGCGCCTCGCGGAGCGACCTGCCGATCTCGCTCGCGCCCACAGCCGAGCCCGCGCCGACGCGCACCTTCGATCCCAGCCATTCCACGATCGACGACGTGAGCCCGTCGAGGTCGGGTGGCGGGTCCGCCTGGAGCAGCACGTGGACGCCGTCATCGTGCGCGGAGACCAGGAACCCCTCGGACCCCCGCGACAGGTCGTCGGTGACCGCGTCGGCGAGCGCTTCGGCGTCGAGATCGCCGTCCCGTCCCTCGATCGAGAGGACCATGACAGGGGCGTTCCGGTCGAACCCGAAGCGAGCCAGCCCCCGCTTCTCTTCGGCCGCCGTGATCTCGCCACCGGCGAGGTCGTCGAAGAGATCTCCCTGCAGGCGGCGCCGAGCGTCGGCCACGGCGCGCGACTTCGCGAGCTCGATCGCGAACAGGCTCAGCGCGTGCCCCGCGACGATGCGATCGAACTGTGTCGGTTGATCCGGTTTGCCGACCGCGAGGAAGGCCTCGACCCGGCCTTGCGCGCCGACGGGCTGGACCCAGATGTGGTGACCGCGGTCCATGAGGGTGACGCTGAACGACGTGCCGTCCGGGCGGCGGCTGCGCAGCTCGTCCCAGATCCGTCCCGCGCGCTGCATCGCCGCTCTGCCGGTGCTCGCGATCGGCTGCCCGTGCAGGTCGAGCGCCAGCACCCAGCACTTCGTCACGTCGGCGAGCGACCGCGCGATGCCGTCGGCACCCGAACCCTCCATCACGGCGCGCGTGAGCACGTGCTCAGCGTCGACCGCCCGCTGCAGGGTGTCGTACTGCTCGGCCAGGATGCGGGTGAAGATCGCTTCGGTGATCGCGATGAACGGCACCGGATACGGCACCTCGAACAGCGGGAACCCGGCCTTGCCCGCCGCGGTGATCAACGATCGCGGGGTGCGCGTGTGCGTGAAGCCCAGCCCGAAACCCAGACCGGTGAGCCCGGCATCGACGAGTCGCTTGAGGTAGGTGCGCTGTCTCGCCGGCGTCGTGCCGATGCCGAGCCCCGTGGTGAGGATCAGCTCGCCGCCCCTCAGCCAGGGTGTCGGGTCCTCGAGCTCCGAGACGTGGACCCATCGGATCGGACGATCCGCCTCCTCCTCACCTGCGAGGAGGCGCAGCGGCATCCCCGGGATCGCAACGATGTCCCGCACGGTGACGGACATGTCGACGATTGTACGGAACGTACATCGCAGCCCGACGGACCACGGGGGCATGGCCGGACCGTACAAATAGACCGGACGTTCCTGGTGGTCGCAGGTGCTGACAGTCGATGCCCGACGCTCGACACTCTGTCGCATGGACATCCCTCAAGAGCGCAAGGTCGTCACCGAGATCCCCGGCCCGAAGTCCCGGGAGTGGTTCGCGCGCCGCGGCGAGGCCGTGCCTCGCGGTGTGGGGAACATGCACCCGCTCGTCACCGCCCGGGGTTCCGGGGCGATCATCGAAGACGTCGACGGCAACCGCCTGATCGATCTGGCCACCGGCATCTCCACGTTGAACCTCGGCCACGCGCCCCCCGCCGTGGTCGAAGCCATCGCGCGGCAGGCCGAGCTCCACACCCACACGTGCTTCCACGTGACCGTGAACGAACCGTACGTCGAGCTCGCCGAGCGGCTGAACCGGCTCGCCCCCGGCGACGACGCGAAGAAGACGATGTTCGCGAACTCCGGCGCGGAGGCCGTCGAGAACGCCGTGAAGATCGCCCGCTACCACACGGGGCGCACCGCGATCGTCGCGTTCGATCATGCGTTCCACGGACGCACGCTGCTCGCCATGTCGCTCACCGCGAAGGTGATGCCGTACAAGCACGGCCTGGGGCCGTTCGCCCCCGAGATCTACCGGCTCCCGTTCGCCTACCCGTACAGGTGGCATGGAACCCCCGATCGGGTCACCGAGGAGGCGCTCGCTTACGCGACCGACCAGATGCACAAGCACATCGGCGAGGACAACATCGCCGCGGTCATCATGGAGCCCATCCAGGGGGAAGGCGGCTTCATCGTGCCGTCGCCCGGCTTCGTGAAGGGCATCGCCGAGTTCTGCTCGTCCAACGGCATCGTGTTCGTCGCCGACGAGATCCAGTCGGGGCTGGGCCGTGCCGGGCGCTGGTTCGCGATCGAGGACGAGGACGTGGTTCCGGACATCGTCACGACGGCCAAGTCGCTCGGCGGCGGGCTGCCGATCAGCGCGATCACCGGCCGTACCGAGATCATGGACGCCGTGCATCCGGGTGGGCTCGGAGGCACCTTCGGCGGGAACCCCGTTGCGGCCGCGGCCTCCCTCGCGTTCCTCGACACGATCGAGCGTGACGACCTGCTCGCCCGCGCTCGCGAGCTCGGCGTGAAGATCATGGGCCGGTTCGAGGCGTTCGCCGCCACCCACGACGCCGTCGGCGACGTGCGGGGCCGGGGGGCGATGTGCGCGATCGAGCTCGTCTCGGACCGGGGGAGCAAGGAACCTCTCGACGCCGAAACGATGAACGCCATCGGCCGCCGTTGCTTGGAGAACGGGGTGCTGGTGCTCACGGCCGGTACGTACGGCAACGTCGTGCGTCTGCTGCCGCCGATCACGATCGATGAGGCTCTGCTCGATGAGGGCCTCGACGTGCTGGACGACGCGATCGGCTCGGTCACCGGCTGACACGGAACGTCGAGGCCCGCCGCTGCCCTTCCGGACGCTCCCGATAGACTGCGGGCGATGTCTCGGAGGGGAACCATCGCGGCCAGCGCGATCGAATCGCCGATCGTGGTCGCCTCGAACCGCGGACCCGTGAGCTTCGATCGCGACGACCGGGGGCGTCTGAGCCCCCGCCGCGGCACGGGAGGCCTCGTCACCGCGCTGTCGGGGGTCTTCTACCGAGACGACACGACGTGGGTATCGGCTGCGATGACCGAGGGCGACCGCAGCGTCGCGCTGAAGGGTCGCACGGTCACCTCGGAGTCCCATCAACGCATGCGATACGTCGTGATCCCGCCCGATCGGTACGAGGGCTACTACAACGAGGTGTCCAACCGCATCCTGTGGATGGCGCACCACAACCTGTGGGACATCCCCCGCTCCCCGATCTTCGACGACGACACGCAGGCCGCCTGGCACGACTTCGTCGAAGCCAACCGGGCGTTCGCTCAGGCGCTCGCCCAGGAAGCCGACAGCGACCCCGTCTTCCTGATCCAGGACTATCACCTCTGTCTGGTGCCCGGCATGTTGCGTGAGCTGGTCCCCGGATCGAAGATCGTGCACTTCTCCCACACCCCATTCGCAGGCGCCACCTACCTGCGGGTGCTGCCCGGGGCCATGCGTGCAGCCCTGCTTCGCGGCATGGCCGGTGCTGACGTGCTCGGGTTCCAGGCCAAGGGTTGGGCCGAGAACTACCTGCTCTCCGCCCGCAGCCTGCCGGAGCTGCGGGTGCTCCGCGGCGGACGCCTCGATATCGAGGGACGGCCAGCGGCCGTGCGGTCCTTCCCGGTCGCGGTCAGCGCCGAGCCGCTGCGCGAGACCGCCAACCGCCCCGAGGCCGACGTGGTCCGCGACGAGCTCCGTGCCTGGGCGGGCGACTCGAAGATCGTGCTGCGCGTCGACCGGCTCGAGCCGTCGAAGAACATCCTGCGCGGTTTCCTCGCCTACGAGCTGTTCCTGCGCCGGAACCCGTCCTGGGCGGGATCGGTGCGGTTCCTCTGCTTGCTCAGCCCCTCGCGCGAGGACGTGCCCGAGTATCAGAACTACGGCGAGGAGTGCCTCGCGGAAGCGGAGCGGATCAACAAGGAGTTCGGGCGGAAGCAGTGGCAGCCGATCGAGGTTCGCGTGCAGGAGGACTACGCGTTCGCCGTCGCCGCCTACGACCTCTACGACGTGTTGTTCGTGAATCCGACGTACGACGGCATGAACCTCGTCGCGATGGAGGGCCCGCTCGTGAACCGGCGTGACGGCGTCCTGGTGCTCTCTCGCAACGCCGGTGCGTTCAGCCGTCTCGGCCGTCAGGCCCTGGCGGTCAACCCGTTCGACCTGGCCGAGACGGCCGAGGCCATCCGCGAGGGGCTCGAGATGCCCGACGAGGAGCGCGCGCGGCGAGCCCGCGGGCTCACACGCACGGTGCAGGCCCACACACCGGCCAACTGGCTCGCCGACCAGCTCGAGGCGGTCGACCAGGTGCGTCCTCCGAGTCGACGTCGTCCGTGAGCGGCACCGGCTCGAGACATGCGGCCGAGCGCGATCGCCGCCGACGTGCCGGTCAGAGTCCGCGGAGCAGCGTGACCAGCCCTGCCGGGCCATCGACGACGACATCCGCCGCATCGCTCAGCGCAACGGGTGTCTCACGCCCGTGCACGGCCACCTTGACCGTGCGCACCCCGCGTTCGGCGAGCCGGTCCAACGCCTCGAACGCACGGATGTCCGCGACGTCGTCGCCGGCGTAGAGCACGGCATCGAGCCGTTCAGCTGCGACGATGCGTTCGACCGCCCCCTCCTTCAACGGTCGGTCGGCCGGCACGAGCTCGATGACCATCTTCCCCGGCAGCAGGGTCAGCCCCGACCTGCGGGCGATCGGCGCGAGTCCGGTCGCGAGCTGTTCCCGGGCCTCGCCCGGGTCGTCCGCCGCCCGATAGTGCACGGCGACCGAGCCTCCCTTCGGCTCCACCCTGGCGCCCGCGACTCGAGCGGCGGCCTCACGCACCGCATCGAGCACGTCGTCGGAGAGCGGGGTCGCGACGTCGGACAGCCCGTAGAGGCCCGCGAGCCGGACCCCTTCGATCCCCACGAGCTCGCGGAGCTGTTCGTTCGTGCGGCCGGACACCACGGCGACCACCGTGTACCGGCCGACCAGTCGCTCGATCGCGTCTCGCGCACCGTCGCGGATGCGGGCCAGCTCGGGCCTGGCCACGATCGGGCTGAGCGTGCCGTCGAAATCGAGCAGCACCCCGGTACGACCATCTTCGATGCGGAACGACCTGAGACGATCCATCCCGGAAATCCTAGTGTTCGTGCGCCGCAGGGCTACACTCGCGTCCCGTGAGCGACGCCAACGTCGTGCCGTTGTCTGCTGCAGCGCACCCGCCCGAGGGTGGGTCGGTCGCGCCGTTGCAGAGTCACCAGAGCCCGTTCCCTCCGATCGCCGAGTACGGGTTCTTGAGCGATCGCGAGGCGACCGCGCTCGTCGGACCCAGCGGCAGCGTCGAGTGGCTCTGCGCACCGCGACCCGACAGCGCCAGCGTCTTCGGAGCGATCCTCGACCGATCGGCGGGAGCCTTCCGTCTCGGCCCGGCCGAGCTGCTCGTTCCCGCCGGACGCCGCTACATGCCCGGAACGAACGTGCTCGAGACCACGTGGCAGACCCGGACCGGGTGGCTGATCGTGCGCGACGCGCTCGTGATGGGTCCCTGGCGCGACGACGAACGTCCCGAGGGCTATCGACGTCCGCCGGGCGACTACCGCGCCGAACACATGTTGTTGCGGGTCGTTCGCTGCGCCCAGGGACAGGTCGATCTCGTGCTGAACTGCGAGCCGGCGTTCGACTACGGGCGTACCGACGCCCGGTGGGAATACACCGGGCCCGGCTGGACCGAGGCGATGGCTCGAGGCGGCGACGCCGATCCCCACCTTCGACTCACGACCGACATGCGGCTCGGCCTGGAAGGTCGAGCCGCGGTCGCGTTCACGCGGCTGAACGACGGCGAGTCCGCCTTCGCCGCGCTGAGCTGGAGCGGCGACGAGCGCGGGGTGCCGGCCGACGCGAACGAAGCCTGGCAGCAGGTCTACGAGACCGCCGATTTCTGGCGAGCCTGGCTCAACATGGGCGAGTTCCCCGACCACCCCTGGCGCTCGCACCTGCAACGCGCCGCGCTCACCTTGAAGGGCCTCACCTACGCCCCGACCGGCGCGTTGATCGCCGCCCCCACGACCTCGCTGCCCGAGACCCCCGGCGGCGAGCGGAACTGGGACTACCGGTACAGCTGGGTCCGCGACGCGACGTTCGCCCTGTGGGGTCTGTACACGCTGGGCTTCGACTTCGAGGCCAACAGCTTCTTCTACTTCATCGAGGACCAGTTCAAGGACGGCACCCCGCTGCAGGTGATGTACGGCGTCGGTGGGGAGAGGGACCTGACCGAGCAGACGCTCGACCACCTCACCGGATACGAGCAGGCGCGTCCGGTGCGCGTGGGCAACTCCGCACACGACCAGCACCAGCACGATGTCTGGGGCGCTCTGCTCGACAGCGTGTACCTGCACATGCGCTCGGGAGAGTTCCTCACCGGCCGCTCGTGGGCGGGCCTCGAGCGACAGGTCGAGGAAGCCGTGGAGCACTGGCGGGGGCCCGATCACGGCATCTGGGAGATGCGCGGCGCGCCTCAGCACTTCGTGTCCTCGAAGATCATGTGCTGGGTGGCCTGCGACCGAGGGGCCCGCCTCGCCGAGGTGCTCGACAAGCCGGAGCTCGCGGCTCGGTGGGCCGCGGAGGCCGAGCTGATCAGGGCCGACATCCTGGAGAACGGGGTGGACGAGCGCGGCGTCCTCACGCAGATCTACGGCTCCCCGGCGCTCGATGCGTCGCTGCTGCTCGCACCCCTGATGCGGTTCCTGCCCGCCGACGACCCGCGCATCCGCGCGACGGTCCTCGCGATCGCCGACGAGCTCACCCTCGACGGCCTGGTGCTTCGCTACAAGGTGGACGAGATCGACGACGGCCTCGACGGCGAGGAGGCGACGTTCGCGATCTGCTCGTTCTGGCTGGTCTCGGCGCTGGTGGAGATCGGCGAGCTCGAGCGCGCCCGCGATCTGTGCGAGCGGATGCTGTCGTTCGCGAGCCCGCTCGGCCTCTACGCCGAGGAGATCGACCCGCGCACCGGCCGGCATTGGGGCAACTTCCCCCAGGCGTTCACCCACCTGGCCCAGATCAACGCCTTGATGCACGTGGTGCGAGCCGACACGGTCGCGCCCGCAGGCGCACCGCCCCCGCTTCGCTGATCGCGGTCTCCGCCTCGAGGAACGACCGCGTCTAATTGCCGCCCTGTGCCGGCGCCGGTGCAGGCTCGGGCACCTCCACGGGACCGCCTCCCTCGTCGGGCTCGATCCCGCCCTCGACGTCGATACGCGGCAGCACGCGGTCGAGGAGCGCCGGCAGCCGAAAGACCGCTCGGCCGAACAGGGCGAGCAACGCAGGGGCGAGGAGCACGACCATCAGGCCCGCGAGCAGCACGGCGACCGACAGCCCCACGCCGAATTGTTTGATCGTGGGATCGCCGTTGAGGACGAAGCTCGCGAAGACCGTGACCATGATCACGGCAGCCGCCGTCACCACGTGGCCGGCCGCGCCGAGCCCCGAGGTCACGGCCGTCCGCTCGTCCTCTCCCTCGGCGTGATGCTGGACGATGCGGCTCACCGTGAACACCTCGTAGTCCATCGAGAGCCCGAACAGCACCGCGAACATCATCAGCGGAACGTAGCTCGCGATCGGCACGGTTCCGCGGGGCGCGTCGAGCCCGATCAGGGAGAGCCCCCACCCCCACTGGAACACCGCGGTCAGCACCCCCAGGGCCGCACCGACCGAGAGCAGGTTGGTCACGGCGGCCTGCACCGGCACCAGCAGGGAGCGGAAGGCGATCATCAGCAACACGAAGCTGAGCAACAGCACGGTGATCACGACGATCGCGATGCGGGAGGCGATCTTCCGGGCGAGATCGACGTTGGTCGCCGTGGTCCCCCCGACGTGCGCCGTCACGCCGTTGTTGCCGGTGAGCGGCGGCAGCGTCTCCTCACGCAAGGTCGTGACCAGCCTCGCCGTGGCGTCCGACGACGGTGACCGCAGCGGAACGGCACTCAGGATGGTCGCGTCGCCGTCGTCGTTGATCAGCGGCGGCGAGACGGCGACCACCTGGTGCACGTCGGCCACGCCGTCCTGGATGCCGACGATCCGAGGGTCGGTGCCACGCGGATCGCCGCCCGCCTGCGTCAGCATCCCGGTGAGCTCGCGCTGCAGCTGTTTCGCCTGTCGCTCCTGCGCCTTCGCGGCGTCGGCCTCCGCCTGCAGCTCGTCCCCCTCCGCCCGGAGCTCGTCGCCTTGCTCGCCGAGCCTGGCCGCCTGCGCCTGCAGGCGAGCCCCCTGCCTCCTCAGGGCATCGCGCTCACGCCCGAGCTGCACCGCCTCCGCGGCCAACGCCTCCGCCTGGCGGGCGAGCGCGATGCCCCGCCGGATCAGTCGCCGTTCACGCGCCACGAGAGGTGCGAGCCGGGCCCGCACGTCCGCCTCGCGCTCCCGCAGCCGGGCGAGCCGAGCCCGAAGGCGGGCGAGCCGATCGGGATCGGTCGTCTGCTCGATCAGCTGCTCGACCCGTCGTTCGCGAGCCTCGATCAACGCCAGCCGGGCGGCCAGTGGGGCGATCATGCGCCCGGTCTCGCGGATCCGCTGCTCGAGCGCGAGGGCACGTCGACGCAGGCCGTCCCGACGGGCCTCCAGCGCCGCCCCCTCCCGCTCGAGCGCGGCTTCCTGACGCTGCAGCGCGGCTCCTTCCCGCTCGAGCTCGGCCTGGCGGGCCTCGAGAGCCGCCTGCTGTCGCTCGAGCTTGGCCTGCTGCTTCTGAAGTCGCTTCTGCTCCTTCTCGAGCTCCTGCTGCAGCGCGGTCGCTCGGTCGTACTTCTTCGTGTACTTCGCGCTCGGGTGCGCCACGGGATCGAGGCTCATCGCGAGCAAGAGCGGCCCGTTGTAGCCGACCCCGAACCCCTCGGTCAGCATGTCGTAGGCCTGTCGCTGCGTCGTCGACGTCGGCGTGACGCCGACGTCGGGCTGGCCGAGCTCGAGGTCGAACAACGGCACGATCAATGGAAGCAGGATCACGAGCGAGATCGCGAGGGCGACCCAGGGATGCCCAACGACCCAGCGCGCCCAGGCGTCCCAGCGCCGGGCCCCCGCGGGACGAGGCTTCATACGAAGGAACCCCGGCAGGCGCAGACGCTGAACGCCGTGGCCGACCAGCGACAGGATCGCCGGCAACAAGGTGATCGACGTGCAGACGGCGGTGAACACGGCGATCGCCGAGGCGAACCCCAGCATCGTCACGAGCGGGATGCCGGCGACGGCGAGCGAGGCGAGCGCGATCACGACGGTGCTACCCGCGAAGACGACGGCGCTTCCGGACGAGGCCACCGACCGGGCGATCGACTCTCGCACCTCGACGCCCTCGGAGAGCTGCTCCAGGTGCTTGGTCATCAGGAACAGCGCGTAGTCGATGCCGACGCCCAGGCCGATCATCGTCGCGAGCGTCGGGGCGACGGACGACACCGAGAAGATGTGGCCCAGGAGCCCGATCACCGAGACCGAGATCGCGAGGCCGAACGCCGCGCTGACGATCGGGAGCCCCATCGCGATGAGGCTCCCGAACACGATGGCGAGGATCACCATCGCCGAGATGTTTCCGACCCGCTCGCTGGTTTGGGTGTCGGGGGTCGACAGGACGCTGCCGATCGGGCCTCCGACGGCGACGTCGATCCCCGCCTCGCGCGCCGGCTCGGTCGCCGCCAGCACGTGCTCGGCGAGGTCGGTCGTGATGAAGCCCGTGCCGACGTTGAGCAGGACCGGCATCTGGCCGGTGCGCCCGTCCTCGGAGATGATGCCGGCGGCCTCGGCATCCTTCCCGACGGGATTGAGCACGCTGTAGACGTCGGGCGAGGCCTTGATCGCGCGGTACGTCGCGTCGATCGCCGGCTTGTACCGATCGTCGGTGAGCATGCCCCGATCGACCTGGAAGACGAAGGGGCTGGAGCCGTTCTGCTGCGGCGGGAAATCTCGCGCGAGCAGATCGAAAGCGGCCTGGCTGTCCGTGCCGGGCAGCGTCAGGGAGTTGTTCGTCTTCGCCCCGAGCACCCTGACCGATACCAGGGCGGCGACCACCACGACGAGCCAGACGCCGAGCGCGAGGAGACGGTGGTGCGCGGCGAATCGTCCGATCCGATAGAGCAGCCGGGCCATCGCCCCCCTTTCCTTCCGCCGTGGCCCACGGGCGGAGTGCGACAACCCTAGGAGTCCCGTTCTCGCGGGGTCAACCTGGAAGCTGGGGACGACCGTCCGTCAGGTTCCTGCACTGCACCGCACGCACAGCACCGACGAGGGCCGGGCCTCGAGTCGCTCCGCGGGGATCGTGGCGCCGCATCGGTCGCAGATGCCGTAGCTGCCCTCGTCGAGTTTCTCGAGCGCGCGCTCCACGTCGGCGAGCTTCGTGGCCAGCGCATCGGCCTGGCCGACGCGCTCGATGCGCCCGATGGCGTCGCTCGTTCCTTCCCCGACTCGCTTGCCGAACCCGATCGTGGCGGTGGGGTCGCGGGTGACCTGGGTCAGCTGCCGGAGCTCGCGCTCCAGGAACGCCCGCTCGTCCTCCAACCGGACGCGGGCCACATCGACATCGGCCGCGGTCACGGACCGGCTCCGCCCGGGTCCGGGATCACGACCAGGCGATCGTGCGGATCGGCGACGTCGACGGTTCCGACCAGGCCGGGGGCCACGAACAACGTGAACCCGCCCTCGTGCTCGACGATATCGTCACCGCGCTCGGGCTCGTCGACGAGATCGAACCGAACGCCGTCGACGCCAGGGCTCAGCCGGATGCGAGCGTCGGGGTTGAATCGGCGCGCGGCGACCTCGGCGGTGCGCAACAGAGCCACGGCTCGCTCGCTGCATCGGACCATGCTCCGATGCTACCGAGAGGGCCGTGAGACCTCGTCGGCGGTTCCCCCGCGGATCCTGCCGACGAGAGACGCGCAAGCAAGCCTCGTGGCCCTGCGACGTAACCGGTCATGTCGAGTTCGACGGTTTCGCTGTATCCTCGCCCCATGGCAACGACCCCGGGCCCCGCCTCGGCGCGCATCCCCTCCGGCCACGAGGACAGCGTGGGGAGTCAGGCACCCGGCCCTCTCGAGTCGGTACGGAGCTTCTTGTCGCTCCACGACCACGAGGTGGGGAACGACGAGAGCTTCCCGCCGGCTCCGGCGACGGTCGAGGGCTGGTTGCGGTCCCGCGGGCTGATCGGCCCCGAAGAACGGGTCGGCGAGCCGGATCTCGAGTGGGCGTTGAACGTGCAGAACGCGCTCCGCGCCCTGGTCCACGCGACCGCGATCGGGACGACCGACCGAGCGGCCGCCGGGCTGCTCGACGAGGCGGCCGCCGAGGCCGGGCTGCGACTGCGGTTCGGGGAGGCGCCGTCGGTGCGACCGCAGGCCGACGGGGTGCGCGGTGCGGTCGGGGCGCTGCTCGCCGTGTCGTTCCTCGCGGAGCTCGACGGTTCATTCCGGCGTCTGCGGGAATGCTGCGCACCCGATTGCACGACGGTCTTCTTCGATCGGTCGAGGAACCGCACCGCGAAGTGGTGCTCGATGGCGGCCTGTGGGAACCGCAGCAAGGTTCGGCGGTTCCGGGAGCGGGAACGGGAGCGTTCCCGCTCCCGAGCGGCGATCGGAGTCGGCGAGACGACCGTGCACGGGGCTCCTTCCGGCGAGGGTCGCTCGTGACGACCTCGCTCTCGCTCCCCCTCACGGGGCCGGGTGGCGAACCCGTCGACCTCGCCCGAACCCTGAACTCACATGGGTTCGCCGAGCTCGCCCCCTCTGCGCTCGACGAAGAGGAGACCGAGTTGAGCGTGACGGTGGGGGTCCCGAGTGGCCGGCCCCGCCGGATCCGGATCGGACCGGGAAGGAAGGGCACGGCCCGGGTCCACGTGCTCGGCCCCCCGGCCGGACCCCGGGTGCGAGCGGCGGCGCTCACCGGCGCCGCGCACGTGCTCCGCCTCGACCAGGACCTGTCGTCGTTCTACAGGCGGATCGCGACGGACCCCGACCTCGCATGGGCGTCCGCCGGCGCCGGGCGGATGCTGCGCTCCCCCACCGTGTTCGAGGACGTGGTGAAGACGATCTGCACGACGAACTGCGCGTGGAGCGCGACCGTCCGGATGGTGGACGCCTTGGTGGGTTCGCTCGGGGAGCCCGCGATCGGCGGCGACGGACCCCTCACCCATGCGTTCCCGACCCCGACCGCGATGGCCTCGGCGCCCGAGTCGTTCTACCGGGACGTCGTGCGTGCCGGATATCGCGGCGCATACCTGATCGAGCTGGCTCGCAGGATCGACGCTGGAGACGTCGATCTCGAGGCGATGGGATCGACGAGCTCGAACGAGCTGCCGGACGACGAGCTCGAGCAGGCTCTGCTCGATCTGCCCGGCGTCGGCCCGTACGCGGCCGCCCACGTGATGATGACGCTGGGTCGCAACTCACGCCTGATCCTCGACAGCTGGACCCGGCCGAAGTACGCGCGACTGACGGGGCGCGCGCGGTCAGTCGCCGACGCCACGATCGAGCGCCGGTTCCGGCGGTACGGCGACCATGCCGGCCTGGCGTTCTGGTTGTTCCTCACCCGGGATTGGGTCGCGGACTGACGTTCCACCGGCGGATCACCTCTCGCCGTCACGGATCGCGGCGGAGGCATCCTTGTTCACCCCTCGGTCGCGGGCGATACTGCGGCGCGGCGGGCCCTCGCCTCGACCGGAGCCGGAGATCGGACCCCTCACATGGCCACGCCCAAGAGCACGCGGTTGGTCCCACGGCGCGCCCGCCGCGTCTACCGAACGCTGCGCGAAGAGCGGCGCACCCTGCAGCAGGGCATGGCCGCCCTCGCGGTCAGCACGCTCGCCGGATTCGTCGCGGGCGTGACCCTCGGGTCGATCACCGGCACGCTCGAGATGATGCCCGGGCTGCTGGTCTTGATCCCGGCCTCCGTTGGCATGCGGGGCACGATCTTCGGGGCGATGGGGGCCAGGCTGGGGACCGGGATCGCCGCCGGTGTGTTCGAGCCGAGCCTGCGAGGTGGGGGAACGCTCGCTCGGAACGCGGAGGTGGCGGCCCTTTCGTCGATCCTCTCCTCGTTCTACCTTGCGGGGCTGGCCAAGCTGGTCGCATCGGCCTTCGGCGAGCAGACGATCTCGTTCTGGGACCTCGTGACGATCTCCGTCGCAGGCGGTGTCCTCGCCTCGGTCATCGTGCTCATGGTCACCGTGGTGCTCGCGGTGCAATCGTTCCGCCGTGGGTGGGACCTCGACGCGGTCTCGACGCCCATGGTGACCGCGATCGGCGACATGGTCACGTTGCCGGCGCTGTTCCTGGCGACGTTCATCGCCCGCGACGACACGCTGAACGCGTTCACGGCGACGCTGTGCACGATCGCCGCGCTCGGCGCTCTGGCCTGGGTGCTCCTTCGGAGCTCGTCTGCCGTCAGACGCACGATGCTCGAGATGGCCGGGGTGATCGTCCTGACCCCCGTTCTCGACGTGTTCGCCGGCGCCGTGCTCGAGGCACATCGCACAGAGCTCGACGCGATCCCCGGCATCTTGATCCTGATCCCTCCGTTCGTCTCGCAGGCCGGGGCGCTCGGGGGGATCCTGTCGTCGAGGCTCTCGTCGAAGCTCCGGCTCGGTGTGATCACCCCGCGTGGACGACCCGAACACCCCGCCCTCGTCGACGCCACGACGGTCGTCACGCTCGGGGTCGTCGTCTTCACCGCGATCGGCGCGATCTCGGCGTTGTTGGCGTCGGTGACCGGCGTCGCGCGGCCGTCCGCCGGCCTGATGGTGGGCGGCGCGACCCTGGCGGGCCTGCTCGTGCTTCCGGTCATCCTGGCCGTCGCGTACTACGTGGCGGTGCTGACGACCCGCTTCGGTCTCGATCCTGACAACCAGGGCGTGCCCACGATCACCTCCTCGCTCGACCTCACGGGCGTCGCCGCCGTCCTGTTCGTCATGTCAATATTGGGGGTCACCTGATGAACGAGCCACGCAACGTCAAAGACCTGCTGGTGCAGCTCAAGGACGCCTCGGAGCTCATGGTCGATCTCGCCTACGCGGCGGTCTTCTTCAACGAGGACAAGCTCGCTCGGGAGGTGTCCCGGCTCGAGTCGCGTATGTCCGAGGATCTCCGTGAACTGCGCGCCACCGCGATGCTCGCTGCACGCAGTCCCGAGGACGCGGAAGGCATGGCCGGCGTGTTGTGGATCGCCGACTCCATCGAGCAGATCGGCGACGCCGCTTCCGATATCGCCCGAGTCGTAGCGGCGCGGCTGGGCATCCCCGACGAGTTGAAGCCAGACCTCCGGCATGCCGACGAGATCACCGCTCGCGTGAAGGTGCGAGAGGGTGGAGGTATCGTCGGGCAGACCCTTCGCGACCTCTCGCTCCCGACCGAGACGGGCATGTGGATCGTGGCGTTCCGATCGGGCCTCGACTGGCGCTTCGACCCCGGACCCGACGATGTGATCTCAGCGGGCGACGTGCTCGTCGTGCGCGGGCCCGACGAGGGGGTCAACGAGCTCCGCGTGCTGGCTGGGGCCCCGCCGCTGCCACCGCCGCCCGAGGGCGACGCACCGGCGCTGTCGGAGCTCGACCGTGCCGTCGACATCCTGGTCGAGATGAAGGATCTCGCCGAGGCCGCGGTGGGCATGGCGTACTCGTCCCTGCTGTTCAACAACCGCTCGCTGGCCGCCGAGGTCGGGGCGCTCGAGGCGCGCAGCGACCAGCTCCGCGACGAGCTGGAGTCGTGGGTGCTTCGAGCGGCCCCCGAAGCACGCGACCCCGACGAGCTGCGTGGGCTGATCCGGCTGGCGGGGGCCAGCGAGGCGATGTGCGACGCGGCGCGCGACATGACCTGGTACGTCGAGCGCGGTGAGGCGTTGCCGCCCGTCGTGCAGATGGCCCTCGAGGAGACCGAGGAGACGAGCGCCCAGACGGTCGTGCAACCGGGCTCCCTCGCCAGCGGACGATCGCTGATGGAGCTCCGCCTCGAGGCCGAGACCGGCATGTTCGTGCTCGCCGTGCAGCGCGGCGCCCGCTGGATCTACCGGCCCAGACCGAGGTTCGTGCTTCTCGAGGGCGATCGCTTGATCTCGGTCGGGCCGGAAGACGGCGAGGAAGAGCTCTGGGCCCTCACCGGCATGCCGGTCGCCGTCGAGGGGTGAGCGGCATGGACGCGTACGTCTACCTGAGGGTCGGGGCCGGAAGGATGACCGATGTGATGGCGGGGCTCGCCTCGATCTCGCAGATGCAGGCGGTGACCGTGGTGGGCGCCTGGGACGTGCTCCTGCACGCCGAGGGCCCCGACCTCGCGACGATCGCGACCCACGTGATCTCCGACGTCCACCAGGTCCCCGGCGTCGTCCGCACGTACACGGCGCCCGTCGTCCCTGCCGATCGAGTGGGTATCCCCGGATGGGGAGCCCCGGATCCCCCGGCCATCGTCGGGGGCGCGTGCTACGTGCACATCAAGGCCGACGCGGGGGCCGCGGCCGGCATCGCCGAGCGACTGGGCGAGATGAGCGACGTCTCGGGTGTGGCCGTGCTGGGCGGCGCGTACGACCTGATGGCATGCGTCGCCCAACCGTGGGAGGTCGCGAGCGGCACGATCCTCGAGGGGATCCATCCCCTACCGGGCGTCGTCTCGACCGACACGCTCGTCTCGCTCGTGTACGAGGAGCCAGAGGAGGATCGCGACCAGTTCTCCGCCTGGACCTAAGGTCCGGGGGCCTGCCGCACCCCTGCCGGCAAGGAGAACCGGACCCGCTCCTCGGTCAGGGAGACCTCCTCGACGGTCGCGAACCCGCGTTCCGCGAGCCACCCGAGCATCCGGTGCACGAGCCACTCCGGCGCCGAGGCTCCCGACGTCAGCCCGACGGTCCCGGCCCGCGCCAGCCACGCGTCGTCGACGTCGCTCTGGTCGTCGACGAGGTACGCGGGGGTGCCGAGCTCGCGAGAGAGCTCGGCGAGGCGATTCGAGTTGGACGAGTTCGACGACCCGATCACGAGCACGACGTCGGCGCGCGGTGCGATCGCTCGCACGGCATCCTGGCGGTTCTGCGTCGCATAGCAGATGTCGTCGCGGGGAGGGCCCTGGATCGACGGGAACCGCTCCTCGAGGATGCGCACGATCTCGTTCGTCTCGTCGACCGAGAGGGTCGTCTGGGTGAGATAGGAGAGGTTCTCCGGATCGGGCACCTGGACCGTGCGTGCCTGATCGGGGGACTGCACCAGGATCGTGCGGTCGGGCGCCTGGCCGCTCGTCCCCTCGACCTCCTCGTGACCCTCGTGCCCGATCAACACGATCGTCCGGCCACGGCCGGCGAACCGCCGGGCCTCGACATGCACCTTCGTCACCAGCGGGCACGTGGCGTCGATCACGTCGAGGTTCCTCGTGCCGGCATTCTCGTAGACCCAGGGGGCAACGCCGTGGGCGGAGAGCACGACCACCGCACCTTCAGGCGCCTCGGTCTCCTGATCGACGAAGATCGCCCCTTTCGACTCGAGGTCGCGCACGACGTGCAGGTTGTGGACGATCTGTTTGCGTACGTAGACGGGAGACCCGTGCTTGGCGAGAGCTCGCTCGACGGCATCGACGGCGCGCTCGACTCCCGCGCAGTAGCCGCGGGGAGCGGCGAGCAGCACGGTGCCGACGGTTCGAGCCATGCGGACATGGTAGGCGCAGGAAGTCCTGACCCGCGGTCACCTTCGCGTTGCCGCGTGTCCCACCCCCCTCGTAGGGTGATCGGGCACGACGCGGATGGTTCCCGTCCGCTCCTCCCCGGCGCACGTTGCGCTCACCACCTTCCCAGGGTCGGTTCGCGCTGCCTGCATGCGTCCGGGGGCGGGGTCGGGGACATCGCGTGGCGCGTAGGTCACACACGGAAAGAGATGTCGACCACAGGAGGTGATGTCCGCACCCATGACCTACCGCGGGGCGATCGGCGCCGCCGGTGAAGAGCTCACCGCACAGCCGAACGACCTGAGCGCAGCCGCCAGCTTCGTTCACCGCGGGGGTGATCCGATCTATGACGCATCGAAACACGAAGCGTGGCCGCTTCCCGGCCACGCTGGTTCTGACCTCGGTCCTGTTGGCCGCACCCGCCGCATCACTCGCCGGCGCGGCCCATTCCCGCGAGATCGGCGTCTCCCCCGATATCTGCAGGATCGACTGGCGCAAGGGCTCGTGGCACGTGAGACAGCTCGTCCGATGTGCCGCGAACCGGTGGAACGTTCCGGGTGGAGCGAGGATGGCGCTGTACGTCGCCGACCGGGAGTCGAACTTCGAGCCGCGCGCCTACAACAGCTACAGCGGGGCGAGCGGTGTCTTCCAGCACCTGCGCCGCTACTGGGCCGGACGGGCCGACGCCTTCGGCTTCGACGGATGGTCGGCGTTCAACGCCCGCGCCAACATCATGGTGACCATGCGCATGGTCCACCGCATCGGAAGCTGGAGCCCGTGGGGCCACTGAGTCCCGCGCCGCTCTAGGCGCCGACCGGACCGCCCGGGCGAGGCAGCCCGAGCACGAGGCCGCGCACCTCGTCGATCGAGGTGGCCACCGCGGTGGCTCCGGGCGTGTCCCGGTCCGTCACGATCCGCATCGAGGGGAGCCGCTCCCGGGCGGCGCTGACCAGTCGTCGCTGCTCCCCGAACGCCACGAGCACGTGTGGGCGCTCCTCGTCGATCTGGGCGAGAGCCGAACGCAGGTCCGTCGCACCCGGGGCGAGCTCCCACTCGGCCGAGACGGTTGCGGCCTTCAGCGCGTTGAGACCATCGCGATCGCCGGCCACACAGAGCACGATCAATGCCCGGCACACGGCTAGAGCCATCCTCGCCGCTTGAAGACCACGTAGAGCCCGGCCGCCGAGGCCGCCATGATGCCGAGCGACAACGGATACCCCCACTGCCAGCGGAGCTCAGGCATACCCCTGAAGTTCATCCCGTAGATCCCGGCGATCAACGTGGGGACGAGCACGATCCCCGCCCATGCGGTCATCCGCTTCATCGCCTCGTTCAATCGGTTGGACGACTGGGCGACCAGCACCTCGAGCAGCGACGTCACCAGGTCGCGGACGTTGTCGGCGAGCTCCACGACGCGGATCGCGTGGTCCATGACGTCGCGGTAGTAGGGGGCGATGTGGGGTGATGTGAAGCGCGGGTCCTCGTGCAGCACGTCGAGGACCTGGCGGATCGGCACGGCCGAACGCCTGAGCTCGGCGGTGGTCCGCTTCAGCCGGAAGAGGCGTTCCTGGAGGTCGGAGGCGCCGTCGCCGTCACGCTCGAAGACGATCTCCTCGAGGGCATCCGCCTCCTCTTCGGTCGCATCGATCACCGCGAGGAAACCGTCGACGATCTCATCGATCAGCGTGTAGAGGCCGAACCCCACCCCCCGGAGGTCGGCCCGCCGGGTCCAGCGAGCCTGCACATCCTCCATCGGAAAGGCGGGCGGCCAGCGCATCGTCACCAAGAACCCGTCGCCCGCGATGACGTGGACCTCGTGCTGGGTGATCGTGGTGGGAACCGCACCGTCGATCGTCACGGGCCGAGCCACGAGGAACACGTAGTCGTCGAAGACCTCGATCTTCGTCCGTTGACGGCCGTGGATCGCGTCCTCGAGCGTGATGGGATGCAGGTGCAGGGCGCGCTGTAGTTCCTCGAGGTCGGCGGGGGCGGGATCGAGGACGTCGAGCCAGAGGAACGTGTCCGTGCCGCCTTCGAACTCCTCCAGAGCGAGATCGAACGGGTCGCCGTTGGCTCGCCCGGGACCGTAGATGAGGCCGGAGATCACGGCCCGCAGCCTACCCCGCCCGCGTGGCTACACTCGCCTCGGTGTCAGGGTGCTCACGCGTGCCGGCCGAGCAAGTCGTCCCGGACCATGTCCTGCGATTCTGGCGTGCCCTCGACCGGCTGTTCGCTCGTGTCCTGCCCACTCGATGGGGCGCCGTCGTCACCGACGGACGCTTCCCCGCCGTCTGGGACGCGAACTACGCTCGGATCGACGCGCCGACGAGCGACCTGACGCTCTCGGAGGTCGAGGCGTCGCTGCTGCCGGAGCTCCGATCGGCGCGAGCCCCGGTGGAGCATCTGGTCTCGTTCCGCCCCGATGTGACCGCACCGCTGTTCCGCGATCTCGAGGCACGGCGGCACCGGATCACTTGGGACCTCGTGCTGAACCTCGAAGCAGATCCACCCCTCGGCGATGACCGCGCGGCCGAGGACCTCTCGCCCGGTCCTGAGCTCTGGAGCACGGTGGCCGGATCACTCCGGCTGTTCGGCGTCGATAACCACGAGGCGCGGCGGCAGCTCGCGAGGATCGAGCGCGAGGTGCTCACGGTCGGCGGCAAGCGATGGTTCGGCGTGCGAGACGTCGACGGCTCGATCGTCTCGCTCGGCGCCCTGCTCCTCCTCGGAGACGTCGGCTATATCGACAACGTGGCCACGTTCGAACACGCGCGCGGCCGTGGTCACGCGAGCGCCGTCACATCACGCGCGATCCGGGCAGCGAAGGAAGCCGGAGCCGCGAACGTCTGCCTGTTCGCCGATCCCGACGAGACCGGTGTGATCGCGATGTACGAACGCCTGGGATTCCGCGGCGTCGGCCGGCTCGTCGCCTCGAGGGGCCCTGTTCCGGGCCGGGATCACGGTGCCGAGGGAGGCAGCCCGAGGTAACGCGCCGAGGTGAACAGCCCTCCGTCGCGCTCGAGCATCCAGGTGGAGCCCTTCTTCCAGATGGGGGCGTCGAGCATCTCGACGCCGTGTTCTGCGAGTGCCCGCACGACGGCTGGGACGACGTCGCCGTGGCTGCACATCACGACGGCGCCGCCGCGGGAGCGGACCAACGACAGCGCGTCGGCGGTCGGCGTCCCCTCGGCCAGGGCGCCGTGCTCCTCCAGTGGCACCGAGCGAGCGATCGCGAGCGGCCGCACCGTCTGCACGCACCGCACGTAGGGACTCGAGAGCACGAGGTCGACCGGCAGCTGGCGGAACAACGTGACGAGCCCCTCGGCCTGCGCACGTCCCTTCCTCGTGACCGGCCTCAGCACATCGTCCTCGGACCATGCCTCCCGATCGCCCGCCTTGGCGTGACGAACGAGGTACACCGGCCGATCGAACGAGCGGGCGTCGGCCAGAACGTTCTTGTCGTGTCCGTAGGTGAGCAGCGCCGCCGCGCTGTCGGCATCGAGCCAGCGGAGATCGTCGACCTCGTCGTTCGGTGCGAAGGCCCCGCCCACCGGGTACATCAGCCAGTAGCGAACGGTCTTGGGGCGTCCTCGACGATCGGCGTACCGGACCGAGACGACCTCGGGCCCCCGTTCACAGACGAACCCGGTCTCCTCACGCACCTCCCGCTCGGCGCTGACCTCGTCGGACTCGCCGTTCTCGGCCTTGCCCTTGGGGAACGTCCAGTCGTCGTAGCGGGCCCGATGGACCAGCGCGAACTCCGGGCCGTGACGGCCGGCACGGCGAACGACCCCGCCCGCCGCCCGGACCTCGGTCTTCACTCCCAGAACCTCAGGCCACGTCGCTGCAGGTCGGCCCAGGCGGCGGGCCAAGCCCGTCGTGCATCTTCGCGAGCCCCCGCATCGAACCCGGCGAGCCGGCCCGAGGTGAAGGCCACGCGGGGCGTTGCGCCCCCCGCTTGCTCCCGGAGCCAGGCGATCGCCATCACCGCATCCTGATGGGTCCCGAGCACCTGCTGCAACGCCTCCGCCCGGCGGGCGAATCGCCGGGCGGGCCTCCCGAAGACGGGCGTGAGAGCCTCCGCCGCGTACCGAACCCGTTTCGACCTGATCCGTGCCTCGTGCAGCTCGGCGTCGGTCGAATGCGAGCCCAGGCCCTCGCACACGGCCGCCAGCCGGTTCCAAGGTTCCTGCATGACCGCACCCATCACCTCGACGGCCTGGGCGCCGGCGACCTCGCGGAGCACGCGCGGCGCGGCCGCGGCGTCGACCAGCGCGTCGAGCAACTCGACGTACCGAGACGCACGCATCGCAGACAGGAGCTCGACCCTGACCGCGTCGCGGCGGACCCGAAGCCGATCGAGCACGGTGGCCACGTTCGCCGCATCGTCGTCGGGGAGCAGCAACGCGTACTTCCTGAGCCGCTCACCCAGCACGTCGAGATCGCGCACCGGCCCGAGCTCGCCCCCGAGCCATCCGAGCTCGGACCGCAGCGCGTCGTGCCAGCCTCGGACGAGCAGCGACCGAAACGTCCGCAGATCGGATCGGAGCCGACGCGTCGCGACCCGGACCTGGTGCACCCCCTCGGGGTCGGTGCCGACGCGGACGTCGGCATCGTGGGTGATCAGGCGGATCGTCGAGGTCGCGAGGGTAGCCCGCACCACGTCCTCGACCGACGACGACGGTCCGATCGACGGTACGACGACGTCGGGCGGGGTGGACGCCCGATCCCCCAGTGCCCGGACGACCTTGGGGACGGGATCGGCCGCGCGGGCTCCACCCTCGATCAGCACGCCGAGCACCGGTTCCAACATGGAGCTCTCGGCCGGATCGCACAGCTCTGCCTCGACCTCCCTGAACCGCCCCACGGTGCGTCGGCCGTCGAGCACCGAGACGTCGTCATCGACGATCTCGGCGACCATCCGTTCGTCGGGCAACCGCACGACCTTCGTGCGCCGCCGCACCGTTCGGAGCCTGGCGACCGGCCCGAGGGTCCCTCCGCGCACGAACCCGCGTACCAGGTCGACGGCGTCGGCGGGCGCCCGGGAGGGGCCACCCTGGAAGACGTGCTCCTGCCGCTCGATCACCGAACCCTCGACCGACCGCGGCAGCTTCACGGTCCAGCCCTCCGCCGCCCGGTACCGGAGCGACGCTCCCCACCTGACGAGGCGCAGGTCCTCGGTGTCGTGATAGATGCTGACGAAGCGCTGAGCGTCCTCGGGCTCCTCCCGGAACGACAACTGCGCCGACGCCGCGTCGCGAAGGCGGAATCCCGGCTCGACCGAGAGCTTGGCCTCGCGCTCGAGCCTCACCGATCGCCACCCGATCGCGCCACCGCCAGATCCTGCAGCGCGCGATGGGCGTCGATACCGCGGGTCGCGGGGACCTTGTGCCATGAACCGTCGCCGTCGAGCTCCCAGGCGAGTTCGTCGTCGTCCAACTCCACCCGCAAAATCTCGTTCAGCCGCTCCCGCAGCGACGGGTCCTGCACCGGGGCCAACGCCTCGACCCGCCGGTCGAGGTTGCGTGGCATCAGGTCGGCAGAGCCGATCAGGTGGTCGAAGCCTCGCTCCTCGCTGCCGAAGCGATAGACCCGCGAATGTTCCAGGAATCGACCGACGATGGAGCGGACGCGGATCGTCTCGGACAACCCGGGCACGCCGGGTCGCAGACAGCTGATGCCCCGCACCAGCAGGTCGATGCGCACACCCGCCTGGGACGCTTCGTACAGCGCGTCGATGAGATCGGGATCGACGAGGGCGTTCATCTTCAGCACGATCGACCCGTCGTCGTTCGCCATCTCGCGTCGGATCAGCGCCTCGAGTCCGGGGCGCATCGTGACCGGCGCGACGAGCAGCTTGCGGTACTCGCGCTGACGGCTGTACCCCGTCAACACGTTGAACAGGTCGGTGAGGTCGGCGCCGAGATCGGCATCGGCCGTGAGCAGCCCGAGATCCTCGTAGAGCCGGGCGGTGGTGGGGTTGTAGTTGCCGGTGCCGATGTGCGCGTATCGGCGGATGCCGCCGCCTTCCCGGCGGACGACGAGAGACGTCTTGGCGTGCGTCTTGAGGCCCACCACCCCATACACGACATGCACTCCTGCGGTCTCGAGCGTCCTCGCGAACGTGATGTTCGCGAGCTCGTCGAAGCGAGCCTTCAACTCGACGAGGGCCACGACCTGCTTCCCGGACTCGGCGGCCCGAACGAGCGAATGGATGATCGGGCTCTCGGACGACGTGCGGTACAGGGTCTGCTTGATCGCGAGCACGTCGGGGTCGCTCGCGGCCTGCTCGACGAACGCTTCGACCGATGCAGAGAACGATTCGTACGGATGATGCACGAGGATGTCGCCGGTCCTGATCGCCTCGAAGACGTCGACCGGGCCATCGTGCGATTCGAGCGGAGCCGGTGTCACCGGCGTCCACGGCTCGTCCTTGAGGTCGGGGCGGTCGAGTCCCGTGAAGAACCACAGGTCGCCGAGGGCGAGGAGCCACGCCCCCACGTACACCTGCGACTCCTCGATGCCCAGCTCCCGCATCAGCAGCTGACGCAGCTCGTCGCTCATCGTCGGATCGATCTCGAGCCGGATCGCCGTCGCGCCTCGTTGCCGGCGTTGGAGCACCGTCTCGATGGCCGCCAGCAGGTCGTCAGCCTCGTCCTCCTCGACCTCGACGTCGGCGTCGCGCGTCACGCGGAAGACGTGCACCTCGACGATGTCCATGCCGGGGAAGAGCTGATCGAGGTGAGCCGCGACGACCTCCTCGAGCGGCACGTACCGCTCCCCGTCGGGCAGGTCGGTGAACCGCGGAAGCAGGGGCGGGATCTTCACCCGTGCGAAACGCCGTTCGCCCGTAACCGGGTCGCGGATCGCGGCCGCCAGGTTCAACGAGAGGCTGGAGATGTAGGGGAACGGATGCGATGGATCGACGGAGAGCGGCGTCAGCACCGGGAAGATCCGTTCGCGGAACCTGCGGCCGAGGAACTCCTTGTCGTCGTCGGCGAGCTGGTCCCAGTGCACGACCCGGATGCGCTCCTTCTCCAGGGCGGGCAACAGCTCGCCCTGAACGAGCGCGTCGGCACGTTCCTGCAGCGCCACGACCCGTTCGCGGATCGCGACGAGCTGCTCCTGCGGGCTCATGCCGTCGGGAGTCATGGCCGCGACCCCGGCATCGACCTGCTCCTCCAGGCCCGAGACCCTGATCTGGAAGAACTCGTCGAGGTTCTGGGTGAAGATCGCCACGAACTTCACCCGCTCGAGCAGGGGCAGGACCGGGTTCTCGGCGAGCGCCAAGACCCTCGAGTCGAACTCCAGCCACGAGACCTCACGGTTGATGAACCGCGAGGTCGTGGCCGTCACAGGCTCGGGGAAGGGCTGCGCATCCACGGTCGTCATTATCGTACGGAGGGGCCGACGAGGCATGCAAGCGGCGCGCGGAGTGACCGGGTCGCGGGTAGCATCTCTGGGGCTGCCCGTTCGTCGGAGCTGTCCGGATCTCTCGATCGAGGGGCTCGAACATGAAGCTGAAGATCTCGCAACGGCCGGATGCGTTCTTCGACCTGTTCCAGGAGTCCGCCGAGAGCCTGTGCGCCGCGACCGAGCAGCTCCGCAACCTGGTGCACGAGTACGAGGACGTCGAGGCGAAGGCGCGCAGGATCGCTGAGCGGGAGCACGAGAGCGACGAGATCACCCACGCGATCATCCGCCTCATCAACACCACGTTCGTGACGCCGATGGATCGCGAGGACATCTACCAGCTGGCGACCGCGCTCGACGACGTGATGGATGCGGTCGAGGCCACGGCCGACCTATTCGTGCTGCACGCGATCGAGGAGCCTCGTCAGGCGATGCGCGACCAGGTCGACGTGTTGGTCGAGGCGGCCGGTCAGACCGAGCAGGCCATGATCGCGTTCCGGAACCTGCGGCGCGACCAACTCGAGCCGTACTGGGTCGAGATCAACCGGCTCGAGAACCAGGGCGACCGCTTGTATCGGCGCGCCGTCGCCGAGCTGTTCTCCGGCGACCACCGAGCCATGGACGTGCTGCGATGGAAGGCCGTCAACGAGACCCTCGAGGAAGCCCTTGATGGACTCGAGAACGTGGCCAACGTGATCGAGGGCGTCGTGCTCAAGAACGCGTGACGTGATCGTCGGACCGCTCGTGCGGCACGCGACGCGACTTCCGAGTCGAGGGGCGCCAGCGGCCCAGCGCCCGATCCTCCATGGCCGTCGCGAACGCCCACACCAACGCGAGGCCGGCGGCGAATAGGTTCACCCATCGGTACTCCGCAGGGGTGGGCTCCCACAGGAGCAGACAGGCCACGGCGAGCCCGCTGAAGAAGGCCGTCCTGCGCCCGAGCCTCACGCGACCCCCTTGAACGGCAGGTACGCCACGTAGCTGATCACGAAGGCACCGGGGATCGTCAAGACCCACGCCCACACCACCTGCCCGGCCACGCCCCATCGCACTGCCGACAGCCGCTGGGTCGACCCGACCCCGACGATCGCACCCGTGATCGTCTGCGTGGTCGACACCGGGATGCCGGCGATGGTGTTGCCGATGATCGTCACGGCGGCGGCCGACTCCGCAGCCATGCCTTGGGAGGGCTGGAGCTTCGTGATCCTGGACCCCATCGTGTGGACGATGCGCCACCCGCCGAACAGCGTGCCCAGCGCGATCGCCGTGTGCGCGGAGAGCACCACCCAGAGCGGCACGTCCGAGCCCGTCGGCACGATGCCGTTCGCCACCAGGAGCGCGAGGATGATGCCCATCGTCTTCTGGGCGTCGTTGGCCCCGTGCGCCAAGCTGAACGATGCCGCCGAGAACAGCTGGCCGATCCGGAACCCGCGATTCAGCCGCTCGAGGCGCCGGGAGCGATGGAACAGCCAATAGATCGCCACCATGAAGGTGAATCCCAACAGCAGCCCCACGATCGGCGAGAGCACGATGAACACCGCGATCTTCTGGAACCCCGAGGCGATCAACGATGCCCACCCCGCCTTCGCGACCGCCGCGCCCGCCATCGCGCCCACGAGGGCGTGCGATGAGCTCGTGGGCAGGCCGAGCCACCACGTGATGATGTTCCACGCGACGGCACCCACCAGGCCGGAGAAGATCACGGCGTTGTCGAAGACCGACGGGTGCACCACGTCGTTGGCGATGGTCGCGGCCACCTCGGTGCCGAAGATCAGGAACGCGACGAAGTTGAAGAACGCCGCCCACACCACGGCCTGACGCGGCGACAGCACCCGGGTCGAGACGACGGTCGCGATCGAGTTCGCCGCGTCGTGGAATCCGTTGAAGAAGTCGAACGCGAGGGCGAAGAAGATGATGCCGGCGACCCAGATCGTCATGCGAACTTCAGCGCCACGGACTCGATCACGTTCGCGATGTCCTCGCAACGATCGATCGCACCTTCGGCCCCATCGAGCAGGTCCTTCCACATCAGGACCTCAATCGCGCCGAAATCACCGGAGTACAGCACCGCAACCCCTCGCCGGTAGATCCAGTCGCCTTCCCGCTCGGCTCTCTTGACATCGGCGCACGCGGCCTCGACCCCTGCCAGGGCTCGCAGGTCGCGGACCGCGAGCGCCGCGCTGATCGCAGCCCGTTGCAACACGTCGATCTGCTGCACGAACTGCGGCAGGGGGCGGCTCAGGGGCAGCAGCGCCAGGAGATCGGCCAGGCCCTCGGCCGAGTCCAACACGTCGTCGATCGCGGAGGCGAGCGCGTGGATGTCGTTGCGGTCGAACGGGGTCACGAACGTCCTGTTCACGGTGCCGATGATCTGGTGTGTGAGCTCGTCACCGCCTTCCTCGAGCGTGCGGATGCGTTCGGCGTGATGTCCGGCGTTGGGAAGGTCGGACAGCAGCACCCCGAGATCGACGACGGCCCGAACCATGCCGTCGGCATGCCGGTCGAACAGGTCGAAGAACTCGAGCTCCCGCGGGATCACCTGGAACGGCACGGCACCTCTCCACGAATCGGCCGTGCGGACGGTACAAGCGTCGGCTGGCCATGTCCACCAGCCGCATCCGGATCGAATGGGCGGAGGGTCAGGCGTCGATGAACCGGTAGCCGAGCCCTCGCACGGTCACCAGATGCCGCGGCTCGTGCGGATCCTCCTCGATCTTCTGGCGGAGGCGCTTGACGTGCACATCGAGGGTCTTCGTGTCGCCGACGTAGTCTGCCCCCCAGACCTCCTCGATCAGGAACAGGCGGGTGAGCAGCCGGTCTCGCCGACGCAGGAAGGCTTCGAGGAGCTCAAATTCCTTCGGTGGCAGTGTGACCAGCTCGCCGCGCACCCGGACCTCGTGGCGGCCGACGTCCATCTCCACCGGGCCGCCCCGGAGCACGTCGTCGGCCGGGACGATGCCGGCATGCATGTTGGACCTGCGAAGATGCGCCCGTACCCGGGAGACGAGCTCGCGGATCGAGAACGGCTTCGTGACGTAGTCGTCCGCCCCGAGCTCCAGCCCGGTGACCTTGTCCGCTTCGGAGTCCTTCGCGGTCACCACGATGATCGGGACGTCGCTCTCCGCGCGCATCGTCCGGCAGACATCGAGCCCTGAGATCTCCGGCAGCATCAGATCGAGTATCACGAGCGCGGGCCTCTCCACACGGAACCGATCCAAGGCTCGCCGCCCGTCACCTGCGACCGAGACACGGAACCCTTCCCGCTCGAGGTTGTAGCGGACGGCTTCGGCCAGCGACTCCTCGTCTTCGACGACCAGGATGTGCACGGGAGACTCAAGCCCGACGGACTCGGGAGCCCCGGAGCCAGGTTCGGCGGCCGGACCCTTCGGCATCACGCTCAATCCAGAACCACCGGGTGAGACGCATCGGTGAACTCTCGGAACTCGCCTGTGATCAGGAATCCGACCTGCTCGGCGATATCGACGGCGTTGTCCCCGACCCTCTCCAGTGCCCGCGC